>JGI12635J15846_10004756_pt1 | contig 11727 bp, 8 predicted proteins | sample BlaSpr_A8_OM2_M2_FD_15846 | JGI IMG/M metagenome (IMG submission 15846) | reverse complement strand
GTTCGGATGGTGCCGGGGGCCAGAATCGAACTGGCTACGCCCGCCTTTTCAGGGCGGCGCTCTACCAGTGAGCTACCCCGGCACGGTGGAGTCTGTTAATTTTAGGGGCGAGCGCACATAGTGTCAATCCAAGCGCGCAGAAATTCGTTGGCGACTCCTCCCAAACGCGAAGGCAAGAAAGCACCCAAGTCAACGCTGCATTCGCGCAAACTTGCCGGTCGAGAATCTGTCGCTCCATTGAAGACTTCAGCGTCGAACGTAGATGAGGACCATCCGGCAGTTCGTACGCCAATCTCAACGAGCGAACAGCCCACGATTCTTACAATTGGGCATTCGACGCATCCGATCGCCGAATTTATCGGGCTACTGAAAAACTACGGGATCGAGCAGCTCGTTGATGTGCGCACGGTGCCGAAGTCACGGCATGTGCCGCAATTCAATTCCGACGCGCTGGAGGTCTCGCTCCGCGAGCAGGGAATCAGCTACGTTCATCTGAAAGCGCTCGGCGGGTTGCGCCATGCGAAGAAAGATTCCGTCAACGCCGGCTGGCGCAACGCGTCGTTTCGCGGCTACGCCGACTACATGGCGACCGATGAGTTCGCAAACGGGATCGATCGACTCATCGAACTAGCGAAGGCGAAGCGCACGGTCATCATGTGTGCCGAGGCTGTGCCGTGGCGATGTCACCGCTCGCTCGTCGGGGATGCGCTCTTGGTGCGCGGAACTGCGGTCGAAGACATCATGAGTGCGACTTCAGTTCGCACGCATAAGCTGACCGAGTTCGCGAAAGTCGATGGACAGGAGATCACTTATCCGCCTGACAAGAACTTAGAACTATTCTCGGAGCAGTCAGTCGAGAGTCAGTGAAATTACGCGCCGGGCCGCGTCTGCTGTTTAGGTTGTCAAAGAGCAAGCAGGTTTCGTAACGTAGCGCCAGAAATCTACAGGTGAACAGCTGCGACTGCGGCGGTCAGCGTTGCGATTCGTCGATTTCACGCATCCAGTCGCGGCCTTTCAGGAGTTCGCGGGGGCGCGTCCCATCAGGTGGGCCGACGATTCCGTCTTTCTCCATTAAGTCGATGAGGTGAGCGGCGCGGCCGTAGCCGATACGCAGGCGGCGCTGCAATGTCGAGGTAGAGGCGCGGCCGGCTTCGCAAACGACACGGACGGCGTCCTGGAAGAGTTCGTCGTCGGCTTCGCTGCCTTCGGCTGCGTCGCTGCCGCCACCGGCGCCGGGTATCGGCTTGCCGTTTTCGTCCTTGGGCGGCTCGAGCAATTGTTCGTTGTACTTCGCCTGAGCCTGGCCGCGCCAGAAATCGCAGACGGCAACGATCTCGTCTTCGCTCACCATCGGGCCGTGAATACGGTGTAATCGCGAAGAGCCGGCCGGCAGATAAAGCATGTCGCCCTTGCCGAGCAGCGATTCGGAACCGTTGGAGTCGAGAATTGTACGCGAGTCGATTTTGCTGGCCACGCGGAACGAAATGCGGGCTGGGAAGTTGGCCTTGATTAAGCCGGTGATGACGTCCACCGACGGGCGCTGCGTTGCGAGAATCAGGTGTATGCCGACGGCGCGGGCCATCTGCGCCAAGCGCGTGATCGACTCTTCGACGTTGTTGGTGTCAACCATCATGAGGTCGGCCAATTCGTCGATCACGATCACGAGATAGGGAAGTGGCTTGTGCTCGGACTCTTCGACGGTTTCAAAGAGCGAGAGCGATTCTTTTTTCTGGAAGGTGCGGTTGTACTGCTCGATGTTGCGCACGCCTTTTTGCGCGAGCAGTTTGAGGCGGCTCTCCATCTCGCGCGTCGCATTGCGCAAAACGTTCGATGCGACCTTCGGATCAGTAACTACCGGCGCGATCAAGTGCGGAATGTTCTCGTAAAGATTCAACTCAAGCCGCTTCGGATCGATCAACACCATCTTCACGTCGTCCGGCGACGCCTTATACAAAATCGACATCATCAACGAGTTGATGAAGACGCTCTTACCGGTACCGGTGGACCCCGCGATGAGCAAGTGAGGCATCGCGGCCAGGTCGGTCACACGAATGCGGCCGTGCAGGTCGCGACCCATCGCCAGCGTGAGTTTGCTTGCCGAATTGAAGAATTCGGGCGCTTCAACGATCTCGCGCAAAGCGATGGTCTGGCGATTGACATTCGGAACTTCGATACCGATCGTCGATTTCCCGGGAATGCGCTCAATCAGAATCGATTCGGCCTGCAAGGCAAGGCACAAATCCTCGGTTAGTCCTAGGACGCGGTTGTACTTGATGCCGGCTTCCGGCTTGAACTCAAACGTAGTAACGACTGGCCCAGGGTTGATCTGGGTCACGCGCCCCTGTACGTCGAACTCCGCGAACTTTTCTTCGATCGCGCGGGCGCGCATCTTGAGTTCTTCTTCGTCGATCTTCTGGCTGCGCTCGCCTTCGCGCATCATGCTGACGGGTGGCAGCTTGTAGTGCGTCGCGCCAGTTTTCGCGATCTTGGCGTCCGCAGCCTTCTTCACGGCCTTGTCGGAAGCTTTTTCGTCATTCATGACGAAAATAGGCGCCTTGTGAACTACGCCAGAGTCCTCGTCTTCCTGCTTTTCCTTCTTGCCCGCATCCCGAGCCTTCCCCTCTTTGGAGCGACCAAAAATATCGGTCTGATCCTGGAGATGGATCGTCTTCGCCTCTTCATCTTCTTCGTCCGCAACGGCAGATTTGGAGCCGCGCTCGTCTCGCGCGATTTCCACCTGCTTGCCGGTAGCCTGATTTACGGCTCTACGGCCCGATGTACGCGTTTCCTTCAGGCGCCGGCGCATACGCTCGTCTTCGCGAGCGTCTCGCCAGTCGTGCCAACGCGCCTGAACGCGAGACAGAATGTTCAGCTTCGCAACGCCGCCGAGTGGGGTATGGGCGGCCCACTCATGAGCGCTGGTGAAGGAAAAACTCGTAGTCATGAAGAGTGCGGTGATCAAAATCGCGATGACGAGCAGGTTCGCGCCCCACATATTGAAGCCGTAGCGCAGTTCGTTGGAAATGATGCTGCCGATCAGACCGCCCGGAGGGACTGCGCCGCGAATCGCCGGCAGGTTCCAGAGGCACAGAAGGCAGGGGAGAGAGAGCAATAAGAGGACATAGCCGATGGCGGTAGCGATCTGAGACTCGATGATCCGGCTCCGGAACCAGCGCATACCGACCACCAGCAGGGCCACCGGAAGCAGAAATGCCGCGAAACCGAAGATCTGAAAGAGGAAGTCTGCGCTGTACGCGCCGACGGGACCAATCCAGTTTCGAGCGACGGCGCCAGAGGCCGGGCCGCTCACATTAAAGGATATGTCCAGGGGCTGATACGTCAGTAGCGCAAGGCCGGTCAAAACGGCCAAGGTGATACACAAAAAGCCGATCAGCTCATTGAGCCGTTTGTTGTCCGTAGGTGTCAGGAAGCGCACGAAGTTCTCCTCAGCAATGGGGGAAGGCTGAGTCGTGGCAAACCCGTTGGCGCTATCGCGGGCTCGCCTGGTGAAATGCTAAAAGCAGAACGATGATACCAAGAAGCAAGCGGTAGACAATAAATACTTTCAGGGTGTTTGTCTTGAGATAACGCAGGAAAAAAGCGATCACGAAGAAACCTGCGATACCCGATACGGCGACGCTTATGGCCAGAGTGGAGAGCGGGAGGTCGAGAACGCCGGCTTTGTGCAACTTGATGAGCGCGGGAAGTTTTGACACGACGGCGCCCGCGATCAGCGGGGCGGACAGCAGGAACGAAAAGCGGGTGGCGGCTTCGCGCGTGAAGCGCCGGAAGAGACCGGCGGTAATCGTGATGCCCGAGCGGGATACGCCGGGCCAGAGGGCGAGCGCTTGGGCGGTTCCGATCGTGACGGCATCGCCCATGTCGGATTGCTCTATGCTGCGATCGAGGCGGGCTTTGGAGTCGGCCCACCACATGATCAGGGCCACGACGATCAGTGAGACGCCGATGATTCCGGGTAGACGGAGATGTTCTTCGATTTGTTTGTCGAACAGTTTGCCGAGGATGGCGCCGGGGATGGTGCCGATGACCATGTACCAGAAGAGGCGTTTGTGTTGATCGACTTCCTGAGCGGGGGCGTTGCTCGGGTACTTCATGCCGAAGCCGCAGAGCGTCAGCGTTAGCCAGTCTTTCCAGAAATAAAGAAGGACGGCGACCAATGTGCCGGCGTGCAGAGCTACGTCGAAGGCTTCGCCTGGATCCTGCCAATGGAGCAGCCACGGAAAGAGAATCAGGTGGGCGGTGCTGCTGACGGGGAGAAACTCGGTCAGGGCTTGAACCAGGGCGAGTACGACCGCCTGAAAAAGAGGCATGTGTGTCTCGATGTCCTTTGTCGCCGGCAAGGAAGCCGGGCAGATTTTTGGCGTCGGCGCTCACGGCGGGACGCGACAGATGGCGATTTGTCCGAACGACTTGATAAAGATAGCCGCGACGATTAAGGAAGGCAACGCTGGCATCCGCGGTAGGTGTTGTTTCGATGAGGATGCGGTGCGCGGCTATGGCTCGGGAAGTCGCGTTCCGAATCGGGCTGTTGAGACGGGCGAGAGTCCGCGGAGGCGCTAGAAGTTTTCGAAGAGCCAGTTGTTGCTTTCCCAGGTCATGCGATCGAAAGCAAGGCGGCTGCCGTCGGGGGAAGAGCGGAGATTGTCGAAATTGTGATTCTTGCCGAAGTCGACGGTCTGAAGGATTTTTCCATCCAGATCAATGCGCCGGATTCCCAGACCATAGGCGGACAGAATGCTGAGCGCGTAGAAGGACTTTCCGTCGGCCGCCCACTCGAGAGTCCGAAGCTCGGCTTGAGGCGAAACCGTAATAATGCGAGAGTCGCCGCCTTTGAGAGATAAGAGCCGCACTTTGGAGCGCAAGAGAACCGAGGATGTGAAGATCAGTCGGGCACCGTCCTGAGAGACCGACCAGAATGGGCTACCCGAATCTGCGATCGGCACGGATGCCAACGAGCGCCCTTGTCCTTTTTGGGCATCGAGGGCGTAGAAGACGAGGTTCTTGGAGTCGCCATCGGGGCGAGCCAGGACGCAGGTCGCAGTTGCGGTGTGCGGGCATTTGAAGGTGATGGCATCGTCGGGAGGGGCATCGAGAATTTTCTCGGATGCGCCACCGCCGATCGGAAATCGCATGAGGTGCTTGTTTTTGTCGTTGGCATCGGCAGGATGGGCGGAGGACCAGTAAAGAATCCACTTTCCGCCAGGGCTTAGCGTGGGGCTGCGGTCGTCGCTCGGGCTTTGAAGAATGGGCGTTGGAGTTTCATCGGACAGCTTGCGCGCGAAAATTTGATAGCGGAGGGCCTGATTGGTGTGAAAGAGGAGCGCACTGCTGTCGGACATCCAATCGCCAAGGGAATTATCGTTATGTGTGAGCGTTAGCTGCTGAAAGTTGGCGTCCAAGGCGCGCGAGGATTTATTGATGGAGAGAAACCCGATGTCTTGCCAAACTCGGCTTCGGGACACGAGGAGCCTTGTGCCGTTGAGACTTGCATTGATCCAAATCGGGTATTCATTGACGAACGACGTGATCCTAACGGGCTTGTCGTCGCCAGCACCATTGTCGGGATTGAGTTTGAGGGAGTAGAGGTTTTCGGCGAAAGTTTCGGGTTCCTCGAGCGGAAAGAGAAGCCGGCCGTCGGGTAGCCACGCGAGGTTGGAGACAGACGATCGGTTGGAAACGATATGTTCGTTGGAGAGAATCGTAGTCCGTGAGCCGTTCGAAGTGTCGGTGACACCCAGCTCTGTGGCGGGTTTGGTATCGGCGATATACGCCAATCGTTTACCGGATGAAGACCAAGCCAAAGCGGAAAAGGTCCGGCTCGGATCTTGCAAGAGCTTTTTGTCGTTCTGCCCGGAAAGCCCTGATATCCAAATTTCGTGATCGTCGGCGGAAACGCGGGCGATTGTGTCGCCCAACGGCGACACGGCGACCGATTGGAAGGCGGTCCAGACCTTGCGGGGAGGATCGCCGAACAGGGACGTGAGCCAAATCTCAGGTATTCGATTCGCTGGATTGATTTCGACCAGGATTTTCTGGCCGTCAGGCAGCCAGGTGACTTGCCAGATTTGTGAACGAAACTCCTGCGGCAAAGCGATTTCGTGGATTTCGCCGGAAGCAATATTGGTGATGTGAAGGCCTTGTGTGTCGGAGAAGGCCAGTAATTTGCCGTCGGGGGATATGGCGCCGCCGAAGGTACGGTTTTCTGGTGGGTTGAAGGTGAGTTGGCGCTCTTTGAGCGGAGCTGATGGAGCGGAGGGCGAGAAGAATGAGCGCCAGCGTGGTGAAGTGGCAACAAGGGCGATGAGGAGTAACGCGGCTACAGTGCCGACCATTGCGAGTTGGTGCTTGCGGGGTCGCGGAGTCGAGCCGCTTTGCGCTTCGATGGCAACGGCAGATTTGAAACCGGAGGCGCTGTGTTTTTGGAGACGTTTGAGGTCGGCGCGGATGTCGGCGGCGCTCTGGAAGCGGAGTTCGCGATCCTTTTCGACGGCTTTTTGGATGACGCGATCGAACTCGGCGGGAATGGCAGGATTCTTCTGAATGGGAGGCGCGGGCTGGGCGTTGAGAATTTCATTGAAGACGCCGCCGGAGGTTTCGGCTCGGAATGGCAGGACGCCTGTGGCCATTTCGTAAAGGACGATGCCGAAGGAAAAGATGTCGGAGCGAGCGTCGAGCGGCTTGCCGAGGATTTGCTCGGGCGACATGTAGGAGACAGTGCCGACGGCGCTGCCGGGACTGGTGAGTTCGCCGGAGTCGAGAGATGTGACGGTGTTTTGCGATGGGTCGCGCGTGATGACTTTTGCGAGGCCGAAATCGAGAATCTTGGCGGAGCCCCGCGCGGTGATGAAAATATTGGCGGGCTTGATGTCGCGATGCACGATGCCTTTGCTGTGAGCGGCGTCGAGCCCGTCGGCGATCTCGATGGCGATGGTGAGAAGGGAGTCCACGTCCATGGCGCGGCCGGCGATGGTGTGTTTCAGCGTGGTGCCTTCGAGATATTCCATGGCGATGAAGGCTTTGCCGGTGTCTTCGCCGATATCGTAGATCGTGCAGATGTTGGGATGGCTGAGCGCGGAGGCCGCTTTGGCTTCGCGGCGGAAACGCTCGAGGGCTTGGCGATCGCCGGCGAGATCATCGGGTAGGAATTTCAGCGCGACAAAACGATCGAGGCGCGTGTCTTCGGCTTTGTAGACGACGCCCATGCCTCCACCGCCAAGTTTTTCGATGATGCGGTAATGCGAGATGGATTGACCGAGGATCGGCTGGGAGTCCGCCATGGTTGAGCGACATCTTAGGTGGATGGTTTGAGGTTCGTCAATTGAGACTGGAGATGAGTGCGCGTCGCTGCGTCACGCCCGAGTAGAACCCGTCGGGTTCGGTTGGTTGAGAAAGTGAGCGGAGTGTTTTGAGTTGCTAAATAGCGGATGGGGTGCGGGATTGGCGAGCGGAGAGAGGTGCGATTTTACGCGATATCACTTAACTGATTGAGGTCACTACAGTTATTCACTGACTAGCGGTTGGAATGCAGGGTGCTGACGCGGCAGATTCTCCACGTGGCTGCAGGCTAACCGTCCTCTTGGGCAGCTACTCTATGAAAATCCTCTAATGCTACAAACCTCGTGGCGGATGAAGTTTGCCTTGAGCAAACGATTTCGCAAATCCAGCAATTGTAAGGCGCAGATCCATGTCAACGAGCACGACTCGCGCGATGCCGCCGCTACCCGCGGCGACCGGATCAAAGAAGATTTTGCTGGTCGAAGATTCGGATACGACGCGGCTGACGCACCGAATCATGATCACGAAGCGGACTTCGCACACTGTTGTTAGCGTGGCGAACGGCAACGAGGCGCTCAAGATGGCGGAACTTGAGAAGCCGGATTTGATCTTGATGGACATCGTGATGCCGGGGATGGATGGGCTAGAGGTTTGCCGGCGATTGAGAAAGCAGGCGGTGACTTGTGCTTGATGGATGTACAGATGCCGGAGCTGGATGGATTGGAGACGACGACCGCCATTCGTAACAGCGAGAAGGGGACCAGCCGGCATTTGCCGATCGTGGCGATGACGGCGCATGCGATCAAGGGCGACCGGGAGATTTGTCTCAACGCGGGAATGGACGCGTACCTGTCGAAGCCGGTGCGGGCGGACGAGCTGTTCGTGACGATTGAGGGACTGCTGGCGGAGAAGGCGGCTGGAGCGGCTGATGCAAGTCGCTCGACTGCCGGCTGTGCAAGCGAAGCAGGCGCCAGCGTTCGACGAAGCGGCATTTCTGGCGCGGATGGATGGGTCGTACGAAGTTTGCGCGCAGATCGCCGAAGCGTTTTTTGGCGAAGGCCCGAAACTGATTGAGCGATTGAANGACGAGTTGCGCAAGAAGGATGCGGCGCAACTTGCGAGGGCGGCGCATGCGTTGAAGGGTGCGATCGCAAACTTTACGGATGGGCAGGCGTTTCAATCGGCAGTGCGTCTGGAACAGGCTGCGCGCGAGAGCGATCTGCGAGTTGCGGCGGAAGGGCTGCCGAGGCTAGAGCGCGAGGTCGCGGAGCTTGTGGAAGAGTTGCGGACGTTTGTGAGTGCGGAGCAGCGCGTCTGAGCTAACGATCGGGTCGTTGTCGGACGGAAGTTTCGTAGGTTAGGTAAAAGAGATAGCGGGCCGGAAAAACGGCCCGCCATTTTATTTAGACTTCCAGGATGACAGGGAGGATCAACGGGCGCTTGCTGGTGTGTTTGTTGATGTAGCGCTTGAGATCGACGCGGATTTTTTCCTTCAATATGCTCCAGTCGACTTTTTCTTCGGGATTGGACTGGTCGATGGTTCTGAGGACGACGTCGCGGGCTCCAGCCATGAGTTCGGTGCCGTTGTCGGAGAACATGCCGCGAGTGACGATTTCGGGAGGGAGATCCACGCGGCCGGTGTGTTTGTCGATGGCGATGATGGGGACGACGACCCCGTCTTCGGAAAGGTGGCGGCGATCGCGGATGACGGCCTCCTCGATTTCCTCGAGCGAGCCGGAATCGACAAGCGTGCGACCTGCGGTCACGGGGTCGCGGCGGTAGGCGCCGTCTTCAGTAAATTCGACTTGCTGGCCGTCTTCCATGAGCAGGATTTCGCCCGAGACGACGCCGAGTTGGTGGGCAAGTGCGGCGTGGCGGAAGAGATGCCGATATTCGCCGTGGACGGGGATGAAATATTTCGGCTTGCAGAGCTGGAGGATGAGCTTTTGCTCTTCCTGGCTGGCGTGGCCGGAGACGTGAATCGTGCCGCCTGAATTGTCGTAGTAGACAAGCGCGCGGCGGCGGAACATGTGGTCAAGCATGCGGAAAATGGGCTTGTCGTTGCCGGGGATGATGCGCGCGGAGAGGATGACGGTGTCGTTTTCATCGACGGAAACGAAGCGGTGATTGTCTACGGCGATGCGCGACATCGATGACATCGGCTCGGCCTGGCTGCCGCTGGCGAGCACGATGATGCGGCGCGGATCGAAGCTGCGGATGTCTTGTGAGCGGACGACCATGCCATCGGGAATGCGCAGGTAGCTCATCGAGTGCGCGATTTCGATGTTGTCCACCATACTGCGGCCGACGAAGGCGACTTTACGGTTGACGCGCGTAGCAATGTCGATGACTTGCTGGATGCGGTGGATGCTGCTGGCGAAGCAGGAAAGAATGACGCGGCGCGGGGCGGAGCGGCAAAGATCTTCCAGCCGCGAGACGACAGCGCGTTCGGACGGAGTGAAGCCGAGGCGCTCGACGTTGGTGGAGTCGGAGAAAAGCGCGAGGACGCCTTCGTTCCCGTAACGGGCGAATGCGTGAAGATCGAAGCCGGCGCCGTCGACCGGGGTTTGATCGATTTTGAAGTCGCCGGTGTGAATGATGACGCCGAGCGGCGTGCGGATCGCGAGCGCGACGCAGTCGATCGTGCTGTGTGTGACGGGAATAAATTCGATTTCGAATGGGTCAATCTCGACGAGACGGCCGGGCGTGACTTCGCGGAGCGTGGTGGAATCGATGAGACCGGCTTCCTCCAGGCGCTTTTTGACGAGCGCGAGCGTGAAGCGCGTGCCGTAGACGGGCACGTTGAGGTCGCGAAGGATGTATGGCAGCGCGCCGATGTGATCTTCGTGGCCGTGCGTGAGCACGATCGCTTTGACCAGATGGCGATTCTGTTTGAGATAGGTGATGTCGGGAATGACGAGGTCGACGCCGAGGAGTTCGGATTCGGGGAACATCATTCCGGCGTCGATGACGATAATGGCGTCGCCGATGCGAAGCGCCATCATGTTCATGCCAAATTCGCCGAGACCACCGAGAGGGATTGCTGTAACGGACTGCTTGGAGTTACTCAAGATGCGTGCGTGCTCCGATCTATTGAAGAAGAATCGTATCATAGGGCGGCGTGCGAAGCTTTCACGTGCCGTTGAGCGAATGCCTCGCGATATGAGATGACGCGCTTCAAAATTTTCCAGAGCGATGGGCGGAGGACAGGGAATGCGTGATGTGACCGGGTCGGGAGCGAGCGACGGGAGCGAGATGGATGAGAAGAGCGAGACCGTAACTGGGCAGGTGGCCGCAGAAAAGCAAATCGAAACGGATTTGACTCGGCGTCGATTTTTGGGTGCGGCGATGCTGGCGGCTGCTTCCGCGGGAGTGGCCGCGGCGCAGGAAGCGACCAAGCCGCAGCGTTCGCCCGATCACCATTTGCCCAACGAACAGAATCACGGTCCGCAGAACGCGCCGCTCGAAGCGGAAAATCCTAGCGCGGTGTGGGCGACGGAGACGGACTCGGGCACGGTACCGCCATTCAAGTATCCGTTTGCGCTGGCGCGGAAGCGCATCGAAAGTGGCGGGTGGACGCGGCAAGTTACGGCGCGCGAATTGCCGGCGTCGAAGTCGATTGCAGGCGTGGAGATGCGGCTGACGGCGGGCGGGGTGCGCGAGCTGCATTGGCACGTGTCTTCGGAGTGGGCGATCATGCTCTACGGAAATGCGCGGATTACCGCGGTGGATGTGTCGGGGAAGAGCTTTGTGTCTGATGTCGGCGTTGGCGATTTGTGGTTGTTTCCTCCCGGCGTACCGCACTCGATTCAGGGACTAGGGCCGAATGGATGCCAGTTTTTGTTGGTATTTGATGATGGGAATTTCAATGAGTTCGAGACGTTTTTGTTGACGGATTGGTTGGCGCATACGCCGAAAGAAGTGCTGGCGAAGAATTTTGGTGTGAGCGAATCGACGTTCGACAAGGTGCCGACGAAAGAGTTGTTTATTTTTCAGACGGGATTGCCGGAAGAGCTAAAGAAGGAAGAGGCGTACGTGTCGGAAGGCACCGGTTCCGTGCCAATGCGCATGGATTTTCGAACAAGCGAGATGAAGCCGACCAAGGTGACTACGGGCGGCGAAGTGAAAATCATCGACGCGAGGAATTTTCCGATCACGACGATTTCGTCTGCGATCGTGAAATTGAAACCCGGCGGACTCCGTGAGATGCATTGGCATCCGAACGCGGACGAATGGCAGTACTACATCAGCGGGAAGGGAAGGATGACGGTGTTTGCGGCGGGCGGCCGCGCGCGAACGATGGATGTGGAGGCGGGAGATGTCGGATATGTGCAGCAGTCGAATCCGCACTACATCGAGAACACTGGGGATACCGAGCTGATGTTTTTGGAGATGTTCAAGACGCCGCACTATGCGGACATTTCGCTGGCG
>JGI12635J15846_10004755_pt1 | contig 11732 bp, 10 predicted proteins | sample BlaSpr_A8_OM2_M2_FD_15846 | JGI IMG/M metagenome (IMG submission 15846) | reverse complement strand
GATGAAGATCCGTAGGGCGCATGCTTTGCCAGCATTGGAGCGCGGTTCTCGCCAAGCCGATACTCCACGTGAGGTGACTTCTGATGAGCCGTAGGGAAGCTCAAGGTGGGGATCAAATTCCCAAAGCTTCGCGCCCGTCTCCGGATTTAAAGCGATCACGTGATCGTACGGAGTGCTCAGAAATAATTTTCCATCAATTAGAATAGGCGTAGCCTCAAACGCAGCTTTCTTGTCGAGTTCCTCGTCGTGCGGCAACGCGCCGGTGCGGTAGGTCCACGCGGCTTTGAGTTGCGCCACGTTGGTGCGGTCGATCTGCGACGCAGGAGAGTAGCGCGTGCCACCGCCATCGTTCCCGTAGTTTGGCCAGCCCGTGTCGGGCTTGGCTTGCCCAAAGGAATCGGAGGCCAGCCAGAGGAAAAGCAAGCCGGGTACTACGCTGAAAAAAGTGCGGGATAGATTTGCGTTCATCATGGCAAGAAGAAATGCCGCGGAAGGACCGTAACGCGCAACACATCAGGGACAAATGGGCCCAAGACGGGGACGAGTGGGCAGGTCCTCTGCGAATCAGTGGCGCCTCAGGAAAGTTTCAAGAGTTCGGGGCGCTGCGAAACGTAGCGGCGTGACCAGCGGAGTTCCGTATTGTCATGGAGCATCACTTTGTATTCGCCGTGGAACCACGGCAACAGTTCGCGGATGGCGTCGAGCCGCACCAGAGTTCCTCGATTGATGCGCACGAACAGCTTCGGGTCTAGCGTGCTTTGCAGAGCGTCAAGCGTGCTGCGCAGCGTATGCATTTTCTTTCCGCAGTGAAGCAGCACGTAATTTCGGTCGGCTTCCACCCAGGCGATTTCCTTAACCGAGACGAAGATCGCTCGTGAATCCTCCTGCACGAGCAAGCGGTCCGGAAGAGATTTTTCACGCTGCAGTTGCTCCAACATCGCCCCCAGCCGGGAAGCAAATCCGTCCGCCGATAGCTCGTGCTGCATTCTTGCCCGGCGGAGAGCTTCGCGAAAACGTTCTTCGCTGACGGGCTTGAGCAGGTAGTCGAAAGCGTGCACTTCGAACGCGCGAAGCGCAAATCGATCGTGCGCGGTGATGAAGACGACGCGTGGCAACGGAATCTTCGCGGCGTTGAGCGCTTGAATTACTCCGAAGCCGTCCAGTCCGGGCATCTGCACATCGAGAAAGACCAAATCGGGACGGTGCTTTTTAATGGCCATGACGGCTGCCTCACCGCTGTCGGTTTCGCCGGCAACCTCCACCGCGGATTCTTCGCGCAGCAGGCGGAGAATTTTGCGCCGCGCCGGCGCTTCGTCGTCAACGATGAGGACGCGGAGTGGAGACTGCGGTTTCATTCGGGCGCTTGAGAAATGTGCGCTGAAGTGTGCAAAGGAAAGCGGAGCGTCACCTCCGCGCCTCCGCTGGCCCGGTTGGAGATCGAGAATTGCTGACGATTGCCATAGAGATGTGCCAGGCGGTCGCGAATATTCGAAAGCCCCAGGCCTCGGCCGAATACTCCAGTGGAATCAATCTCCCCGAGGCCGGAGCCGGTATCAGAAACCATCAGGATCAGGCTGCCGTTTTCGCGATGCGCGGCGATGGAGAGATCCATCGCGCTGCTCCCCGGTTTCATTCCATGCCGAAGCGAATTTTCCAGCAGCGGCTGCAGGATGAGTTGCGGCACAAGGGAAGTATTTAGGGACGGATCGATGGTATACGTGACTCGCAACTTGTTTTCGAAGCGCTTCTGCATCAGGTCCAGATAAAGTCGTGTGATTTCCAGTTCTTCCGCGAGCGGAATCTCGTGCGTGCGCGAAGCCTGGAGCGTCAGCCTCAATAAATCGCTGAGTTGCGTGATCATGGCGTCGGCCGCCCGGACATCCTCGTACATCACCGAAGAAATCGTGTTCAGCGTGTTGAAGAGAAAGTGTGGCTGCAACTGCAGCCGCAGATTTTCCAGTTGCGCCTGCACCAGCTCGGTCTGCAGTTCCGCAGCGGCAAGTTGCTGCGCCTGTGCAATCCGCAATCGCTGGAAAAAAGAGTACAGGCCAACGATAACCGTGAAACCGATGAGGTCATTGGAAAACTCCATCGGGTAGCGGTACTTCATGATGCCGTAGTCGTACGGGCCGAGACCTATCAGGGGCGCCAGGAAATGACGGCTGATGGCCATCATCGTGGTGTGGGCCGCGGAGAAGACAACCGCCGCCGCCACGTGGGACAGACCAAGCTTCAGCCATCCTATGCGCTCGTATAGGTAGATTCGCGCAAAGCGGAAGATGAAAGGCAGCAGGAGAAAAACGGAATACACACCAGTGCCTTCCTCCAGAACGCGCATGTAGAGAGTGCCGGTGTGCTGCCGGGTAAGATCGTCGAGATATCTGTAGCCGGTCAGAAGTAGTGCGATGAGCGTGTACAGGAGAAAGAGCACAATCCAGGTGCGTGCGCGCCGTGAGCGTCCAGAAGACTTCTCAGTTTCGTTGGTAGTCGTGCCGAGCATATCTAGGGTGTGATTATGCTTTAGGAGTGGCACCAGCGGAAAGGGTTCTTGAGGCATGATTGCCGATGGGAAATTCTAACTCTTGCTGAGTTAAGAGAATTAGTGGCGTCGGTCGTTGGAGAAATCGATAGAACTGATAAACGTGACCGCGACTAGGAGAATAACGGCGGTGAGGAGAGCGAAGATGATCACAACAGCTCCTGAAGTTCGAGCAAATCAATTGCAAGACGAACGCCAAAGCTACATCTTGTGTTTTCAGTAGGTTGCGAAATGGGAAGTGTGCAGGAAAGTCGCCAAATACAGACAGTTGTTGGCCGTAGTTCACAACGACGGAGTACTGGAACTAGGGCAGGCTAACTCGCCCGCGTGCTCACTTCGTGGGGAGGCTCGTGCTAACTCTTGCTCAGGCGGATCGATCCGTCCCCCGTGTGAATCGTCAGAGGCTGGCCGCCGCCGTTCATCTTGCCGTGAATCTGCGAGTTGCTGAAGGTTCCTTCCACAGTGACGGGGATACCCAGGCTGATGTGTCCGTCACCCGTGCTGGCATCGATATTCGTCTGAAAGTCGGACGGGAGCACCAGGTCCACGCTTCCATCACCTGTCCGGATCGTCCAGCTAGAAACCATTTTGGAACCCTGCAGAACGCGCGTGTCCACGCTGCCGTCGCCCGTCTTGACGTTGAGCGCATCAAACCGGCCAGCAATGCGGATATGCCCATCCCCTGAGTCGGCCTCTACCTTGCCATCGAGATCATGGGCTTCAATCGAGCCGTCGCCGGTGCGGAGGCGCATGTCCCCTTTGAGTTTCTCAACGGTAATGCTGCCGTCGTTGGTGTGAAGATCAATCGTGCCGTTCAGAGAGTTGGCCTTCACCGACCCGTCGCCGGTATGCACGTTCACCGTCCCGTTGATGGATTCGGCCTGTACGGACCCGTCGCCCGTTTCCACCTGCAGGTCGGCATCGCGAGGCATGCGGACTTCAATGTGAAGCCCCCGCGAATTGTGGCCAAAGGAGAAGCCCCAATGCCCGGTAACACGCGCCGTCAACTCGACCTTGTCACCGTCTTGACGGGAGTCGACGCGAAGGTTTTTTCCCAACTCATAGCCGTGGTATTCGACGCGAAATTCGACCTGTTTCGAGTCTCCTGAGGTGACGCGCACGCTTCCGTCATTGGTTTCCACGCGCACATTGGCGCGCCCAGACACGGCAAAAGACTTGGTGACGTCTTCAGCGCGGGCCGCGACCGCGAAAGCGGCCAAAAGGGCCATGCAGGCAATTCCCAGCCGGATAGCAGCCGAGCGGTGGGGAAGTAGGTTCATGTCCAAAATCCTCCGAAAATGGCGTTCTATCTCTAATATACGATAGCCCGGGAAGAAATGTTCCCCATCGGCCGTCCCCCCGTAGCGGAATAACGGAAATGGCTCGCAGCGTGCTTGGGTGTGCCTGGGCGTTGACTTGCCGGTCGCATCGACCTAACATGGCTCCAAGCAGAGCAGGTCCCTCCTCATGATTGGCCAGACAGTAGGCCACTACCGCATCCTGGAAAAAGTAGCCGCCGGAGGAATGGGTGTGGTTTACCTCGCCCGTGATGAGCAGCTCGATCGCGATGTGGCACTGAAGGTCCTGCCCTCGGGCACTCTGAGCGACGACACTTCCCGTAGACACTTCCGCAAAGAGGCCCTGGCATTGGCCAAGCTGAACCATCCGAATATCGAAACGGTCTATGAGTTCGGCACGCAAGACGGGATGGACTTTCTTGTGATGGAGTACGTCCCGGGGAAAACGCTCGCGGATCGGCTTAGGGGAGGGGCGCTTCCAGAGAAAGAAGTGGTCGCACTAGGAATGCAGATTGCTGCGGCGTTAGAAGAGGCACACGAGCGCGGCATCGTGCACCGTGATTTGAAACCAGCGAATATCGCCATCACGGCCAAGGGACGAGCGAAGATACTGGACTTTGGCCTGGCGAAGCTGCTCCGGCCAGTGGACCAAGGAACGACCGACACCTTAAACGACTCGCAAGCGGCAGCAGGCACACTTCCCTATATGCCGCCGGAGCAGCTCAGAGGCGAGCCGGTGGATGCCCGCGCGGACATCTATGCGATCGGCGCCGTGCTATACGAGATGGCTACGGCCCGGAGGGCATTTCAGGAAGAACAAACTTCGCGCCTCATCGATGCGATCCTTCACCAACCGCCCGTCGCCCCTCGCGCACTGAACTCGCGCATATCCACCGAACTCGAGACCATCATCCTGAAATGTTTGGACAAGGATCCTGATCGGCGCTACCAATCCGCGACGGAAATTGTCGTGGACTTGCGCCGGCTGTCGCTGCCCTCCTCTGGATACACGATGCGGCCTCCCCCATCCTCGATTTGGGGCAGAGTCGCCAAGCTGATTGGATACGGCGTGCCTGCGCTTCTGGCGCTTGCCGTGGGGCTGACGGCGATGAACGTCGGCGGTTGGCGCGACCGATTGCTCGGCCGCCTTCGGACTCCACAGATTCGATCGCTGGCGGTACTGCCGTTTGCAAATCTCTCTGGCGACGCGAATCAAGACTATTTTGCCGACGGAATGACGGAAGCTTTGATTACCGACCTCGGTCAGATCCAAGCACTTCGTGTGATTTCACGGACCTCTGTGATGCCATTCAAAGCCACGCGAAAATCGCTCGTCGAAATCGCGCGAGAGTTGCATGTAGACGCGATCATCGAAGGTTCCGTGTTGCGCTCGGGAGAAGTTGCGCAGGTCACAGCGCGTTTGGTATATGCGCCAACCGATTCCCAGCTTTGGTCCAAGACATATCAGCGCGATCTGCAAAATCTCCTGGTCATGCAAGGAGAAGTGGCAAGCGCGATTGTCCGCGAAATTGATGTCACGCTAACTCCACAGGAGCAGACACGCTTGGCGAGCGGCCGGCAAGTGAATCCAGCGGCTCACGAAGCTTATCTCAAGGGGAATTTTTTGATGTGGGGTACATCCGAGCAGAGGCAAAGGGCCAAGGAATATTTCGAGCAAGCTATCATCGCGGACCCCAATTATGCCCCTGCCTACGCGGGCCTTGCCGGACATTACTGGAAGACGGAGGATCTCGATCCGCGCATCGCTATGCCAAAAGCCGAGCAATACGCGCTCAGAGCGCTCCAACTTGATCCCATGCTTGCTCATGCACATCTAGCTCTTGGCGGAATCCGCTTCTACAGCAATTGGGACTGGCCAAAAGCAGAAGCCGAGTTTCGACGGGCCATTGAACTTAATTCCGGCGATGCGGAAGCTCATCGCATGTATTCGTACTATTTGTCAGCGCTTGGCAGGGAAGAAGAAGCTCTGTCCGAGATTCGCCGTGCCCAGGATATCGACCCGCTCTATATTGCAACCCAGATTACGGCTGGATGGGTGTTCTATTGGGCGCGTCAATATGACAAGGCAATCGAACAGTGCCAGAAGGCGCTGGAGCTGGACCCGAACGCAGCAGGGGGCCACGATTGCATGGGCTCGGGCTACCTGGGCAAAGGCTTGTACGAGCAAGCCATCGCGGCTTGCCAGCAGGCCGTCGCACTCTCGGGCAACGCTCCCGCGCGCATCGTGTGTCTCGGACAAGCCTACGCCCTTGCCGGAAGGAAATCTCAGGCCCGCAAGGTCCTTAAAGAGTTGCGCGACTTATCCACGCACACTTATGTACCTCCGTTTTTTCTTGCTGAACTGCATGCGGCCTTAGGTGAGCACGAGCAAGCCCTGGATCGCCTCGAAGAAGCCTATGAAGGGCGGGACCGCTATATCGCATGGTTGAAGGTGGAAAGGGCCCTTGACCCACTGCGCGCCGATGTGCGCTTCGTGGACTTGTTGCATCGTGTCCACCTTTCCCCGTAAGCACAACGCCTGGAATCTAGCTACTTTCCGTCGCAAAAATAAAGCATCGTAGCGAGTATTTATGGGCTTTCGATTGATTGTACGATGTTGAAGTGTAGCTTTTTGTGTTGATGCTGCGTCTGAAGAAATTAAGGAGGCAGCGTGATCCAACTTCGACATCAGCAACCAAGTTTGTGGCACAGCGGCCTAGCAAAAGACATCGAGGATCTGTGGGAACCATGGATGAAAGAAGTAGACCAGCTGCTGGAAGACGCAGCGCTGGTGGAGAGTGTGTACGACGCACAAGGAAAGCGACATCCGAAGAGCCGGACGCGCGGACGAAGGCAAACACCGGCGGAAGTGGCGCTCCGGCTGCTGATCTTGAAGCACGTGCGGAACTGGAGCTACGACACGCTGGAGCGAGAAGTACGAGCGAACCTGGTATATCGCGCGTTCACACGCGTAGGGGATGAGAAAGTGCCGGATGCCAAGACGCTGGCACGCTTGGGGCAAGCCATCGGGCCAGAAGTGATCGGGGAGCTACACGAACGGTTGATGGAGTTGGCGCGAGAGCGAGGCGTGGCGCAGGGACGGAAGATGAGGGTCGATACCACGGTGGTGGAGACGAATATCCACTATCCGACCGACAGCGCTTTGTTAGGGGATGGAGCGCGGGTGCTCACGCGAACCATGAAGAAGGTAGAGAAGGCTGCCGGTGGACTGAAGAAGCAGATTCGTAACCGGATGCGCAGTATGAACAAGAAGGTGATCGCGATCGCACTGGCTGGGCGGCTGAAGGGGCCGGAGAGTGAGGAGCGGCGCGTTCAGCGGTATCGGGAACTGGTGAGTTTAACGGGAAAGATTGTGCATCAAGCGGAGGGCGTGTTGGAGGAAATGCTGCATCTTCCTCGGCGCCGACAAGCGCGGCTGACACGATTACGGGAAATCTTGGAAACGATGGCCGGGCGTGTGCGACAGGTGGTGCGGCAAACTAAGGCGCGCGTGTTTCAAGGGATTACCAAGTATCCGCACAAGATCGTGAGCCTTTTCGAGCCGCACACCGAAATCATTCGCAAGGGGAAGGCCAGTAAGCCCAACGAGTTCGGGAACATGGTTAAGGTGCAGGAAGCCGAGAACCAGATCATCACGCACTACGAAGTGTTCGCCGAACGTCCAGAGGATTCCCAACTCCTGGTTCCTGCGGTCGAACAACACCAGCGTCAGTTCGGGCGCGCCCCACGAATGGTCGCCGCCGACGCAGGGTTCTACAGTCTAAAGAATGAGAAGACCATCCAGGGAATGGGAGCGAAGCGAGTCGCGGTGCGAGTCGCAACAGCAAAAGCAGCGAGCGGAGAAAACTGCAGAGAACGCGTTGGTTCAGAGCCGGGCAGCGCTGGCGGACCGGATGCGAAGGCCGCATTAGCGTGCTGAAGCGGCGCCACGGATTGAATCGCTGTCGGTATCGAGGGTTCGAAGGTATGCGGCGCTGGGTTGGCCTTGGGGTCATCGCCGACAACATTATCCAGATCGGTCGCTGCCTGGCACTGCAACGGGCCTGAGATCCCAACTGCCACGACTCGGGACACAAACGGGCCGAGCGGCAGAAATTGAAACGCGCAAACAGAATCAGAAGGTCTCTAGAAACGAATAGCTCATTCAGAGCGAGCTATTTTGCGACGGAAAGTAGCTAGCGGCCGGCTCCGGCAGTGAAATTCGCGGCAGCATCAAAACTTTACATTGCATGACGCAAATGTTCCACTCGTGCTGTTCGGCGTATGGAAGAGCGAGATAATACATTCGCTGTTCGACGGTTTCGGTTGGTTCTTGTTGCAGAGAATTACCTTCTTCGCGGGATACTCGGGCGGGTACACCTTATGGTCGTTTAGATAATCTACAGGTCGTTCCAGGAACTCCTTGTACTCCTTGACAGGAAGGCGCAGAATCGCGAGCTGAGGCCACTTTGGGCCTCCGTCAATCTCCCACAGTCTCAGGACCTGTACACCGTCTCCAATCAGTGCCCATGGCAATGGAGACGTCTTTATTTGTGCCTCTTGGGCAACGCTTCGCTCCATTGTAGGCAGAAACAACAGCAACAGAACCACGAGGGCCGGGGATATGATTTTCTTCATGATTTTTCCCCTTTAGTTTGTTGGAACTCCGGAGGGCCGTTTGTCGCTTTGTATAACAGCGCCCACATGAAGTCAATCACGTAATTGCGGACCATCATGCCCGCGCCTCACACTGACTGAAACCTCTGCCCGCGGGACCATATCATTCCTTCACGTCGTCACTTCACGAATCCAGAGCGCGTTAACGTTGGCCCTTTGCAGCGTGTTTCTTGCTGGTGCTGCCGGGCTTAGGGCGGAGCTTCTCCAGGAATTGCTCCGTCGGCAGAGTATTGATGACGTCTTTCTTCTCGAGCCAGCCACGGCGGGCCATGGTGACGCCGTAACGGATAAAGGAGAGGTTTGCCGTGTTGTGCGAGTCCGTCGAGATGACCACCCTGACGCCGCGTTCTTTGCACATGCGGAGATAGACGTCCTTGAGGTCGAGGCGGTCGGGATAGGAATTGCACTCCATGGCCACGCCGTGTTTGGCGCAAGCTTCCAGGACTTTTTCCATGTCGTAGTCGATAGGATCGCGGCGGAGTAACAGTCGGCCAGTGGGGTGAGCGATGATCTGCGTGTAGGGGTTCTCGATGGCCGCTAGCATGCGGTCCGTCATGTCCGCGCGGTCGAGGTTGAAGTAGGAGTGGATGGAGCAGACCACTACATCGAGTTGCCCAAGGATTTCGTCGGAGTAGTCGAGCGAACCATCCTTAAGTATGTCGACTTCGGCGCCGGCGAGAACTCGGATGCCCAGGTCTTTGTCGTTGGCGGCGTGGATTTTCTTGATGTGCGCGGCCATGCGCTTTTCATCCAGGCCGTTGGCGACTGTGACGGCTTTCGAGTGGTCGGTGATGGCGATGTAGTGGTGGCCCAATTTCCGGGCGGCTTCTGCCATTTCTTCAATGGAGTTCTTCCCGTCGCTGGCCGTGGAGTGCATCTGCAAGTCGCCCTTCATGTCTTTCAGGGTGAGTAGATGAGGCAGCTTGTGGTTTTCGGCGGCGGCGATTTCGCCCGTGTTCTCGCGCAACTCCGGCGGAATGAAATCCAGCTTCAGCTTGGAATAGATCTCTTCTTCAGTGCGCCCGGCGACGCGCTTTTCGCCCTTCAGGATAGCCAACGCATATTCGTTCAGAGTGAGTCCCATGTCATTGGCGCGGCCGCGGAGAGCCACGTTGTGCTCTTTCGAGCCGGTAAAATAAAGCAGGGCAGCTCCGAAGTTTTCTTTTTCGAGGAGGCGCACATCAACTTGCAATCCATTTTCCAGCGTGAAGCTGACTTTGTTTTCTCCATGCGCCAGTGTTTGATCAATGCCGGGAAAGGTAAGGATGCGCTTGGCGAGCGCATCCACCTGCTTCTGAGACGTGTGGCCATCCGCAAGCGTGACAAGCAGATCGAGATCGCCAACAGTCTCTTTCCCCCGGCGCAACGAGCCCGCCGGCGTGACGGATTCGACCGCCTTTCCTTCCTTTTCGATATGCGAAATGACCGCGGCCGCCGCGTCTTCGGCGGTGTGAATGTGAAATCGCCCGCTGGACTTTTTGAAGACTTCCACGGCTTTGAGGATATTTTGTTCGCTTTTTTCGCCAAAGCCGGTGAGGTCGCGGAGTTTCCCCTCTTTTGCAATTCTCTCCACGTCGGCCACGGTCCCGGCTTTAAAGTTCGACCACAGAAACGCGACCTTTTTGGGCCCAAGAGACTGGAGTTGCAGCAGATCCAGTATCGTGGCCGGATATTTCTTGAGGAGCTTCTTGCGCAGCGCGTAGTCCCCGGTCTTAACGATTTCCTGCAGATGCTCGACCATGCGGTCGCCGATTCCCGGAAGCTCTTTGAGCTTTTCCGGTTCCTTGGCAAGTTGTTCGATGGATTCGGGCAGGCCATCGATCAATTCCGCGGCCTTTTCGTAACTGCGGTAGCGGCCGATGATGGCTCCATCGATTTCGAGGAGTTGGGCGGTTTCGCGGAGCACGCGGGCGATCTGTTTGTTGTCCATGGCGGAATGATTATAAGCCTTGCGGCGGACGAAGGTGCAAAGTTGCCGGACCTAGGAGCTTTGGAAAATAAAAATGGCCGGCAGTTGGGCGCGTCTGCCGGCCAGATAAGTGCCTACCTCTTCAGCCACCGGCCTTTGAGACGTTGGCCGCCTGCGGACCTTTCGGTCCCTGAACAATTTCGAATTCGACCGGGTCTCCTTCCTGCAAGGTGCGATACCCGTCACCCGCGATGGCGGAATAATGCACGAAAACGTCTGGGCCATCATCGCGCCCGATGAAGCCGTACCCCTTGGAATTGTTAAACCATTTCACGGTTCCTTGCACTTCGATTGCCCTCCTGACAGGGTCCTCGAGATTTCGCTCCGCAGCGCCAGGCGCATAACCCTAACGCTGTTAAAGATACGAATCGCGCGGAGTGTACCAGAATCGAAGTTCGAGTCAATAGAACATTCTTCTTTTATAGCAAAGATAAATATACGTTTATCTTCGTACAAAAACGATTCAATGAATTTCAGCGGATTTTTTGCTCTTGCGGGGAAAGAAAGCGAAAATAATATAGAATCCCGGCGATGGATTTAGCGTCCCGCAGTTTCCCCCCGCGGATCATCTCCTCCAGTTGCTTTCGGCTATAGGCACGGGAAATTATTTTCTCATCCTCTTCGGGTTCTGCTTGGCCCGCGGTCAGCCCTTCCGCGAGGAGGATAAACATGCGTTCCTCCAGGAAGCCGGGGGTTGGGAAAACGTCCAGGAAGACGCGAATGCGCTTGGCGCGATAGCCGGTTTCCTCGATAAGTTCGCGGGCCGCGGCTACTTTGGGAGTTTCGCCGGGATCCATGCGGCCCGCGACTAACTCCCATAGATACTGCCGCGTGGCGTGGCGGTACTGCTGGATGAGGAGGATTCGCCCGTCGGGGAGGACGGGAAGGACCACCACGGAACCCGGATGGGTGACGACTTCGCGGGTCGTTCGGACGCCGCTCGGCTCGATGACTTCATCGCGGCGAATCCCGAAGACCGGGCCTTCATAAACTGTGGTGCTGCTTAGGATTCTTGCCTTCTTCGCGCTTGGGCTACCGGAGGATTTTTTCATTTTTGCTGTCCTTGTTCTATTTCTTGTGGCACATAATACCGGGAAAAGGGAAATTCGACACCTCGAGCCGCGCTAGTCTTGGTTGCTTGGGGAGATGAGGTGCGCCTATACTCGGCTTCAGTGTGAGTGTTGCAATCGAAGAGGGCGAGCAAAAGCTCGCCCCTGCATCGGACCAAGTTCAGAGAACCTGCGCATAG
>JGI12635J15846_10004747_pt1 | contig 11739 bp, 8 predicted proteins | sample BlaSpr_A8_OM2_M2_FD_15846 | JGI IMG/M metagenome (IMG submission 15846) | reverse complement strand
GGTCCTTACCGTTTAAGTAACGGCGGGCAAATTCCTCGTTCACCATCGCGACCCGCACGCTCGTAGCTGTGTCTTGCTCGTTAAACGTGCGTCCTTTCAGGACCTGTATGCCGAGAGTTTTGAAGTAGTCAGGCGAAACTGATTGGAAATCGGCGCCCGGACGATGCGATGGGTCTTCATAAGTCGGACCACCCACCACAGTGAAGGGCATTCCGTCGCTCGGTCCGCGTAGTGGCATACCCGTCTCGGTAGCAACTGCCGACACACCCGGCACGGAACGAAGCACGCCTCGTATCTCCTGATTGTAGGCATTCATCTGGTCTGGATTTTCAAACCGCCCACGCGGCTGCGTCAGCCCGAAGACAAGGACATGATCAGTTCGCACCCCAAGATCGACGCGGGTCAAATTCCAGAAGCTATGAATGGCAAGCCCCGCGCCCGCCAGTAGCGTCAAAGCCAGCGCGAATTCCCCGGTAATGAGCACTCGACGAAGTTTGAGACTGCCGGTACCTGTGCCTGCGCGTCCACCATCCTTCAGCGACTCTCCTGGGTCGACGCGCGATGCGTACCATGCGGGCGCGCTCCCAAACAGCAGACCGGCCAGGGTGGTTGAGACCAGGGCTGCCGCCAGGATATGAAAATCCAATTGAAAATTCGCTTCAGAGGGCAAGATCCCATCGGGCAAAATGCTGAGAATTACGCGCAGCAACCCCACGCCGAGTCCGACCCCGAGTCCCCCACCGAGAAGGGCAATAACAAGGCTTTCCGTAAGAAACTGGGAGAAAATTTGTCGGCGGCTTGCTCCCACGGAGCTGCGAATCGCAATTTCTTTCTGCCGTGCCGCGCCCTTGGCCAGCAGCAGATTTGCAATGTTGACGCAAGCGATCAACAGCACGAATCCGACCGCGCCAAGAAGAAGCCAGAGGTTGCGAATGCGTTCAGGGGGAAGAAAGTCGTTCTTAAGAGGCTCGACCGAGGCGCCCCAACCCTTATTGGATGTGGGATAGGCGGCGGCAATACGACTTGTGACCGCATCCATATCGGCTTGCGCTTGTTGCAATGTAACCCCTGGCTTCATCCGGCCCATCGTGAGTAGCCAGTGGTAGTCGTGGTTGATCTGCTCCGGCCGAAAGGCCAACGGAACTGCCATCTCAAAGTCGAAACGGTCCCCCAGGCCTGCCGCCAACACTCCCACGACGGTATAGGGTTGGCCATCGATACGAATCGCTTGGCCGACAATGTTGCGGTTCGCGCCCAGCCGGTTCCACAACTTATAAGTCAAAATGACGGCGTGGTCTCGTCCCGGAATTCCCTCTTCTGGAAGAAAATCGCGCCCCAACAAGAATGGGATTCCCTGCATACTGAACCACCCCGGCGTGGGACGCATGCCATTGAGTTGCTCGGGCTGGTCCTGCGTGGATAGATTAAAACTTCCTCCGGTCCAGGCAACTAGCTGCTGGAAAGACTTATTCTGTTGCTTCCAGTCGAGAAAGTCCCCTGCCGACATCCCGTTGTTGTGCCCGTTGATCTTCGACCACACCATCACCAACTGATTGGCCTGAGGGTAAGGCAAGGGCGCGAGTAACACGGCATAGACGACGGTGTAAATTGCCGTCGTAGCCCCAATGCCCAGCATGAGGGTGGCGATAACCGCCGCCGTCAAGCCCGGATTCTTCCTCAAGACCCGCAATCCATAACGAAGATTCCCGATCAGAGTTCCCACGTTTTCACCTCAATCAGCAACACTCTCGCACCTTCCGGGATACATTCTCGTCGCCAACCTAAGAGGCGGAAAGAGCACTGAAAATAATCGGGCTAAGGCATGGTCTTCGGGCGGATACCGCAGGTCACCTGTCCGAAAGCGAAATCTTGTGTCCGTTCCCGAACACCTGTCTTTCTCGCAGAATCGGCGGCGTCAGCCTACTCGCATACAAGCAACGAGTTCACGATCGCTGATCAGCGATCGCGAGGTGATAGAGGTGAACCAGCATCGTGCGGATGGCCGGGACGAAAGAAAAATATCCGCCGGTCCTCAATCAGGGAACTCTGTCCACACTGTGGATCTGCATGGAGCGATGTAGGAGTGGCCGCGAACAAAGCGGCCATTCAGCGATGTGCGCACCGGCAGCCTATATTTCGAGAGACTATGCCTTAGGCGCTGCCGCGAGATGCTCGCGGTCAACGTCCTTGAGGCGTGCAGCCTTGCCGCGCAATCCACGCAGATAATAGAGCTTGGCGCGGCGTACTTTGGACGAGCGCACCAGCTCCACTTTGTCAATCACCCTGGAATTCTGCGGGAAAATGCGCTCGACGCCCTGGCCGAAGCTCATCTTGCGGACGGTGAAGCTGGCCTGTGGACCACGGCTGCGGGAGATTACCACGCCTTCGAAAGCCTGCAAACGTTCCTTGTCGCCTTCCTTGATTCGCACGTGGACTCGGATGGTATCTCCCGGAACAAAATCCGGAATGTCCGTACGTTTAGCTTTTGCCAGAAGTTTTTCAATAATTAAACTTGTCATAAGGGTACCTCTCTCCTAAATTTCGCGATTACAAGTGTCTCGGTCAGTTCACCCGCAAGGCTAGAAGCCAAAAGCTAGAAGCTGCTCCTGATCTCCTCCAGCAATTCCCTATCTTCATCGTCCAAAACCGTCTCGTCGATTAGATCTGGACGATTTCGCAATGTCTTTTCAATAGCGGTCCGCCGCCGCCAACGCCGTATTTCTTCATGATTTCCCGAAGCCAGCACTTCCGGAACCCCCCACCCGCGAAAGCTCGCCGGACGAGTGTAATGAGGATAATCCAGCAATCCCCCGGAAGCGCACGTCGAATTCGGCGTGTCGCCGTCGTTCGGATGTGGTCGCGAGCTAAATGACTCCTGCCGCGATGATGCCTCATTCCCTAACGCGCCCGGGATCAGCCGCGAAACCGCATCCACAATCACAGCCGCTCCCAATTCACCGCCGCTAAGCACGTAATCGCCGATCGAAATTTCTCGATCCGCCAGATGAGTTCCAACCCGCTCATCCACTCCTTCGTACCGTCCGCAGATCAGCACTATCTGAGTCATGTTGGAAAGCTCTTGGGCGGTCTCCTGAGTAAAGCGCTTTCCCTGTGCCGAAAGCAGCGTCACTGTTTCCTTCGCTCCCGGAACTGAACGGCTCTCGCGGTCGCTCAAGCCCAACTTTTCAACACATTCAAAGATCGGTTCCGGCTTGAGCAGCATGCCCTCGCCCCCGCCAAATGGGCGGTCATCTACCGTCTTGTGCCGGTCGTGCGCGAATGCCCGCAAGTCGTGCACTTCGATCTCAACCAGGCCAGCTTCACGAGATCTGCGAACAATGCCAAAATCCAGCGGCCCACGGAAGAAATCCGGAAAGATCGTTATGATGTCGATCTTCATTGCGGACCATCATTTCTTTCTTCCGCTGCGTTCCGTCTCACGTGGCTGCTGTTTCTCCTCGGCGGTCATGGGATCGTTCACTTCCAGCATCCCGTCTGGCAAATTCATGTTAATGCGCTTCAGCTCCAGATCGACACTCGATAGATAGGCCTGCGCATACGGAATCTCGTATCGCCGCGCCCCTTGCTTGACCACCAGCAACGGCGCTTCTCCCGCACCGAACTGCACATCCTCAACGGTTCCAATTTCACGATCCTTGTTCTGGCGAGCCGTGTCGAAGACCGTACATCCGACGAGATCGCTGACGTAACTCCATCCCTGATCCAGTTGCGCACGTTGCTCTCGCGGAACCTGTAACTCAGATCCCACCAGCGTCTCCGCTTCAGAAATGGAATCCACGCCGGCAAACTTCAGGACTAACAATCCCTTATGCGGCCAAAGCCCTTCCAGTTGAAGTTCACGCCGGCTTTCACTTCGGCTCAGAGCTGAGAGACATATCCCTTGCTTGAATCGATCGGGAACGTCACTATGCGACTCAGCTGCGACCTCGCCATGCCGCCCTTGCGTCTTCAGGATACGGGCGACGGTTATGTATTCGCCTTCGATCCGAATCTCCTACTGTGACGGCTGGCGGTTCTCTTCTTCGCCGATCTCGGGTTCGATAATGTCCAACTCGAAGCGCCTGCGGGATCTCACGCCAGCCGCGGATAGCAGATTGCGCATGGCGCGAACCGTACGGCCCTGCTTGCCAATCACTTTGCCAACATCTCGTGGGCCGACTTCCAGCTCGATCACCGTCTCTCCCGGCTCTTCAACAAGCGTGACGGAAACCTTCTCCGGATCATCGACCAGGGACTTAGCGACGTACTCGATCAGTCGCTGCACATCCACGGTCTGACCACTTCCACCAGCTTCAGTCATAAGCGATTTCCTGTTTTCGATGGAGAGATGAAAAATCAGGCGACGGGGCTAGCGACGGCCGGAGCTGCCGGGGACGCGATCTTCGACACGCGAGACGACATCTGCGCGCCTTTGGATATCCAGTAATCGATGCGCTCGCGCTTGAGTTCAACGCTCGCAGGACTAGTCCGCGGATTGTAAGTCCCCACGACTTCGACCGGACGGCCGTTGCGAGCCCGTTCTTTCTCGATAACCACCACACGATAATAGGGTTGCTTGCGCGCGCCAATGCGCGCCAGACGAATCATTAACACAGAGCGTAAGTCCTTTCTAAATCGTTCGGCAGGGATAAAGCAAACCATTATTATGCCGGAGCTTAAAGCCAATAGCAAGGTGAGCTTTGACGGTACTGGGCCATTCTCCGAATTGCCCAAATAATGACTGTCATCCTGAGCGAAGTGAGTGCTTCGCCATGCGAAGCGGTCGCGGAGTCGAAGGACCCCTACTAGCTCAACAGGCGTGTAACTTCGCGGCCTTTGTGATTAAATTCCTTACGCATGATTCGACGAGCTCTGCTTTTTCCTGCTGCCATCCTACTGGCCGCATTCGGTCTCTTTGCGGCCTTCCCCGGTGAATCAACGAAGAATACCGGCTCCATCGAAGCTGCCCGTCTCAACAACCTCGGCGCGGCCTACATGAATCAGCAGCTGTTCGAAAAGGCTTTGAAGAATTTCGAACAGGCGTCGAAACTTGACCCAACCTTGGATATCGCCCGCGTGAATCAGGGCGTCGCACTGCTGAATCTGGGACGCATCGACCCTGCCAAGACGCTTCTCGACGAAGCGGTTAAACGCAACCCGAAAGATCCATACGCCTGGTACAGCCTGGGATTGTTGAGCAAAAACAGCAGTGATCCGCAAGCGGCAGTCGACGCCTTCCACCACGTGATTGAAATCGATCCCGATGACGCCGACACATGGTATTTCCTGGGCTCGGTGTATTCGCAGCTCAGGCAGTTCCCCTCGGCGATTGACGCATTCGAGCACGCGCTCAAGATCAATCCGCTGCATGCCTCGGCGCAATTTGGGCTTTCGCGCGCGTACCAGCAATCCGGCGATGCGGAGCATGCCCACGAGCATCTCGCCCGCTTCCAATTCATTACTCAGAAAAAACTCGGCACCGCCATCAGCCTCGCCTACGGAGAGCAGGGAAAATATTCGCTCGTAGAAGAATCCCCAGCGTCAGTAGAAAAGGTGCCGCCCGCGATTCCGGTGAAGTTCGTGGACGTGACGAAGGAAGCTGGGATCGTGTCGCGACCCCAGCCCGTCGACACAACGAAGCCCGACGTTTGGTCAGGTTCTGGCGCCTGTTTTTTGGACTACGATAACGATGGCAAGGTCGATATCTTCCTCGCGAACAGCGGCGCAGAAGGCGGTATGTCGCTATATCACAATCTCGGTAACGGAAAATTTGAAGACGTAACCAAGAAAGCTGGACTCGATCCGACGCTTCACGCGATTGGCTGCACAGCAGGCGACTACGACAATGATGGATTCGCCGATCTAGCTGTTAGTTCCTACAACGGAATTATGCTGCTGCATAACGAAAAGAACGGCACGTTCAAGGATGTAGCCGCAGCGGCAGGAATTGCCGATAATGTCGGCACAACGGGCCTGACATTCATTGACTATGACCATGACGGAGACTTGGACCTCTACGGCTCCAGTGGAATTGTGATGATTGTCGGGTCTGCCAGGGGCGGCACAAGTGTAATGTGGCGTAATAATGGAAATGGCACCTTCACAAATGTGACCGGCGACACCGACCTCTCGATTTTTTCTTCAGCAGAAAATGCGATCGGCACAGACTATAACAACGACCGGGCTGTCGACCTTGTCGTAGCCGATTGGTCGGGCGGAACTATTTTCAAGAACCCCCGCGAAGGGAAATTCCAGGCTCTTCATCCCTTTTCATCCAAGCAAGTTGATACAAAAAAGGATTCGATTCCCACGGTTGGCATCGCCGTTCTCGACTTCGATCACGACGGTTGGATGGACATTGCGTTAACCCGGCTCACCGAACCTGCTCTCACACTCTGGCGTAATAACCACGGCAAGAGCTTCGACCCAGTCACGCTGCCCGCGACAAACTGGGTCAAAGCCTACGGCGTAGCCGCTCTCGACTACGACAACGACAGTTGGGTCGACCTCGTCGCCGTCGGCGAAACTAAAGATGGACACGGCGAAGTGAAGCTCTTCCGCAATCTCGGCCCTGACGGCTTCAAAGACGTCACGGCCGACGTTGGACTCGACAAAATCCAACTCAAAGAACCTCGAGCAATCATCACCGGAGATTACGACGGCGACGGCGCGACCGATCTGCTCATCACTCAGAATCACGGCCCCGCCGTGCTTCTGCGTGACGAAGGCGGCAACAAAAATAACTGGTTGAGACTCGCCCTCACCGGCTTGAACGACAACAAGAGCGCCATCGGCACCAAGGTCGAAGTGTTTGCCGGAGGCAATCGCCAGAAGTTTGAAATTGCCGGATCATCCGGATACTTGGGCCAAAATTCAACACAAATGACCGTCGGCCTCGGCCAATCGAAACAAGCGGACGTCGTTCGCATGCTTTGGCCGACAGGAGTTTTGCAGGATGAAATCGAAGTCGCCGCAAATCGCCAGCAGGCTTTCACAGAAATCGACCGCCGCGGCAGCTCCTGCCCTACGCTGTTCGTCTGGGACGGCACCCACTACGAGTTAGTCGCTGACGTACTCGGCGCTGGCGTCGTTGGTCACTGGGTTGGGCCAGGACAGCGCAATATCCCGCGCCCAACTGAATACGTGAAAGTCGATCGCAATGCTTTACGAGAGAGAGACGGCAAACTCAGCTTCCGCTTAATGGAGCCCATGGAAGAAGTCGTCTATCTCGATCAGGTCCGCTTGTTAGCCGTCGATCATCCCAGCGACGTCGAGGTTTATCCCAACGAATATTTCGCGAGCAATCCCCCGTATCCCGAATTCAAGGTGATTGCCAGCCGCGACGCGCGCCTCCCCGCGGGCGCATGGGACGAACACGGTCACGATGTTCTTCCCAGCCTGCTGGCACATCGCTATTTCGGCGATTTTGATTTACTCCCATTCAAAGGTTTCACGAAGCTGCACAGCCTGGAGCTAGATCTAGGGCAGCCCTACCACGGCGGCCCATTGCAACTGCTGATGCACGGCGAAATTGAATATTTCACCGCAACAGGCATGTACGCTGCGGATCAGGCCGGCATCCAGGCAATCGCTCCGTATGTAGAAGCTCAAGATGCCGATGGCAAGTGGAAGCGCGTCTCGGACGACATGGGTTTCCCCGCAGGTCTTCCGCGGACCATTACCGCCGACCTCAGTCGCGTGCTGCCCGAAGGGACCAAGCGCATCCGAATCTCAACCAACCTGCAGATCTATTGGGACAGCATTCTCATCGACCGCACCGAACAGAGAATGAGCTCTCGTCTGACGGAAATTCCGCTGGATAGCGCCAGCCTCGACTTCCATGGCTATCCCCGCCAGATCGAAGCTCAACCGCCCGGCAACGTGAAATACGTCTATGAGCAGGTAAGCCGCACCGGACCATACGCGCGACAGGCCGGAACTTATACACGTTACGGAGACGTACGTGAGTTGTTATCCGGGTTCGACGATCGCCTCGTGGTTTTCGGCTCAGGCGAAGAGGTCGCGCTGGAATTCGATCCTCGATCACTGCCTGCGCTGCCAAAAGGATGGACTCGCGACTACTTCTTCGAAGCAAACGGCTACGAGAAAGATATGGACTTCTACGCTGCCGAAGGAAGTACAGTTGAGCCGTTGCCGTTCCGACGCATGGAGCGGTATCCGTATCCGGGCAAGTCATTTCCCGCAGATGCGTCCCACGTCGACTATCTGCTGAACTACAACACGCGTTATGTCTCCGGGAACGAGCCATCCGGATACAGCTACGATTACAGTTCGTCAAAATGAACTTGCAGAAATAGGTAAGGCCCGACCGAAAGTCGGGCCGTGCCCTCTGAGCGCCGGAGCGCCGTAACCTTATCCCGCCTAGATCCTACTACTTCTTGTCCTCCCGAGCTTCCGCGATGGCAGCCTTCTGCCCAGCGTGCGACACAGCCTCCATAAACGCCTCCGTGCTTCGCGGAGCCGTTGCCTTGCCGGAAAGAATCGTACGGAAAGACATATTCTTGCCATAAATCGCGCGGGTCGAATCGTTATCCTGCTCCACAACTGCGCCCTCGAGCGTTATTCCCGCAAATAAGCCCTTGGATCGAGAGTAGGTCAGAATTTCAGTATTCATTTTCCAATCAGTTCCAGCGGACGCATGCCGTCCCACCGGTCCTGCCGCCGCAGATCCCTCTCCGCTCAACTGAAATTTATCGGCGAGCAGATGCTGAAATCCCTGTTCGTTCATGACCAGCATTACCAGGTCGACTCCTTCAACGCCAATCTGCAATCCCCAGCTTCCTCCGCCGACTGAAACAAAAGCTGGCGCGCTCCAACCGTCCGACGTGCGGCACGAAGCTACGCCGCGCCCGTGTTTGCCGCCGAAAATGAAACCACCCTTCACCAGATGAGGAACCACCACAATGCATTTTGCATCGCTCAAAACTTCTTCTGGAATACCTTTATCCGGAGTGTTCATGATGGCATGTAGCACTTCTACCGACATTTGCAGGCGATCCACTGTGTCTTCGCGAGCCGAACCTGCCCAGGCATACGTTCCCATCAAGCCGAGCAGCATGGTCACCAGCACAGAAATTGTTTTTTTCATTTAAGTTAATCCTCGATTTTTCTCGCTAAGGGGGGAAATATTCCAGACGACCTGACTTAGTCCAGAGATCTGAATGCGCGAGCAAGCTTTACTCGCACGCGTCACGATCATGTCATGATCCCAAAATAATGAGTGAGCGGAATTGACCACGCTTCAGCAACAACGAGATACGCCCTCTTGCCACCCTTCTGGCGTGACTAATATGAGCAATCTTGCACAGACCGGCCGGGAGAAATATGCCATTCTGAGGGAACCGGCATTAACTGTGAGTCTTGCAATGAATATTCTGAGTAGCTTTGCTCTCTGGTTGAAGAGGTTGAACGCGTCCCTTCGAGCCACGAAGCTGAAGCCAGAGATTGCTGGCTTCGGATCACAACGAATGTGTCCCTTCTGCGGATTGATTACTTCGCGGTCCAAATCGTCGTGCCTCGAGTGTGGCAAGTCGCTGCCGTGAGCAATCTTGAACAGTAATTCAAACGCCGACAGCGCACACTGTGATCGTGCCAGATCGGAACTGCCACAACCTCTGTGTAGGACAAGCTCTCAAGCTTGAAAAGCAGTCCGATCGCGAGGAGAAAAAATATGCTTTGGACGATTTTCGTTATCCTGGGAATTTTATGGCTTCTGGGCTTCAGCCTTCACATTGGCGGAGGACTCATCCATCTGTTGCTGGTAGTCGCCTTGGTAGTTCTAGTTATCAACCTTTTGAGCGGACGCCGAAGCGCGGTTTAACAGCGCCTTGCATCTGAGCCCCGATGCGTGCACTTCGTCTCGTCATGCCCAAGATATCCAAAGCGCTCATTCCCAGGCCCAGAAGGGAGTCCGCCAAAGTGACCCTCTCTCGTGTCAAAGCCGAGATGGAAAAACCTCGAGTGGTCCAATCTGCCCGCTCGAAGAATTAGAGATTCTCAAGCCATCTTTTCGATACCCCTCCCCTGCGGCTTGCCGAGGAAAGCAGATTCCTCACCGCTAAAGCGGATTCGGAATAACAATATTTATGAACGGATATCGCAGCGGCGAACCGCTGCGCCACCCCAAAACCTGCGGCGTCCGCTCTGTGCCATCCCATAGGGACCAAATCGAAGAAGACTTTCGCGGACAGGAGTGTCCGCGCCACAGAGGCCACTGCCACACAAGAACCGCTACTTCAGCGACACTAGCTTCTCCACCAACTCCGAGTAATCTTTCTTTTCCAGGCCGTGGACCTGCTTGTTGTATTCGTCCACTTTGCTTGAATAATTCATCGAGCAGAATTTCGGACCGCACATGGAGCAGAATTTCGCTTCTTTGTAGAAGTCGTCGGGCAGAGTTTCGTCATGCATTGACCGGGCAGTCTCGGGGTCCAGCGACAGGGCGAATTGCTTTTCCCAGTCGAACGTGTAGCGGGCATAACTGAGCGCGTCGTCGCGGTCTTGAGCTCCCGGTCGACGCCGGGCAATGTCCGCGGCGTGGGCTGCGATCTTGTAGGCGATGATTCCGTCTTTCACGTCTTTTTCGTTAGGAAGGCCGAGGTGTTCTTTCGGAGTCACGTAGCAGAGCATCGCAGCGCCGTGCCAGCCGATCATGGCCGCGCCGATGGCTGACGTGATGTGATCGTACCCGGGCGCAATGTCGGTAACGAGCGGTCCCAACGTATAGAATGGAGCCTCGTAGCAGAGCTCCTTTTCTTTATCGACTTGCTCTTTGATTTTGTCGAGAGGGACATGGCCGGGACCTTCAATCATTACCTGGACGTCATACGCCCAGGCTTTCTTGGTCAGCTCACCGAGCGTTTTAAGTTCAGCGAATTGCGCTTCATCGCTGGCGTCGGCGATGCAGCCCGGACGTAAACCATCTCCCAACGAGAAGCTTACGTCGTGCTTTGCAAAAATTTTGCAGATGTCGTCGAAGCATTCATAGAGAAAATTCTGTTTGTGGTGGTGAGCCATCCATTGAGCAAGAATCGCTCCACCGCGGCTAACGATGCCGGTAATGCGCTTTGAAACCATCGGCAAATACTGAATGAGCACGCCCGCGTGGACGGTCATGTAATCGACGCCTTGCTCTGCTTGTTCTTCTATTACTTCTAGCATGACTTTGGCATTCAAATCCTCGACGCGCTTAACCCGAGATATTGCTTCATAAATCGGTACTGTCCCAATCGGCACGGGAGAGTGACGGATGATCGCCTCGCGAATCTCATGGATATTGCCGCCTGTGGAGAGGTCCATCACCGTATCTGCGCCGTAATGGACGGACGTGTGCAGCTTTTTAAGCTCTTCCTCAATGTTTGAAGTGACAGCGGAATTGCCGATGTTGGAATTAATCTTGCACAGCGAAGCTATCCCGATCGCCATGGGCTCCAGTTCAGGATGATTGATATTCGCGGGAATAATCATCCGCCCCCGCGCCACTTCATCGCGAATGAGCTCGGGCGAAAGTTTTTCGCGATGAGCTATGTAATTCGTCTCCTCGGTGATCACGCCTTTGCGGGCAAAATGCATTTGAGAAAAATTGCCGTCATTGGGCATTGATCTGCGAGTAGCAATCCATTCCGCGCGAGGCTGGGGGACCGGAGGCCCGCCGTTACCGTGTCCATTACTTCCGTTGATAGGAGCGCCGTTCGTGGAAACCATCAGTGATACCGCCCT
>JGI12635J15846_10004745_pt1 | contig 11742 bp, 11 predicted proteins | sample BlaSpr_A8_OM2_M2_FD_15846 | JGI IMG/M metagenome (IMG submission 15846) | reverse complement strand
ACCCGTTAAGGGCGGTTGTAACGGCCGGAGTACCCGTTAAGGGCGGTTGTAACGGCCGGAGTACCCGTTAAGGGCGGTTATAAAGAGTCTTGATATCCGCGGCAAAGTCCTTGATGACGAGGTTCCTGCGCACCTTCAGCGACGGCGTGAGGTATCCATTCTCCTCGGTGAAGTCCGAGGGCAGGACGCGGAAGCGCCGGATGGACTCGGCGCGGGAGACCGCCTTGTTGGCCTCGTCGACGGCCGCCTGGATGTCCGCCGTCAGCTCCGGGTTGTCGGTCACGTCCGCGTCGGCGGCGAGCCCGTGCTGCTTGCGCCAGAACTCCAGGCCCTCCTCGTCCAGGGTGATCAGGCAGGCGATGTACGGGCGGCCGTCGCCGACCACGACGCACTGGCTGATCAGCGGGCTGGCGCGGAGCCTGTCCTCGAGCACGGCCGGCGCCACGTTCTTGCCGCCCGCGGTGACGATGAGCTCCTTCTTCCGGCCGGTGACCTGCAGGAAGCCCTCTTCGTCCAGGCCGCCGACGTCCCCGGTGCCGAACCATCCCTCGGNGTCGAGCACCTCGGCGGTCGCCGCGTCGTTGTGCCAGTAGCCGGGGAAGACGTTCGGGCCCCGGAGCAGGATCTCGCCGTCGTCGGCGATCTTGATCGCGACCCCGGGCAGCGGCGGGCCGACCGTGCCGATCTTGTTGCGGCTCGGCCGGTTGACCGTGGCCGCCGCCGACGTCTCGGTCAGCCCGTAGCCCTCCAGGATCGTGATGCCGGCGCCGCGGAAGAAGTGGCCGAGCCGCTCGCCGAGCGGGGCACCGCCGGACACCGCATACGCCACCTTCCCGCCGACCGCGGCCCTGAGCTTGGCGTAGACGAGCCGGTCGAACAGCGCGTGGCGCAGCCGGAGCGCCTGGCCGGGAGCGGCGCCGTCGGAGCTGGCTGCCTGGCTCCAGGCGACGGCGGTGGCAGCGGCGGCGTCGAAGATCCGGCTCTTCGCCTTGCTCGCCGAAGCCTGCTGCACCGCGGTGTTGTAGACCTTCTCGAACACCCGCGGCACGGCGAGCAGGAACGTGGGCCGGAACTCGGGCAGGGCCTTGGCCACTGTCCTGGCGTCTGGCCAGTGCCCCAGGATCGCGCCCGATTCCAGGCAGCCGACCTGGATGATCCGGGCGAACGAATGCGCCAGCGGCAGGAACAGCAGGGTCGAGCTGTCGGCGATCTCGAACACCTCCACGAGGGAGCCCTCGACCGCGTTCCTGACGTCGGAGAGCAGGTTGCCGTGGGTGATCTGGCATCCCTTGGGGCGCCCTGTGGTGCCCGAGGTGTAGATGATCGTCGCGAGGTCAGCCGCCTTGCGCGCGGTACGGTGCTGCTCGAGCTGCTCGTCGGTGACGCTGGCACCGTCCGGGCCGGCGACCGTGCCGTCCGGGCCCTCGATCAGCCAGACGTTCTTGACGGCGGCGACGCCGGCCTCGCGGATCGCGTCGGCGTGCGCCTGCGTCTCGGCGAACGCGGCACTGGCGCCCGAGTCGCTCAGGATCCACTCGACCTGCTCGGCCGACGAGGTCTCGTAGATCGGCACGGTGACCGCGCCCGCGGTCCAGATCGCGTAGTCGACCAGGGTCCACTCGTACCGCGTCCGCGACATCAGCGCGACCCGGTCGCCCGGGCTGACGCCGGCCGCGATGAGCCCCTTGGCCAGGGCCGTCACCTCGTCGCGGAACTGCCCGGCGGTGACGTCACGCCATCCGCTCGGCCCGTCTGGCGCTCCCGGCGCTCCAGGCGCTCCCGGCCGGCCGCCGTCGAGCCTGCGCATTATGACCGAGTGCGGCTGGCTGGCGGCGCGGGTGAACACCACGTCGGCAAGGCTGGCCGTCGCGGGGACGTCGACCAGGGCGGGGATGCTGTACTCGCGCACGATGTCTCCTGTCTGACCTGATCTTCATGAACCTATACCGCCGTGGCGGCCGGCTCTATTACTGCACCTGACAGGATTTGCCTAGGGTGTGTGCATGAGAGTGCACGTGGTCAGCGATGTGCATGGCCGGACCGATGCGCTTGCCGCCGCCGGGGACGGCGCTGACGCACTGATCTGCCTGGGTGACCTGCTGCTGTTCGTTGACTACGCGGACCACGCGAAGGGGATCTTCCCCGATTTGTTCGGTGCCCAAGCAGCCAAGGAGTTCATCGCGCTGCGCACGGCGCAGCGGTTCGACGAGGCCAGAAAGATGTCGGCGCAGCTGTGGGCCGGCCTTGACGGCGACCCGCGCACCCACGTGGAGGCCGCGGCGTCGCGGCAGTACGCGGAGCTGTTCGCCGCGCTGCCCGCGCCTGCCTACCTCACCTACGGCAACGTCGACATCCCGCGGATGTGGGCTCCGCACCTGCGTTCCGGGCATCAGGTGCTCGACGGTGAGCGGGTGGAGATCGGCGGCTGGTCTTTCGGCTTCGTCGGCGGCGGCCTGCGCACGGTCTACCGGACGCCGAACGAGATCTCCGACCAGGACTTCGCCGCCAAGGTGGCGGCCGTCGGCCAGGTGGACGTGCTCTGCGCGCACATCCCGCCGGACGTGCCGGACCTGCTGTTCGACACCGTGGCCCGCCGGATGGAGCGTGGCAGCCAGGCCCTGCTCGACGCCGTGCGGACCACCCAGCCGCGGTACGCGCTCTTCGGGCACGTGCATCAGCCGCTGGCCAGCCGGATCCAGATCGGCCGCACCGAGTGCGTCAACGTCGGGCACTTTCGCGCCACCGGGACGCCCTACGCACTGGAGTGGTAGCCCGCCAGGGCGAGGTACGCTCCGTGCATGGCAGACAGGACCACGTCGAGCATCGTCATCGGGATGCCGCGGAAAGATATCATGGCGGTGATCGCCGACTTTGCCGCGTACCCGGAATGGGCGACCGGCGTGCGCAGCGCGGAGGTCCTGTCCTCAGCGGACGGGCGGGCCGCGACGGTCCGGTTCACGCTGGATGCCGGAGTGATCAAGGACAGCTACGTGCTCGGCTACGACTGGGACGGGGACGCGCGGGTTCACTGGAACCTGGCCGAGCCCGGGTCGGTTATCTCCGAGATGTCCGGGGGCTACGAGCTGGCGGACCGTGGCGACGGCACCGAGGTGACCTACGAGCTCGCCGTGAGCATCAGGGTGCCGATGCCGGGGATACTCAAGCGCCGCGCGGAGAAGACGATCGTCGACACCGCGCTGAAGGGGCTCAAGTCTCGAGCCGAGACCATCGGGAGAGCTGAATGAGCACGCAGCCAGAGAATGCCGACTCCGGCAACGGCACCGGACCCGACGGTCGCAGCGTCGGCCGCGGCCGTGATTCGGGCCGTGAGTCCGGCCGTGATTCGGGCCGTGAGTCCGGTCGTGACGCGGGCCGCGGTCGTGACGCGGGCCGCGACCTGAGCGCCGAATTCCAGCGCTGGCTGATCCGGTCCAGCGCCCGCAACGTGCGCCAGGAGCTGACCGGGCAATTCCGCAGGACGCTGGGCCGGACGGAACGGGAAAACGTCTGGGAGGTGGCCACCACCGAGCCGCCGCACGATCCGTCGGGCGAGGCGCCCGAGTGTGCCTGGTGCCCGGTGTGCCGTGCCGCCCGCAGGATCCGCGAATCCGCGCCCAGCGTGGGCGGACAGCTGGCGGGCGCGAGCGACGTGGTCGCCGCGGCCGTGCAGGAGGCCATGCGCGCGTTCGAGGCCGCCATGTCGATGGGACAGCGCGGCGATCGCGCGCCGGGATTCCCTGCCGACGCCTACCCCGCCGACCGGTTCCCCGCCGACCGGTTCCCGGTCGCGGGCGCGCCTGGCGAAGGGGCGGACCATGAGCCTGACAATCGGGATTGACGTCGGAGGCACCAAAGTCGCGGCCGGCGTGGTTGATCAGCACGGCAGCATCGTCGAGAAGCTAAAGCGGGCCACGCCGTCGGGCAGCCCGGAACTGACGGCCAAGGTGATCGGCGAGACCGTCACCGAGCTGGCCGCCCGGCACAAGGTCGACTCCGTCGGCATCGGCGCCGCCGGGTTCATCGACGTCGCCGGGTCCGGCGTGCTATTCGCGCCCAACCTCGCCTGGCGCAACGAGCCGCTGCGGCAGCGGGTCGAGGACTACGCAGGCCTGCCCGTGCTGGTGGAGAACGACGCGAACGCCGCCGCCTGGGCGGAGACCATGCTCGGCGCCGCGCGCGGTCACGAGCACGTCATGCTCGTCGCGATCGGCACCGGAATCGGCGCCGGGATCGTGATCAACGGGCAGCTGTACCGGGGCCGGTGGGGGATCGCCGGCGAGCCAGGGCACTACCGGGTCGTACCCGAAGGGCGGCTGTGCGGGTGCGGTAATCGCGGCTGCTGGGAGCAGTACGCGAGCGGGAGCGCCCTGGTCGCCGAGGCGCGCGAGTTCGCCAGGCGCTCGCCGGGCGGGGCGGTCCGGCTGCTGCAGCTCGGCGGCGGAACCGCCGACGGAATCAACGGGCGCGAGGTCACCCAGGCCGCCAGCGAGGGAGACGCAGCGGCCCTGCGCTGTTTCGAGATCGTCGGAAGCTGGCTCGGCCAGGGCCTCGCCGCGCTGGCTGCCATCCTCGACCCGGGCTGTTTCGTGATCGGCGGCGGAGTGTCGGAAGCTGGTGATCTGCTGATCCGCCCGGCGCGGGCCGCGTTCGCGGACGCGCTGACCGGCGGCTCCTACCGTCCACACGCCGAGATCCGGCTGGCGCAGCTCGGCCCGGACGCCGGCGTGATCGGCGCGGCCGACCTGGCGCGCCGCTCCCTGACCCGCAACCGGGGACAGGTTAGGGCCTAGAGCACAGCGCCGTTGTCGGGTCCCGAGCCGCGCGACGGCCCATCGCCGAGGCGCAGTACCAGCACCACGAATCCCCCGATGAACGCCGCGATCGCCAGGAGCGCCGTCCAGCCGGCCACGGTCCAGCCGACGAGCGTGGCTATCAGCAGGTAGGCGGGACCGCCGAACAGCGCGGTCCAGGCGCCCTTGGCCACCGGATCGAGGTGCGGCAGCGGCGGCGGGGGCGGTGGGACGTAGTGCTCGTCGGTGTCGTCGGCCTCGTCTGTATCCGCGGGCGGACCGGCGGGCGGGTCGGCCGGNGCCCACGGGGGACCCGGCAGGGCGGGCGGGGTGGCGGGCCTGACCACGCGGGTCCGGTCGGCGGTGGTTCCGTTCGCGCGGCTGGGCGGCCCTTCCTGGCTGGGCGGCCTCTGCTGGCTGGGCTGCGTGGCCTGGCCGGGGCCGGGCGGCGTGGCCTGGCTGGGCGGCGTGCTGGGCGCGGTCAGGTCCTCGCGGTCCGGCCACGGCGCGGCGGCGGAATCCCAGTCGGCCGGCATGTCGAAGCGAGCGACAAGCTCCTGCCAGGCAGCCTCGTCACCGGTCGCGCCGCCGCTCGCGCCCCCGCCGCTGACGTCCTCACCACTCACGTCATAACCCTCGCCACGTCATAACCCTCGTACATCATCATCCTCGCGCTGCCCCCCCGGCGTGGCCGCTACCCCGCCTCGGCGCGGCTGTGGGCCCTGACGAAGTCCAGGCTGCCGGCGAAGATGGCAGGCGCATCGTTGTCGAGAGTTGCAACGTGGTAGCTGTCGGGGCATTCCCTGACCTCCAGTTGCTTCTCCGGCAGCGCGCTGCGCAGCAGGGCGAGGCTGGCCGGGCCGACCACGTGGTCGTCGGTGCTGTGGTACGCCAGCACCGGCTGGGTCACGTCGCCGAGCTGGGCCTGGGTGACCCGCCACAAACCGCGCATGCTGTCCACGGCCTTGACCGGCGTGCGGTCGTAGCCGAGCTCGGTGACATGTTCCTTCTTGATGTCGCTGCCGATCCCCTTCAGCGAGGGCAGCACGAACTTCAGCACCGGGGCCAGCATGAGCAGCCGGGTGTCACCGGTGAGCGAGGGGTTGACGAGCACCAGCCCGCTGACCGCGTTGCCACGCAGCTCGGCGAGGCGCAGCGCGAGGCAGCCNCCCATCGAGAGGCCCATCACAAAGATCTCGTCCACCTGCGCGCGGAGCCCGTCGAATGCCCGGTCGACCTCGGCGTACCAGTCNTCCCACCGGGTGCGCGCCATGTCCTGCCAGGTCGTGCCGTGGCCGGGCAGCCTGGGCAGCGAGACGGACAGGCCGGCCTCGGCCAGGTACTCGGCCCAGGGCCGCAGTGACTGCGGGCTGCCGGTGAATCCGTGGCACAGCAGGGCGCCGGTCGTGCCGCCCATATGAGTGAAGGGTTCTGCGCCTGGCATGACTGGCATGGGCCGAGTCCTCTCCGCGGGCCGCCGTCTGGCGTCCCTCGCTTTCTGCTCCAACGCATCGTCGCACGCAGACACCCTCCCGGCGCATATGTTGGCGGACCGCGATCCCGTGGGAACATATGTGCGTGTTCTACTGGGTGGTCAAGGCAATACTCGGGCCGTTCCTGCGGATCGTGTTCCGGCCGTGGGCGGACGGTGCCGACAATGTCCCCAGAGAGGGACCGGCGATCATCGCAAGCAACCACCTGTCGTTCTCTGATCACTTCTTCGCCCCGCTGCCGCTGCCGCGCAAGGTGGTCTTCCTCGCCAAGTCGGAGTACTTCACCGGGCGCGGGCTGAAGGGCCTGGTGAGCAAGGCCTTCTTCAGCGGCGTGGGCCAGATTCCGGTGGACAGGTCCGGCGGCGCCGCGAGCGAGCGCGCGCTGAACACCGGGCTGCGGGTGCTGGCTCAGGGCCACCTGCTCGGCATCTACCCGGAGGGCACGAGGACCCCGGATGGGCGGCTGTACCGCGGCAAGACCGGCGTCGCGAGGCTGGCCCTCGAGGCGAGGGTCCCGGTGATCCCGTGCGCCATGATCGGGGGCTTCGAGTTCCAGCCGCCGGGCAAGATCACGCCGCGACTGCGGATCCGGCCGGGTGTCAGGTTCGGCAAGCCGCTGGACTTCTCCCGCTACTACGGGCTGGAGAAGGACCGGGTCGTGCTCCGCGCCATGACCGACGAGATCATGTACGAGATCATGAAGCTGTCCGGCCAGGAATACGTCGACCGGTACGCGAAGAGCGCGAAGGTGCCCGTACCGACCGCCGACGACTGAGCTCAGCACGGACATCGGTGACGCTCAGTATCAGAGCGTCACTGTGAGTCAACCTCCTGGGCTAGTTGGCCGTCCTAATGGCTACCTGGATCACTAGACGAGCCGCGGGGGGTTCCGCCAGTGAAGATCAGCAAGCTTGCCGTTGCCGCGTTGTCCGCGTTCGGGTTAGCGGCGGTCACGGTGGCGCTTCCGGCAGCCGGGGCCGCCGCGCAGACGGCCGGGGCGCCGGGGCAGGACTTCCGCCACGCCTGCTCGGCGGCGACGCCCGGCTGGGGGGAGTGCGGGGCCATGGTGGACACGAACGTGGTGGCCTTCCAGGGCATGGCGACAGACGCGAGCGTGGCCGGCTACAGCCCCGCGCAGCTGCAGAGCGCCTACAACCTGACGCTGGCCGCGGGCGCCGCGGGCGCCGGAGAGACGGTCGCGGTGGTGGACGCCTACAACGACCCCGACGCGGCCGCGAACCTGAAGACCTACCGCGCCCACTACGGCCTTCCGGCGTGCGGCAGCGGCTGCTTCCGCAAGGTCAACGAGGAGGGCCAGGCAAGCCCCCTGCCCAAGTCGGCCGGCAAGACCGGCTGGGCGACCGAGGAGTCGCTGGACCTCGACATGGTGTCGGCGATCTGCCCGAACTGCCACATCCTCCTGGTGGAGGCGAAGAACGGCTCCATGGCCAACCTCGGCAAGTCCGTGGACGCCGCGGTGGCGCTCGGCGCCAAGTTCGTTTCCAACAGCTACAGCTCGCCGGAGACCGCCGGCGAGACCGCTGACGACGTCTACTTCGACCACCCGGGCGTGGCGGTGACCGCGGCGGGTGGCGACTCCGGATACGGCGTCGGCTACCCGGCCGCGTCCCAGTACGTGACCTCGGTCGGCGGCACCTCGCTGTCCGTCGCGAAAGGCACCGCGCGCGGCTGGAAGGAGACCGTCTGGGACAACGGGTACGGCGCCACCGGCTCCGGCTGCTCGCGCTTCGAGGCCAAGCAGTCCTGGCAGACGGGCAGCGGCTGCAGCCACCGCACCGACAACGACGTTGCGGCGGACGCGAACCCGGGCACGGGCGCCGCGGTCTACGACAGCTACGACCAGGGCGGCTGGATCGAGGTCGGCGGCACGTCGGAGGCCGCTGCGATCATCGCGGCGACGTACGCGCTGGCCGGCCCGGCAGCATCCGGCACGTACCCGGCCGAGTTCCTCTACCAGCACGCCAGCGATCTGAACGACATCACGTCGGGCAGCGACGGCACCTGCAACGTCGCCTATCTGTGCACGGCCAGGGTGGGATACGACGGCCCGACCGGGCTCGGCGCCCCCGACGGCACGGGCGCGTTCCAGGCCGTCGACCACACGGTCGTGGTGGCCAGGCCGGCCGGCAAGCACAGCCGGAAGGGCGTGCGGATCACCCCGGTACGGATCAAGGCGCACGATTCCGCTCACACCAAGAAGCTGACGTTCAAGGCGACCGGGCTGCCGCCCGGGCTGAAGATCAGCAAGGGCGGCGTGATCTACGGAAAGCCGAAGGCCACCGGGTCCTACCGGGTCAAGGTCTACGCAACGGACGCCAGGGGGATGACCGGGTCGGCCAAGCTTCGGTGGACCGTGCTCCGCTGAGTTCAGTCCTGGTTGCCTCGGTCCTGGCTGGCCCGGTCCTGGCTGGCCCAGCCCTGCGTGCGCTGCACGGCGGCACGCCAGCGCGCGTAGCCACGCTCGTCCCTGGCCTCAGGCCGGAACCGGCGGTCGAGCCGCCAGGTGGCGGCGAGTTCGGCCTGCGACGACCACACGTCGGTGGCGAGCCCGGCGAGGAACGCGGCTCCGAGCGCCGTGGTCTCGGCCACCACGGGCCGCTCGACCGGCACCTGGAGCTGATCCGCCTGAAGCTGCATCAGCAGGTCGTTGGTGCTGGCGCCGCCGTCCACCCGCAGCGTTGCGCCACCGCCAGGCTGGCCGGGCGCCTCGGCGGCCATGAGGTCGGCGACGTCCCGCACCTCGAACGTGATCGCCTCGAGCGCGGCACGGACCAGGTGCGCCCGGGTCGTCCCCCTGGTGAGGCCGAACATCGCGCCGCGCGCGTCCGGATCCCAGTACGGTGCACCGAGCCCGGTCAGCGCCGGGACGAACACCACGCCGCCGGTGTCAGGAACCGAGCGTGCCAGCGCCTCGCTCTGCGCGGCGTTGTCGAGCAGGCCGAGCCCGTCGCGCAGCCACTGCACGGCGGCGCCGGTCACGAACACGGATCCCTCCAGCGCATAGGTCAGCGCGCCGGCCGGATCCATCCACGCCACGGTGGGCAGCAGCCCGGCCTGCGAGCGGACGATCGAGCTGCCGGTGTTGCACAGCACGAACGACCCGGTCCCATACGTGCACTTCGCCGAGCCGGGGGAGAAGCACGCCTGGCCGAACATGGCCGCCTGCTGGTCACCGGCGATGCCCGCGATCGGCAGCGACAGGCCGAGGAACCCGGCCGGGTCGCAGTGCCCCACCACGCCGTACGACGGCACCACCTCGGGCAGCGCGTGCGGCGGCACGCCGAAAAGCTGGCACAGCTCGGCGGACCACTGCCCCGCCTCGATGTCGAACAGCAGCGTGCGGGACGCATTGGACGCATCCGTGACGTGGTACCGGCCGCCGGTCAGCCGGGCGATCAGGTACGAGTCCACGGTGCCGATGGCGAGCGAACCGTCGGTGACGCCGGACCATACGTCGGGTTGGTTCTCGGCCAGCCAGGTCAGCTTCGTGCCGGTGAAGTACGGGTCCAGCCTCAGCCCGGTGAGCTCGGTCACCCGCTCTTCGTCGCCCTGCTCCCGCATCCGCGTGCAGATGGCCGCCGTCCGCCGGTCCTGCCAGACGATCGCCCGCCGCGGCGCCACCAGCGTGGCCCGGTCCCAGATCACAGCGGTCTCCCGCTGGTTCGTGATCCCGATGCAGCTGGGCGGGTCGGCCCCGTCCAGCGCCTGCCCGCAGGCCGCGAGCGTCGCTTGCCAGATGCCTTCCGGCAGGTGTTCCACCCAGCCGGGCTCGGGGTAATACTGGCGGAACTCTTCGTAACCACGGCCCACCACGGTGCCGTCAGCCGAAATGATGAGGGCGGTAACGCCCGTCGTCCCAGCGTCGATCGCGAGCACGCTCATGGGCACTAGTGTGGCGGGCGACACATCGAGCTGAGGACCTCACCCGAGAGGAAGATCCATGCGAGTCGGAGTCCTGACCGGTGGCGGTGACTGCCCTGGGCTGAACGCGGTCATCCGGGCGATCGTGCGCACCGGCGCCGCGGAGTACGGGTATGACTTCACCGGGTTCCGCGACGGCTGGCGCGGCCCGCTCGAAGGCGACACGATGCCCCTGGACGTGCAGGCGGTTCGCGGCATCCTGCCGCGCGGCGGCACGATCCTCGGCTCGTCCCGCACCAATCCGCTGGGGGAGAGCGCGGCGGCCGGGGGGCGTTCCGGGCTGGACCGGGTCAAGGGCAACCTCGCCACCCTCGGCGTCGACGCGCTGGTCGCGATCGGCGGCGAGGACACCCTCGGCGTCGCCGGCCGGCTGTGCGAGGCGGGCGTCAACGTCGTCGGCGTGCCGAAGACGATCGACAACGATCTTTCCGCGACCGACTACACGTTCGGCTTCGACACCGCCGTGAACATCGCGATGGAGGCCATCGACCGGCTGCACACCACCGCGGAGAGCCACCACCGGGCGCTGATCGTCGAGGTGATGGGGCGCAGCGCCGGCTGGATCGCGCTGCACGCCGGCATGGCCGGCGGCGCGAACGTGATCCTGATCCCGGAGCAGCCGTTCGACATCGAGCAGGTCTGCGGGTGGGTGCAGCACCGGTTCCAGACCCAGTACGCGCCGATCGTGGTGGTCGCCGAGGGCGCGCATCCGAAGGATGGGACCGACACGCTGGTCGCGCAGGAGCGGGACGCGTTCGGCCATGTCCGCTACGGCGGGGTGGGGCAGATGCTGGCGTCCGAGATTGAGAAGCGGACCGGCAAGGAGGCCCGCGCCACCGTGCTCGGTCACGTTCAGCGCGGCGGCACCCCCACCGCGTTCGACCGGGTGCTCGCGACGCGCTTCGGCGCGCACGCGATCCGCGCAGTGGCCGACTGCGCGTACGGCTCGATGGTCGCGCTGCGCGGCACTGACATCGTGCGCGTCCCGATCGCGGCCGCGACCAGCGAGCTCAAGCTGGTGCCGCCGGAGCGCTACGCCGAGGCCGAGCTGTTCTTCGGCTGACCCGCCGCAGATGGGTCGATGAGGAGGTTCAGACGGCTCGATGGGCTGCCCGGAACGACGCGGCCTTGACCCGGTTCTGGCACGCCGTCGAGCAGAACCGGCGGGTCGCGTTCCGTGAGGTATCGACGAACACGCGGTCGCAGCTGGGGGCGCTGCACACGCCCAGCCGTCCGCGCGACTCGCCGCCGAGCACTACGGCGAGGCCGGTGGCGCATCCCGCCGCCCAGCCCGTGACCAGCGAATCCTCGGCGCCGTGGAAGTGCAGGTGCCAGGGCTCGCCGTCGTGCCTGTCGAGCCGCGGCCGGGCGCCCGTTGTGGCCAGCATGTCGTTGACCAGACGGACCGCCGCGTCGGTCTGCTCCGCCGCCACCGCGTCGAACACCGAGCGGATTGCCGCGGCCACCGGCCGGAACGCGGCGGCCTCTTCCGGTGACACCGGCCTGACCTCGCCGCG
>JGI12635J15846_10004741_pt1 | contig 11746 bp, 7 predicted proteins | sample BlaSpr_A8_OM2_M2_FD_15846 | JGI IMG/M metagenome (IMG submission 15846) | reverse complement strand
CGCTGTACTGGCTCACCAACACCGGGGTCTCCGCGGCCCGCCTGTACTGGGAGAACAAGGCCGACTTCTTCAACGCCAAGAACATCACCATCCCCTACGCCATCAGCGTCTTCCCCGACGAGCTCTATCAAGCCCCGCGCAGCTGGGCCGAACGCGCCTATCCTCACAACCTCATCCACTACAACCGGCTCGACCGCGGCGGCCACTTCGCGGCCTGGGAACAGCCGGGTCTGTTCGCCGCCGAAATGCGGGCATCCTTCCGGTCTCTGCGCTGACCGGAGTTGACGATCATGACCACCGCGATCATCGGCACCGGAGGGATCGGATCCGTCATCGCCCGCGAGCTCGCCTCGGGCGGGGAGGCCTTGCGGCTCGCCAGCGCCGACAGTGAGTCTGCCCGGACACTGGCCGCGCAGATCGGCCCCGCCGCGGTCGTGGCCGCAGGGAACCGCGACGCGGTGCAGGGCGCGGGTACGGTCGTCCTGGCGCTGCGGTTTACGGTACTGAAGGGTGTCATCGACGAGATCGGCGGCTTCCTGGCCGGGCAGCTCGTGGTCGTGCCGAGCAACCCGTTGACCCTCGACGCGCACGGTCACCTCGCCCGTGTCCTGCCGGACGGGCAATCTTCCGGGAGAGTTGTCGCCGGGTGGCTGCCGGCCGGGGCACGCCTGGCTATGGCGTTCGGGACCCTGCCCGCCGATCTGCTGGAGTCCGCGAGCAATCGGTCACCCGACCCGGCGGTCCTGTTCTACGTGACCGACGACGACCGGGCAGGCCAGGACATTGAGCGGCTGATCCGGACGGCCGGCTTCGAGCCGGTGAAGGCCGGCGGGCTCGGACGGCCGGGCCGCCTCGAGGTGGGCGGCGACCTTCACGCTCTCGTAGTCAGCCCCGGAGAGGCACGGTCATTGATCGGTGTCCTTGACGTGGGCTAACCGGGCCTACCGACAATATGGCTTCCCCCATCGAAGAAAGGACCGCCGTGGCCCTGGGAACCGCAGTAATCGTCGGCGTCGGACCTGGCCTCGGCATCGCGCTCGCCCGTGCATTCGCCGATGCCGGACACCGGTCGTCATGCTCGACATCGCCAAAGCGAGGCTGGACACCGGCTCTGCCGAGCTTGCTTCCGCTGGCCAGGACGTCCGCCGCTACGTCGCGGACGCCGCGGACCCCGGCAACCTGCGCGCCGCGCTCCGGTCGTTCGGCGGCGTCAGGAACTGAGCACCCCGGGCGCTCCCTTCGGCGTACACGGCCTGGATGTCATTGAGGAAGCTGCTGACCCGGTCCGGATCGCGTGGCGTCTCCAGGATGACCGCCGGCTTGTCGCCGGTCGGGCCGCCGCCGACATTGATGATGATCCAGCTGTTGGACAGTGCGACATAGGTCAGCCCACCAGGGCCGGAGAAGGCTAGCCGGCCGCCGAGTACCTCGGTGTAAAGCGCCGGGAGCGGTCGACATCGTCCGAGACGATGAAATGGGCCAGCACTATGCCCTCGGGGGGCGGTGGGAACTCGGCCATCTGGCACCTCCACTGGTTGGGTGTAGCGTCTTGCTGCCGCTTGCCTGCTGTACGCCTTCCGTCATGCCCGTGCTCCCTGGCCTGCGGACCAGACATCAGTCGTGCCAGGGCGCGATGCTGATGCAGCGACTGCACCATGATCACGCTGGAGACGTGCGGTTCGCGCCTGCGTAGCCCCTGGCTGCTACCCCGGTATTCCACTGGCACCGGCTGGGCGAACACCGGTCGCAGAGGCGTAGCAGCAGATCATCGGGCCACGCGCTCAGACGGATGCGCCGCCCTGATCGTCGGCTTCACCTTCGAGCAGTGGCCCGGCGTGCGCCGCGGGCGGGCTCAGCGTCCTGCTCCGCCACTTCCCTGGCGCCCGCGCCATCGCCACCCCGAAGTCAGTGGAGCTCATGCCGAAGTCGCCGGAGGAGCTCGCGGTGTACCGCACGTTCCTCCCCGGACTGCCGGCCGCGATCACGGTGCCCGAGCCCTGCGACAAGGACCTCTTCGCCCTCGAAGGCCAGGAGCTGCACATCATCGAGCAGGGTGAAACCGACGCTGAAGCCAGCACCTCCCTGTACGTTCCCTCGATCGACCTCATCGTCGGCGGCGACGTGTTCTACAACCAGTGCCACATGATGGTCGCCGCCTCCACGCCGCAGAGCCGCGTGAACTGGATCGCCGATCTCGACCGCCTAGCCGCCCTGAACCCGAAGATCGCGGTGGCCGGACACAAGAAGGCTGGCACCCCGGACACCCCGGAGGCCATCGAGGCCAGCAAGCGGTACCTTACCGACTTCGGCCGTCTCAAGGAGTCGACCTCCAGCGAGCACGAGCTCTACGATGCGATGACCGAGCTCTACCCCGACTGGGCCAGCCACCAGGCGTGGCTGATGTTTGGCCTAGGCTGACCTTGAGAGGAACAAGTTGATGGCCAAGCTCCCGCTGCCCCCAGAGGGAATGGTGCTGACCCACTTCATCGTCTCGGACGATGTCGAGCGCTCCCGACGCTTCTACACCGAAGTACTCGGCGGCAGGGTTGCCTTCCCCGGAGACCCGGTCAACGTCGCACTAGCCAACAGCTGGATCGTCATCAACTCCGGCGGGGGGCCGACCGACGACAAGCCTACGGTCACCCTGGAGACGCCACGCGATCCCGACCGGGTCAGCAGCTTCCTCAATATCCGGGTCAAAGACATAGACGCCGTGTACGCCGAATGGAGCGCCCGGGGCGCTGAATTCCTCACGCCGCCGAAACAGCATCAGTACGAGAAACGCTGCTACATCCGCGACCCCGACGGCCACCTGATCGAAGTAGGGCAGACCACAGACCCAGACGGCGACTGGTCACCCGCCCACTGGCCATCGAGCACGCCCGCCGAGGAGTCCGGGTGAATGCCGAGACACCGGCGGTCTGATCGGCGCCCTGCACCTCGTACTGGCAGGCCGGAGTTCACCTGCGAATGACCTGCCGAGCGGTCGACTCACCTGGCCTGCGGCGAAATAGCCAGCTTAGGGATCCTCATTAACGATGCGTCGGATGGCGGAGGCGACCGGTGCCGGCGGCCAGAGGCGGGGGCCAGGCAGCGGGGTCGGCCGGGTCGGACAGTACGGTGCGGCAGATGACGTAAAAGCGAGGGGTGATGGCCGTAGGGTGGTCCGCGAGGACGGCCATGCAGCGGGCGTGCACCTGCTCCGGCGTGCGGACGGCGCTGGTGGCGGCCAGGTAGGCGACCAGCGGGCGACCGCCAGCCGAGGCAAAGACCTGGGCCACGGCGGGCGCGACGGCGTCCTCCACCAGGCGCTGCACATCGGCCACCTCTACCCAGCAGGAGTCGACCAGGATCCGGTCCGGGGTGCCGGCGAGGGGTTCCAGCCCGATGATCTCGGGCATCCGGGCGAAGGGCACGTCCCCGTGCGCGGCTGCCACCAGCAGCCGCTCGACGGCCAGCAGCACCGACTCCGCTTCGGCCCGCGGCACCAGGCCGGCGTCGCCGCCCCACGCGTCCAGCCGCAGGCGGCCATCGACCTGGCTGAGGGTGAACCGGATCGGCAGTGTGCTGACCGGCATCGGGCGCCACCGCAGCTCGGTCCGGGCGAGCGCGACCTCGAACTCCTCGGGCTGGAGCCCGACCCCAGCGGTCAGTCCAGACCACGACTCGGGGACCAGGCTGTTGAACACCGGGCCATAGCTCAAGCGCAGGCCCCGTTCGTGCTCGGTCAGTTTGTCCATGGCGGCCTGCCTGGCCGTGTCGTACCTGGCGTGCCGGCTCGCCTCCGCCGCCCTCATCCAGGTGTGGCCAGCCAGCTCGTCGAAACTTCTCCCGCCGATCTCGATGGTGACGAAGGGGCTCTGGGCCAGGGAGCCGACGTAGTTCACCAGGTGACGCCCGAAACGGTTGCCAGAAACCAGCGGGAACACCAGCTCCCGATAGCTGACGCGGCGGGCGATCACGGCGCAGATGGCCGCGAGGACAATGCTGGGCCGGCTGGTCCGGGTGCGTGCCGCCACCTGGCGCACCGCAATCGCCGCGGCCACCGACGACAGCTCCACCGCCAGTGACTCACCGCTTGGCCGGGCGGCCGGCAGAGCGTACAGGCAGCGGGGAATCCGCCGCGACTGCTCCCGCAGGTAGTCCAGTGCCGCCTCGGCCTTGTGCAGCTCGGCCGGGGTTGCCTCCAGCTGGGCCTGGTCCAGCGGCTGGCGGCCGGGCGGCCCGGCCCGCCGTGGAGCGGGATCGCCCAGCAGGCCGGCGAAGTCGCGCTTGAGGACCTCGATCGAGCCGTGGTCCGCCGCCAGGTGCGAGAACCCGGCGGCGCACGCGATGACCCGATCGCCCATGTCGGGAGCGACGGCCACCGCCACGCGCACCGGACCCCAGCCCGGATCGGGTGTCTGGCGCAGCCGCTGGACAAGCGACTCGGCCACCGCGGGGCGGTCCTGCGGTCCCCACTGTCCCTCGCCGAGCGAGCAGACCTCCAGTAGCTGAACGCCGGCGGCCGCGACCCGCTGGCGCGGCTCCTCGCCGGGCACGTAGGTGGTGCGCAGGCTCTCGTGCCGCGCGATCAGCACCGCGACCGCCTGGGCCACGTCGCTGACGGACACCACCGCCGGCACCGGGAGCTCGACGCGCAAGCGCGCGAAGACGTCGTCCGGGTTCTCGCTCACCCATGTGTAGACGTTGAGCTGACCCAGGGTGAGCGGTCCCTCGCCGGCCCGCTCCCCGGTGAACTCGACCGGGACCGGCCGGATCGGGATCAGCCGCACGCGGCGCCGGCGGCGCTGACCGGAGTCGGTTCCGGTGGTCATCGCCGGTGCCTCCTCGGGTCCGAAGAACCGGTACATGCTTCCATGAGCCATCTGCCGCCTGCTTAATCCGAACGTACGTGCCCACAGGCTCAGACGCTTACCCCGAGTTGCGCGAACACCTGAGATGTGCCGCAAAGTGTCTTGACTTAGGCGCAAAGTAGGCGCAATTTGGAGCAAGGACTCCCAGAATTCTACGAATAACGCCGACTTTGGACGTATCCTCCCGTCGTCCACCCTTCAGGCGCGTGCAGTCTGCCACGCGCCGTGTGCCCCCATATCCCCGATCACGGAAGCTGTCACATGTTCTCGATAACCCTCACCCGGCGGTGGATAGGGCTGGCCGTGGCCTTTGTGCTGGCGGCAGCGCTCGCCATCCCCGCGTTCTGCGCCACGCCTGCGCATGCGGCCACGGCCGAGCCTTGCGACATCTACGCTTCAGGCGGTACTCCGTGCGAGGCGGCCTACAGCACCACCCGGGCGTTGTTCGAGGCCTATGACGGGCCGCTCTACCAGGTCCAGCGCGCCTCCGACTCGACGTACCTCAACGTGGGCCTGGAATCGACCGGCGGGGTTGTTAACGTCGCGCCCGAGAACTCGTTCTGTGCCGGCACGACGTGCACCATTACCGAGCTGTACGACCAGTCCTCCAACGCCAACAACATGCCGATCTCGCCGGGCACTTCCTGCTCGGGTTGCAGTGGCGGGAACGCAGGGCCCGGCACCGACGGGGCGGACATCGGCGCCCCCGCCGAGGCGCTGCCGGTGTATGTCGGCGGCCAGCCAGCCTACGGGATTTACTTCGACAAGTTCGGTACTGGCTACCGCGACGACTCCGCCAAGAACCTGCCTACCGGCTCTGAGGCCGACGGACTGTACGAGCTCACCTCCTCCAGCCTCACCAGCGCGCAGTGCTGTTTCGACTTCGGCCAGGGCGAGACCAACGACTCCGACGATGGCAACGCCACGATGAACGCGATCTACTACGGCACCGATTGCTGGACGGGCAACTGCACCGGCCCCGGTCCCTGGGTGGGGGCGGACATTGAAAACGGCATGTACTTCAGCAACACCGGCAACAACCCCTCGGCCTATCCGAGCGAGGATGCCACGTTCCTGTCCGCCTGGGAGGAGAACAACGGCTCGACCAACATGACCTTGCAGTACGGAAACGGCCAGTCAGGCGGGCTGACACAAACTTATTCGGGCGCGTTGCCGAGCAGCTATGACCCGATGAAGATCCAGAGCTCCATCGAGCTGGGCACCGGCGGGGACAACACGAGCCTGGGAGATGGAGAGTTCTTCGAAGCCGCCGACGTTTCCGGTTTCCCGTCCGAGGCCACCCAGAGCGCGGTGCAGGCGAACATCGTGGCGGCCGGCTACAGCCTCACCGCCTCAGGCGAGGCCCCCTACGGTGGTACCGCTCCCCAGGTGCCTGGCACCGTGCAAGCCGCCAATTACGACACTGGCGGACAGGGCGTGGCTTACAACGTCACCTCGGTCAATGGCACGGCCAACAGCTACCGGAGCGACGGGGTCGACCTGGAGACGACCAGCGACACCACCGATACGACCGGCACAGGTGCCGGCTACGACCTCGGCTGGACGAGCGGCGGGCAGTGGTTCCGGTACACGGTCGACGCGGCCGGCGCCGGCACCTACACGGTGAGTTTGCGCCTGGCCTCTCCCAGCGGAGTAACCGACGGCCTGCACATCGCCAGCCTCTCGGGTACCAACCTGTCTGGCGATATCAACGTCCCCGATACCGGGGGCTGGCAGGACTGGACAACAGTGAATGCCACCGTCACCCTGCCCGCGGGCACCCAGACACTGGTCGTGGACCAGGACAACGGTGGGTGGAATCTCCACGACATGAATTTTGCCGCCTCCGGCGTCACCTCGTCGTGGTTCGAGGTCGTCAACGAGGCCTCCGGCCTGTGCGCAACCGCGGCCGGGGGCTCCACCGCCAACGGCACCGCCGTGGAGCTGTCGGCCTGTACGAGTGCGGCCGACCAGCTATGGAAGTTCATGCCGACGTCGGTGAGCGGCTACTACGAGGTGGTCAACGACAACTCCGAGTCCGAAGGCGAAAGCTGGAACATCACCGGCGGCGTAGGAGCCACCGCCCCGGGAGACACGCTCCAGACCTGGAACTACGGAGGAACCGGCAACACCAACGCACTGTTTGCCGCCAACCCCGGGTCCTCCGGCTACTACACCTTCACCCCCGACAACTCGAGCCTGTGCCTGGACGCCCCCTCCACCAGCAGCGGAGTTCAGCTCGAGCAGGAGACCTGCAACAGCAGCACGGCCCAGGCGTTCAGCCTGGTGGCCAACTCGGGCATCAACACCTCGTCCTGGTATGAGGTGGTGAACGAAGGCTCCGGCCTGTGCGCAGGCGCGGCCGGAGGCTCGACCGCCAACGGCACCGCCGTGGAGCTGTCGGCCTGCACTGGGGCCACCAGCCAGCTGTGGCAGTTCGTGTCGACGTCGGTGAGCGGTTACTACGAAGTGCTCAACAACAACGCCCAGTCCGAAGGCGAAAGCTGGAGCATCACCGGCGGAGTGGGAGCTACGGCTCCCGGAGACGCGCTCGAGACAACGAGCTACGGAGGGACCAGCAACACCAACGCGTTGTTCGCCGGGGCCTTGCAGTATTCCGGCTACTACACCTTCACCGCCGACAACTCGGGCCTGTGCGTAGACACCCCTTCGACCAGCAGCGGAGTCCAGCTCGTGCAGGAAGCCTGCAACGGCAGCACGGCCCAGGCGTTCAGCCTGCTGCCCACCACTGCCACCAGCGGTGGCTCGGGCAGTGCGCTGACCGCCTCCCCGTCCAGCGTGGCCTTCGGCAGCCAGACGGTCGGATCGACCAGCAGCGCGCAGACAGTAACCGTGTCCAACCCCAACACCAGCGCCGTATCAGTGTCCCAGCTCGCAGTCAGCGGCCCGTTCGGGCAGACCAACACCTGCGGTGCCACCATCGCGGCCAACGGATCATGCACGGTCAGCATCACCTTCGCCCCGACCGCAGCCGGCGCGGCCACCGGCTCCCTGACGGTGACCAGCACCGCGACCGGCAGCCCTCTGACCGTGGCACTGTCCGGCACCGGCACCACTTCGTCCACCACCAACCTCGCACTCGGCGAGCCGGCTACCGCCAGCAGCGACTACGAGACCTACGTCCCCTCCAACGTAACCGACGGGAACACCAGCACCTACTGGGAGAGCAGCGACGGCGCCGCCTACCCCCAGACGATCACCGTGAACCTGGGCTCTGCCCAGACCATCGGGTCGATCTCCCTTTACCTGCCGCCGCCGACCGACTGGAGCACCCGGACCGAGACCCTCTCGGTCCTCGGCTCCACCAACGGGTCCACGTTCACCCAGATCGTGGCCTCAGCCGGATACACATTCAACCCATCCACCGGCAACACGGTCACGATCAGCCTGCCATCAGGGACCAGCGCCCAGTACGTAGAGCTGAGCTTCACCGCCAACACCGGCTGGAACGCCGCCCAGCTCTCAGAATTCGAGATCTTCCCCTAACACCCAAGGCGGGACCCGCGACCCCCGTGACGCACCTGCGTCACGGGGGTCGCGTTGGCTGCGAAGTCACCCGACAGTGTCCAGCAAAATTACGACTTTCTTGAGAAAAAAGCTACTTCAAACGCTGGCACATCTAGACGCCGTGACCCGATCGCGGTAGAACACGTTCAAATGTGTTGGTCGTGATGTTGCTTATCACATGTCCGCCTCGCCCGCGGAGGACTCATGCCTGCTCGATGCCCGCGCCATCGCCGCCTTCTCGCAACCGCCACCGGATGCTTTCTCGTGATGGCAACCGCCCTCATCACCGCTGCCCTCGGGACCGCTCCCGCTGCGTCTGCCGCCTCTGACACCACCGCGTGGCAGAACGGGGCCTTCTCCGTCAGCACCGCGGGCGTGGTCTCAGAGTCAGATATCTTCCTCGGCCAGCCGAACACCGCGGACTCGCAGTCGCTGCCGCTGGGCAACGGCTCGCTCGGCGTCGCGGCCTGGGCGGCGGACGGGTTCACCGCTCAGCTCAACCGGAGCGACACCATGCCCGATCGGCTGTCCCCGGGGCAGGTGCAGATCCCTGGCCTGGAGGCGATGACGTCGGCGTCGAACTTCACCGGCACGCTCGACCTGTACAACGGGGTGCTGAATGAGTCCGGCGGCGGGATGACCATGCAGGCGTGGGTGCCGGCCGGCAAGGACGAGCTGATCGTGAACGTCACCGGGGCCAACCCGAGTGCCCAGGAGACCGCCGACCTGTACCTGTGGAGCGGGCGTACCCCCACGGCGGCCGCATCCGGCGCGATCGGCAGCCTGGCGCAGACCTGGGTGGACAACTCCCAGACCGGCTACTCAGGGGATACCTTCGGCGCGATGTCCGCGATCACGGCCGGCGGGCAGAACGTCACCGCATCCGTGGTCAACAGCACCGAGGTCCAGGTCTCCTTCACCCCCAACTCCAACGGGTCCTTCCGCGTGATCGTCGCGGCACCCGAATGGACCGGCGGCAACGCCACCTCCACCGCGAGCAGCCTGATCGGCAGCGATACGACCACGGCCACATCGTCGCTGCTGGCCACGCAGTCAACGTGGTGGAACAGTTACTGGGCGAACACCGGCCTGATCCAGGCCACCTCCTCCGACGGCTCGGCTCAGTACATGGAGAACCTGCGCACCATCTACCTTTATGCCGAGGCCGCCTCGATGAAGAGCGGGGCGTACCCGGGCAGCCAGGCCGGGGTGGCGGACATGTTCGCCTATGACGAGGATCAGCAGGACTGGTACCCGGCCGGGTACTGGCTGTGGAACCTGCGCGGCCAGATCGCCGCGAACCTCTCGTCGGGTAACTTCAGCCTCAACCTGCCGATCTTCTCGATGTACCTCAATGACCTGCCGGCCATCGAGTCCTGGACCAGCGCCCAGATGGGCGGGCTGCCGGGCGCGTGCATACCGGAGACCATGCGGTTCAACGGCAACGGCTACTACAACGGCGGCTCGAATTCACAGAACGCCTCCTGCGCCACGGCATCCAGCCCCAGCTACAACGCCGAGGACATCACCTCCGGCGCCGAGCTCGCGCTGTGGATCTGGCAGCAGTACGAGGACACCGGCAGCCTCAGCTTCCTCCAGCAGTACTTCCCGATCATGGAGGAGGCGGCCACATTCCTGCTGGCCTACCAGAGCGTCGGCTCAGACGGCTACCTGCACGCCGTGGCCAACGCCCACGAGACCCAGTGGGCAGTGCAGGACCCGACCACCGACCTGGCCGCCGACCAGGCGCTGTTCCCCGCGGTGGTCAGCGCCACCACCCTGCTCAACACCGACTCGTCACAGGCGTCGCAGCTCAAGACCGCCGAGGGCGAGATCGAGCCGTACCCGCGCGCCAGCCAGTCCAGCCTCACCGAGCTGCTCAACTCGCAGCCGACCTCCGCATCGGCCGTCGCCTCGCTGGACGCTCAGGGCACCGACGTGATCGCGGACTCCTACCAGCCCTCGGCGCCGCTAGAGAACAGCGAGAACATCGGCCTGGAGCCGGTCTGGCCGTGGGGAGTCATCGGCGACAGCACCACGGTAAACGGCGACAACCTGACCGCACTCGCCGACCGGACGTACAACAGCCGGCCTAACGTGAACATAGCGGACTGGAGCTACGACGCGGTTGACGCCGCCCGCCTCGACATGTCCAGCCAGGTCCAGTCTGACCTCGTCGCCAACGTCGAGAGGTACCAGGGCTACATCTCCGGCCTGTCCAGCTTCACCGGCGACAGCCCCGGCGACGAGCCGTACATCGAGCAGTCCTCCAATGTCGCCACCGCCATGGACGAGGCCCTGGCCACCGACTACGACGGGACCCTGCGCATCGCCCCGGCCTGGCCGTCGGGCTGGAACGCCTCCGGCACCGTCTATATCCAGGGCGGATCCAAGGTCGACGTCCAGGTCGAGGGCGGCGTCATCACCACGGCCGCCATCCAGGCCGGCACGACCCAGACCATGACCGTCCGCAACCCCTGGCCAGGCGACCAGGCCGAAGTCGTCAACGGCTCCACCGGTGCCGTGGTCGTGGCGGCGACCACCAGCACCACGTTCAGCGTCCCGGTGACCGCCGGCTCCTCCTACCTAATAGAGCAGCCGTCATCGCTCACCACGTCGCTGCCGTTCGCGCAGGTCACCGGCACCCAGGCAACCGCCGCCAAGCACCTGGGCAATGTCCAGATCGGCCTCGGCCCGGCTGCCGTCTACCCGAGCCTGGCCGCCTCCTTCAACAACATCGGCATCACCGCCGACAACGACACCGCACCCGGCAACTACGACGGCAACGACTCGAGCTTCTCCGAGACCGCGCTGACCAACGCCGGCGCGGCCCCCGGTGCGACCGTCACCTCACAGGGTCTGTCCTACACGTTCCCCAATGTCGCGGCCGGGACCAACGACAACACCGTGACCGAGGACCAGACCATCACGATGTCCGGCAGCGGCACCCTCGGGTTCCTGGTGTCGGCCAGTTACGGGCCCGTCTCCGGGACCGGCACCATCACCTACACCGACGGCAGCACCCAGAGCTACACGCTCACGTCACCGGACTGGTGGTCGACGACCCCACCCACCGGCGGTGCCTTGGCCATCAGCTCCGCCTATCAGAACCGCCCTGGCAACACCACGTACGCCACCAGCGGCAACATCTTCTCAGAAACGGTCGCGCTCACCGCCGGAAAGACCGTCGCCTCCGTCACCCTGCCACCCGGCGGGGCACTGACCTCCGGTACCCCGGCCCTGCACGTCTTCGCCATTGCCACCAGCGCTGCCGCGGAAGGGCCGTACGGTGGGACGCCCGCGCCGATTCCGGGCACGGTGCAGGCAGCGAACTATGACACCGGCGGGCAGGGGGTGGCCTA
>JGI12635J15846_10004740_pt1 | contig 11748 bp, 12 predicted proteins | sample BlaSpr_A8_OM2_M2_FD_15846 | JGI IMG/M metagenome (IMG submission 15846) | reverse complement strand
ACTGAGATGCGAGTCGACTGGTTGGCTCGATTATATCGAACAATGACTAATTGACAGTGGCACGCCCTCGGGTGACGGGACGACGATCGTTGCCATGACCACAAACAACGAGACCGCGATCAGCGACTCACCAACGACATCGTCGTTCACGCAGTCAACGCCGTCATCCTCCAGGAACACCTACCCGATGCCCGACTGCTCATGCTTCCCGACGCCGGGCATGGCCGCAGTCACAACACGTCGAACTGTTCCTAGCCAACGCGCGACTACTCCTCAATAGCGGAAACTGATCAGAAACGGGTGGAATGTGAACGATCAAAGCGACGTGAACAGCACCGCGCCTTCAGATTCTGCGGAGCCCTCCTGTTCTGTGACATTGACCGTCAACGGCCAGCGACACCACTTGACATTCGACCCGCGCACCTCGCTGCTTGATCTGCTGCGCGAGCACATGCAGCTGACCGGAACGAAGAAAGGCTGCGATCACGGACAGTGCGGCGCCTGCACGATATTGCTCAACGGTCGTCGCATCACTTCTTGTCTAACACTGGCCGTGATGCACGACGGAGACGACATCGTCACCATCGAAGGTCTCGGCTCCCCGGATGCGTTGCACCCCTTGCAGGCGGCGTTTATCGACCACGATGCATTTCAATGCGGTTACTGTACGCCGGGCCAGATCTGCTCAGCAGTGGGCATGCTCGCTGAAGCGAGCGCAGGTTGGCCTAGCCATGCGACAGCCGACGTCAGCGTCGAACATGTCGAGCTGACGCCACCGGAGATACGAGAACGTATGAGCGGCAACATTTGTCGTTGCGCCGCCTATCCGAACATTGTCGCCGCGATACAGGAAGTTCACAAGGAGACCGCACAGTGAGATCTTTTACCTATGAGCGCGTCACCGACCCCGACGCGGCCTGCGTGGCCATGGCCGCGCACCCCGACAGCAAGTTCATCAGTGGCGGCACCAATCTGATCGATCTGATGAGGCTGGAGATCGAGCGACCACCGCATCTGATCGATGTCAGTCGACTGCCGCTCACCGCGATCGAGGAATTTCCCGATGGGCACCTGCGCATCGGCGCCTCGGCACGAAACGCCGACGTCGCCGCCCATCCGGTCGTGCGCAGCCGGTATCCAGTGCTCGCTGAGGCACTGCTTGCCGGGGCGTCAGGGCAGATACGGAACAAAGCGTCCGTGGGCGGCAATCTGCTGCAGCGAACACGATGCCACTACTTCTACGACACCGCCGCGAACTGCAACAAGCGTCAGCCGGGCGCCGGCTGCGCCGCTCTACACGGCGCTCACCGCAACCATGCCATTCTGGGTGCAAGCGAGGCATGCATTGCCACCCATCCTTCCGATATGGCCGTGGCGCTAGCGGCACTCGGAGCTACCGTCACGGTGCTCGGCCCACGCGGGACTACACGCGAGCTGTCCATCGGCGAGTTCTATCGACCACCCGGCACAACACCACACATCGAAACCAATTTAGCCACAGGTGAATTGATCACCGCTGTCACCGTGCCGCCGCCGCCACCGGGAGGACAGCGCTACCGCAAAGTTCGTGACCGCGCGTCCTACGAATTCGCCCTGGTATCGGTCGCAGTGGTCCTGGCGACCACCGACGGCACGATTACCGAATCTCGGGTCGCGTTCGGTGGAGTCGCATCGATGCCGTGGCGGTCCACCGAAGCAGAAGCGGCGCTGAGCGGACAACCCGCGAATTGGCAGACCTATCAAGCCGCCGCCGATCGTGCGATCGAGGGCTCACAGGCACAGGAAGAGAACGGCTTCAAGATCGAATTGGCACGAAACACGTTGCGCCGGACCCTCGCGGAAGTTGCAGCCACTATCGAACGGAGAGCCAGATGATCGGGCGCGGCGTCAACCGAGTCGACGGCCCGGCAAAAGTGACGGGCAGGGCCACCTATGCCTACGAACACCAAGAGAAGGACATGCTCTACGGTGTGATCCTCACCGCGACCATCGCGCGCGGTCACATCGAATCGATCGACACTGCGGACGCCGAGCGGGCACCGGGCGTGCAAGCGGTGCTCACCTACGAGAATGTTCCCGCCCAGGGCATGCGTGACGAGTCAATCATGTGGGCATACTGGCGAGCTCACCCGACGATCAGCAGCGCTGAGATACACCACTACGGCGACGCCGTCGGTCTGGTCGTCGCGACCACACTCGAACAAGCGCAGGCGGCCTCATGGCTCGTCAACATCCGATACAACGCCGCACCAGGGCATTTCAGTCTGCAAGAGCAAATAGACCAGGCATATGCGCCCGCTGCGCTGCCGGCGGGATTTCCACCGGACACCGCGGTGGGCGACTTCCAAGCCGGCTTTGACCGCGCGCCGGTGAAGCTCGATCAACACTATGTGTTGCCCTGGTACTTCGCCGAACCTATGGAACCCAATGCCTGCACGGTCGTCCCCCGTGATGAGGATCTGTTCGTCTACGTCGGTACCCAGATCGTCGATGCGGCGCGTGCATCGATCGCGGCGACGCTACAGGTCGACCCGGAACGCATCCATGTGATCAGCCCCTACGTCGGCGGCGGCTTCGGCTCAAAGTTGCGGGTGCACGCCGAAACGATTCTCGCCGCTGTGGCCGCGCAGCGGCTGCATCGGCCGGTCAAAGTAGCGCTGACGCGCCGACAGATCGTTGATGTGGTCGGCGCCCGCCCGGCCTCACTGCAGCGCATACGCCTCGGCGCTGACCAGCAGGGCCGACTCCTGGCCGTGGCACACGAATCCGTCACCCACACCAATCCGGACGAGGAATTCGCCGATCCGATCGCCGTCTCAACCCGGAGCCTGTATGCCGCACCGGACCGGCTGACCCGGCACCGCCTGGTGCAATTGGATGTGCTCGACGGGGAAGACGTGCGCGCGCCGGGTGAAGCGTCCGGGCTGCTGGGATTGGAGTCCTCGATGGACGAGCTTGCTCACGAGCTCGGGCTGGACCCCATCGAGCTACGGATCCTCAACGAACCTGCACGCGATCCCGAACGCGATGTGCCGTTTTCGGAACGACGTCTGGTCGACTGCCTCCGCGAAGGCGCGGCGCGCTTCGGTTGGAGCCGCCGTCCCACCCGGCCCGCCAGTGTCCGCGACGGCCGGTGGCTCATCGGCTACGGGGTTGCCTCGGCCACACGCGTGCAGCCCATCATGGACGCCGCCGTGCGGATACGCATCGAGCCCGACGGCAACCTCGTTGTGCTCTCGGATATGACAGACATCGGCACCGGCACCTACACCATTCTCACCCAGTTCGCCGCCGAAGAGCTCGACCTGCCGATCGAGCGAGTGCGCGTGGAACTCGGGCGCTCGGACCTGCCCCGCAGTATGGGCTCTGCCGGCTCGTGGGGCGCCATCAGCGCAACGGTGGCTCTGCACAATGCCTGCGACGAGCTCCGTAAGACTTTGACCAACACCGCCACCGGCGATCCAAGCTCCCCACTGCACACTGTCACGCCCACCACGATGGTGCTATCCAACGGGCAGCTCGTCGCAGGGGCGGCCTCGGAGTCGGTGTCCGACCTCATGGCGCGCAACCATCCCGCAGGGCTGGAAGTCGAAGGCATCAGCGTCTCGATGCTGCAGGACCCCAACTACGCCAACTACTCCATCGCCACCTACGGCGCACACTTCGCCGAAGTCCGGGTCGACGCCGACACCGCGGAAATTCGTTTGAGCCGCATGCTGGGAGTGTTTGCACCGGGCCGAATCCTCAACGCAAAGACAGCCCGCTCTCAGCTGATCGGCGGCATGACCTTCGGCATGGGAATGGCACTGCTGGAAGGAACAATGCCTGACCCTCACACCGGCGCCTTCGTCAATGCCGACCTCGCAGAATACTTGGTGCCCGTACACGCCGACATNGCCGACATCGACGCCATCTTTATCGATGGATTCGACGACAAAGCCAACACCATCGGCGTTAAAGGACTCGGGGAACTCGGCATCTGTGGATCCGCTGCGGCAGTGGCCAATGCCGTCTTCAACGCCACCGGCGCACGGATTCGGGAATTCCCGATCACCATCGACAGACTTCTTCCGCTGTTGCCAGACAGCGGATCTGGCTAAAGATCTCAAAGGCTATCTCGGGAGATGAGTGCAGACGCGCCCGCCCGAGGACCAGCAGGGCCGGCACGGGCAGCGCCGAGGCCCCAACGACGCGATGGGCAGCTACCCGACCGAGGGTGCGAACGCCCAGACTAGAAGCGAGCAAAATCGAATGGACTGCCGGATGACCCTTTCTTCCGTTAATGACGAAGTCACACAGTGGTTTTTCGATGACTACATGAGCACCTGGATTGGTGTCGTATCCGGCGTCATCGCCCGGGGAACAGACTTCATCCTGGACTATTGGTCAGTACCCTTGCATTACACCGCCGGCTCGACAGCCCAGTGGCTGCTGGAGGCGACGCAGGTGGTCGCGGTCTCGGCGCAGACCCAAGGCCGGTTACGCGAACAAGGCTTCGCCACCACAACCATCCCCGACTACTCCGTGATGGTCTACAACCAAGCCGGGGCAGCGATCGAGGCAATCATGTCCCGCTGCCGGGCCGACGGAAGCGAAATTGAGCGTCAGGTGGTGCATTTCGAGTTGGCGCGAGAACCGGTGGGCTGGCGCGTCATTGGCATCCAGTCCATCAGCAGCGCAGCGGACGCGCTGACTGTGGCGTGGCCGGGATGAACACCGACGGCATGACCCGCTGCCACCATCGCGCACCGATCACCCGAAAGGGTGAAAGCTCGCAGCCGCAATTTGTGGAACGGTCGAATGTGACGGCCACCAGGGAATCCCCACGCTCAGTGAACGCCTCGGAAGGACACCGCAATGACTACCACAGCAGGGCAAAGCTACGCCACCGCACCGAACCGATTGATGCACGCCAGCAACGGCATTGACTACGCCTACCGCGAAATCGGCACTGGCACCATACCCCTCGTATTGCTGCAACATTTCCGCGGTAATCTCGAGAACTGGGACCCACCGCTTCTGGATGCACTCGCAAGCGAGCGACGCGTCACTGCATTCGACAACGTCGGTATCGGAGCCACCACCGGAACAACACCCAACACGATGGAGCAAATGGCTCACGACGCCCACTTCTTCATCGACGCACTGGAGGTCCCACAGGTCGACATCCTCGGGTTCTCCATTGGCAGCTTTGTCGCCCAGGAGATCGCCCTCACCCGGCCCGACGTGGTACGCCGACTTGTCCTGGCGTCCTCGGCACCACGAGGTGGCGCCGGGATGCACGGATGGGCCCCGGAGGTGATCAACGCCGTAGGCCGGCCGGAGCCCGACCCCGGCGGCTACCTCGACGTCTTCTTCACATCCTCGCCGGCGAGTCGACAAGCCGGCCAGGAGGCGCTGGGGCGCATATACGGACGCACCGTCGATGTCGATGAATTTGCGTCCTGGTCAAGCAGACTGGCGCAATATGATGCCGTGTGCGATTGGGGAATCCCCAATCATGCAGCGCTACAACGCGTCAGCGCGATCAGTCACCCGGTTTTCATCGCTAACGGCGACAGGGATCCGATGATCCTTCCGCACTTCTCCTACCTGCTGGCCGGTCTGATTCCCCAAGCCAAAATCAAAATCTACCCCGACGCTGCCCACGGGTTCCTGTTCCAGCACGCCACCGAGTTCGCCGCCGACGTCAACGCATTCCTCAACGACTGCGAGTCAGATCAAACCAAAGCTCCTGCAGATTCGGGCAATGACGTGTGAACCCACACACCTGCCTGCCGGCCAGGACAATCCGTCGAGGAGGTCCGGGCAAGGTGATGTAGGTTCTCGCTCTCGCCTTCATATCTCGCATCGCTGACGTGCGCGTTCGCCGGTGTCTCACGGCGGCCGCGCCTGGGTTTGTCTCACGGAACGCTTCATTTCCTACGAGGTGGTGTCTTGCTGCGGCATCGGCGATGCTGCAGGTGCCCGGGTTCGTCGCCGGCCGGCGATACGCCCTGACCGTGGTGGGTGCCGCGGACCGGTCCTGGTTTCTGGCCGTATACGAGATCGAGACCGAGGATCTCGCCGCGACCCTCGCGGCCCTCCGCGCCGCCGCGCCGACGATGACCGTCTCCGATGCGATGGACCAGCCAGCCACCGTCATCGAGACCCTACGAGGTACTCGGCGAACGCCGCACCGCACATGACAGCGCCGACGGCGCCCGTGAGGAACGAATCTAACCATGGCAAGCACCGTTATCACAGTGGGAGTCGTCGGGCGCCCGCACACCCAAACATCACAGTCGTCAGTCAATGAAGGGCAGTGACATGCAGATTGGAATTATCGGAGCCGGCTTTATCGCGCGTGCAGTTGCTGCCGTCGCAACCAGGCACGGTCATGAGGTGATGGTCTCCAATACGCGCGGTCCGGATACGTTGTTCAGCCTCGTCGGCACCATCGGCTGCAGGGCCGGCACGCCGCAGGAGGCCGCGGTGTTTGGCGACATCGCGCTCCTCGCGATCCCATTGAAGGCCTACGGGGCCACACCTCGGCGAGCGCCGGTGCTGTCAACACCGGTGACGCCCTGTGTCAGGAAGGAGACCCAATGACTCCCGACGCGTTCGACGCCCTTTCCACCACCGGCGTGATCCATGGCCGTTGCGACCACCGTTTCGCCGACGTCGCGGCCGCGCTGACTGAAGAGATCAACACCGGCGGGGAACTGGGTGCCGCCATTGCGGTCGACGTCGACGGCGAGTTGGTCGTCGACATCTGGGGCGGGTATGCCGATAAGGCGAAAACCGTCAAGTGGACCGAAAACACCATCGTCAACGTCTTTTCGAGCACCAAGAACGTGACCGCCCTGGCCGCTCTGATCCTGATCGACCGCGGGCTGCTCGATCCCTTCGCGCCGGTCGCAAAGTACTGGCCGGAATTCGCCGCCAACGGCAAGCAGGACATCGAGGTGCGTCACATCCTCAGCCACACATCCGGCGTATCCGGGTGGGAGGCCCCGTTCACCCTCGAGGACCTCTACGACTGGGAAAAATCGACCGCACTGCTCGCCGCCCAGGCGCCGTGGTGGCCGCCCGGCACTGCCTCCGGCTACCACGCGGTCAGCCTCGGCCATCTAGTCGGTGAGGTCGTCCGCCGGATCACTGGCAAGACACTCAAACAGTTTGTGCACGACGAGATCGCCGAGCCGCTCGACGCCGACATCCAGATCGGCGCGCAGCCGGCCGACGATGACCGCATCGCCGAGCTCATCCCGCCGCCTCCTCTGGACGTCCCGCTAGACGCGGTGCCCGAGGACCACCCCATGCGCAAGACATTTGGCCCGATCCCGCCGAACCCCAAATCCGCCGAATCCGCCACCACCATCGCCTGGCGCCGCGCGGACATCGGGTCGGCCAACGGGCACGGCAACGCACGGTCACTAGCGCGCGCGCTGTCGCCAATCTCGTTGGGCGGCAAAGCCAACGGGGTGCGGCTGCTCAGCCCCGACACCATCGACCTGATCTTCCAAGAGCAGGCCAACGGCATCGACCTGGTGCTGGCCATGCCGCTGCGCTGGGGCATCGGCTATGCGCTACCCAAGCCAGAGGCAGTGCCTGACATTCCGGACGAAAAGACTGAGGCGCTCAAGACCGGCGAGCCGCAAAGCGAAGTCAAGCTCAAGTTTTTCGACGAGATCTACAGCGACCCGGCGAAACTTGAGCAGTTCATGCAGGCGATGTCGGGCCTATCGCGGGTCGACTTCGAAACCCTCGCGGCGCGGTTCGACTTCGGTCGCTACCGGAGCGTGTGCGACGTGGGCGGGGCCACCGGCCGACTCTGTAGGACCCTGGCCGGTCGCTACCCCGCGCACGGTGGACTACCACTGCGCGTGGGATCAGGGCAAGCACCTGTGGATGGTCTACCTGATGCGGGTGATCGGCGCGCAGACCTGCTGGACAAGCCGGGCTCGGTGGTGTTGTGGACCAACTGCCGGCACCCGTTTTATGACCACAACTCCTATCCGCAGGCGGCCCCGCCGCAGCGCCCGGTGTGGGTGGGCGATTTTTGGGACATGTTCGGCGCCGGGCACGCCCTGGAGTTGCAGAACCACAAGGCCATCGCCGAATACCGCCACCGCAACGGCCTGCCCCTCACCTCCGCCTGGATGAAATGAGCCTCCCGATGAACACACCAACTGTCAGCCTGATCGACGTTTCAACCTATCTGCCCGAAAACCGCGTTCCGGCAGAGTGGTACACCGGCCACGCGGGCGCCGACAATCTGCGTGACAACCCGATGTTCGCGCCCCCCGCGTACCGCCACCACGCGGCGTTTGATGAGTCCAACGTCGACATGATCGAGCGGGCCTCCGCAGGGTTGGTTGCCCGCCACGGGCCTGAGGTGCTGGAAGACGTGGACGTGCTGCTCACGCATTCACAGATGCCCGACCTTCCCATTGTCGGTGCGGGCGGCGAACTCGCCCACCGGCTCGGCATGACCCCCCAATGGATCCTCGACGTGCACAACAGCGGCTGCGCGGCGTTCGTGTCGATGCTCAAGCTGGCGCAGAAGTTGCTTGCCTCCGGCGCCGGCCGTACCGCGCTCATCGCGGCCGCGGCAAACGCCGCCGGCAAAGTCTTCGAACAGGAGCAGGTCCGCAAGCTCGCCCAGTCATCGGTGCCCGGCGACGGTGCCGCGGTCGGACTGCTCACGCTGTCGGATACGTCCCCGGTGCTCGACATCGAATGCCGCTTCTACGGCCAAAACGCCGGCGACATGACCCTGGCCGCCGACCCGCCACGCCAATGGTGGCAGGCAGGCCCCGGCGAAGGCTACGTCGGCTTCAACGAGGCCAAGATCATGAAAGTGCTCGCCCGCGGCAACCGTCAGGTGCCCGANGTCGTTCGCGCGGTATGCGACCGCATCGCGGTNAAACCCGCNGACCTCGACCTGCTTGTCACCAACCAGCCCAACCGGCTGCTCCTGCGCAACTGGCACGAGGCGCTCGAGATTCCCCCCGAACGCCACCGCGACACGTTCGGGGAGTGCGGCAACCTGTTCGCCGTCGGCATACCGGTCAACCTGGAGGCCGCGATCAATGACGGCCAAATCGCCGCAGGTGACGTCGTGATGATGGCAGCGTTCGCCCACGCCGGGGACTTCGCCGGTGCCGCCGCCATCCAGTGGGGCGGGAGACCGCAATGACAGTGGCCGTGGAGCCGCACCGGACCGCGGCACAGCAACGGTGCAACGTTTTCGAGAATTCCGCTACACGGGTGCGCCACTACCCCGACGGCGGGGTGCGAATCATCATCGGCTGCCGCGCATCCACGCGGGCAGTCCTGACCACAGTGAGGGGTTTGTCATGACGTTCCCAACAGTGCAGTCCGCGAAGTTGGCTGCAGTGACTCAAGAGATCATCGAATTGATCAGGGCCGAAACACCGGTTGCGAATCTCACGGCCGATTCGGCCCTGCAGGACGCGGGACTGGATTCGGTCAGGATCATGTCGCTTGTCCTTAGGATCGAGTCGCGCTACGACATCGAGCTGGACGCCGACGACGCCGACGAGTTGCGCACCGTCGGTGATCTTGCGCGGCTGGTGGTGCGTCGTCTCGAGCAGCAACCATGAGAGGCGCCCCCGCGGTCAGCCCCAAGTGCGAGACGCTCAATGAAATGCTGGCCGCGGCAGCACAAACCGGGACGAGTCTGTTCTTCGTGAACCGCAAAGAGGAAGACCAGGAAGTGCCGATGGCTCGCGTGCGCGAGCAGGCGTTATCGATCGCCGCGGATCTGTTGGCGCGCGGTGTGCGCAAGGGCGATCGCGTGGCGCTGGTGTTGCCTACCTGTGCGGAGTTTGTGGAGTGCTTTTTCGGCGTGCTGTGCGCGGGCGCTATCCCGGTGCCGTTGTATCCGCCGGTGCGGCTCGGGAAGCTCGACGAGTATCACCGCAGGACCGCGGCGATGCTGCAGGCGGTGGATGCGGCCTTGGTGGTGAGCGACGAACGCATCCGCCGTTTCCTCGGGGTCGCGGTGCAGAACGCAGCCCCCCGCCTGGGCTGTGTGACCGCATCCGGCCTGGTTGGCGCAGACGCGGTTGAGATCAACGTGGCTGCTGAGGACGTCGCGTTGATTCAGTTCTCCTCGGGCACCACGCGCGATCCCAAGCCGGTGGCGCTGACGCATGAGAATTTGCTGTTCAACCTCGCCGCGGTCGCGAGCTACTTCGCCGAAGAAGGAACGCCCCATCCGGTGGGCGTCACGTGGCTGCCGCTGTATCACGACATGGGATTGATCGGAAACCTGCTCTCGGCGTTCTATGTTCCAGGCCCGCTGGTGCTGCTTCCGCCCGAGCTGTTCCTCGCAGTGCCGGCGGCGTGGCTTCGCGCCATCTCACGACATCGGGGCACGGTCTCGGCGGCGCCCAACTTCGCCTTCGGGTTGTGCCTGAAACGTATCCGCGACGAGGAGCTCGACGGCGTGGACCTGTCCTCGTGGAGCCTGTGTCTGAATGGCGCGGAGGCGGTCAGCGCCGCGGTGCAGCGGGGATTCAGCGAGCGGTTCGGGCGTTGGGGCTTTGACGCGTCGTCGCTCACACCCTGCTATGGGATGGCCGAGACCTCGCTGGCCGTGACGTTCAAACCCCCCGGCACCTTGTTCAAAACCCTTGGGGTAGACGCCGAGAACCTCGCTTCTGCAGGCGTCGTCGAGCCGGGCAGCAAAGAGCTGGTGAGCGTGGGCCGTCCGCTGGCAGGGGTCGAGGTCGAGATCCACGATGACCATTCGCGGCCCCTGCCCCCAGACCGCGTCGGCGGCATCTTTGTTCGCGGACCCAGCGTGATGGCCGGCTACTTCGGCCGCGCCGACCTGACGGACCAGGTGCTGGACCACGGATGGCTCGACACCGGAGACCTTGGGTTTGTCCACGACGGTGAGCTTTTCGTGTACGGCCGGCACAAGGAGACCGTGATCATCCGGGGCGCCAACCACGTGCCGCAGGATTTTGAAGCGGCGCTGGAGGGGCTGCCCGGAGTCCGCACCGGGTGCGCGGTGGCCGTGGGCTTCGTCCCCGCCGGCGAGGAGGACGAGGCGCTGGCGATGCTCGTCGAAACCACCCCCGACGCCCCACCCAGCTTGGCGGGCGATGTGGCGTCACGGGTTTGGGAGCGCACCAGCATCCTGGCGGCCCATGTCGAGCTGCTGGCACCGGGTACGTTACCTCGGACGTCCAGCGGAAAAATGCGCCGGCGCGAGGCGCGCGCACAGTGGCTGGCAGGCACGCTGACGGCGCCAAAGAAGGTCTCCGCGATGCGGCTGATGCTGCACGCGGCCAAGGGCCAACTCTCCCATGCGCGCGCCACGTACGTACGGCACGCAGAGGACTGAGATGAGGTCTCGATTGAGGCATGACAACGAAACCGCCCGGGAGCCGATTTCGACATCTGCCCGCTACCGCAGATCTGCGAAGTCGATGCCAATACCGAACGCGCTTCGAATCCTGGTGATCGGCGCCGGGGTGGGCGGCATTTCCATTGCGCGGGGATTACTTCGCGACGGACATGACGTCACCGTCTTCGAACGGCGACCGGATATGCGGCCCGGTGGCGGTGCGGCGTTGATATGGACGGGGACCCCTAATCGAAGGCGGGCGAGCAGCACGCGCTGGAGCTCCCTCGAACCCATAGGGACGCAATACCCGGGGGTGTCTTTCTGGAAGCGCCCTGCGGGCGCAACACATTTGGAATATCGCCGCCACCGAATGCCGGCCG
>JGI12635J15846_10004739_pt1 | contig 11748 bp, 10 predicted proteins | sample BlaSpr_A8_OM2_M2_FD_15846 | JGI IMG/M metagenome (IMG submission 15846) | reverse complement strand
TTGCCGGCAAGTACGCGATCCGCCGCCCACTTTGCCAATACCAACTTCATGATCGGTTCACCCCATCCGGTCGTCGAAGCCGCGGCGGATTTATTGTCGGCGTAGCAGCCGCATCCGATCAGGGAAGAATCCCCGAGCCGGCCGGGAGCCTTGTTCAGCGTGCCGCCGGTGGAAGTTGCGGCTGCAATGTTGCCTTTAGAGTCGAGAGCAACCGCGCCGACGGTGTCGTGGGATATCGCAGGGGCAAAAAGTTCATTAGGATCGTCAGCGGGCCGGGACTGAAACTCGCGCAACCGTTCGATTTCCCTCGGAATAATGAGATCGCTATTATCGCAGAGCGGGATTCCGTGCTCGGCAGCGAATCGCTCAGCACCTTCAGCGACGAAATACACGTGAGGACTCTCGCTGAGAATCTTGCGAGCGGCTCGGACGGGATTGCGAAGGTGCTCGACGCATCCTACGCCTCCAGTTCGCAGCGTGCTGCCATCCATGATCAGAGCATCAAGCTGGACCTTGCCGTCGCGATTGAGAAAACTGCCCCGGCCGGCGTCGAAAGTGTCGTCATCTTCCATGATGACAACGGCCTCTTCGACTGCGTCGAGGGCGGACCCGCCTCGATCCAGAACCCTCCAGCCGGCCGACATGGCGTTTCGGACCCCATTCAGATGGGCTTCGACCATGTCATCCGGAATGGCCCAAGCGCCGCCGTGGACAAGAAGAACTGGGTTGTTTAACAAGGAATTAGCCCTCGAAACCGCAACCGGCGAGTCTAGCAAATAGGGAGGAAATTCAACACTAGGCAGCTTGACCTGCGCTCGCGGCGGGGGTGTCGACGCCTTGGGTGCGAGTCCATGTATACCGGATCCGATGGATCACGGTGATTGTAGAGAGCACAGCAATGACCCACAACACCGGAGCCATCCGATTAAACAGAGCGCCAATAATTACTAGAACCAGCCGCTCAGGACGTTCCATGAATCCAACCCGGCACGACCCGATCAGGGATTCGGCGCGCGCCCGGGTGTAGCTGACCATAATGGAGCTGATCATAACGAACGCGGTGAGAACCACATAAAAGAAGCGGTCATATCGAGCGTAAAAGACCAGCAAACCCAGAAATTGAGACGCGTCACTGTAGCGGTCGATGACCGAATCGAAAAACCCGCCGAAACGAGTGACTCGGTTGGTGGCTCGGGCGACTCGTCCATCGACAAGATCAAAGAATCCCGAGCCGATGATCACAAGCCCCGCATAGCGAAACATTCGCGCCTGATTCTCCGCGTTAGCGGAACCAAACAGGACGGCCGCGATGCTATTGACCACCAGTCCCAAAAAAGTAAGTACGTTGGGATTGATGTGTGCGAGCGCAAGCCAACGAACGATGGCATCCAGAAGAACGCCACATCCTCGGCCAAACGCTCTGGTCCAGGTCATTCGGCCCCTTTCATATTCTCGGTATTTGGCAATTGTCTCCCTTGAATGCCGGATTATTCCGCCTCGGCTACATCGAACATGGTGCTGAGGGTGAGGATTTCCATCTCGCGCTTACCGTTTGGGGTTACGACTTGAACCGTGTCCCCGACTTTCTTATTCAGCAATGCCCGGCCTATCGGGGACGTTGTGGAGATTCTTCCCGATGCAAAATCGGCTTCTTCACTGGTCACAATCTTGTATTCGATCTCTTCGTTCTTGCTGCTGTCAAAAATGCGGACTGTGGATCCCAAGCCAACCTTATCTTTGGGAATATCGTTCATGTTGATAAGGGAAAAATCGGCCAGCCGCTTGCCCAGTTGCCGGATCCTCGCCTTTACGAATTCCTGGCGCTGTTTGGCCATGTGATATTCAGCGTTTTCGCTGAGATCACCGAGGGCGGCGGCCTTCTTTATCTCCTTGGGGAGGTCGTGGACCAGTTCGTGCTCAAGCTGGTCGATCTCCGCCCGTAGTTTCTTGGTTATTTCCTGGGTCATTCGTTTCGGGATTATAAACCCTCGCTGAGGCTATCGGCAGCTTTCAGGATTCTTCCCAGAGGATCGGCTAGAAGACCGGGATCTATGCTGTTGATATTTATGACCCTACCACTGACCAAGCCTCGAATTGGCCCGATTGCAGGCCCCAAAATTGCCTTTATTCCCACCATGGGATAGACTAAAAGATGTGCTGTTCTTCTGTTCCCCCGCTCTCCTCGATGGTCCCTTATGTTAAGCGGTGAAAGCAGTTTCCATATAGGCGATAAGGTTGTCTACCCCAACCATGGAGTAGGTATTATCGAACAAATTAGCAGCCGGACCATGGGCGCAACCGTTGAGCAGTTCTACCTCCTTAAAATTCAATCCAGTAGCCTGAAAGTGATGGTGCCGTTCCACAATGTGGGGATGGTGGGCTTAAGGCGTGTTATTCGAAACGGGGAGATTCAGAAGATCGTCGATTTTCTCACCAATGGCGAGTGCGACAGCAATACGGACTGGAAGTACCGTTTTAAAGAAAATTCGGAGCGGATGCGAACTGGGTCACTTTTGGAAGTGGCCGCTGTTCTGAAGGGCCTATTGGTACTGCACCAGGCAAAATCCCTTTCCTTCCGGGAAAAGAAAATGCTGGAGCGGGCCCGCTACTTGCTTGTCAGCGAAATGGCGATGGCGAAGAATTGCCAAGAATCGGAGATCGAGGAATTACTCTCCAAAGCTCTATCCAAGAGCAAGCTCCGGCTGCCGGAAGCCTCAGAATTTCAAGCCTAAGGCGCCCTCACTCTCCCAGCCACACCCCATAAGGTTTCAATGGTTCGACGTGGTCGAAAATAATCTTCATGGCTGCCGTGATCGGAATGGCAAGAAGCAGTCCGATTGCGCCCCACAGCGATGCCCAAATTAACAGCGCCATGGTCACCGCCAATGGGTTGAGCTGCAGACGCCTGCCAAGGATCTTTGGATACAAGACATTCAACGCCAGCATATGCAATCCAAGCACGGCCACAATCATGTAGACAAGCTCGGTAGAAGTAACATGCCCCAAGCCGACGAAGATCGGCGGAGCAACAGCCAGCACAACGCCCAGATAAGGCACCAGACTTAAGAAGCCGCTGATAAATCCGACAATATAGAAGAATGGCAGGTGAAGGAGCCAAAAGACCACCGTGGTCATTGCTCCCAGAAAAATTCCAATAAGCAGATTTCCAACCATGAAACTGCGAATCATCGCCGAGATCAAGCCCAGAGTGACGTAGGCCGTATTTCGACTCTTCATTGGAAAGAGCATGACCGTGGCGGATCGCACATGCTCCTGCCATGTCAGCATGAAGTAAGCCAGGAATGGAATGAACGAGCCTGCCAGGAAAACTTCGCTGAGCGAGCCCACTCCATGAGTTAAGACCCCAGTCCAATCCGTTGCTGGGCGTACACTCATCACACCTTTTTCGTGTTCAGGTTCCAATACTTCCAGGCTCTCCGCCTTCTTGCGATACCGCCCGGCCTCTTCACGAAGCTTGCTCGTATACTTGGGCAAATTGTCGACGAGCGACGCCGCCTGGTTGTAAGACACGTATACGACCCCGACGAGGGCGGCTAGCAATAATAGAATTGCTATGGCAGCGGCTAATCCGCGAGGCAACCGCGCCCGCGTCAGTCCGTCAACAATAGGCGCCAAAACGAATGACAGAAGCACCGCGACCAACATTACTGCCAGGACAATCTCGCAGTAATAACAAAGAGCTAAAATAGCTCCGATGCCGATCAGGTTTTGAGTCCAGTTCCGCTTGGGACCGGGAAGGGCTGGCTCAGCCGAAGTTGCAGGCCGCATGGACTCGATTTGAATTTCGGCAGTTTCTACCATATGCGATATCGTAGCTTACTCCGCTCGAGCGCGACCGACATATAATTACCTGATGTCCCCCCAGGAAGGCCCATCCGGGCAGCACATTCACCCGCGGATTCTAGGTTTGGATGTAGGTTCGAAGACGATCGGGATGGCCGTTTCTGATCCTCTCGGCATCACTGCACAGGGGTTGGATACAATCCGCCGCACCAACAAGAGGCTGGATTTCGGTCAACTTAGAGAAGTGATTGTTAAATATGAGGTAACGGAAATTGTGGTCGGATATCCTTTGCGGATGAGCGGAGCCGAAGGAACACAGGCTGAAAAGATGCAACTATTCGCCGAAGACCTGCGAAAGCATTTTCGCATCCCCGTCCACCTGTGCGACGAGCGCCTGACTTCGGCACAAGCCAACCGGGTGTTGAGAGATTCAGAGATGTCGATCAAGCGGCGGGGAGAAGTCGTCGACAAACTGGCAGCAATGCTGATTCTCCAGAGTTGGATGGATACTAAAGTGTCAGGGAATGGCCTCTAGCTGCATCGCAAACCAACGTTGTCGGGATCACCCCAAATCAATAAGACCAACGTAACTACGATCCGCGACGCAATCATCTAAAATATTCATCTTGCGCACCCTCATTAAACTGTTTCTGCTCGCGGTCATCGCTGGGGCAGTTTGGCTGGCTTGGGGTCTCGCGCTACCGGTGACTCCAACCGGGCAGAAATTTGTCTTGTTGCGATCCGGCTTCTCGACGCGACGCATCGCGAACGAGTTGCGGGATGCTGGAATCATCCGCAGCGCCGACGCATTTCTTATCTGGCACTACTTGCATCATCGCCGGTCGCTCAAGGCGGGTGAATACCTCTTCGAAAAAACTGCGAATGCGGTGGAAATCCATAAGCGCCTAGTCCGCGGCGATATCTATGTGCACACGGTTGTCATTCCCGAAGGCTTCAACGTGTTTGAAATTGCGCAGGCGATGCAGGATGCGGGGTTATGTTCGAGGCAGGAATTTCTCGACGCCGCCATGAACGGGTCTGCACTGATCTCCGATTTAGCTCCGGAGGCTACGAGTCTTGAAGGCTATCTCTCTCCGAATACATATGAATTCACACGCACCCAGACCACGACGGAGATGCTGGATGCCATGGTGAAGCAATTTCGTCAGGTTGCACGGCAAATCGGGTTGAATTCCGATGTGTACCAAACGGTGACGCTTGCGTCGATCATCGAGAAAGAGACGTCGGTTCCTGAGGAGACGGCTATGGTGGCCAGCGTCTATTACAATCGGCTTCAGAAGAACATGGCGTTACAGGCCGATCCCAGCGTCATTTATGCCGAATTGCTGAAAGGGACGTATACCGGAGCGCTGCATCACCCCGACATGCAGTTCAACTCAGCGTATAACACCTATATCCACGCAGGACTGCCTCCCGGACCAATTGCAAATCCTGGGAAGACTTCGCTGGAGGCAGCAATGCACCCCAGCACAACCGACTACTACTATTTTGTCAGCGATGGCAACGGACACCACCGTTTCGCTCAGTCGCTGGAAGAACACAATCGCAATGTCGCCGCATATAGAAAAGCGGTTGAGAGGAAATAACCTTCTAATCTCCTAGGGGGATCGAAGCGCCTGAGCACATCAGCGACTAGACGCGTACCCCATCCGTAAGAATCTTTCTTCGAGGGAACGACGCGACAAATAAGCGACGCCGATCGCGAGAGCGCTGCCGGTTAGGAAGTGAAGCAACATAGCGGCGGTTGGCATACCAGCCGAGATCAGCAGAGCAAAAGGACGCGCAAATAGGATTTCGACCAGTTTGAATGCCAGGGCATGAATGAGATACAAACCATAGCTGATAAAGCCGAAAAACTTGAGAATGGAGCTATTCACAAGAAAACTCCAACGGCTTGTCCCCATCAGCAGCATGCTCGACAATAAACCGACGCAAGCCAGATTGCATGCAGTGCCCAAAAACGCTGCTTCAGCACGGGGGTAGTTCAACAAAAATGCAAAGGTGATCGAGCCAACGATAAGCAGCGGCAGGGCAATCGCAGACAGCTGCTTTCTCTCAAAAGAAGGCAGTCGTAGCCAGATGGCTAATAATGCCCCTAGTGCGATTCCATCCAAGTTGCACCATGTGTAAAGCGACATAAAGTGCCGCTGATAGTTCGTAAACATGGCGGTAATTGCACGGACGAACGGGGTTCCTGCAAAGATGATTGCAAGAATAAGCATTAGGTGGCGCGGTGAAGATCTGCGAACAACCAGCGGCCACATCATATAGAAATGCTCTTCCACCGCTAAGGACCAGAGGGGCCCGTACTGAATTGCCACTCCAACCAGATTCGCGCTGTTCGCGAGAAACAAAATACTCGCGAAAAAGAAACGCCATCCGATCCATCCGCCCAACATCAAGAGAAGAAGCGTTGCGTAAAAGGCGGGCAAGATTCGGAGCGCGCGACGCGTGTAGAAGCGGCGATAGTAGTCGGAGCTGCTTCTGCTGTTGACAAGAATTCCAGTAATGAGGAACCCCGATAGTACAAAGAACAAATTCACCCCGACTCCACCGTAGCCAGAGATGGCAAGTATAAGATGACCGCCACGGGAGAGTTCCGCGTTCAGCGGTTGCGCCATGCCATGAAGAAACAAAACCAGCAATATGGCGATGCCTCGTACGGAGTCGAGCTCTGGCATGTATGGGCGGATTATTGGAGAGGGCGGATCGGAATACATAGAGAATATTTTTTGTCCGGCAGTGTAAGGTAAACCCGAAATCTTACTCCTTCGCAGGATCTCGGTTTCTTGCACCCCACAAATCTCCACACGCGATAGTAAATCTCATTTAGGGGCTTCACTGGTCACGGTTTTCGGCTTTTCGATGACCCTGGCTCCTGCCGCCGCATTCACTGCGACTTAGCATCGCTTATACTCATCTAAAGCGAATCAGATGCCCCTTTTGCGTAGACTGAGTGCGGTTATTCTTTTTTTAGTGGTATTTCCTCTAAGTGGTTGTCTTTTCAGATCGCGCCCCGTCCAGCCGCAGATTACGATTGCTCCCCTAAAATCCGCAACACAACAGCAACTCATCGACTCAATCAACGAGCAGGCTGCCAGGATTCAATCCATGCAAGCCACTGTCGACATTGCCACTTCGGTAGGGGGATCAAAAAAGGGGAAGATTACCGACTACGAAGAGATCCGCGGTTACGTTCTTGCGCGCAAGCCGACGATGCTGCGAATGACCGGCCTAATGCCCGTCGTTCGCACTCGCGCGTTTGACATGGTCAGCGACGGCAGCAATTTCAAGCTCTGGATTCCGCCCAAGAATCGCTTTGTGGTGGGCCGCAACGATGTGCCTTCCAACAATACTCAACAACCATTGGAAAATTTGCGGCCCCAAGTCATCTTTGACGCCCTACTGATCCGGCAGATCGATCCGGAGCACGATATCGCCGTCAAGGAGAATCAATCTCACATGGTTGTTGACGCGAAGGGTCATAGATACTCGCGATCGGAATACGTAATTGATGTTATCCAGAAGGGTCACCAAGGATGGTTCCGTGCTCGTACAATTGTTTTTGGCCGAGATGACCTCGCACCTTCCCGCCAATTGATCTATAACGAAGATGGCGATGTGCTTACCGATGCGAAGTACGAGAATTACAAGAAGGATGAGCACGGAATTGAATTCCCATGGCGGATTGAGATTGCGCGGCCGCAGGAGGAGTACGATATCACCCTTAACTTTGTGAAGCTGGAGCTGAACAGTCCTCTGCCGGATGACAAGTTCGAGCTGGAGCAACCGCCCGATGCCGAGGTCGTTCATTTGGATCGGCCCCAGGCATCAAATGTAAAATCGGACGACCCGGATAAAAAATAGGAAAGTCGACTACCACCTTTAGGCTGGGATTCAAAAGAGCGGGATCGAGACGGACAACCTATGAACAAAATGATCGTGGCCAATTTGGTGCACCGGCCGATCCGCTCATTAATCAGCATTGTTGCCATCGCGCTTGAGGTGACGCTGATCCTGCTGATTGTGGGATTATCGGTCGGAATGCTGACGGATGCACGAGACCGTCAGGCTGGCATTGGAGCGGACGTGATTGTGCAGCCGCCTAACTCCTCTTTCATACAAGGATTGTCCAGTGCGCCGGTTCCGATAAAAGTTGGCGACATTATTCGGCGTCTTCCGCACGTGGCGCAGGTTTCACCTGTGATCACGATGGTTTCCACGGTCGGTACCGTCGAAGTAATTTATGGCATTGACCTAAAGAGTTTTGAGGCGCTTGGCAGCCCCTTCCGCTACATCGAAGGGGGCCCATTCCAGACGGCCCAGGATGTACTCGTCGACGATTATTTTGCGCGTGCTCAACATGCCAAAGTTGGCGACACCATCACAATTCTGAATCATAAATTTCGTATTGCCGGAATTGTGGAACACGGCAAAGGCGCGCGCAAGTTTCTTCCTATTACAACGCTGCAGGAAATAAATGGCAGTCAGGGAAAGGCTTCCGTCTTTTATGTCAAGTTAGACGATCCCGCAAGTTCTGATGAGGTGGTGAAAGAAGTGCGTAGCGTTCCTGGCATGGAGCAATACGCCGTCCGCTCTATGCGCGAGTACCTTTCGATGATGACGCCTGCGAACTACCCTGGGCTGTCGAGTTTCATCGACGTAGTCATTTGGATATCCCTAATTATTGGTTTTATCGTCATCTTCCAGGCCATGTACACGGCGGTGATGGAACGCACTCGCGAAATTGGGATTCTCAAGTCCTTGGGCGCTTCGAAGTTTTACATCGTAAATGTGATTCTGCGGGAAACCGTATTACTGGCGATTGCCGGAATTCTGGTCGGAATTATTTTTAGCCTCATTGCCCGCGAAGGAATCCATCATCGGCTGCCGACTCTCAACGTAATAGTCAACTTGGAATGGATATTGAAAGCTACGGGGATTGCAGTCGTCGGCGCGATTGCAGGCGCACTGTATCCAGCTTATAAGGCGGCGCAAAAAGATCCTATCGACGCGCTTGCGTACGAATAAGGCTGGCTGCAAACGCTGCTATCGCTCGGACAAAAAACCTTTCAATTTTGAGTCGGCTGTGCGTCTTGTGGGTTTCGCGGGAGACCCTAGAAGAAGGTTCGGGGGCACTTGGCCGCGAACTGCACAACCTTAACCATCCCCGCAATCATGGACTGAGCCGCTGATCATGGCTAGACTCATGTGATGGAGCACCCGTGAAAGTAGTAGTTCTGGAGGAGATTCCGGAAGACCCGGAAATCGTTGCCGCCTGGAACAATCTGGTATTTCGAATGGATCACCCCGAGGTTTTTTTCACCCATCAGTGGGCTTTGGCCGCGACCCGCGCCTTTTCGGACAGTTTCCGCCCGTTGACATTCCTGGCTTACGAGTCCGGTGAACTCGCGGGAGTGGCTTCTATGGCGACCAACCGAGAATCACCTGATACAGCTTTCTTCTTGACCTCGAGTACTGCGGATTACTGCGACATCGTGAGTGCGCCTGAGAATCGAGGAGCCGTGTTGGCGGCTGTGCTTGCCGAGATGAGAAATCTGCGAGTGCGGAATCTCATAATGGCCAATATTCCTTCGGAGTCGCGCACTCTTCGCGCGATGACAGGCGTTGCGAGGTCTAATGGCTTCCATCTGCATGAGCGCTCGGCGTACGATTGCGGCGTCATTTCTCTCGGTAACCACGAGCAGAGGCAAACGGTCCTCCAATCGGTCAAGCGAAAAGAGCGTGAGAAGCGTGGGCTGAAAAAACTCGCTCAACTTGGCCCCGTCCGCGTCATTCACTTGAACGGAGAGCAAGTGGAGATGGCCTTGCGGTCTATCTTTGCAGCTCAGATTTCCCGATTTCTCGCGACCAATCGCCTAAGTCCTCTAATTCAGGAGCCGCGTCGTTCTTTTTTAATCGAACTCGGCAAGCTTTTGGCTTCCACTGGTTGGTTGAAAATCAGCCAGTTGGAAGTCAACGGCAGGCCTGTCGCATGGAACTACGGATTTCGGTTTTTCGATAGCTGGTTTTGGTATTTGCCGACCTTTCACATTCAGTGCGAAGAATCGTCCCCAGGTTCCTGCTTGCTTCGCCTCTTAACGGAAGAAGCGTGCGGAGACGCCTCGGTGAAAAGATTGGATCTTGGACTAGGCGAGGAGGCTTACAAAGAGCGCTTTTCCAATGCTATTTTCTCGACGCGTCATGTGCAACTTTCCAAGAGCCTGCCGAGGCATCTCTTAGGTGTTGGTCGACATTGGTTCGCCTCAGCTGCTGGAAGATTTTCGGTCATCGATAAGCAGCTTCGTAGCGGAAGAGACATCTTCTACGGCCTACAAGGCAGAATTGGCGCAATGGGGTTAGCTGCGACGGCGACGCACGCGTTGAAAAGGGCCAAAAGAAGCGTGGTATCCAAGGACGAGATTTCGTTTTTTGAAGCTCCTGAAATGCAAACATCAGAGAATGAAAACGTGACTCTGAGCCTCCTGGGTTGGAAGGATATTGCTTTTGCTGCAATGAATAACGCTGACGACAATCAGACGTTGGAATATCTTATGCGTTGTGCACAACGCCTAAGAGAAGGCCGTGCAACCGGTTACCTCCTACGGAAGCAACAAAAGGTGGTCCACTTCCTTTGGGTAGACTCTTATGATGGATTCCATCTGTCAGAAATTAATTCCAGGCTTGAATCCAACGACCTCAGTGCCGCCGTAATATTTGATTGCTGGACACCTGCGTCACAAAGGGGCCATGGCAACTACACCACGGCAATTCGAATGGCTGCTGCTTGTCTGCAGAAGCAACAAAGGCACGTCTGGATTTTCAGCGCAGCCAAGAATCAGCCGTCCGTTCGAGGAATCCTTAAAGCTGGCTTCGTGTATCGCTTTTCACTAATGCGCAGAAGAGTGTTGTATTACGCGACTTTATCTCGCCGAGAAGGGGCACCTATCGTCAAATTATCAACCAGTTAACTAGCAACCACTCTTGGGAATATTTGCGGTACAATCCGTTGCGAAAAGCCGCGAGGTCCACCTTGAGATTCGTCAGTCCTGCGCTGAAGCATATCGTTTTCCCCGCCCTGTCCCGGAGCGGATACCTCCGCTATTCTGCCGGTGCTGGTCCAGCAACCGTGACGTACCATGGGGTATTCCCAGCGGGATATGAAGTTAGGAATCCGGCTTTGGACGGCAACCTGGTTCACGCCGATTCGCTGCGGCGACAGCTAAACCTTCTGAAGAAGCGCTACAACGTGATCACCCCCGAAGATTTTCTCCATTGGTCGGAGGAGAAGCTGTCACTTCCATCCCGTTCGATCTTGCTGACCTGTGACGACGCGCTAAGAAATACCCTGACGGAAATGGTTCCCATACTGCAGGAGTTTGGCGTTGCCTGCCTTTTCTTCGCTACCGGCGCGTCTGTCGATGAGACGCCGTCCATGCTCTGGTACGAGGAGCTCTATCTAATGTTATTGNATGCCAGCGAACCCATCACTCTCAGCCTACCGGATGCTGGCATTGGCGTCGGCCCGATTGCTCCAAATGAGAGACACGCGGCTTGGTGGAAAATGGTCGAACGGCTTTCGCAGTTTGATAGAGAACCTAGGCGCAAATTCCTCGACCAAATCCGAGACCAGCTTAAGCTTTCGGGGAAGTGGAGAGAGCGGTACGTCCAGGACTCGACCCTCGCCGCTAGATTCCTGGTACTTGATCGAGCCGGATTACGACAACTGGCCGCTGCGGGAATGACGATCGGCGCCCATTCTGTCTCCCACCCAATTCTCGCACGCGCATCCGAGGAATTGGCCTGGCGGGAAATCTCCGAAAGCCGGAGCGTCCTCGAGAACGCCATTGGGAAGACGGTGTGGGCTTTTGCGTATCCCTTCGGCAATGCCGCTACAGTTGCTCCGCGAGACTTGAGACNGGC
>JGI12635J15846_10004738_pt1 | contig 11749 bp, 13 predicted proteins | sample BlaSpr_A8_OM2_M2_FD_15846 | JGI IMG/M metagenome (IMG submission 15846) | reverse complement strand
GCGGCCAACTCGGCTATCGCACAGAACTTCCAGTACATCAATCATCCGCCCGCGCCGCCGGTTCAAGCCAGCGCGCCCGCCGCTACGGGAAGAACTCGTGGGCATCGGCGCCAGCAAAGCTCGACAGACACCGACCAGACTCAGTAGCCACTCGTTACGCGAGGCGTTCCTGGGTTTGTCTGATCAGCAGCAAAACGGTCACCAATCCTTGGGATTGCGAAGGCTTGCGTGCTGTACGCTTCGCACTCGCGTTCACGATCGCGTGTTTGGTTTCGGCGAGTCGTTCATGTGCCTAACCCAAACATGCAGATCTTCGCGATACGGCTACTATCGGGGCAGACACTTTTTGAGCTGCCCTCCATGACATCAAGTCCGATTCCGGGACGCCGCCGCTTCATGCTTGCCTGCTTGTCGTTGTCGTGCGCAGTACCTCTCACCGCAGGCGCCGCAATACCGCCCCTTGCAGCGGACCGTACACGCAAACGTGTCTTTGCTCACTACATGGTGGCCTGGCCTCGCGGTGGGCCACAGGCAACCGTCGCGTCATATCAGGCGGAATTCCGCGATGCGCACGCGCGCGGCATCGACGGCTTCGCACTCAATTGCGGTGGCTGGGATGCTAGTGAGCCGCACTACAAAAAGCGTGTGCTGCGCCTGTACGATGCTGCCGCGAGTCTCGACTTCGACTTCAAACTATTCGTATCCGCCGACGGCCGGGCACAGGACGAACTCAAGGATATCGTCGCAACCACGCGCGGTCTCAAGGCGCAATTGCACGTCGATGGCAAGCCGGTACTGTCGGCCTATGCCGCAGGCGGCAAAGGTTTCACCGATAGCACCGCACTCGCCCACGAAGCCGAGAGCCTGGGTGCGTTCTTCGTGCCTCACTTTTTTCCGGCCACGGGCGAGCGCCAGATCTCCGCACGCGAAGCCGCTCAGGTCGCCCAACGTGTTGGCAGTGCGAACGGTTATTTCTACTTCGGCGCGGCGGGTGCGCCGGACCTGATCGCGAAGTCCACCGAAGTGCTCAGCGGGGCACTCAAGACCCGCGGCAAAGTATTCATGGCGCCGGTCACGCCGTATTATCGCGGGCTGCCGGCGGGCACCAACTATCGCGCGTTCGAAACCAGCGGGTTTTCCGGCATGGCGACCGAGTGGGAAGCCGCGATCGCATCCGGCGCCACGTGGGTGCAGATCGTGACCTGGAATGACTGGGCCGAGTCCACGTATGTTGCGCCAATCGAGCCAGTCGAGCCAGTTGCGCCAATCGGCGGCACGGGCCGGGCTCATGTCTATGACGACCGCTTCGGCGATCTGCTCTCGCATACCGCTTATCTCGACGCGAGCGAGTACTACATCCAATGGTTCAAGTCGGGTAACAAGCCTGCAATCACGCGAGACCGGCTGTTCTATTTTTATCGGCTGAATCCACTCGGGCGGGAGCGTCAGCCTGGGTTAGGCGCACACGATGCCAGCAGACCACCGCGCGCCCAGGAGCCCCTGTCGCCGCAGATCCATATATCAGTGTTCCTGACGGCGCCGGCCGTGCTTGTGGTGACGTTGGCGGGCTCCGCCACGCGCTTCGACGTGCCCGCGGGTGTGACGCATGTCGGTTCGAATGCGCGGGCCGGCACACCCCGTTTCGTGCTGCAGCGGCACGGCGAAACCATCATCGACAAGGCCGGCGAACAGGCCATCACCGACGACGATTTCTCCGGCGGATACAACTACTTTTCTGGCAGCGCGGATGCGTAGCGAGGCGTGAGCGGAGCACCCGTCAGGCGACGAGGTGACAGACCGCTTCAACGCGATTTCCCGCGGGATCGTAGAGAAACGCGGCGTAATAACCCGGATGGTAGTGGGATCGTAATCCGGGGGCGCCATCAGAGCGCCCTCCGGCCGCAAGGCCGGCCGCATAAAACGCGTCGACCTGCGCGCGGGACGCGGCCTTGAAACACCAGTGGCGCTTGTTCTCGCCTATGGCGCCCTGGTCCAGGTACACCGCGAGACAGGTCGACGCGGTGTCCTGTGACCTGCACCGCTCGCCGTATCCAAGCGCGTTAGGCACGTCGTACACCTTCATCGCGCCGAGCGTGCTCATGATCGCGTCGTAAAAGCGCCGGGCGATGTCGAGATCGGGCACCCCAATGGACACGTGATCGAGAAGCTGCATGCTCGGGCCGCTGAAGATGAAGGGTCGAAGAAGACCGGTGACCGGTTATTGGCCCGCTTCGATCTGCGAGAACGTATAGAGGGATTTCAACTCGATACCGATTCCGGCGAGCATCTCCTTGCCGCCGCTTTCACGGTCGATCACGCACAGCGTCAGCGAGACCGGCACACCGTCGGCGCGAAGTTTCGCCACGGCGTCGGAGATCGCGCCGCCGCTCGACACAATGTCCTCGATCAGCACGAGCTTGCGTCCGGCCAGCTCGGCGCCTTCCGCGTACTTGCAGGTGCCGTACTCTTTCGCTTCCTTGCGGATGTAGGCGGCAGGCAAGCCAGTCACCTGGCTGAGCATGGTCACGATGGGAATACCGCCCATCTCGAGACCGCCCAATACTTCAGTGCCTGGAGGGATCAGGGGCACCATCGCTTCCGCAATTGCCTTCAGCAATACGGGATCGGACTCAAAGCGATATTTGTCGAAGTAGGTGTTGCTGCGCTTGCCTGAACGCAGCAGGAAATCGCCGCTCAACTTGGACACTTCGCGGATTTGCCGGGCAATGGTCATGAATGGTTTCCTCTTACTTTTACCGGGTAACAATTGTTTCGCGGTCGCAAATCTACGCGAAAACTCGCTTTCGAGGAAGCAATTCTCCAAAGCCCGGTGACCTGATTGTGCGCATTAACAGGTCCCAGCCCGAATTATCCGGCCACAAAACGCTTCGATAAAGCCCGCCCGCATGCCCGCCAAGGGCGAAGGGATACCGCCCCGGACGCGCCGGGCAGCGATAGACTTGGCGCGCACCAGTCCCCATCTGTCAGCATAGCCACTGAAGAACTGCCCATGATCACCCTGCAAAAATCCATCGAAACCTATATTCGCGCCAAGGACGGCAATCGCCCATTTTTGATCGCGGACGCGTTTACCGCCGACGCCGAACTGACGATGCAAGTGAACACCCAGGAAATCTCGTTTCCGGGCACGGTCAAAGGCGCGAAAGCTATTTCGAATGTTCTGGTGAGCGAGTTTGCGCAGCGTTATGAGAACGTCTACACGTTCTGCATCGGCGAGCCGCCCGCCGCCGGCCCGGCGTTCAGTTGCGACTGGCTGGTATGCATGTCGGAGAAAGGCACCGGCCTGGCACGCGCCGGTTTCGGCCGATACGACTGGCTCGCCGCGGGGTATTCCGGACAGATCCGGAAGCTTCGAATCACCATCGAGGAAATGACAACGCTGCCGCAGGACACGGTCGAGCCGATCCTCCGATGGGCGGACGCCCTGCCGTACCCGTGGTGCCCTCGCGAACGGCTGGGCGAAGGTGCCCCGGAGATCGCGGCGATCGAGCGCATCCGGGCGGCGCTCGCCTAGCGTATCGCGGGCCGCTGCTAGCCGGCTACGTCAGCGCATGGTCCCATCAGGCAACTACGGAAAGCGTTGCCGTTTTGGCAAACGGAACGCTTCTCCCCAGCGCCCGTTCAGAGGGCCGAGTATGCCGGCTTATAAGCGCAGTCGCGGATCAGTGCAGTAATGTCGTCCGGCCTTGGCACACGCGCCAGTTGGTTGTCGAAAATACACTCCGCCACGCGCACGGCCACATGAAGCGACGCCTCGAAAATCTTGCTCTGCGGCGGATAGATCAGGCCGGTTTCAAGGCTCGCTTCGGAGACCTGCTCGGCCACCGCTTTCGCCGCGACAATGAACATCTCGTCCGTCACGCGGCTCGCCTGCGTGGCGAACACGGCCATCCCCAGCGCGGGGAAAATATAGACGTTGTTGCCCTGTCCGGGAACAAACGTGCGCCCTTCTATTTCCACCGGCGGGAACGGGCTGCCGCTTGCGAAAATAGCGCGCCCGGCGGACCATCGGTAGGCTTCCTCGGCCGTGCACTCGGAGCGCGATGTCGGGTTGGAATACGGGAAGATGATCGGACGCTCGTTGATCTCCGCCATGGCCTCGATCACGTGCTGATTGAACAGCTTCGGCACCGTACTGACACCGATGATGCCCGTCGGTTTCAGCGCTTTGACTGCGTCGACAAACGTATTTACGGGTGCGTGATCCACGGCGAACGGCTTCTGGAAATCCGCGAGATCCTGACGCGATTTCACCATCAGCCCGTTCACGTCGAACAGCGCATTGCGTGCCCGTGCTTCGTCGATACTCAAACCCTCAAGCACCATCGCCTGGCTGATCAATTCGGCAATGCCGGTCCCCGCCGAACCGCCGCCCAGAAACAGGAAACGCTGGTCAACGAGCTTTTGCTTCGAGATGTGGAGGGCGGCGAAAATGCCCGCCAGCGCGACGGCTGCGGTGCCCTGGATGTCGTCGTTATAGGTGCAGATCTTGTCCTTGTAACGCGCGAGCAGCGGGACGGCATTGAAGTTCGCGAAGTCTTCCCATTGGACGCAGCATTTCGGATGCAGCTCCTGCGCGGCTTCGACGAACTCGTTCACGAACGCGTGATATTCGTCGCCCCGGACACGTTCCTGACGCAGGCCGAGATAAAGAGGATCGTCGAGCAGGTCGCGGTTATTGGTGCCCACATCCAGCATCACCGGCAAGCAATATTGAGGCGGTACGCCCGCGCACGCGGTGTAGAGCGAGAGTTTGCCGATAGGAATGCCCATCCCGCCGACGCCCAGATCGCCTAGTCCGAGAATGCGTTCCCCATCTGTCACCACGATAAAGCGAACATCCTTCTCCGGCCAGTTTTGCAGCAGTTCTTTAACCCGGCCGCGCGCTGAGATAGGCACATACATGCCCCGCGTCGCGCGAAAGATATGGTTGAATTTCTGGCATGCCTCGCCGACCGTCGGTGTGTACACGAGCGGCATGAATGTCGCCGGATCGGACATGATCGTGGCATAGAACAACGTCTCGTTGCGGGCCTGAAGATCGGACAGCAAAAGATATTTTTGCAGGTCGTTGTCGAGGGCAGCGAGCTCCGTATGCGTGCGTGCGACCTGCAGTGCCAGTGAACTGCAGCCCGGGGGCAACAGCCCTTCGAGATGGTACTGGCGGCGTTCGGCTTCGGTGAAGGCGGAACCTTTGTTAAGACGCGGGTCGCGAAGAAGGTCGCGGCCGGTAAGCTCGATAGGTTTTTGCATTGCAATACTCCTGTCAGCTGGCGCTTGTGGACTGCGCCGATTAGCGGATGAATACGTCGGGATACCTTCAACCCGCCGTGCCGTACAAGCTGATAACGAAGCTTACGCTCCCATTGCCGCGTTACACTTCACCGGTACTCATTTGATTATTCAGTTTAAGTGAAGAACGACGTCACCTCCGATCTCGAGTTTTTTGTGCAGCTAGCGCGCCTCGGCAGCTTGTCTGCCGCCGCGCGTGCGCTCGATCTGACACCGCCTGCAGCAACCCGGCGGCTCGCGCTGATGGAGCAACGGCTGGGCGTCAGGCTTGTGAACCGCACCACGCGCAGCGCGAGCCTGACTGACGAGGGCGACACTTATCTGCGTCACGCTACGCGTATTCTTGCCGCCGTGCGCGAGATGGAAGACGCGGTATCGCGCAGCCGCGAAGCGCCGCGCGGCATATTGCGCGTGAATGCCTCGCTCGGCTTCGGCCGCACGACCATCGCACCGCTCGTCTCAGCGTTCGTGCAACGTTATCCGCAAGTCGAGGTTCAACTAGATGTGACGGACCGGCCGGTGGATATCGTGGAGCAAGGTTTTGACCTTGCGCTCCGGTTCGGGGCGTTGCCCGATACGCGGCTCAACGCGCGCCGCATCATGTCGAACCGGCGCTATCTGTGCGCATCGCCGGCGTATCTGCAGCGGCACGGCAACCCGGCGGCGCTTTCAGATCTCGCGCGGCACAGGACGATCCTCCATCGGCAGAACGACGATGCTTACGGCGTCTGGCGTTTCACGCGCGACGGCGAGACGGTGTCGGTCAAGGTACAGGGCGGGCTGTCGAGCAATGATGGCGACATCGTGCTCGGCTGGGCGCTCGATGGGCACGGTATCTCGATCCGCTCCGAATGGGATCTTGCTAAATATCTGGAGAGCGGCCGGCTGAAAGTCGTGCTACCTGAATTCCTGCTGCCGCCGGCCGACCTGTTTGTCTACTATCCAAGCCGCCGTAATCAACCTGCGCGTATTCGTGCGTTCATTGACTTCCTGGTCGAGCACTTTCGCGTCTCTCAGTAACATCTCTAGTGATATCAGCATTTGTTTCTGATCTATTCAAAGAGTGTTTAATTCAGATATTTATTACCGAAAGAGGGTTGTCATATCGTTTCCACATTGAAGAATTCGCATATTGTTGCCAAAACAGCAAATATCTTTCGCTGAAACTATCGTTTTAGGTGGTCGATAGGCGGCCTAGACTTGTTTTCATCAGAAGCGAATGCAGACAGCAGCACTCAGTCGCAACGCGTTCCGAAACCGAAAACAAACTCTGGAGGTTCCATCTTGACCAAATCACTTCTCCCCGCCCTGCTTATTGCCTCGGCTCTTGCTGCCCCTACATTAGCCCTTGCTCAGGACAACGCGCCTGTGACGCGTGCTGAAGTCCGCGCCCAGTTGACCCAGCTCGAACAAGCTGGCTACAACCCAGCAACCAACGACAACTATTACCCGCAAGCGCAGCAAGCAGCAGAGCAACGTGTCGATGCGAAGAACGGCGTCGAAGCGCAATCGTATGGCCCGGCGACGAGCGGCACGTCGGCTTCAGGTATGCGGGCAATCGTTGCGCCGGCTTCGGGTATCAACCAGCATTCGATCTACTTTGGCCACTAAGATCTGACTGTCCACGCTGCGATTGATTGCGTGGCGTAGGGACAAAAAATCGCTCATTGCTTAGGGGCTCTGGGTGGTTTTTTATGCCCGGTCATTAATAAGGCATGCAGATTATATGGATAGCCAACAGCTTACGGCGTAGACCGTCAAACGGGCAGCGGTTTCTGCAATATCGCGAGAACGGCGCCTGCGGCAAGCAGCGCCGATGAATGCACGAGCGCTCACAAGTCCATTACGACGCGCTCATTTCTCGCTAGGCGCACCCGTTGGTCTGACGCTCGTACACGTCGCCACGCATCCGAGCACGAGCGCCACGCCGGTCACCACGAGCGCGCCGTTTGCCAGCCCGACACCCGCCGCGACGACCGAACATGCCGCATACCCATTCAACGCAGCGATGAAAACCGGGTACGCGCGATCGGCAATAGCCATCGCGAGATAAGCGCCGATCAACGCAACCATGGCACCGATGATCACCACCGATACCGCGCCGCCTTCGAACCCCGCCGTATACGCAATGACCGTACACAATGCGGCGCATGCGAAGTGCATCGCGTTCATCAGCTTTGCATTCGATACCCCGAAGCGCACGCGGCCCAGTAGCAACGCGAGCGCAATCGCCGCGAGACCGCCGAGCGCGGTCAGTCCAAGCGACGCATCCGGGTCGAAGCCAAGCGCGCGATCCGCCGATGCCGACGCAAGCGCGGCCAGCGCCAGCGCGCTTTGCAGCGACGCGGGCGTGCTCCGGCCGAACCGCGGCGTCAGCATCGCGAACGCCGCGATGGCGAGCGCGAGCAGCGTCGAGTCGAAGCCGGTAGCCATGCCGTAAGCCACGATGACCGCCGTGCCCACGCCGGCTGCATCGCGTAATGCCTGCCGCCGGGTTGGCGATATCCTGCCCGGCGTCTTCAGGCTTTGCATCGACGCCATCACTGCGAACGCACACAACGCACCGTCGAGCATCGGTGTCTCCGTATCAGAGCAGACGGTTGACCAGGGTCCCGATTCCTTGGATCGAGACACTTACCTCGGCCCCATCCTTGATCGATCCGATGCCAAGCGACGTGCCGCACGCGATGACATCGCCGGGTTCGAGCGTCATGTCGTGCGAGATCAGGCTGACCTGTTCGGCGGGCGTGAAGATCATGTCGTCGAGCGGATAGTTCTGCCGTTCGACGCCGTCGAGCGTGGTGATCACGCGCGCCGCACGCCAGTCGAATCCGGTCGCGGTCGCGATCGTGGGTCCGAGGCAACCGAATGTATCGAATCCCTTCGCGCGGCACCATTGCGGAAAGTTCGGATCTTCCTGCAGCAGTTCGCCGGCCGTGACGTCGTTCACGCACGTGTAGCCGAAGATCGCGGCCTCGGCTTCTTCCACCGATACCGACGAGCAGCGCCGGCCGATCACGATGCCGAGTTCGCCTTCGTAAGCGATCTTGCCGCTGTAGCTGACGGGCCGCCGTATCGCTTCATGGGTGCCAATGACAGACCGTGCGGGCTTGATCAGGAACAGCGGATGGGTGGGCGGCGCTTTATCGAGTTTCTTCGAGAGCGCATGGAAGTTGTTCCATAACGCGACGATCTTGCCCGGCTGGCAGGGCGCCAGCAGTGTGATCTCTTCTATGTCGAACTCATGACCCGCCGGTTCCGCACTCTCGAAGGGAGAACCATTGAATGGTGTGACACGACGGCCATCTTCCGACAGCGTGCCAAAGCCCACCGCGCCATCGGCGCGGGAAAAACGTATCCAGTTAGCCACGTTGAAAGCCCTGAAGAAGTGGTGCTGCCGTCCGTGAATCGCGGCAGCCAAAACCAGCGATGCCTACCTGTACGCGACGTACGTGACGTCCGCCACGTACACGCGATACAAACTAGATCGCGCCGAGGCTTCGCAACGTCGCGACCTGATCCGGCGAATAACCGAGCTCCGCCATCACTTCGTCGGTGTGCTCGCCGAGCAGCGGTGAACGCACGACGTCGGTCGGGCTATCGGAGAGCTTGATCGGATTGCCTACGGTCAGGTATTTGCCGCGCACCGGATGGTCCACTTCGACGATCGTGCCGGTCTTGCGCAACGACGGGTCTTCGGCAATTTCCTTCATCGACAGGATCGGGCCGCACGGAATGTCGTGCTGGTTCAGGATCTCCATGGCCTCGAACTTGGTCTTGGTCATCGTCCACTGTTCGATCTCGGCGAAGATGCCCTGCAGATGCGGAAGCCGTGCGGCAGGCGTGCGGAAGTCGGGATGATCGATCCATTCCTCCTTGCCGATCACCTTGCAGATCTCGCCCCAGACCGGCGCCTGCGTGATGAAGTAGATGTACGCGTTCGGATCGGTTTCCCAACCCTTGCACTTCAGGATCCAGCCCGGCTGCCCGCCGCCCGATGCGTTGCCGGCGCGCGGCACGGCCTCGCCGAACGTGCCGTTCGGGTACTGCGGATATTCCTTCATCGTGCCGGTGCGTTCCAGCCGCTGCTGGTCGCGCAACTTGACGCGGCAGAGGTTGAGCACGCCGTCCTGCATCGCGGCGAGCACCTTCTGGCCGCGGCCGGTTGCGTTACGCTGATAGAGCGCCGTGACAATGCCGAGTGCGAGATGCAGGCCCGTGCCCGAGTCGCCGATTTGCGCGCCGCTGACAACGGGCGGGCCGTCGTCGAAACCGGTCGTCGATGCTGCGCCGCCTGCGCACTGCGCGACGTTCTCGTAGACCTTGCAGTCTTCGTAGGGGCCGGGACCGAAGCCTTTCACCGACGCCACGATCATCTTCGGATTCAGCTCCTGGATGCGTTCCCACGTGAAGCCCATCCGGTCGAGTGCGCCTGGCGCGAAGTTCTCGACCAGTACATCGCATTTTTTCACGAGCGATTCGAGGACCTTCTTGCCTTCCGGATTTTTCGTATCGATGGTGATCGAACGCTTGTTGTGGTTGAGCATCGTGAAGTAGAGGCTGTCGGCGTCGGGGATATCGCGCAGTTGTTCCCGCGTGATGTCGCCTGCGCCGGCGCGCTCGACCTTGATGACATCGGCGCCGAACCATGCAAGCAATTGCGTGCAGGTCGGGCCTGATTGAACGTGCGTGAAATCGAGGATACGCACTCCGTCGAGGGCTTTGCTCATACCTGTCTCCTAACCTTTATCAGGTTTTATATCGTGTTACTTGTATTGCCCTGCGGGCGGTGCTTGGTGTTGCTGCGGCGGGTGTTGGCCAGCTTGGACATGATGGTCTCTTTCTCTCACATTCTGTAGCTGGCGAAGCCCCTTACGGCGCAGCGATGAAGCGCATTCGCTGTGATATACAATATTCTATACACAGTATTAGTCAAGCGAATTTGTGCTTTGTTGGTGATATGCTGCGGTGCAATAAGCTGGAGATGCGCGCGCAATGGCAGATTTTGGCTTTTTTTTGCTGCAATGCACGGAGGGTGATGCTCGCGCCGGTGGACGGGTTTTGGGATCCTGGAGCTGGTGGTCGGGGGTGGGGCGGGGTTGGTGGTTTCGGGGGCTAGCGGTCGGGGGTTGCCGGGTTGCCAGGTTCCAGGGTTAGCGGTCGGGGTCAATGCCGGGTTGCTGCTTTCGGCCTTAGTGGTCTGCGTGTAGTGGTCTAATTTCCTCGGACAGTTCGATAGGAGGACAATCCAAAAATCGATGAGGAAAAAGCAAGATGACAAGACGGCGCCGACAATTTGACGCCAGCTTCAAGCTGGAAGCGGCAAAAATGGTACGGGAGCAAGGGCTTTCGGTGTTCGAGGTTGGCCAGTCGATGGAAGTGTCGTCGACGGTATTGCGCCGCTGGTTGGCGCAATACGATGCGGAGTGCAGCGGGGGTGCGGGTGTAGGTAAGCCGCTGACCACTGAGCAGCAGCGCATCCGGCAACTGGAAGCCGAGAACCGGCAGTTACGCGAGGACGTTTCCGTACTAAAAAAAGCGTCGGCCTTCTTTGCACGGGAACTGAAGTGAGTTACCGAGCGGTCGCTCACTTGCAACAGAAGGCCGTACCGGTCAGTCGCGCTTGCCGGTTATTGGGCGTAAGCCGCTCGGGCTATTACGCGCATCGGCAGGCACAGCCCAGCCCCAAGCGCTTGCAGCAACAAATTCACGTCAGGGCCGCATTCGCCGTTAGCGGCAGCAACTACGGCAGCCGGCGTGTCATGCATACGCTACAAGCCAAAGGGCTGTGCATTGGGCGTCACCGTGTGCGTACGCTCATGCGCGAAATGGACTTGCGCGCGAGTTGGAAACGTAAGTTCGTCTCGACTACCGACAGCCGTCACACGCTGCCCGTGGCCGAGAATATCCTGGACCGGCGCTTTGAGGTGGCGCAGCCGAATCGGGCGTGGGTGTCGGATATTACATATATCCGCACCGCCCGAGGCTGGCTTTACCTGGCCGTGGTGCTGGACCTGTATTCACGCAAGGTAGTCGGCTGGTCGATGGCGCCCACAATGCCGGCGGACTGGTCGTCTCAGCACTGGCTCAAGCGCTGCAGCAACGCCGTCCAGCGCCTGGATTGGTACTCCATTCGGACCGCGGTAGCCAGTACGCAAGCGATGAATACCAGGCGCTGCTTAAGCAGAATCATGTGGTTTGCAGCATGAGCCGCAAGGGAAATTGTTGGGACAACTCCGTGATGGAACGATTCTTCCTGAACTTGAAGATGGAGCGCGTGTGGCAGCGTCAATACGCCAACCATGACGAGGCCCGTCGCGACATCAATCAGTACATCGTCGGCTTTTACAAGTACGTTTCATAGTGCCCAACCTCGCTATGTGGTTGATAAATCTAGAGATCCCTGTTGTGCCGTTGGTAATGTGGGGTGCGCACG
>JGI12635J15846_10004735_pt1 | contig 11753 bp, 12 predicted proteins | sample BlaSpr_A8_OM2_M2_FD_15846 | JGI IMG/M metagenome (IMG submission 15846) | reverse complement strand
ACGGCCTGACCGCTAAACTTCGTCGTACCCCGCCGCTTGGCGAGTGGCTGCGGACGAGACTCGTTCGATGGAGTCCCCGCGGCGGATTGTTCCGCCTTCGATAACGCGACAAAGCATGCCGCGGCGGCCCCACATTTCTTTGCGAAGTCCGGTGCGAACTTTTTCGAGCTGATCGCACGGAGTGCATAGCGCACTCACTTCCAGGCGCGCTCCGCCGATGCGGAGCTGTTCGCCGGCTTTCAGGCCATTCACGTTGAGTCCATCCGTAGTGATGTTTTCGCGTATAATGCCGGGCTGCAGATTCATGGCCTCCAGAGTTTCGCGGTCGACCAGTAATACCTGGCGCTTGCCTCCGGGCCTCGCGTGTGCGCACCCCAGAAAACCTGAGTTCGTAACCGCAGAGGTTTCCAAGAGTTCTTCCATGGGAAGGTGTTTGCTGGGAGCACGAAACAAATGCAGCACGCTTGCCACGGCCGTCAATCTCCAGCTGCGCTTACCCTGTTCGGCCGGGAGGCGATATCTTTGCGATAGTGCATGCCATCGAAATGGATTCTGCGGACGGCGTCGTATACTTTGCCGAGCGCCAGGTCGATGGACGGGGCTGCCGCAGTAACTCCCAAGACCCTGCCGCCGCTGCTGACGATCGAATCATCGACACGCTTCGTGCCCGCGTGCAGCACTTCAACACCGTNATCGTGGCCTATATCGGTTAGTCCAGAAATCGGCTTGTTGATCTCGAATTTCCCTGGATACCCGCCAGATGCCAACACCACACAGACGCTCGCGCCTGGCTTCCAACGCAGTTTCGATGGATCGAGCTGATGTGCCGCAGCGTCCCTAAGTATCTCCGCGAGATCGAAATCGATTCGGGCAATGATCGCTTGGGCTTCCGGATCTCCCAGCCGGCAATTGAATTCAAGCACTTGGGGTCCGTAAGCAGTAAGCATCAGGCCAAAGTAGAGAAATCCTTGGTAGGGAATGCCATCGCTCGCCAATCCTCGGATTGTCGGCTCGACGACACGGCTTAGGATCGATTCGCGCATGTCCGAAGACAGCAGTTCGTCGCTGGAGTAGGCCCCCATCCCGCCCGTGTTTGGACCTTCGTTTCCATCGAAAGCGCGTTTGTGGTCTCGAGTTGGGACCAGGGGCGCGTAGTGCTCGCCGTCAGTAAGGATAATAAAAGAAAGCTCTTCGCCTTGAAGCGCCTCTTCCAGAAGAATGCGGCGACCGCCCGGTCCGAACTCGTTGCGCACCATCGCCCGCTCGGTGAAGTCGCGCGCGGAGTCGCGATCGGGCGCGAGAAACACTCCCTTGCCGGCGCAGAGACCGTCGGCTTTGATGACTAGCGGATAGACTACAGACGGATCGCTCTTGCCGGACTCGGGCGCGACGTGTTGCGCCTCCACTGGATTGTCCAAAACCGCGAACGCGTCCTCGGGCGAGTCGTAAGCGCCATACATCTTGGCCGTGGGAATGTCGTGGCGGTGGAGGAATCGCTTCGCGAAGATCTTACTGCCTTCGAGCCGCGCGGCCTGCTGCGAAGGAGCAATGATCGGCCAGTTTCGTTGCGCGAAAGCGTCGGCAATTCCGTTAACCAGAGGCAGCTCGGGGCCAACGATTGTCAGATCTGGCTTGATGTCTTGCGCCAAAGCATAGAGTTCGGCAACGTTGCCAGGATCGACGGCGACACATTCGGCGTCCCGGGCGATGCCTCCGTTGCCGGGGGCACACCAGATTTTTTCCACGCGCGAGCTCTGTCTGAGTTTCCACACCAGCGCGTGTTCGCGGCCACCACCGCCTACGACCAGAATCTTCATGAGACGCGAGCCCTCAGCGATGCTTCTTCACGAACGATAGTCGGGTACGCGGAACGTGTCAACTCAGGCGTTTGCTGCGGGCGGAATTCCGCGGCGCTCTTGCGGGGACTTGCTTGTTCAGGATTTCTAGGCGCTCATGGCGCGAATCGGGATCGTCACGCCGGTCGAAGCGTCCGAGGACGCCAGCATGTGGCAACGGCCATCAAAGATTCCACCCGGATCGACAACCATGCAGGGCGAATGCACTTCTCCGGTTACTACACCCTTGGCTTGAATCTCTACGCGGCCCTTCGCAAAAATCACGCCGTCGAATCGGCCGGCGATTACGACCCGGTTTCCTTCGATCTGTCCTTCGACTCTCGCGCCCTCGCCGAGAACGACGGTTTGCTCGGAGATGATGTTGCCTTTGACGTTCCCATCGATGCGGAAGGTGCCCTTGAGCTGAAGCGTGCCCTCTAGCGTCACCCCCTGGTCAATGAAACCAGTCCATTCTTCGCCGCTACCGTTCTTTGAAGTTCCGGGCCACTTCCAAGCCATGACAACCCCCATCCGACCTTTCTACTGTAGCCGGGTTCAGGGACAAGTCAAAGCACGGTGAAATTTCAGTTGTCGAATTAGGTCACTGAACCAACGGACACCGCGAGTAGAAAAGAATTTGCGCAGCACTCGCCTCCCACTTATTTCATGAGCCGATCGTAAAGACTCATCAACTGCGTGTCATCGTAGTATTCCAGAATGAGCTGGCCGGGACGCATCTTGGTTTTCTGCCGAAGCAGCGCTTTGGTCCCGAGGTGCCGTTGCAACTCTTCGAGAGCTGCACGGATGTTTGCGTCCACATGAATTTCTGCTGGCGCGCCGACGCCGCGCGAGCGCCGCGACGCCAAGCGCTCGATTTGCCTTACCGTCAAACCTCCGCGAGCGGCCCGCTGGGCGTAGCGCATGCGAAGCTTGGAATCTTGCACGGCGAGGAGCCCACGGCCGTGCCCGGCGGTTAGCTTTCCTTCCTCGATCCAATCCTGGATGGTTGGTTCCAACTTCAGCAGGCGGATCGCATTTGCGACTGTGGCGCGATCTTTTCCGGTGCGCTCGGCGACGGCCTCTTGTGTCAGCTGAAATTCGTCCATCAGGCGTTCAAACGCCCGGGCAGCCTCGATTGCGTTCAGATCCTCTCGCTGGATGTTTTCTACAAGCGTCATCTCCAAGGCGAGTTCGTCGGGCACTTCGCGAATGATGGCCGAGATCTTCGTCAGCCCGGCGCGTTGGGCCGCTCGCCAGCGGCGTTCGCCGGCAATGAGCTGAAAACGGCTTCCTATGGAACGAACCACGAGAGGTTGAATGATGCCACTGGACTTGATGGATCGCGCCAGCTCCTCGAGCGCCTCCTCGCGGAAGCGTGTTCGAGGCTGGAAAGGACTGGGATCGATGAGATCAGCGTCGATTTGGAGCGGACCGCCAGCCGACACGGAATCCCGAGCCGGGGCTGCAGCGACACCACCGGATGCAACAGGGTAGGATGAAGCTGCAGGCGCGGGTGCAGCAGGTACGGGGACCTGCGGTTCAGGCTCCCGAATGAGCGCTCCGAGCCCCCTTCCCAATGCGTTTCTCGTCATTGATGATTACCTCCTGTGCGAGTTGTGTGTAGCCCTCAGCTCCCTTGCTGTGGATATCATAGAAAATAATAGGCTTACCGAAACTTGGCGCTTCGGCCAACCTAACATTACGCGGAATTAATGCTTGAAAAACCTGGGCTCCGAAAAAACTGCGCAAGTCGGTCGCTACTTGTCGCGAAAGCGTGGTGCGCTCGTCATACATCGTCAGCAAGATGCCTTCGATCTCAAGTTTCGGATTCAGGGTGCGCCGAATCCTCATTAACGTGTCCAGGAGTTCCGAAACCCCCTCCAGGGCGAGATATTCACACTGAATGGGAACCAGCACAGAGCTGGCGGAGACCAACGCGTTGAGCGTGAGTAAGTCGAGCGCTGGCGGGCAGTCGAGAACAATGAAGCGATAGCGGTCGCGAATGCCGTTGAGCATGCCTTGAAGCTTATATTCGCGATGTTCGGCGGTAACGAGCTCGACAGCCGCTCCGGCGAGGTTTTTGTCGGCGGGCAACACATCGAGGCCTTCGACCTGCGACTTCTGTACGATTTTGTCGAAGGGTTCGCTCAAGATCAGAGCGTGATAGAGAGTCCTTCGGGCGGGATCTTTCGGGAAGCCGATGGCGGCGGTTGCGTTCGCTTGGGAATCGCAATCGACAAGAAGTGTCGGCTGTTCGACCGCTGCGAGGCAGGCGGCGAGGTTGACCGCTGTCGTTGTCTTTCCGACCCCGCCTTTCTGATTTGCGACCGCGATAATTCTCGCCAAGAATCCCTCGATGGGCGAAAACTTAGCAAAGCCTCGGAGGTTATGCAAGGTGTTTCACGTGAAACGCAGGTTTATCTCAGGGTCTGAGGAAATTTCGGTATCAAAACTGTCTGTTACGCACAAAAAGTCGAGTCGACTGGAGGAAACGACTGCCGCTCGAAGTGGCGATTTCTCCTTTTCGCAAGTAGGGGAACCTAGGTGTTCCACGTGGAACGACAATCGATTGGACACCAAACCTCGAACGTGCTGTAACACGCCTTTTGTTTCACGTGAAACACACGGACCGCCGATTCGAACTAGACCGGCGCAAACTCACTTTGGCACGTGGAACGACATTCGATTGGGAAACAAACCTCGAAAGTGCTGTAAAGCGCCTTTTGTTCCACGTGAAACGCCTGGTCGGCCGAACACGCCACTAAACAGTCAGAAATCTTCTCCCGGCTGTTCCACGTGGAACGACGGTCGCTCGGACAGCAGAGTCGAAAACGACTGTAAAGCGTCTTTTGTTCGACGTGAAACGCGTCGGGTTCCGAATAGCCCACCAAACGAGCGTAAGGCTTTCTTCCGAGTGTTCCACGTGGAACGACCTTCGATAGCGGGCACGCCTCGAAAGCGCAGCAACGCGACTTTGTTCCACGTGAAACACAGGGATGATCGACAATCCGCCAACGAGCGCCAAAATCTTCTGTCCGCTGTTCCACGTGGAACGGCCTACGATTGGGTAACTAACTTCGAAGGCCCGGCACTTTGTTCCACGTGAAACACACGGACGGCCGGCATCCGACGAAACCAGCGCACGCTCAGTTGTTCCACGTGGAACGACATTCGATTGGACAACAGACCTCGAAGGCGCGGTCTCCCGCCTTTGTTTCACGTGAAACACCTGGAGGGTCGACAGCGCACCAAGCCGATGCGAAATCTTCTCTCGGCTGTTCCACGTGAAACATCCTGGCGGCGCCCGTTCGTTGTTCAGCAAAGGAAGCTGCGGGAAATTGCCTACGGCTCAAAAAGTCGATGAAAACGCGCCCTTAGGTCGGCGAACGTTTCCGTCAAACGACACGAACTCTAGATCGATGAGAGTATTCGCCACGGCGCAGGATAAATTGCAGATTTCTGAGAAATCTAGGCCGGAGATTCGACTTCTCGTGTGCCAATTAGAAGAAATCGCCTCATGGATTGTGGAATCTGGGTCGGTTCACGCCATTTCCATGCCGATAGGCGACGGACTTCCTCGAGATCGCGTCCCCCGATCCACAGGATCGCCTGTTTCGCCCCGATCTTTGGAGATGCCGCCCACGCGAGGAAGTTCGAAAATTCTCCTACGGCGCGAGAGCAAACGACGTCGAGCGGCGTCAACTCTTCGTCCAATTCCTCGTAGCGACTGACAAGCACCCGGGCGCCTGTAAGTCCAAGATCACGAACCACTTCTGCCAGAAACGTGGCCTTTTTGACGTTCGACTCAACCAGAAACACTTCTAGTTCTGGTCGCAATATCTTCAGAGGTAGCCCCGGAAACCCTCCCCCAGAGCCTACGTCGGCGAGCCGACCGCTATCGAGAGGCACTACGGATGCCGCAAACATCGACTCGCAAAAGTGCCGATAGAGGATCTCAAGCGGATCACGGATGGCGGTCAGGTTGACAGCCTCGTTCCATTTTAGGAGGATGCTCATATATTGTTGAATCTGTTGGACTTGCTGTTCATTTGCGGCGAGGTGGAAGTCCGCCAGGGCGCGATGGATCGTATCCGGAGATGGGGGGACAGTTCCAGTTTGGGGCATGAAGATGTTCACCTCTACTTAGAATTTAGAATCGCTGTGTTATCTACAACTACTGCATTATGAATCAGATAGCGGGGGCCAGCCACTCCGGCGACGACATCCACAGCGGCGTGCCACACCGTAACGGGAATCAGGCTCCCGAGCGTGATTCGAGTCGTGCCGAACAGAAACCCCAACAACATTGTGCCCACCAGCCCGCCGCGGCCTTGATAGAGATGCGCCAGACCAAACAAAATGGACGACGATGCGACCACGCTCCACGGTGGCATTCCGGCGCGCGTGAACGCCGCCATCGCGAAGCCGCGATAGAGGAATTCTTCGCAAATGCCGGCGGTTACCGCCAGCGCAAAGAAGGGAACGCGTTCCTTGGTGGACTGAGGGAGGATTCGCTCGGCAAGCGCCTGCAGAGGTCCGCGCATCTTCTGGGGCGTGCGGCTTATCCGCCGCAGGTTCAGCCACTGCAAAGCGGCCAGGAGGACGGCGCCGAGCACTGCAGCGCCACAGACCGACCAGGCGCTGCGCAGTACCAGGCCGAGTTCGTTGGAACTCAGCCCGTGTGCCCACGCGCGCCACGCGGCGACCCCTGCGGCGAGCCACTGGAAAACGATGGTCGAGACGTATAGCGAAATGCGTTCGGCGGGTCCGACGGAGGGTTTCGCAAGAAGCTCACGCAAACGACGGCGACCGCGCCACGGAACGACAACACCGAGCAGGAAGAAAATCAGCCAAAAGTCCCAAGGCATCGTGGGGATAAGAACACGTTCCGCCCTGAAGGTGCAACTCCCGGAGGACAGGGCTTCGGACGAACCTGACAAGTTACGGGCACGACGAGAGAAGCATCCTTATAATGGCGACATTGTGAGGTGGCGACTTTGGAGGAACGAGTGAAATTGACGTCGATGGCCAAGGCGGCGGGTTGCGCCGCGAAATTGAATCCGGCGACTCTCGACGCCGTGCTGCGAAAGTTGCCGAGACAAAGCGATCCGAATGTGCTGGTCGGATTTGACACCAACGATGACGCAGGCATTTACCGCTTGTCGGATGAACTGGGGCTGGTGCAGACGGTCGATTTCTTCACGCCCATCGTGGATGACCCGCACCTGTTCGGTGAGATCGCCGCGGCCAATGCGCTGAGCGACGTGTACGCGATGGGCGGCCGGCCCATCTCCTCGCTCTCCATTGTCGGATTTCCGGAAAAAGGAGATCCGGAAATTCTCGAGCAAATCATTCGCGGCGGTTTGGCGAAAATGGCTGAAGCGAAATGCAGCGTGGTCGGCGGGCATTCGATTCGCAACGAAGATATGCTTTTCGGTTACGCGGTTACCGGAGTGGTGAATCCGGGTCGCATTTGGCGAAATGTCGGCGCGCGCACAGGAGACGCGCTGATATTTACAAAGCCTTTGGGCACGGGGGTGATTACGACGGCACTGAAAAAAGATCGTGCTACTCCCGAATCGCTTGCGGCCGTTATCGCTGCGATGACAACGTTGAATCGCGCCGCCGCGGAAGCGCTGCAAGAAATCGACGATCCATTTGCGGAATCGCGGTTCGTTCACGCCGTGACCGATGTGACCGGGTTTGGTTTGCTGGGGCACGCGCGAGAAATGTCGCTCGGCGATTCCGCGCATGGCATCGAACCCGTTGCTTTCGAAATCGATCATGCGGCGTTCGCATATTTTCCCGGCGCCGTAGAAGCAGCCCGCGAAGGGCATCTCTCGGCAGGTCTAAAAAACAATCGTGCCTTCATCGGAGATTGCGCGGGTTTCGACCATGGCGTTTCGCAAGAGTATCAAGACCTGCTGTTCGATCCGCAAACATCGGGGGGGCTGCTGGTGGCGATCGCACCGGAGGCCGCCGATACTGCATTGGCTGCGCTCGAGCGCCATCNCGTTGCGGCTCATCGTGTTGGCCGCGTCGTCGCCAAACGCTCGCCGCTCGTTTTCGTGCGCTGAGATTTCCACCGCGGCAACCGCTGGTTATACACTCGCAGCATGGATACCATCACTCACGGAATCGCCGGCGCGCTGATTGGCAAAGCGTTGTTTCGCGGCGACGAGATGTTCGCGTTGCGTCCCATGAATCGGGGCCGGGTGATCACCTGGTCGTTGATGCTCGGCGCGATCTTTCCGGATTCCGACGTGTTTCGCGAAATGTTCTCACACAATCCGATGCTGATCGTGACGTGGCATCGCAGCATCACCCATTCCCTAATTTGCTTGCCGATTTTTGCGCTGGCCCTCGCCGCACTGACGCGATGGTTTGCGCGGTGGCGGAAATGGGACGCGCCATCGTTCGCTGCACTGGCGGGAATTTACGCGGTCGGTATTGCAAGTCACATTCTGCTGGACCTGGTGACTTCGTTCGGCACGATGATCTGGTCACCGCTGAAGTGGTCGCGCCCGGCGTGGGATCTGATTTTCATCATCGACTTTAGCCTCAGCGCGATTTTTCTGGTTCCGCAAATTCTCGCTTGGATCTACACGAAGACTGAAAACCTGCGGCAGCGCGCGCTGTGGGCCTGGCTGATTTTCGTTTTCGCGACGTTCGTCGTCGCCGGAATCGCGCAAAGTGTCGGCGCGCCGATATCGGTCGAAGCCATTTCTTACACGGTCGTGGTCCTCGCCGCGCTCTTCCTGCTGCCTTCGGTGCGAGGTTTTGGCTTGAAGATCAAACGTACGTCGTGGAATCTCGCCGGACTCGTGGTCGCGCTCTGCTACATCGCCGCCGCCTTCTATGCGCACCGGGCGGCATTCGCACGCGTCGAAAAGTTTGTTGCCCTCGAACACCTCGAACCTCAAGCCGTCGGCGCCCTGCCCATGCCGCCGTCGATCTGGCACTGGGACGGACTGGTTCGCGCTCCGCACGGTGTTTACGAAATGCGTATCGATTTTGGCGATGCACCCGGCGACGCAGGATTGCCCCCAGGAACTTCCGCGCAAGCGCTTCCCATCGAGTATCGCTTCTACCCCGACGCCCCCGAGAATTCCTACATTGAGGCGGCGAACCGTCTGCCCCAGGTGCAAACGGTTTTGTGGTTTGCGCGCTTTCCGGTAACCCGTTTTCACAAGGAAGGCGGCGACGCGATCGTGGAAATCGCCGACATACGCTTCCCGCACGAGCGGCCCGACCGCCCAGCCTCCTTTACGTATCAGGTTCGCTTCAGCTCCACCGGGACGCTTTTGTCGCAAGGCTGGGAGAAATAACCGCGCGCAGCGTCTGGTTCGTGCGGACTTGCGTTTGGAAGAGTTGGGCGAAGTAGCTGCGTTCGATGGAGCCGCGTCGAAAATCCCTAGCCGCGGCGCGCGTGAGTTTCGGCGGGATGAATCACCACTTGGCGCGCCTCGCCTACTCCGACACTTTCGGTGCGAATGCCTGGGATCTCTTTCAGCGTCAGGTGCACGATGCGACGCTCCCGCGAGGACATGGGATTCAAGCGAAATGGCTGTTTCGAGGCCTGCACGCGTTCCGCGGCAACCCGCGCGGTCATGCGCAGCTCTTCAAACCGCAAAGCGCGGTAACCGCCGCAATCGAGATGAATCTTTTCGTGAAACGCAGGCTCGAGCCGCAACGCGCGAAACGCCAGATGCTCCAGCGCTTTCAGAAGTTCGGCTCCACGCTCGAGGAGTAGTTCCTTGTCCCGGCCGTCGAGGTCGGCGACCACTTCGGCATCGCCTCCGGGTTCGCCATCCGGAGCGATCGCGCGCACCGTCACTTTCAGCTGGAATCCGGCCTGGCGCACGGTCGCTTCCAGGAACGTTCGCAGCGCTTCAGCCGCAGCCTCGCGATCGAGATGGCCGTCCTTGATCAGTTCTTGAGGCATGCGTTCCTTGCGATCGATTGCGACTACAAACTGACTACGCGCCAGCCCTTACGATTTCTTGCCTTTGACCGCTTTAACGGCCACAGCGGTTACCGGGTGTGTTCGATTCAGCCACCACTGCTGCAAGATCCCCACAAGGCTGCTGGTGAGAATATACACCGCCAAGCCGCTCGAAATTGGCGAGATCATAAAAATACCGGCCATGGTCACCGGCATGATTTTCATCATCATCTGCTGCTGCGGGTCAGTCGAAGTCATCGGCGTCATTTTCGAGACCAGGTACATCGACAGTCCCATGACGATCGGCAAAACGTAATAAGGATCCTTGGCTGAGAGATCCGTGATCCACCCGAACCACCGCGCGTGGCGCATCTCGATGGCATAGCGCAGCGTAGTGTTCAGCCCAATCCAGATGGGCATCTGCAGAAACATCTGGAAGCAGCCGCCGACCGGATTGATTCCCTCGCGGCTGTAGACCGCCATTACTTCCTTGTTCATTTCCGCTTTGCGCGGATCGCGCATCGAATACTTCTTGTACTTGTCCTGGATCTGCTTGATTTCCGGGGCTACACGCTGCATTTTCAGCGTCGATTTGTAGCTGGAAATGCGCAACGGGAAAAGTAGGATGTTGATGACGAGCGTGAGGACCACGATCGCCCAGCCCCAGTTGGGAATGTAGTTGTGCAGCCACTTCAGCCCGTGGAACAGCGGATCCGCGATGAATTCCAGCCAGCCAAAATTCACCAGCGAGTGCAGTTGCGGATTCATCTTCTTCAGGTCGTCGTAGTCCTTGGGGCCTACGTAGACGCGCAGCGCCATGGGCTGCTTTGCAGCCGTCGCCACCTGTGGCACAGGTTCCTGCGTATCTTTCGCGTCCACCTGGACGGTGCGGAAAACTTTCCAGTAGCGCGTTTCCAGCGTGCCGGGCGCCGCGCCGTTCGGTGGCAGAAATGCCGCCGTAAAGTAGCGGTCCTCGATTCCGTCCCAATCCTTGCCGCCCTGCCACACGCCGGGCGTCCATTTTTCCGGGCCATCGAGTTTCTTGGCCGCGATATCGGTTAACTTGCCATTTTCGGTGGAGAAGACCGAGACCGTGTCGATCGGCGCCGGATTCAAAACCGTCAAGTCGCCGAATCCACCCAGCCATGCCAGGCCGGCAACGACCGGAGCGCCGTCCAGCTTCACGGTCGTCTCGACGCGAACCACGTATGTGTGATCGAAGCGAAAGTGCTTGGTCACCTCCAGGTGGCCGTCGCTCCAGGAAAATTCGGCGTCGGCGGGAGCCTCGAGGGTGCTCGCGGGCGAAGAAATTTGGTACAAACCGCCATTCGCGGCGGCTTGCAGCTGCTCGTCGTCCAGCACCAACGCAAACGGCCAGCCGCCGGTTTGCTGCGCGGCCTCGGGATGCACAACGTCCAGCACGCGCTGCGGCTTCGAGTCGTCCATATACTTCTTCAGTTGCCAGCTCTTCACCACTGCGCCGCGATTCGAGAATTCCACGCGATAGAGATCATTCTCGACGACGATGGTGCGTTCTTCGGCTTCGGCCTTGGCTGTCACCTTTACAGGGGCAGCGGCGGAAATCCGCGCGGCGGTAGCCTTGGCAGACGCGGGTGCCGTGGTGCCGGTCGACGAGGGAGCCGTCGAAGGACTACCGGCTGTTGCCGGGCCTGTCTGCGCCGAACGATTCGCTTGCGGGGGAAGAACCGGAGCCTTCGGCGAGAAAAATCGCGTCCACAGCAGAATCACGCCCATCGAGAGCAGAGACGCCGCCAGCAAGCGCATCTCGTGGCCAAACTTGGGTTTGTCGTCGCTCACGTATGGACCTCATGACTGGCGGCCGCAGAATGGCAAACGTCCTGCGCGCACGGTTCCGATGACAACGCTTCCCAATTCTCCGGAACGGGGTCAATTCCAAACTTTCCCGAAAAGGGCTGGCATCGCGCCAGCCGTTTCAAAGTTAGCCAGCCGCC
>JGI12635J15846_10004732_pt1 | contig 11755 bp, 10 predicted proteins | sample BlaSpr_A8_OM2_M2_FD_15846 | JGI IMG/M metagenome (IMG submission 15846) | reverse complement strand
GGTATGGATCACGGCGCCTTTGGCGCGCGCCTCTTCGACGCTCGCGTGCACCCGCTCGACCGCTGCCTGGGTGATCAAAGGACCGATGATCGTCTTGGGATCTTCAGGGTCGCCCTGGGGCAGTGCTCGTGCCCGGGCTATGAACTTCTCCAAGAAGGGACGATACAGAGGCCGCGCGATAATGATTTTGCGCGTGTTCATACAGATCTGACCCTGGTGGAAAAAGGCTCCGAAGATCGCCGAGTTGACTGCGTAATCCAAATCGGTGTCCTCGAGAATGATCGTGGGGTTATAGCCGCCGAGCTCTAGAACCGTGCGCTTCAGTGTGCGCCCCGCGCGCTCCGCGAGAACTCGTGCGGTGGCCACACCGCCGATGAGATTCACGCAGCGCACCGTTCCGCCCTCGAACACCTCGTCCGCGAAGCTTGCGGCCTCGCCGGGAGCGTGCGTCACCACGTTGATGACACCGGGCGGAAAGCCGGCCTCTTCGGCAACCTCCGCCATGATGAGACCCGCGGAGACGGGGGCGAGCTCGGAAGGTTTGACGACGACCGTGTTGCCGGCCGCCAATGGCGAGAGCGCGGCGCGCCAGGAGAGAATGCTCGCGCCGTTCCATGGCGTGAAGCTTGCGACGACGCCCAGAGGGCGGCGGATGCCGATCGAGTGCGTCCCGGGAATGTTGGTCTGGAGCACTTCACCCAGCGGCAGATAGACCCAGCCTGCCGCCTGCTCGAGGGTCTGAATCACGAGCTCTTGCTGAAAGCTCGCAAAGAGAATCGTGCTGCCGGTCTCTCTCGCGAGGAGCTGCGCGATTTCCGCGCGGCGGCGCTTGACGATTTCCGCGGCCGCGAAGAAGAGTTTTGCCTTCTCGGCCGGCGTGGTCGCCGCCCAGGCGGGAAAGGCGCCTGCCGCGGCATCAATCGCGGCGCGCGCCTCGGGACGGCCGCCCGCTGCCACGCGGGCAAACAGCCGGCCGCCATAGGGCTCCACATCATCAAAGGTGCGCCCGGAGCCGGCCCCGACCCAGCGTCCGCCGATATAGCACTGGTAAGGCTGCAGTGACCCGGTGAGATGGGCTTTAGAAGTTGACATGATCGGCTCCCTTCAACTTGAGAATTGCGCGGGCCTCATTCGGTGAGGCGACCTCGATCGACAACGCTTCGAGGATCTGCCGAAGGAGTTTCACCTGTTCCGCGTTGGATTCGGCGAGACGTCCCTTGCCTGCGTAGAGCGAGTCCTCGAGGCCGACGCGAACATGCGCCGAGTTCAACGCCGCCATGGTGGTGAATGGAATCTGGTGGCGCCCGCTCGCCATCACGGACCACTGATAATCGGCGCCGAACAGCTTGTCGGCGATGCGTTTGGCATGCAGCAAGTTCTCCGTATCGGCGCCTTGGCCGCCGAGGATGCCGAATATCGACTGCACGAAGAGCGGGGGTGTCACGAGCTTTCGATCGAGGAAGTGCGCGAGCGTGTAAAGATGGCCGACGTCGTAGCACTCGAACTCGAAGCGAGTGCCGTGTCCTTTGCCGAGCCGCTCCACGATCTTCTCGATGTCGGCAAAGGTGTTGCGGAATATCCAGTCACGCGTCGATTCGAGAAACGGCCGCTCCCAAGGGTGCCTGAACTCCGGGTAGCGCGGGATCATCGGGTACATGCCGAAATTCATCGAGCCCATGTTCAACGAGCAGAGCTCCGGTGAGGCCAACAGCGGCGCGGCCAATCGCTCCTCCAGGGACATGCCCTGTCCGCCGCCGGTCGTGATGTTCACGATCGCCGCGCACGAGCGGCGGATCTGCGGCAGAAACTGCATGAAGACGGCGGGATCCGGGGTCGGGCGTCCATCGGCGGGATTTCTCGCATGCAAGTGCAGGACGGCAGCTCCGGCCTGCGCTGCAGCAATCGATTGCTCGGCGATTTCTTGGGGGGTGATCGGCAGGTAAGGGCTCATGGACGGCGTGTGCACGGAGCCTGTGACCGCGCAGCTGATGATGACCTTGCTCACGTCTGCACCGCTTTTGACTTGGTTGAAGGGCGACGGTCGAAGATGACTCGCGAGTGTGCCAACCAGTCCGCGAATCACCGGTGAACTTACACTATACTGTACGATCGTAAAGGTGTAAGGTCAATGCCTAGACGATAGACGGCGTCTCGCGAGCCGGGTTATGGACGTGGCGGCCGGCGGGATGGCCAGGGGAACCTCATGACCAATGTCAAGTATCAGGAATTGAAGCTCGTCGATCCGATCGTGTGCGCGGATTCGATTCTGCATGTGTCCTTCGAGCGGGCCGAGCCGGATTCGATGCTCAGGTTTGCGGAAGATTTCGGCTTGATTCGACGAAGCGGGGCAGGCGAAACTCTATTCCTGCGCGGCCACGGACCCGCTCCGTACCTCGTGTCCGTGCAGCCGTCGACGCGCAATCAATTCCTCGGCATGGCCTTTACCGCCAAGAGCGAGGCGGATTTGCAGCGCCTCGCGGAGGCGACGGGCGCTCCCATCGAGACGTTGTCGACGCCCGGCGGGGGGCGTCGGGTCGCGTTGGAGGATCCGTGGGGCCTCAAGGTGAGCTTGGTCCACGGCATCGAGTGGGAGAAGCCGCTCGAGGACCGGCACGCAGAGTCGCCCATCAACACCCCGTGGCGCAAAGCGCGCATCAACCAACCCGTGCGCACGGCCGTGCGGCCGTCTCCGTTGTACAAGGTCGGCCATGTGGTCCTGCAGCGACCTGATTTCAAGGCAGCCGCCGAATGGTACATGCGGCACTTTGGGTTCCTCCCGAGCGATGTGCAATGCCTGCCGGACGGACAGCCGGCCCTGGGATTCTTCCGCCTCAATCGTGGCGCCGAGCCCGCCGACCACCACACCCTCGCGCTCTTGGGAGGTCCCGGCGCGAATCTCATGCACGTGTCCTTCGAGACACTCGACCTCGATGCGGTCGGGCAGGGCAATCAGTATTTGCAAGCCAAGGGGTGGACCCACTTCTGGGGCATTGGCCGTCACATCCTGGGCAGCCAGGTCTTCGACTACTGGAAGGACCCTGTGGGCGACGAATGGGAACACTACGCGGATGGGGATGTCATGAACGCCGACTATCCGACGGGATACTCCGCGCTGACGCGCGGCGGGCTCTGGGCCTGGGGCGATGATCTCCCCGATGCCTTGCGCCCGGATGTGCCACTCGATCAGATCGGGCAGATTCATGCCGCGGGGGGATTTGGTGCCATGGAGCTTTCGCAGGTCCGGGGGTTGATGCAGGCCTTGAGCATCCAGCCGCGTCCCTGGATGCGATGAAGGTCGAGGAGAACTTGCGATGTTTCTGACCAATTGCTGGTATGCCTCAGCGTGGACCGATGAGCTCGTCGGCCAACCGCTCGAGCGGATCATTTGCGGGGAGAAGCTCGTGCTGGTTCGGCGTGCCGATCGCTCGATCGCAGCCCTCTCAGGGGTCTGCCCCCACCGCTTTGCGTCTCTCGCGCGCGGCAAGTTGCTCGACTCCGGCAACCTGCAGTGTCCCTATCACGGACTCGAGTTCGACTCGAGCGGTCGATGCGTCCACAATCCCCACGGAGCGGTGCCGCCGAGCATACGACTTCGAACCTATGCGACGGTGGAACGCTACGGACTCGCCTGGCTCTGGTGGGGGGAGTCCGAGAAGGCGGATCCTGCGCTCATTCCGGATTTTCAATGTCTCGTCGATCCGCGCTACCGAACCATCCACGGTACCATCGTCACGCACGGCAATTACGAACTCGTGACCGACAACCTCATGGACTTATCGCACGTCGCGTTCCTGCATGCGGGCGGCATCGGAGGCGATTCCATCCGGCACGGGAGGCATGAGGTGTTCCAATCCGGTACCACCATTGAATCGAATCGTTGGTGCCCGGATGCTCCCGCAGCACCCGTCTGGAACGCGCTATTCAACAATTACAACAAGCATGTCGACCACTGGCTCGACATGCGCTGGGACGCCCCGGCGAGCATGTTGCTCGACGTCGGCGTGGCGCCGGCGGGGAGCGATCGCAAGGGCGGTATCACGCAGTGGGGTGCCCATATCCTCACGCCCCAGGATGAGCACTCGACGATTTATTTCTGGGCGTCGGCGCGCGACTTCGCGCTCGAGAGCGAGGAAACGGATCGACAGATCCGCGCCGCGATAGAGTATGCGTTCGGGCATGAGGACAAGCCCATGATCGAGGATGTGGAACGCAACATGGCCGGACGCTCGTTCGAGGAGATGAAGCCCCTGCTCCTGCCCTTCGACAAGGGAGGGGTGTTCACCCGCCGGATGCTCGCCGACCTGATCGCAGGCAAGAAGCACCTGCTGCCGACCTCGACACGCAGCGCAGTTGCCGCCGGGTGAGGGCGCCGGCTACAGGCGAATGATCAGCTTGCCGCTGTTCTCGCCGGAGTAGAGCTTCTGGATGGAAGCCGGTGCGCTCTCCATCCCCGATTGGACGTCCTCGCGGTAGCGAAGGTGCCCGGCACGAATCCAGCCCGCAATATCCCGGGCGGCGGCCTCGTATTTGTCGGCAAAATCGGTCGTGAGAAACCCCCGCATGGTAGCGCGTTTCACGAGGAGGATTCGCTCGGGTCGCGGACCCGAGTTCCAGGGATCCCAGCTTGCGTACGAAGCGGTGCCGCAGATCGCGATCCGACCGTGCAGATTGATGAGGCGAAGCACCGCATCATGAATCGGACCTGAGGTGTTGTCGAAGAAGGCATCCACGCCTTTGGGGCAGGCGCCGGCGAGCGCGCCGTCGAGATTCGACTCCGCTTTGTAGTCGATGGCGGCATCGTAGCCGAATTCCTCGAGACACTGCCGCACTTTCTCCGGGCCGCCGGTGATTCCGACGACACGACAGCCGAGGATTTTCGCAATCTGACCCGCCGCCGATCCCACGCCCCCTGCTGCGGTGGATATGACCACGGTCTCGCCGGGGCGAGGACGCAGCACCTCCTGAACACCGAAGTAACCGGTGAGCCCATTCAATCCCAGAACCCCGAGGGAGAGCGAGAGCGGCAAATCGTGCTCGAGGACTTTTCTCATCACCTGCTTCTGCGAGACGGCCGCATAGTCCTGCCAGCCGAAGATACCCATGACCTTGTCGCCTACCGCATAATCGGGGTGGTTCGACTGCTGGACCTCTCCGACGGAGAAGGCACGCATGGTGTCGCCGATTTCGATGCGCGGCCAATAGGTGCTCTTGTCCGCGATCCATCCTCGCATGGCGGGATCGGCGGACAGGAATTGGTTGCGAATCAGGAATTCACCCTGGCCAATGGAGGGAATCGGCGCCTCTCGCAGGGCGAAATCCTCGGGCTGCGGGATTCCGTTCGGGCGGCTCTTCAGAAAGATCTGTCGGTTGACAGCGTGGGAGGCCATGGTACCCTCTCTCATTATATTTTACGAACGTATAGTTTATTGAGCATCGACGGCAATGTCAATGAGGCGACTCACGGTGCGGGACCGAAAAAGCTCGCCGGGGCGCCCGCAGATGCCGTCTCGGCGGCGTCGAAAATCCAGGCGTTGCCTTCATGATCCCCGGGATCTCGCGCGGCGAGCGCTGCGTCGCGCACTCGTGCCGCCTCACCGGACAGATGGTTCAGGCGCCCCATCTCGCGCGCGGCATTCTGAATGCGCGCGGTCCTCGCAACGCGATCGCGCTCATACGCGTCGCAAGCGGCCGAGAACTCGGGCGCGCCGCGTGCGAAACGCCCGGCGAGGCACTGTGCGTCCTCGATCGCCATGCAGGCCCCTTGTGCAAGGTACGGAAGGGCCGGATGGGCGGCATCCCCCAATAATGTGACGGCGCCCCGACTCCAGCCTTGCACCGGGGCGCGATCCCGAAGTACCCAGAGGCGGGAGTTCCGAAGCAGCGGCAGAAGTTCGCGCAGCGGCGCGCAGGCGTTGACGAAGGACGCCTCGAGTTCTGCAAGATCGGGCGCATTGTCCCATCCCTCCGCGCGCGCGCGCGATTCGATGATCGCTACCACGTTGAAAAGCTCGCCGCGCCGCAACTTGTAACAGACCACGTGGTGACCAGGGCCCACCCAGATCTGTACGTCATCCGTGGCGAGCGCGCCTCCGAGCGAAGCGCAGGGAATCGCCGCCCGGTAGGCCACGTGTCCATGCTCGAGCGGTTTACCGTCCGCCACGATGGCCTGACGGACCTCGGACCAGAGCCCGTCCGCACCGATCAACGCGGCGGCGGGTATCGTGTCGTCACGGTCGGTCGTGACGAGAAGAGAGCCGGCGTCCTCGGTAAAGCGGCGCACTCCGTTCCCGGTGTGCAGCTCGACGCTCGGATAGGCCTCGAGGGCCTCCAAGAGTACTCGTTGCACGTCCGCGCGGTAGGCAACCCGATACGGATGGCCGAAGCGCCTCACGAAGGAGCCGCCCAATTCCTGGCGAAAGATCTCCTTGCCACTCGTGCTGTCGCGAAAGCGAATCGAGTGCGGCGCAAAAGCGATCTTTTCCATGTGATCGTCCAGACGCCATTCGGCGAAGATTCGAAAGGCGTTGGGGCCGAGCTGAATCCCGGCGCCAAGCTCGCGGATCTCCCTCGCGCGTTCGAACACCTCGACGGAAAAGCCTTTGAGAGCGAGAGCGAGGGCGGCGCTCAAGCCCCCGATCCCTGCGCCGGCGATCACGATCGGCTGCATACGCGGCTCCAAATTCGCTATTAAATTATCCAAGTGTACAGTAAAATGATACTCTTATGGTCGACGGCAATCCGAGGCGGGGGAACTCATGCAATCAGCCAAGATTGACACCCATCATCATTTCTTTCCGAAAGTCTATGTCGATGCCGTGGGTTGGGAGATGCTCGCGGCCGTGATGCCGAACGGTCGAGCGCCCACTTGGTCGGTGCAGGCGGCGCTCGACGTATTGGATGAGAACCGGATCGGGACCGCGATTCTGTCAGTGTCATCGGGACCGAAGCTGCATCAAGCCGATGTGCTCTTGCGGCGCTGCAACGAGGCGGCCGCGGAGCTGCGGTCGGCGCATCCCGGGCGCTTCGGGTCGTTTGCCAGTCTGCCGCTCCCCGATATCGAAGCTTCCTTGAAAGAGATTGCATTCGCATCCGATCAATTGGCCGTGCACGGCTTTATCGTCTTCACCAGCTATGAGGGCCGCTATCTCGGTGAAGAGTGGTTCAATCCCATTCTAGAGGAGCTCGACCGGCGCAGCGCCGTCGTCTTCGTTCATCCGAACATGCCCGCGTACAGCGTGCCGACAGTGGCGCCGGCGTCGGTGTTGGAGTTTCCCTTCGAGACCACGCGAACGGCGACGAGCCTTCTCATGGCCGGCGTGCCCTCGCGCTACAAAAGAATTCGCTTCATCTTCTCGCACGCCGGCGGCGCGCTGCCGAGTCTCGCTCCGCGAATTGCGCTCTCCTTGTCGATGATGCCGGGACTCGTGGAGCGCGTGGGAGACCCGCTCGCGGGCCTGCGGTCGTTCTACTATGACACGGCGCTCTCGGCCGGACCTTCGACCTTGAGCGGACTCGGTCAGATCACCGATTCCGATCACATTCTATTCGGAACCGATTTTCCCTTCGCGCCGACAACGGCGATTCGCGCCTTCGGCAAGGTCCTCGATGACTTGGACGTGCCCGGGTTCGATCGACCGGCCGTGTACCGAGGCAATGCGGAACGGCTCCTTGGGTTGAGCAGCGTCCCCGCTTAGCGGGCGGCGGTCACTGCCGGGGCGTTCGAGCTCCAGGGATGAGGCCATTGCATGCACAGTGTCGATATTCACGGCGCCAAGATCCCCGCACTCGGATTTGGCACCTATGGCATGTCCGAGACGGACGTGCAGCGCATGATTCCGCTCGCATTACAGGCGGGCTTTCACCACATCGACACCGCCCAGGTCTACGGCAATGAAGCGGGAGTCGGGGCGGGGTGGGCCGCCTCGGGCCTCGCCCGGTCCAGGGTATTCATCACCACGAAGGTATGGGTATCGAACTACCGCGGAGAGCGGTTTGAGTCATCCGTGGATGAGAGCCTGCGCCGACTGCAAACCGATTACATCGACCTCTTGCTTCTGCATTGGCCGAACCGGGAAGTCGCCCTGGCCGAGCAAATTGAGCGGCTGAACGCGCTCGTCGATGGAGGTAAGGTACGTCATATCGGCGTCAGCAACTACAACACGGCAATGTTACGATCGGCAAAGCGGTTGTCGCATCATCCCTTGGTCACCCATCAGTTTGAGTACCATCCATTCTTGGATCAGCGCAATGTGATCGAGACCACACGGGCGCTCGGCATGGCGGTGACCGCGTACTGTCCGATGGCCGTCGGACGCGTATTGACCGAGCCCACCCTCATCGACATGGCGAGGCGGCATCGCAGGAGCGTGGCGCAAATCGTGCTCCGCTGGGTCATTCAACAGCCCGGGATGATCGCGCTCTCCCGCACGACCCATCCGACACGGCTCGCCGAGAACGTGGCCGTGTTTGACTTCGAGCTCGCGCCTGAAGAGATGGGGCGCATCCAGGGACTGGTGCGGCCCGGTTCCCGCATTGTAAATCCGCCGGGACTCGCCCCGGACTGGGATCGCACGGGCTGATTGCCGGTGCGCCGACTGCCGGATCTCGAAGCGCTCGCGATTTTCGCGACCGGGACAACGGGGTACTTGCCCCGTCTGCTCCAGTCTTGACATTTAAACAATACGATCGTAAAGTTTAATGATATTCATGAGGTCGCGGAGTGTGCGCGCGTGCGGCTCTCCATCACGCCTCGCCGTCAGAACTTCACGCCGGGAGCGATTCATGAACAGGCTCAAAGACAAGATCGCCATCATCACCGGAGCGGCCAGCGGTCAGGGCGCAGCCGAAGCCAGACTCTTCGCGACGGAAGGCGCTCGAGTCGTGCTCACCGATCTGAACGATCGCGCCGGCCGCAGCATCGCCTCGCAGATCGGTGCCGGGGCGCTCTTCGTGCATCATGACGTCAGCGATGAAAACTCCTGGAAGAGTGTGATCGATTCGACCCTCGAAACCTTCGGCAGGCCGACCGTGCTCGTCAACAATGCCGGAATTTACAAACCGAGGAGCTTTCAAGAGACCGATGTCGAGTTGCTCGATCTTCATTACCGGGTGAACGTGCGCGGCGTATTCCTCGGCATGCGCACTGTCTACCCGCTGATGATCGAGGCGGGTGGCGGTTCGATCGTCAACATCGGCTCGGGCGCCGGGGCGCGAGGCTATCCCGGCCTGTTTGCTTACGCGGGGTCCAAATGGATGGTGCGGGGACTGACAAAGTGCTGTGCGGTGGATCTCGCCAAAAGCGCGGTCCGCGTCAACGCGATCCTCCCGGGTCTCATCGATACGCCCATGCTGGGTGAGAACAATCCGGACTACCTACGCCAGCTCACGCAGCTAGTACCGATGGGCCGCCTCGGAAGCGCGGACGAGGTTGCCGAGGCCGCGCTGTATCTGGCCTCCGATGCCGCGAGCTACGTGAGCGGCGCCGAGATCGCCGTGTGCGGCGCGTTGATGGCTTGAGGAGATGGCCACATCGCCCATGGGGTTTGCTCAAGACGGGAGGAGTTGTCGATGGCTAACTCAGCGGATCAGATTGCGGTGACGGTCGCCAAGGAGTACTTCGCACGACTGGATGCGGGCAGTGCTCAATTGCTGGATCTCTTCACCGAGGATGCACAGATCTATTTCCCGAAGTTCGGGATCGGCCGAGGGCGCTCCGCGCTTCTCGACGTGTTGGCAGGTCTTGGCGGCGCGATTCAAAGCGTCCAGCATCCCACCGAGTCCTTCGTGTATACGCACGCCGGCAACCGGCTTGCCGTCGAGGGCACGACTCGGGGTGTTCTCAAGACCGGGACGCGCTGGGCGGCCGGCGAGACACCCGCGGGCCGCTTTTGCAACGTGTTCGAGTTTCGGGGGAACCTCATCTGCCGCATGCACGTTTACCTGGATCCTGACTATGCGGGCGACGACAAGGCTAGATTCCTGTGGGGCACCGAGGGGCGATCCTGGTAGAGGAGCTTCGGCTAGACTATGACTTCCCGAGACCTGAGATCTTGACTTGCGGGCGACATGAAACTCATAGGAATGCTCGATTCTCCCTACGTACGCCGAGTGGCGGTCTCGCTGCAATTGCTGGGCGTGAGGTTTGAGCATCGATCTTTATCCGTGTTCAGTACTTTTGAGGACTTCCGAGAAATCAACCCTGTGGTCAAGGCTCCCACGTTGGTGTGCGATGACGGGGAGGTGCTCATGGATTCGACGTTGATCATCGCGTACGCCGAAGCGCTCGCCGGCGGTCGAAGGAGTCTGATGCCGCATGCGCTCGCGGAGCGTCAGCACACCCTGCGCGCGATCGGCCTGGCACTTGCCGCGTGTGAGAAGAGTATTTCAATCATTTATGAGAGCAATCTTCGGCCGCCGGAGAAGTTGCACCAGCCGTGGGTCAGCCGGATCACCGGCCAGCTCCTCGCGGCCTATCAACTGCTCGAGACGGAGCTTTCGGCGAGGCCCCTTGCCGTCACGAGCGCTGCCATCAATCAAGCGGGGGTGAGCATCGCCGTCGCCTGGCACTTCACGCAGCAGATGATTCCCGAAGTGGTGCCGGCGTCGAATTTTCCGGCGCTGCGGGTGTTTTCAGCTTCCGCCGAGGGTCTGCCTGAATTTCTGGCTGCGCCTCACGGCGACGGTACCTACCGAGACATCCGCTAGTCGAGGGAGGCGACGTTCGAGGGTTGCTGCGAGCTCGTGGCGCGCGCCCTCGTACGATCAGCGACGTTTCGGTGCAGCCGCCAGACCAACGTCAAGGTGACGAGCGACGTGCCGATGACCACGTAGCCGATCACATCAAAGTGCCGTAGCTTGCCGTCGGCGCTCAAGGTGACGATATGGCCGGCGATGACGGAGGCGAGGCCGCCGGAGAGTTGCTGGATGGAGGCGTTGATGGCGTTGAAGGAGCCGCGCTGCGTTTCTGCGGGCACGCCGGACACCAGCGCCTGGAAAGGGACCATGCGGGAAAAAATCCCGACGAACATGACGGCATTGACGAGGATGATGAGGGGCAGAGAGGTGCGCCCCAGGTGGGTGTAGATCAGCACCATGGTGATCGAGAGTGCCGTGCCGAACAGGAACACTCGGAACGTGCCGAATGCATCGGCTGCCCTGCCGACCAGGGGGCCGACGAAGATGGTGCAAAGGCCCGTCACGAGATAGATGGTGGGTAGGCTTGCCAGGGCGATGCCCAAGTTGTTGACGATGTAGGCGCTGCCAAAGGGCATCAGCATGAAGCCGCCGGTGGTGAGTAAGGCGGTGGTGACGAAGGCGATCAGGTAGTGTGGCTGCGTGACCGTGTGGAGCAGGTGCATCCAAGGGCTCCGCTCCTGGGGGACTTTCAGGTGGTCTGCGACGGGCTTCATTCGCCAGACCACGGCGGCGCCGCCGAACAGCCCGAGGGCGGCCATGGCCAAGAAGGGCACGTGCCAGTTCCATCGGTTGGAGAGATAGAGGCCGATCGGCAGGCCCAACACTTGGCTCGCGGCGAAGGCGGTCTGGATGATGCCCATGACCCGACCGCGCATGTTCAGTGGGAACAGGTCGGTCGTAATGGCGAGGACGACAGAGCCGATCACCCCACCGAAAAGTCCGGTGGCGATGCGGGCGAGCAGTAGGGACTCGAAGCTCTGAGCCAGTCCGCACCACAGGGTTCCCAAGAGAAAGCCGGTGTAAAAGAAGAGGAGAAGCTTCTTGCGGTCGAACCGATCGG
>JGI12635J15846_10004730_pt1 | contig 11756 bp, 8 predicted proteins | sample BlaSpr_A8_OM2_M2_FD_15846 | JGI IMG/M metagenome (IMG submission 15846) | reverse complement strand
GGTCGATCTCGGCCAGCCGCTGCTGTGCGCTCCACTTGCTCTCCAGCGCGGTGATCGCAAGGTTATAGGACTGCGCCACGGCGCGCGGCGTGTCGGCGGCGCCATGCAGGCTGACCTGCTTAAATTGCCCTTGTCGCAGCGCGAGCAGTGCCGCATCCAGCCGGGTCAGCACCGACTGCCAGCGGCCGGACAGGTACCAGGTGGCAAAGAACACCGCAGCCGCGCCCAGCAGCAACAGCGGCAGCAGGTTATTGAACAGCGACTGCGCTGCCGGGCCTGCCTGCGCCAGTTTTCCATAGATCACCACATTCCACGGCGATCCACTGACGCGGGCCGATTGCAGATCCACTCTGACCATGGCACCGCGCCAGGCCGCCCCGCCCTGTTGCCAGTCGCGCAGCACCGGGCGCCCGTGACCGGTCTGGTCGATCGGAGAGCGCGCAAACATACGCAAGATCTCTGACGGCAGCGCCGTGCCCTCGAACACAATGTGTTCGGCCGCATCGAGCACAACCATCGAATCCTGATTCGGCAACTCCTCGGCGCCCTGCCACAACCACCCCGGATCGAATTCGAACATTGCAAGCTGCGGCGAGTTGGCGGCGCTGGCGACGCGCAGCAGGTAGATGCCGGTGTGGCCCGCCTCCGGCGTCGCGATCTTGAGCAGACTCTGGCCCGCCTTGAGCTTGAGCCGCTCGTCGGCACTGAGCTGATCGCTATCGTCGCGCGCAGACTCTTTAAATGGGAACAGCGCCACGCCGTGGAACGCATCGGCAGTCAGCATACGCTCGCGCAGCAGCACGCCGGCCGCGCCGCCATCAGCTGCCGTCAGGTAGCGCGCCAACGCGTCGGCCAGCTCCACGCGTCCGCGCAGCTCGCGCGAAAAGCTGTGCGCGGTACCGTCGATTCGATCGGTGACGATGCCGTTGCGGTCGGTGACGACTTCGTGGATCCGAATCCAGCTCGCCGCGACCAGGCTGCTCAGGGCCGCAAGCGCAATGACCAGCGCCATCCGCCGCCACATCGATGGCGGCTTTGCCTTTGCTGCAGCATTCATGAATTTAGGTGGCTGGCTCGCGATGGGGACAGGCCGTCGTTGATCTGTAACACTGGATTTAACGACACTGGGCCATCGCAATTCAGTGTCTTGGCGCAAATTCTCCGCATCGCATGAGCGGCAATAGTGCGAATTACGTCACAGACGCGTCGGTTCGCCTCCGGGCGCTGACGCCGGCCAGACTGCGGATGCCGTCGTAGGTATAGCGGTAAACGCCGCGCCGGCCGCTACCTGCGGCGCCGCACATCGCTGCTGCCACGGTCGCGGCCGGAATCGCGCGCCAGCGTGACCAGCCACCCAGCAGCAGCGGATTCAGCAGCCGCATCGCCGCCTGTGCGCCCAGCTCGAGCAGCCGCAGGTCGCGGCGGACACCGAGCAGCAGCGAGGGCTGCAGGATATCGAGCGCGCGAAAGCGCAGGCCTTCCAGCGCCTTCTCCATCTCACCCTTCACGCGCAGATAAAAATTCTTCGCCGCCGCATTCGCTCCCAGCGACGACACCACTACCAGCCGCTCCGCGCCGCCGTTGAGCGCGAGCTGCGCAAATTCCTGCACCAGGTCGAGATCGATAGCGCGAAATGCCGTCTGGCTGCCGGCGTCGCGGATCGTGGTGCCGAGGCAGCAGAATGCGTCCTGGCATGGCAGCCCCTTGAGCTGCGCCTGCAGCGAGGCCTCGAAGCGGACCACGCGGTTGGCCAGCCGGGGATGATCGAACGGCAGCGGGCGCCGCGACAGCGCGTGCACGCGCGCGTATTGCGGCGACTGCAACAGCAGCGGCAGCAGTTGGCCACCGACCAGGCCGCTGCCGCCGGCAACGAGCGCGATCCTCCCTGCGCTTTCAGCCATGCATCGAGCTTAAAGTCGCGCGTTGCGGAATTCCAGGCACGCTTCACAGCGGCAGCGATATCTGCCCGCCGCGCGCCGGCGCCCGGAAGTGCTCACTCGACAGATCGCGCATGCGGCCCATCGACAGGCCATGACGCTTGCAGGCCAGGGTAAAGCGGTCGCGCAGCAGTTGCGCCCAGGCGCCGCTGCCGATCATCCGGCTGCCAAAGCGCGGGTCATTCTCGCGGCCTTCGCGCGCAGCGCGAATCAGCGCCATCACGTGCTCGGCGCGGTCGGGCAGGTGCTCGTCGAGCCAGGCCCGGAATAACGCCTTCAGCTCGTGCGGCAGGCGCAGCAGCACGTAGCCGGCCCGCATCGCGCCGTGGGCGGCGACCGCGGCCACGATGTCTTCGAGTTCGCAATCATTCACCGCCGGGATGATCGGTGCCACCAGCACGCCCGTGGGCACGCCGGCCGCCGCCAGCTCCCGCACCACGCGCAGGCGCGCCTGTGGTGAGGCCGCGCGCGGCTCCAGCGTGCGCTTGAGCGCAGCGTCCAGGCTGGTGATGCTGACGAATACCTGTACCAGCTGCTCGCGCGCCAGCGAGCGCAGCAGATCCAGGTCGCGCAGGATCAGCGTACCCTTGGTGATGAGGCTCAGCGGATGACGCGTGCGCTCCAGCACCTCGAGCAGCGAGCGGGTCACCCGCAGCTCGCGCTCGACCGGCTGATACGGATCGGTATTGGCGCCGATGGTGATCGGCTTGGGCACATAGCCGCGGGCGCCGAGCTCCTCCTCCAGCAGGCGGGCGGCGTCCGCCTTATAAAAAATCTTGGTCTCGAAATCGATGCCGGGCGACAGGTCCATGTAGGCGTGGCTCGGGCGTGCGTAGCAGTATGGACATCCGTGCTCGCAGCCTCGGTACGGATTGATCGACTGCTCGAACGGAATGTCCGGCGAGTCGTTGCGCGTGATGATCGAGCGCGCGGCTTCCGGACGGACCTGGGTCGCGATCGAGTCCGGCACCTCCTCGCGATACCAGCCATCGTCCACCGCCTCGATGGCAGGCTTCAGGAACCGCGGCTGCGGGTTCCCGAGCGCCCCTCGCCCCTTGTAGATCATCATGGGGCATACTGTATATATATACAGTCACCGGGTAAACCGGCAGCCCAGGCAACGCGGCGGCTCCCCGCTCAGCCGGCGAGGAACATCCGGTAGGCCGCGTTCGCGGTCTCGTCGAGGTAGGCGTAGTGCAAGTCTTGCAGGTGCTGCAGGAAATCCTCGCGTTCCGCCTTCGGCACCTGGATGCCGGCCAGCACGCGACCATAGTCAGAGCCGTGGTTGCGGTAATGAAACAGGCTGATGTTCCACGACGTCCCGACGGACTTCAGAAACCGCAGCAGCGCCCCCGGGCGCTCCGGAAACTCGAAGCGATACAGCAGCTCGTCCACGCCCGCGTCCATCGCCGGCGCGGGGCCGCCAATCATGTAGCGCACGTGCAGCTTCGCCACTTCGTTGCCGCTCATGTCGGCCACCTCATAGCCGGCGCCGCGCAGCTGCGCGCTCACCGCGTTGGCCTCATCGTGGCCGTGGCCCAGTGCGAAGCCCACGAACACGCGTGCGCGCTCGCTGCCGTTGCAGCGGTAATTGAACTCGGTGATGCTGCGCTGGCCGAGCGCCTCGCAGAATTGCAGGAAGCTGCCTCGCCGCTCCGGGATCTCCACCGCCAGCAGCGCCTCGCGCTCGGCGCCCAGATCGGCGCGCTCGGCGACGTGCCGCAGCCGGTCGAAATTCATGTTGGCACCGCTGATGATGGCCACCAGCCGCTGCTCCCGGATGCCGCCGCCAGCCGCGGCGCTGCGCTCCAGGTAGCGTTTGATGCCGGCGACCGCCAGCGCTCCGGCCGGCTCGGGGATGGCGCGCGTGTCCTCGAAGATATCCTGAATCGCGGCGCAGATTTCGTCGGTATCGACCAACAGAATCTCGTCAACGTAGCGGCGCACCAGATCGAACGTCTCCTCGCCGACCCGGCGTACCGCGACGCCGTCGGCAAACATGCCGACGCGCTCGAGCGTCACGCGCTTGCCGGCTTGCAGCGACTGGTACATCGCCGCGGCGTCCTCCGGTTCCACGCCAATGATCCTGACGCGCGGATAGAGTTGCTTGACGTAGGCGGCGATGCCGGCGATCAGGCCGCCGCCGCCCACGGGGACGAAGATCGCATCGAGTTCGCCGCCGGTCTGGCGCAGGATCTCCATGCCGATCGTGCCCTGGCCGGCAATCACGTCCGGATCGTCGAACGGATGCACGAACACCATATGTCGCTCGCGCACCAGTGTCAGTGCGTGCTCATAGGCGGCGTCGTAAATGTCCCCGTGCAGCACCACTTCGGCACCGAGGTCCATCACCGCCTGCACCTTGATGGTCGGCGTGGTCTGCGGCATCACGATCAGCGCCGGGATGCCGCGCTCACGCGCCGCCAGCGCCACGCCCTGTGCATGATTGCCGGCCGAAGCGCAGATTACTCCGCGCTCCGCGATCGCCGCCGACAGATGGGCAATCTTGTTGTACGCGCCGCGCAGCTTGAACGAGAACACCGGCTGCAGGTCTTCGCGCTTGAGCAGGATCTGATTGCCCAGTCGACGCGACAGCCGCGGCGCGGCATCCAGCGGCGACTCGATGGCGACGTCGTAGACGCGCGCCTTGAGTACGCGCTGCAGGTAATCATCGGTCATCGAATGAGAAAACCTGGTCCCGGGGCGGCGAAGCTTAAGCTATTGGCCGCCGCCGGCACAGCAGCCGGCCGGGTCCTAAGCCTCAGCCGCCGCGCTCCTGCGGCGGGCGCTCCGGCTGGGTCCTGATCACGAAACGGAACTCGCTCTTGCCCAGCGTCACGATGTCGCCTTCCTTGAGCGTGCGGCGGTTGACCCGCTCCGCGTTCACAAAGGTGCCGTTGGTGCTGTTGAGATCCTCGATGACCGTTTTCGTACCATACAGCAGCACCACCGCGTGGTGACGGCTGATGAATTCGGCATCGATCCGAATGTCATTGTCGGGCGTGCGCCCGATGGTCGTGCGTCGTCCGAGCAGCTGCACGATGCCGGTTTCTCCCTGGGTCCGCACCAGCATGCGCGTCGGTTCGGCATCGCCCAGGTGCTCGAGATTCTGCTGGATGTTGCCGAGCACGGCCGCGCTGCTCGCAGTCGCGGTCTCGAGCCGCTGGATCAGCGCATCGCGTTGTTCGAGCATTGCCCGCACGGCTTCCAACTGTGCGCGCAAATCGCCAATGTTCTGAGCCTGCGAGCGCACTTCCGCTTCCAGCGCGACGTGACGCTCGAGCCCGGCCTTATCCGCGGCCTTCGCGGTTGCCTGCTGCTGTTCATGCTCGGAGCGCATCGCAATCGCTTCCGCCTCCAGTGTCGCAACCCGCCGCTGCTCGATGTTGATTTTCCCGAGCAGGTCTTCCTCGCGCGCCGCGTGCAGCTTGATACGCTCGGCGATCTCACGCTCCAGCGCCGCCACGCGCTGACCGCGCTCACTGATCACTGCCTCGCGATCGCCGAGCAGCGAATCGAATACCTGGCGGCGGCCCTCGAGGCTCCGCAGATTTTCGCGGAAGCGCTCGGCCTGCGCCAGGGCCAGCACCAGATCGCCCTCGACCGCGCGCAAGCGCCGCGCCTGCGCCTGACGTTCCTTAAGGCTAGCACTGGCCGACGCATTGTGCGATTCGATCGCGGCATGGGCGGCGGCCGCTTCCTCGCGCGCGGCCTTGAGGTCGGCTCGCAGCGCGTCGCGCTCAGCCGTGGCGGCCGCGTATTCGCCACCGATCGTCGCGCTCTGCGACTCGAGCTCGGCGATGCGCCGGTCGCGCAGTCCGACCTCGCGTTCGAACATCGACAGCTGCTCGCTCTTGCGATTGAGCATCTGCTCGATGTCGCGCAGATTGGCGGTCAGATTGCCAAGATTCTGTTCCAGCTGGCCGCGACTCTCGGTCACCGACGCCAGATCGGAGCGCAGGGCGCCGATTTCCGCATCGCGCAGGCGCTGCTCAACGCGCAGTTCGTGCGTCGCATCATCATGCTGAGCCGTGTCGGCAGCCCGCGCGGCGGCTGAGCTTTGTGCCGCGGTCGCCGCGCGCGCAGCGCCGGGCGACACCATCCACGAGTCGGTCGCGGCCATCGGGTCATCGGTGCCAATGATGGCGGACGCACCCTGCAGAATTGGTAGCTCGGCGGTTTCTTCCAGGTCGACCGTGGTGGAAGTTTCGTGTTGCTTAGCCATCAATTCACCTTGAGCTGGCGAGCCCTAAGCCAGACCCAGAAAATTCCGCAGCTGCATCGCCTGGCGCTCGAACTCGGGGCCATCGTGACCGCTGGCGTCCGCCGCCCGCAGGTCGATCACCAGCGAGGGGTGGCGCAGCAGGCGGATCTCGCTTCTTACCGACTCGGTATCCGGCGACAGCACCACGCGCCCGACCTGGGTCGGGCGCTGTTGTGCCAGCGCCAGCGCGATGGCAACCCCGCTCTCGTGCGCCAGAATATCGATGTGCCGCAGCAGCATCGAGTCGAGCAGGTCGCCCAGCCCGGCCGCAAGATCGGCACTGCTGGCCTGCGAGGGCGCCGGATCCGACTCGCCGCAGCCCGGCAAATCAGGGGCATACACACAACGGTCGCGGCCCAGGGGGGTCAGCAAGGGGCGAAAAAATCGGCCCGACCCCGGGACCCCTGCGATGCACAGCAACGCGGTCGCCTCCTCAAAGCCGCCGCCGGCCGGAATGGCATAGTGCACATGCAATTGCCCGTAACGGCAGTCGAAATACGCGCGGCGCACGCGCGGCTCGGTGGCAGCGGGAAGGACGGCACGTTGAACTCTGTTCATGCGGCGATTCACCCCTGGTGTGAGGCATGCGCCGCCCAATTGCGGCGCGCGGCGCGCCGTTTCGGCCCGCCACCTAAGTCTATCGGCCATTATTCCTTAATGCGCCGGGCCGCCATGCGACCCACTACCCAACTTCTGCGATCTTACGGGCCGCTGCGCGGAGGCGCGAACCGCCTTCCGCCTGCGCCTGGCGACTGAACATAACAAGACAGCGCTGTCGCTAGCGCTTCTGCTCCGGGTCGGCATGCAGATAGTGCAGAAACCGATGCACCACGGGCGCGAATACGACCGCCGTGGTAGCCAGCACGGCGATTCCTGAATACAGCGCGTAAGTCCCAGCAAAAAACTTGCCGCCCCAGGTCTCGGGTGTCGCAACCGGACCCATGCCCGACAGGATCATGGCGGCATTTTCATAGGCATCGATCCAGATCAGCCCGACCAACCAGTGGTAACCGGCCATGCCAATCAGCAGCGAGATCGCGATCAGTGTCAGGCCGACCGCCGCGCTCACCGCCAGCCGGCGCAGGAAACGCGGCCAGCGCAGCACCGGCTGCGACAGACGCTCGTATTGGCCTAGTCCTCGCAACTACGCCGCGCCGAACTGCCGGAACCAGCCCAGCATCTGGCTCCACGCCGCCTTGGCATCCTCGGCGTTGTAACTTGCACGGTAGTCGGCATTGAAGCCGTGTTCCGCATCCGGAAACACCACCAGCTCGTTCTTGAGCTTCGAATTCTCCAGCGCGCCGCGCATCTGTTCGATGCTCTCCGGGGTAATGCCGCGATCCTTGCCGCCGTAAAACGCAATGACCGGCGCCTTGAGCTCGCCGACCAGGTCGATCGGATTGTGCGGCTGCAGCTCGGTCGGATCGGCGACCAGCCGGCCATACCAGGCGGCGCCCGCCTTCAGCTCTGGATTGTGCGCGGCATATAACCACACGATGCGTCCACCCCAGCAGAAGCCGGTGATCGCCAGTTTGCCGGTGTTGGCCTTGCCTGAGGAATGCGCGTAGGCGACGCAGGCATCGAGATCGGACATGACCTGGGCATCCGGCACCCGCTGCACGATCGGCATCAGCGCCTTGATGTCTGGCAGATTGTGCACGTCGCCCTGGCGCGCATACAGCTCGGCGGTGATCGCAAAATAGCCCTGCTTCGCCAGCCGTCGACACAGGTCCTTGATGTGCTCGTGCACGCCGAACACTTCCTGCACCACGAGCACGGTCGGAAAGCCGCTGCCCTGGGCGGGCATGGCGCGATAGCCCGGTAGCTGCACGTCTTTGGTCGGGATCCTGATTTCACCGGCCAGCAGGCCGGAACTGTCGGTGGTGATCACGGTCTGCGCAGTCACCGGCTGTACGGCGAGCGCAAAACCCGATGCCAGGGCCGTGACCGGCAGCTCACGCCGCGATAACTCGAACGGCGGCATCACGTTACGGACGTCAGGATGAATATTGGCAGCCATGCAATTCCACCGCTCAACCCTTGAGTGGTTGCTACTTTGCAACGGCCGCAATTGCTGATGCAAGCTCCTTTCTGGTGACGCCTTCGAACCCGTCTCGAATTAGGAGTCGTCCGGTTGACGCGGTGCGGCGGCGGATGTTCGGATGGTCCGATGCCCGCCATGCGCCTGCCACTGTTTGCCATCCTGCTCTGCGGCGCCGCCGGGCCCGTGGCCGCGCAGGTCATCACCGATTCCAGTCCCAACGATGAATCGCCGGTGCACCGGGAGGGCAACGCAGCCCAGCAGCAGACCGGCGATGCGGTGCCGTCGGACCAGGAACTCGAGGCCGCCGGCGCGCGCATCGGTGGCATCGAGATTCGTACCATCCAGATATTCGATCTCAGCAACCCGGAGGACAACAACTGGTTGTTTCGCACCGCCAATCATCTGCACAAGCGCACTCGCGTATCGGCGATCGCCGCGCAGTTGCTGTTCCGCAGAGGCGACCTGTATTCGCGCCGCCTGCTCGACGAGACCGCGCGCAACATACGCCTGAATTCCTCGTTCCTGCGCGAACCGGACATCCGTCCTATCCGCTATCACGACAACACCGTGGACCTGGTGGTCGTCACCCACGACGTCTGGACGCTGCAGCCGGGTATCAGCTTCGGCCGCAGCGGCGGCACCAACAGCAGCAGCATCGACTTCTCCGACTCCAATTTCCTCGGCTACGGGAAATCGGTCGAGGTCGGCCACGGCCAGAACGTCGATCGCAGCACGACTTTCCTGCGTTGGGTGGATCCGAACGTCTGGGGCAGCCATTGGACCGACGGCGCACTGTATGCCAGGAATTCTGACGGCACGGTTTGGGGTCTGGGCGCCGGCAAACCGTTCTACTCGCTCGAAACCCGATCCGCTGCCGGGGCCGACATCGGCAACAATCACAGCGTCTTCACCCGCTATCGGCTGGGGCAGCCCTATGATGCCTACGACGATAACTCGCGCACCGCCGATCTGTTCATCGGCGATGCACTACGGATTACCGACCTGTGGACCGAACGGCTGATGCTCGGATGGCGGTTCGATCGCAGTCGCTTCGGTGCGCCACCGAATGCGCCGCTGCTGGCGCCGCTGCCCCTGGACCGCACGCTATCGTATCCATTCGCGCGCATGCAGTGGATCGAGAACCACTATGACACCACGCGCAACCTCGACCTGATCGCACGCACCGAGGACCTGCATTTCGGTCTCGATGCCAGTGTCGGTATCGGTGTCGCGACCCGATCCTTCGGCTCCGACCGCCAGTCCGTCATTGCCGACACCGAGATCAACTACGGCTGGCGGTTTGGTAACAGGCAGGAACTGTTTCTCGCCAGCCGCCTTGCGTCGCGTTTCGAAGACGGCACGCTACACGACGCGATTGTCACCTGGACCTCAAGCTATTTCCTGACCACCAGCGATCACACCCGCATGCTGCTGCGTTTCAGCGGCGACGCCGGTCACGCTCTCGACGGCGATCACACGCTGCAGCTCGGCGGCGACACCGGCCTACGCGGCTATCCGCTGCGCTATCAGAATGGCAATCAACGCGCGCTGGTCACGCTCGAGGAGCGGCTGTACACCAATTACTATCTGTTTCGCCTGGTCAATCTGGGTGCCGCGGCGTTTTACGACATGGGTCGCACCTGGGGCAGCACGTTGGTACCCACGCCGCAGCTCGGAGTGCTCAGGGATGTCGGCGTGGGTCTGCGGCTCGGCAATGCGCGTTCATCGTTCGGCAGCGTGATTCACATCGACCTGGCGGCGCCGCTGGATCGCACGGCCAACATCAGCTCGCTGCAGTTCCTGGTGAGCACGCACCAGACCTTTTAGCGGCACCGGGAACAGGGCCCGGAACATTCCGCTAGAACATGCCCGAGGGATCGATCTCCCCGGGCGCCGCTTGCTGCGGGCGCGCCGCGATATATTCGCCGGTGATCATCGCGTCATAGCCCAGCCCCGGTCCGACCATCGGATAGACCCCGGCGTCCGGATCGATGATGACCTCCAGGAACGCGGGACCGCTATAGCGCAGGAATTCCGCGACCACGGCCGGCACGTCCTGCTTGCGGTCGAGGCGACGCGCCCACTGAAAGCCGTCGGCGCTGGCCGCGCGGACGAAATCCTTCTTATGCAGCGACTTGTCGGTGCCGGACAGCCGGCCCTTGAAAAACAGCTTCTGCCACTGCTTGACCATGCCGTCGCCGAAATTGTTCAGCACCACGACCTTGATTGGCAGATCGTAGGTGGTGGCGGTCTCGAGTTCCCCGATATTCATGCGGATGCTGGCATCACCGTCGAAATCGATCACCAGCCGGCCGGGATTGGCGACTTGGGCACCGATCGCGGCCGGCAGGCCAAAGCCCATCGTGCCCATGCTGCCCGAGGTCAGCCATAGCCTGGGTTCGCGGAAATCGAACATCTGCGCTGCCCACATCTGATGCTGGCCGACGCCGGTCGCGATGATCGCCTCGCCGCGCGTGTGCCGGTTGATCTCTTCGATCACGTAGTGCGGCTGCACCAGTTCGCTGTCGCGGTCGTAGTTCATCGCGTGCGCTCGCCGCAGTTCGCCGAGTGCGGCCCGCCAGGCGGAGAAATCACGCTTGAAATCGATACGCGAGCCATACGCGACCAGCGCCCGCAGGGCCTCAGGCAATAGCCCGACGTGGCTCCAGTGCACGCCTTTGACCTTGTTGATCTCGGCCTGATCGACGTCGAGCTGCGCGATGCGCCGCGCATTGCGCGCGAATTTGCTCGGATCGCCGGCGACACGATCATCGAAACGCGCGCCGATCGCAATCAGAAAATCGCAGTCATCCGTTGCATAGTTGGCAAAAGCGGCTCCGTGCATACCAAGCATGCGCATCGACAGCGGATCCATGGTATCGATGGCGCCGATGCCCATCAATGTGGTCACCACCGGAATGCCGAACATGCGCGCGAACTCGGTCAGCGGGCCGGCCGCACCGCCGTTGATGACGCCGCCGCCGGCATAGATCAACGGTCGTTTCGCCTCCGACAGCAACTGCAGGAATTTTGCCGCCGCCGGTTCCGCCAGCGTGCTCGCATTCAGCTCGCGCAGCCGTGCCCGGTAGCCGGGAATAGCCAGCTGGGCATCGCCCTGGAACACGCCAGCGGCGGTCTGCACATCCTTCGGTACGTCGACCACCACCGGACCCGGCCGGCCGGTGCGCGCGATCTCAAAAGCGGTGCGCATGGTGGCTTCCAGGCGCGTCGGTTCGGTGACCAGCAGCACGTGCTTGGCGACCGAGCCCATCAGCGACGCCACCGGCGCCTCCTGAAATGCATCGGTGCCGATCGCGGGCCGGGCGACCTGGCCGCAGATCACGACGATCGCCACCGAATCGGCCATGCAATCGCGCACCGGCGTGACGGTATTGGTCGCGCCTGGCCCGGAAGTCACGAGGCACACGCCGACCTTGCCGCTGGCGCGGGCGTAGCCGGCCGCCATGAAGCCCGCCCCCTGCTCATTGGCGGGGACGATCAGCGGTACCTG
>JGI12635J15846_10004728_pt1 | contig 11761 bp, 9 predicted proteins | sample BlaSpr_A8_OM2_M2_FD_15846 | JGI IMG/M metagenome (IMG submission 15846) | reverse complement strand
CATCGACAAAGTGACCTTCATACCCTCCTGAAGCCATTGGGCTTGATCCCCGATCACCTCCGCAGAAACTTGAATTTGGTCGTAGGTGNCGNCATTCATGAAATGGTAGCCATCGGCATCGGCATAAAGGAAATCAAAATTTTCGTCCTCGACGAATGCGCGCTCCACNTGCTCTGTCGTCTTATATCGATCCGTGACCTTGACCCCGTCGGAAAGGCGGCGCATGTCGATCTGTGTTGTTGGAGTCCCTTTACCCGGGTGAAAGCTTTCTGCAGAAAGAACTACACACANCTGACCGTCTTCTCGTTCGATAATATTACCTTTGCGGATTGAACTCGCGATGACTCTCACGTTTAATCCTCGGAGACTAAGGGCATGTTTCGCCCTTAAGATTGTGGGTGTTTGTTGAGCGGCGGATTCGTGACTATGACCCGAAACATACAAATTTTGGTGACAAAGGCCAGACGGGATCGACATCAATCCTCTCTCGTCTCGCGCCGCGTCCACTCTTGAACACTTCCGTGATGCGACCCTTTTGGAGCAAAGCTCGATACGCTGAACGGCGCGACTGGTTGCTCACCCGAGCGCGGATTTCGACTTCCGTGCGGCGCTGGTTTTGTGCCAGACGTTTCATCGAAGTGCAACCGGCCGCCCTCCAGGCTTCGCCTGGAAATGAGACACACATGCACGGATTCAAAACCGCGCTCATTTCGCCTGACGGGTCACCGCACGACGCTTATCTGCATACCTCACCAGAATTTGCGATGAAAAAGCTATTGACGGCGGGAGAGAGGCAGATCTTTTCGCTAACTGGCGTCTTCCGCAACCGCCAGCGAACGGCCTTGCATGCCCCCGAGTTCGCTATGTTGGAGTGGTACCGGGCACACGCCTCATTGGAGCGCCTACTGGAGGACTGCACTACGGTAGTCGCGCTCGCCGCTCATATTGCTGGAGCGAAGATGTTTGCATACCGTGGTAGGGAGGCAAGTCCGTTCGACCCGCCAGAGCGAATAACGGTCCGAGATGCGTTTCGGTGCCATGCCGGCATCGACCTTTACGACAGCCTATCGGCGACCGGCCATCCGGATACCGAAGCGTTCGCCCAACAGGCGGCGCATCGCGGTATTCGCGTCGCACCTGATGATGACTGGTCGGACATCTTCAGCCGAGTCCTCAGCGAGCGCGTTGAACCCAATCTGGGTATGGGGCGACCTACCGTCCTATACGCCTATCCAGTAAGCGAAGCGGCGCTCGCTCAGGTATGCTCCGATAATCTGCGCGTTGCCGAGCGTTTCGAATTTTATTGCTGCGGCGTCGAGTTGGCAAACGCTTTCCACGAGCTGCGCGACCCTATTGAACAACGGCAGCGGTTCGCGGCAAGCACGGAGAAGCAGCAGCGCATTTTCGGCGCTTCTCACCCCATCGACGAGGATTTGCTAGCAGCCCTGGCCGATATGCCAGACGCAAGTGGTGCCGCGCTCGGCTTCGACCGGCTAATAATGCTGGCGACCGGCGCTAAACGGGTCGAGTCCGTCCAGTGGACTCCAGTTTTTGACCCAGTCGGGAGACGCCACTGACCAAATCCGCTCTTTTGACCGCCTCTTATGGTTACTAAATCCCGTAACGCCACTCGCGCTCACGCCCAGGCCACCGTTTGAGCGAAGTAACGGAGCGTCGGTTTTACCAAATCGAGTGATCGACCGCCGAATGGCACTTCTCTAGGATCGATTCTCGCCGCGGTGTTTCGGCAAGAGACCGCTACGAGCCTCCGTTCCGCTGACGCTCTCCTCCGTCGCGTCTCAAGCCGCCGCCCTCGTTCACCCACGCGAGTACTGTTATACCGAAAAGCACCGCGAGCCCGAAGAACCCGGAAGCCAGCGAAGTCGATCGCGAACCGATCAATTCGGTCGATCCCGTCCGTTTAACGCCAATGTAATCGACGCCGCCGTAGCTCGAAGACGGATTCAAGCCGACGACTCTTGGGATGACGACCGCAACGCCCGCGCCTGCGATGCGGCGCGTTGTGCCGCCGGTTGCTTCAGTGATCGGGCGCAGTTTCTCGGTGTTAGAGACCACATCCCGCATTTCGAGCGGATTCTCCTGGCCAACGTTGACCAACGCGACGTGCTCGCCATCCTCAGCGCGATAGAGGCCGAACTGGTTGACGGTCAGATGTGCACGGCTGAGGCCGGGCGCGTATGGCGTCATGTCAAGCTTGGTCTTCGAGCCGTCTGGCGCGACAAGGTTGATTTCCCTCCCTTCGCTGCTCACGCTTTGGCGCTCGACTATAATCTCGCGTCCCTTGGCGCTGGCGCGCAAAGCCTCTTCCTCTAGGTCTGGCTCTTTCATTAACCAGTGCGCCAACCGTCGTAACAGGTCGAGATAAGGCCCGCCGCCGTCATAATCGCGCGCCCAAAGCCACATCTGATCCGTCAACAGCAGACCCACGCGCCCCTTATCGACCCGCGACAGCACAAGCAACGGCTTGTCGTCCGCGCCTCTCATTACCGTCACGCCGCTCGTCGCCTTCGCGCCGATGATCCGAAACCATTGGCCCCAGCTCGGTTCGCCGTTGTTGGTGTCGAAACCTCTCAAACCCCGGGTTACCGGATGGCGCTGGCCCTCCTCCGACACGCGGGCGCGATATGGGGCCTCGACGTCGCTGCCACTTGGCTCAGCGGGGGAAATGTCGCCGAGCGGAGAATAATAAAGGCCGTCGGGGGTAGAAAACTCTGGACCCTCCGCCATCAACAATGCGCCGCCGTCGCGCACGTATTTCGCGATGTTCTCAAGATAGACGTANGGCAGGATCGACTGCTGGGCATAGCGATCGAAGATGATGAGATCGAAGTCCTTGATCTTGCGGCCGAACAAATCCGCGACCGGAAAGGCGATCAGCGACAATTCATTGATCGGCGTGCCATCGGCGCCCTTCTCCGGCGGGCGCAGAATGGTGAAATGCACGAGATCGACGTTGCCGTCAGATTTCAGCAAATTGCGCCACATTCGTTCGCCCGGATGCGGCTTGCCGGAGACAAGCAACACCCTGAGCTTGTCGCGCACGCCCTCGATGTTGACCACAGCTCTATTGCTGTCGACGGCGATTTCGTCTTCTACCGGCGCGACTTCGAGCTCAATCACGTTCGGGCCCGGATGGTCGATCGGCGCCTTTACATCAATTCGCTCCCCGACCTTGGCTTCGATCGTCGCGATCGTTTCACCGTCGCGCCGCACGGTGAGATTGACCGGCTCGTCGTGGTCGGCGCTGTCAACAACTCGGGCTTCGATGACCTGATCTTTCCCGACAATGCCGTAGCGAGGCGCCTCAACGAGCTCGATTCGCCTTTGCCGCTCGCCCTCGTGACCGGTGATCAGCGCATGCAAAGGCGCATTGAATCCAAGCGCCGCCGCAGACTTTGGAATATCGTGCGCGTCGCCGTCGGTGATGAGGATCGCGCCGCCGACCCGGTCGGGAGGCGCATCGGAGAGCGCGCCCCGCAGAGCAGCGAACAGCTTGGTCCCTTCGGTTTCGGACTCGTCGCGCGAGGTTTCGACGACTCGCAAATCGATGTCTCCAAGCGCCTTGAGCCTTGCCTCGAGTTCGTCGCGCGCTTTGTCTGTCTGCTGCGGTCGCTCGCCGATGCCCTGGCTCTCAGAACGATCGACGACCAGCGCGACAATGTCCTTGAGCGGACGGCGATTCTCCTGAATGAGATTGGGATCACAGAGGGCCACCAACAGGAGGGCCATGCTCAGCCCGCGCAACCACGCGCCACGAACGCCGCGCCAGACGAGCGCGGCTGAGATGACTAGGGCTGTGGTCGCCAGCCCGTAAATCGCGGGCCACGGAACGAAGGGAGAAAGAGCGATTGACCAGGCACTCAACGAGTCAGCCTTTCCAGAATGTCCTTAGCGTGGACCTGGTCGGCTTTGTAATTGCCAGTGAGCGTATACATGACCAGATTGACGCCGCTGCGTAACGCAAGTTCGCGCTGCCGAGCCCCCCCAGGAATCAGCGGATACAGGGGGCGCCGGTCAGCGTCTTCCGCCCACGCCGCCGCGAGATCGTCCGAGGCAATGATGATCGGCGAGACGCTGTCGCCGGCGCGTGCCGGGCGCTGAGCACGGTCGTTCGGATCGGGCGGGGGGAGCGCTTCGACCCAGGTTTGCCCAATTGCGGTGCGGCCGACGATCCGGTCCAGAAGATAGAAAGTCTTGGTCAACACGTGGTCGTGGGGAACGGGCTCAAGCTCCGGAACGTCCACCCCTTCCAGAAGTCCCCGCAGCCAGAGCGCCTCGGCCGTCGGCAGCCCTCCCGGACGCGCGGTCAGCGCGTCACGCGTATCGAAAATCATAGTGCCGCCGTTCTTCATGAACGCGGCGATGCGCGTACGCGCATCGGGCTTGGGCTGCGGCAAGCCGGCGACGATCGGCCAATAGATGAACGGATAGAAAGCGAGTTCGTCCCGCCCCGGATCCACCGCCACTGGATCGGCAAGCTCAGCAGAAGTGCGGGCGGCTAGCACTCGCGTCAGCGCCATCAACCCAAGCTTTGAGGTCTCATCGACGGACGAGTCGCCGGTTGCGACGTAGGCGAGTCGAGTTGACAGGGCCGCATCCGTGTCGCGTTCGGAGACCAGTGGCGATTCGGCGGCTCGAGCGTGGTGCGGGACGGCAACGAAACCAAGCATCCCGACGATAGCAAGGGCGGCAATCGCTCCCTTGCGACGCAAAGGGGCGCCACCCACCAGCCAAATAGAAACCAGGGCGTCGATCATCAGCCCGACGAGAGCCGCCGGCAGCAGCCAGCGACGAAGATCGATTGGCGGCGCGATCGCAAGCGCGCCTTCATGCGCCACAAGCGGCGCATAATTGGCTGCAGCCAGCTTCTCGCCGGGAGCCAAGGCGTTGACTGCCCGCAACGAATCGCGCGTTCCGTAAAAACCCGGCGGATGCAGCCTGTCGCCCACGTCGGAAAAGTCGTCGGCGATCGGTTCGACTTGCGCCGGGGGCGGGCCGAGAATACCAAAACCGTTCAAGGTGCGCGCGGGCGGTCGCGCTATTCCATGCTCTTCGGCTTTGACACTGCCAGCGGCGCCCTGACCCGGCGCGTCGGCTTCCGCGACGATTCGGCGCAGCATATCGACGAACAGACCCGACAAGGGAAGATTCGACCAGGTGGTGTCAGCCGTCACATGGAACAGCACTATGAGGCCCTTGCCGCGCCGCTCGGCGGTCACGAGCGGCGTCCCGTCCGCAAGACGCGCCCAAGTCTTCTCAGAGAGTCCAGCCTCCGGTTCGGCAAGCACTTGACGGGTTACCGTCACTTCGCCCGGAGCGGCAAGGCCGAAGAATGGACTACCGGCCTCAAACGGCGCGATATGTTTTGGCGTCTCCCAGGACAACGCGCCACCCAGCAAGCGCCCTCCGCGACGAAGAGCGGTGGGGGTCAAGCTATCGTCGCCAGCAGCGAGACGAGTCCCCCAAAGCGCAGCAGTACGCCGCCGTTATTGAGGAATTGAGTTATTGCCTCGAGCTCCGGGCCTGGTGCGACACTCATGTCGGCGAGGACGAGCACGGAGGGCTTTTGGTCGAGCAGGGACACGATCGGATCGGTGGAAGTGTCATGCCCTTCACTGATATCGGCGAATGGCTGTAAGGCCCGCTTGAGATAATAGCTTGGCGCGAGCAGAGGCTGGGCGACGTCCGCGCTCGCGCCCGATGCGATGGCGACCCGACGTCGGCGCGAGCGTTCGTCGATCAGCCACGACGCCCCCGCCGAGTGTTCGCCATCGATGACGACTTGGGTGACATCGTTTCGTAACTCAACCGGCAGATCGAAATGGGCGTCGACCTCCGATTTGGCTCCAAAGTCGAACGCTACTCGGCCAACTTCCCGCCCTTGAGCGTCGAGAGCCCGCACCACCCCTGTCGCCGGCCCTCGCGCATCCGACCGGGTGAGCTGCGTGGTCAGGGTCCCCGCCTCGTTGTCAGCGCCAGCAAGCGCTTGCGCGGCCCTACTGTCAGTCACGACCTCCACTGAACGAGCGATCGATGCGAGCCTTGTCGAAAAGCCGCTTGCCCCACCGCGTTCAACTCCGTCTGCTATCCACAGGATGTCGGTCTTGGGTTCTCGGGCGAGAAAGCGCTCGATCGCCGGCAACGCCGCGGCGCGGTCCGGCGCGTAGGGGACAGGCGCGAGCGAACGCAATTCACCGTCGAGCCCAGATCTGTTGAGCGCCGAGATGTCCCTGCCGCCCTGCGAGAGGGCCCTTAAGGCGACGATTCGACCAGCCCGTTCCGCCGACGCTGCTCGTTCCCGCGCGAAGTCGATTCGCTTGTCCCAACCCGACGCGGCGGTAAATCCATCATCGATCAGAACCAGAAGCGGCCCCGACCCGGAGAGCGCGGCGAAGCTGTTCCACAGCGGCTCTGCCATGGCAAGAATGATGAGCGCACCGACCGCAAGCCTGAGTGCCATAATCGGCCAAGGCGTATGTGCGGGCGTCATCTCGTTCGGGTCGAGCCCGATGAGAAGCCGTAGCGGCGGGAATATCGCTTGACGCGGGCTTGGCGGCGTAAGGCGCAGCAGGAAATAGAGCCCGACGAGACCGACCAATGCCGCCAGAACAGCGGGCGCGGCGAAAGCGAGCGGCAGTCCGAACATTGCTTAAGCGCTCCGCAGGTCCACGCCGGATTCAGGCGCGGAGAGACGCATACGCAGCGCTAACAGTGTCTCTGCCGGCGCCCTGTCCGTCCGATGGATGCTCAAGCCCCAGCCTGAGCGGGCGCAGATCGCGCGGATCGCTTCGCGATGGGCGGCAAGGCGCGCGAGATAGGCATCGCGCAAGCTCTCTGCCCTCGGTGTAAGCATCCTCGCAGAACCTGTAGGATGGAGAAACTCTGTGTTGCCTGAGAACGGATAGGTCTCCTCGATTGGATCAACGATCATCACCAATTCGCCGGTTGCTCCCTCGGCGCTCACCGCCCGCACCGCCCGTGCGACATCTGCGGGATCCGAGAGAAAATCGCCGATTAGGAGAACCATCGAGCGTGGCGCGGCGGGTAGCGCGGGCGGCAGTGCGGCTTGAGAGGGCCCTCGGAGTCGCTCTTCAGTCGCAATCGCTTCGGCGAGGCGCTCGACAACGCCCTGCGTCGCCAACGGTCGGGTGAGGCCGAGCAACCCTGCTCGCTCGCCGCCACGCACACAAAGATCCGCAAAAGCCAAAGCCAGCAAAACTGCGCGGTCAACCTTAGACGCCCACGAGAGACTCGACACGAACTGCATCGACGGCGAGCGGTCGAACCAGATCCAGACCGTGTGGGCCGCTTCCCATTCACGCTCGCGGACAAAAGCGTGCTCTTCTCGCGCAGAGCGGCGCCAGTCGACGCGCGACGACGGCTCGCCGGACAGAAAGGGCCGGAATTGCCAAAAGGTCTCGCCCGAGCCTGCACGCCGCCGACCATGAACGCCGTGACGCACTGTCTGGGAAACTCGCCGGGCGGCGATGACCAAGCTAGGCAGACGAGAGGAGAGGGTCGTGGCGTCGCGGCGGATGGAGACCGGAAGTATCATTTCGCCAGAAGCCATCGCATCATTGGATCGTCTTGGCCACAAGCCGTCCGATCACCGCCGAAATGGTCTCACCCTCCGCGCGGGCGGCGAAGCTGAGCGCCATGCGGTGCTTAAGCGCCGGTTCGGCCAAAACGGCGATATCGTCGAGTGACGGCGACAGGCGGCCGTCGACCAGGGCGCGAGCCCGAGCCGCAAGCATGAGCGCCTGAGCGGCACGCGGGCCCGGACCCCAGCTGATTCCCCTGGTCAACTCAACGTCACCCTCCCCAGGGCGGCCCGCGCGCACCAATTCAAGTATTGCCTCGACCACCCGATCGCCGATTGGAGCCCGGCGCACTAGCCTTTGCGCCGCCATCAGGTCCTCGGCGGTCATCACGGCTTTTGGACGCGCTTCGCGTTCGCCGGTTGTTTCAATGAGGATCCGACGTTCAGCCGCTCTGTCCGGGTATCCGACATCGATCTGTAGGAGGAAGCGATCGAGTTGCGCCTCCGGAAGCGGATAGGCACCCTCCTGTTCTAGCGGGTTCTGCGTCGCCAAAACATGGAATGGTCTCGGTAAATCATATCGTATTCCCGCGACGGTGACGTGATGCTCCTGCATAGCCTGAAGCAGAGCTGACTGGGTGCGCGGACTTGCCCGGTTGATCTCGTCCGCCATCAGCAATTGGGCGAAGATCGGACCCTTGATGAAGCGAAAGCCCCGTTTGCCATCGTGACCTTCCTCCATTACCTCGGACCCCAGAATGTCGGTCGGCATTAAATCCGGCGTGAACTGCACCCTCAGGGCGTCGAGGCCGACGACAATTCCCAATGTTTCGACAAGTTTTGTCTTTGCAAGCCCCGGAACGCCGATCAACAATCCGTGTCCACCCGCGAGCAACGTCGCAAGGGTCAGGTCAACGACACGCCCTTGACCGAAAATGACGCTGCCGATCTCAGCACGCGCAGCGGCAATGCGCGCCAGCGCCACGTCGGCGTCGCGGGTCAACTGGCCTGGATCGGCGAGATTGGACACTCTCATCAACTTGTCCTTTGCGCCATCCCAGATGGCTTACAGTTTTGTTTTGTCTTCAGGCGCACTAAGTTGAACACACATAATTTCGACGCAAGCCCCAGGCGCGCAGATGTCAGATTCGCCCACAAAGAAACGCCAGAGTGACTCGGAGCCAGCGCGTCCGCCGGAAAGAGCTCTGCGAGGACTCGGCGAGGCGGGGACGGGGCGTTTGAGCGGCGTAGGACCGGCGCCTTCTTGGGATCCGCCCGACTGCGGCGATATCGACATGCGCATCGCTGCCGACGGAACATGGTTTTATTGTGGCTCGCCGATTGGGCGGCCGCCACTTGTGCAGCTATTCGCGTTGATTCTGCGCAAGGAGGCTGTCCGTTATGTTCTCGTCACACCGGTCGAAAAGGTCGGGATCAGGGTCAATGACGCGCCATTTCTGGCAGTCGAAATGCGCGTCACGGGTGAAGCGGCCGGCCTCCGGCTGATTTTTCGTACCAATGTCGAAGACCTCGTGACGGTCGATTCCGAGCACCCGCTCCGGTTCGAGCGGGGTACTGCGGAGGGTCTAAAGCCCTATGTCAGGGTGCGGGGTGACCTTTGGGCTCTGGTCAAGCGAGCGCTGCTCTGTGACCTTGTCGCGCTTGGCCGCAACGAGCGCATCGGAAACCAGGACTGGTTCGGCGTCCGCTCAGGCGGCCTGTTCTTCCCCATGTGCCCTGTAAGGGAAATCGAGGGGCTTTGAGCGTCGACTCCGTCTCCGACCCAAGTTCGGCAACGCTGCGCATTCGAGCACAGCAAAAGCTTAGGCCCGTGCTGAGCTTGGCCGACCTCGAGCAGGCCGCGCCAAGCACCGTAAGCGACGACGCTCCCGATGGGCGGCTGCAGGAGCTAGCTCTGCTCGTGCCATGGCGCGCCGCTGCCGTTCTCTTGCCGATCATTGACCGGCCGGGTGGACTCACTGTCCTCTTGACCCTGCGAGCCCCTAACTTGCGCGCGCACTCGGGCCAAGTGGCCTTTCCCGGCGGCAAGATCGACGCTGGCGAAACCCCGCACGACGCCGCATTGCGCGAGGCGCAGGAAGAAATCGGGCTGGAGGCGAGGTTCGTCGAGCCGCTAGGCTGGCTCGATCCCTTTTTCACCGGGACCGGATTTCGCGTCGCGCCCCTGGTCGCGCTGGTCGAGCCGTCGTTCGTGCTCACAGTCAACAAGCTGGAGGTCGACGAGGTCTTCGAAACGCCGTTCCCCTTCCTGATGGACGCGACCAACCATCGCCTCGAGGAGCGGGAGTGGCAGGGACGGCGGCGCAGATACTATGCCATGCCCCATGAAGGACGATATATTTGGGGCGCAACCGCGGGCATCCTGCGCAACCTTTACGAAAAGCTGTTTTCGTAATGGGCAGGACCGTCCTCGAACCGTTGGCGCTCTTCTTGAGCCCGTTTGCGGCCTATGCGGTCTATCTCGCCTTGCGCGCCCGCTACCCGCTCGAGGTCGCGTATTGGACGCGTGGGCGTGTGTCGCTGATGACCCTAGTTGGCTTGGCGGCCGCCGTGCTGGGCCTTGTCGCAATCAACGCCTTCGCGCCTCGAGGCCGCGGCGTCTATGTCCCGGCGCATGTCGAAAACGGCGTACTTGTCCCAGGCCGCTTCGAATGACCACCGTCCCGGGTCTTGCGAACGGAAGGCTCAGGGATCACAGGCCACTCAGGCAAGGCCCGCTCGCCCGAGCGCTCGAAGTTCTCAACGGAGAGGGCGAGGAAACTCGGCTCGTGGGGGGCGCGGTGCGAGATCTCGCGCTCGGTGAAACGGCGGTCGATTTCGATCTCACAACCACAGCCACCACCGACGAAGTCGTCCGCCGAGCACGAGAGGCGGGGTTCAAGGTGGCTCTGACCGGCGTCTCGCATGGAACAGTGACGATCGTCGTCGACGGGCGTCCGCTCGAAACCACGACGCTGCGCGAGGACGTCGAGACCGATGGACGTCGGGCCAAGGTCAAGTTTGGACGCGACTTCGTCGCCGACGCCCGGCGACGCGATTTCACCATCAATGCGCTCTCGCTCAGCGCCGACGGGGCGGTCCACGATTACGTCGGCGGCCTCGAGGATCTCAGCGCGAGACGGGTGCGCTTTATCGGAGAAGCCGACACGCGGATTCGCGAGGATTATCTGCGCATTCTGCGGTTCTTTCGCTTCTCGGCTCGCTTCGCAGCAAACGGCCTCGACCCCGAAGGCCTGTCTGCGGCAATCCGTGGGCGCGACGGACTCGCACGGCTGTCCCGCGAGCGCGTGCGCGCCGAATTCCTGAAGCTCCTCGCTGCGCCGCGTGCGGGCGACATCGCGCAGACGATGAGCGGAAGCGGTTTTCTCGAGCCGATCCTTGGCAGCGTCGGCTATCCAAGGCGTCTCAGCCACCTCATCGCCATCGAAGCCGAGCGTGGGCTGAACGGTGACGCTCTCCTACGTCTGGCCGCGCTTGCCGTCGCGATTCCCGAAGACGCGGAGCGGCTGCACGACCGGCTGCGTCTCACCAACGCCGAGTCCGACCGGCTCAAAACCGCCGCCGCGACGCTGATCGGCCTGCACGGGACTACAGCGCCCCCCTCGTTCCATCGGCTTAGGACCCTGCTGTTCGCCGCCGGACGTGAGGCCGCGCGCGACGCCCTCACGCTTGCTGAGGCCGAGTCCGAAGCGCCCCCGGACGCCACAGCGTTCGGCGCGGCCGATCAATTTCTCGCCAACGCCCCCGAGCCCAAGCTCCCGATCAGTGGAGCCGACCTAATCGCGCGCCGCGTTGCGGCGGGACGGGCGGTTGGGCGGGCGCTCCGCGCCTTTCAGGTGCAATGGATCCACGCCGGCTTCCCCGAAGAGCCGGGGACGCTAGGCCGCCTGCTCGAGGAGACAGTCGCGACATTGGCGGCGCAGGACAGCGCAGCGGGCCAGGACGATTGAACGGAACGCCGTCGAAACCGAACTCGCCCACACAAGGCGCGAATACAGCTTAACGGCAAGTTTGGCCGCCCGCTCAACTCTGCTTCCAAGACGTATGCCTGTTCCCTCGACGATCTATTTCCCAATGACGCTCGCGCGTGCACGCTGCCACCAGCCGCTACGCCGCGGGCGCGGCGGCTCGGTCGCTGACGGAGCCGCAAGCGCTTCGGCCGCAGTGTCAGCCGGTGCT
>JGI12635J15846_10004727_pt1 | contig 11763 bp, 13 predicted proteins | sample BlaSpr_A8_OM2_M2_FD_15846 | JGI IMG/M metagenome (IMG submission 15846) | reverse complement strand
CGGTGCGCGCCGCCATCCGCGAGGCGTTGAGTTCCATCAGAGCGAGCAGGCCGTGGGCTTCGGGCTCATGCGGCGCGATCGCGACCAGCACGCGACCGATCCGCAACGCCTCGTGGCAGAGCTGGGGACGCAGCCAATCTTCGCCGCCAGCTGCGGTATAGCCTTCGTTGAAGATGAGATAGACCACCTCCAGCACCGAGGCGAGCCGTTCGGAGAGCTGCTCGCCGCGCGGGGTCTCGTAGGCGAGCCCGGATTCCGACAGCGTCCGCTTGGCGCGCACGATGCGCTGGGCGATGGTCGCATCGGCCACCAGAAAGGCGCGCGCGATCTCCTCGGTGGTCAGCCCGCAGATCATCCGCAACGCCAGCGCCGCGCGGGCCTCGCGCGACAGCAGCGGGTGACAGGCGGTGAAGATCAGCCGCAGCAGCTCGTCGCCGATGTCGTCGTCAAGGCCTGAGTCCGGATCGGGCATCGCCGCTTGCTCCTGCTCCAGCTCGCGCGCGATCATCTCGTGCTTGCGCGCCAGCATTTTGGCGCGCCGCAGATGATCGAGCGCCAGGTGTTTGGCGGTCGCCATCAGCCAGGCCCCGGGCTTTTCGGGAATGCCCGAGGTGGGCCAGTGCTCGAGCGCCGTCAGCAGCGCTTCCTGGCAAAACTCCTCGGCCAGGGTCACATCGCGCAGCATCCGCGACAGGCCGGTGATCAGCCGGGGCTGCTCGATCCGCCAGACCGCCTGGATGGTTCGATCGATGTCCGCCTGCGGCATCAGGGGCCGGCGAACGCGCGAACCTCGCACGTTCCCTCCCAGCCCGGCAGAAAATCCTTGTGCAGCTGCATGAACTCGACCGCCATCGCCACCGCCTCCTCCTTGTCGCGCAGTTCGAAGATCGCATAGCCGCCGACGATCTCCTTGGCTTCCACGAACGGGCCGTCGATGACGCTGAGCTTGCCGTCACTGATGCGCACTTGGGCGCCGGTCTCGACCGGCATCAGTCCGCCATTATCCAGCATGCGGCCGGCCTTGATCTCGCGGTCGGCCAGCTTGTGCATGGCGCCCAAGAGTTCCGGGGTCGGCCCGACGTGAGGCTGGGGAGAGGTGACGATATACATGAAGCGCATCGGAAGACTCCTTTTTTGGCGAGCCGCAGGCACCCTCGCCGCACGGAAATGGTCTCGCTATTGAAGTCGACGAACCAGCCGGCACCGGATCGACATGGGTTGCGAAATAATTGAGGCCGTCATTCCGGGATGGTCCGAAGGACCAGACCTCAGATGTGCAATTGCACATCGGGGAATCTCGAGATTCCGGGTACGCGAGCGCGCCCCGGAATGACGCAAAGGCCGAGGCAGCGACCAGGCTCAGGTCGGCTTTCCGGACCGTTCCTGTTCCAGGGTCACCGCGACGGCCGCGTTCGCCGACAGCCGCACTTTCTGCCCTTCGACATCGGCCACCAGTCCCATATCGATGAAATGATGATGGCCCTTGTGATGCCCCTCGCCGCTGTCGGCGGTCGTAAGCCTGATCCTGCCGCCCTCGACGCGATCGACGGTGCCGAGGTGAACGCCGTCGGCGCCGATCACTTCCATATGCTGCTTGATGCGCGGTTCGTAGCGCTTCACGCCGGCCGACCTTCGCTGCAGCAGCTCATCGCGCTGTTTGGTCAGGAGTTCGAGTTGCGCCTCCTGGTCGGCGATGCGCTGCGCGTTCAGCTCCTCGACCGCAGCACCGGAATAGGCGGATGCCTGCGCCTCCAGTTCGATAAGGTTCTCCCTTACGGCGGCTATGCGTTCTTCGATCTCGGCGAGGTTCAGCGGGATGTCAGGCATGGATCATCTCCTCGGCACGCGCCCCCTGCACAATATGGGGCCTCAGAGGACGCCAACAAAGCCGTTTCGGCACGCCCGGAAGCGAACTGCCGGCTCCAGGCGTCACTGCCGCAGCATGATCAGCGGATCGGCGGCGTCGGGCACCAGCCGCCATTGCGCGTTGTCGTCGGCCTCGAACCGCCAGACATCGCCGTTCTTCGACATCAGCAGCATCTGGCCGTGCTCGAGCCGCCATTGCGTCGGCGCAAAGGCCGCGATCGCCGGGTCGCATTTCGGCTTCAGAAACACCTGGAAATTGTCCTGGTCGGCTTCGGTGTTGGTCAGGGTCAGGCCGCAGATCGCCTGGCCGTTGCCGCGTACCATCGCCCAGTCGCCGATCATCTGGTCCATCGATTTGGCCAGCGAGCGCGCGGCGGCGAGGTTTTGCAGGATGTAGATGCCCTCGCCCTGCCTTAAGCCTTCGAGGATGCCGCTCTCGACCTCGGTGAAGTCGATTACCGATTCGCCGGCTGAATCCTGCAGCCGGACGATGTCGAGGCCCTTGATGCTCCAGGCGGTGATGCCCTTGGTGAAGGGCAGCGCCGCGGCGCAGCCGGGCTCGAGTTCGAGCTTGAGGCCTTGCGGCGACACGTCATTCTTGAGCGTGACCACGCAGGTCTTGCTGCGCTCGGTGGTGGAAAGCTCCCACTGGCCGATCATGTTTTTCTTCAGCGTCGCGGCATCCTGCGCCAGCGCAGGCGCATTCCAGGCGAGCAATGCCGATAACGCCACCAGCGCGATGCCGGGGCGGCCACGCATCAGCGGCCCTTCACCGGAGTTTCCGCAACCGGCGTCAGCGGCGGCTTGCCGGCAAACCAGGCCTTCAGATTGTCGACCACGAGCTGATCCATGGCATTACGGGTTACCACCGAAGCTGAGCCAATATGTGGCAACAGCACGACATTCTGCATGGCGCGCAACTCATCCGGCACCGTCGGCTCCTTCTCGAACACGTCGAGCCCGGCCGCCAGGATAGTCCCGGATTTCAGCGCCGCGATCATGGCCTGCTCGTCGACCACCGAGCCGCGCGCCACATTGATGATGACGCCGCGCGGACCGAGCGCTTTCATGACATCGGCGTTGATCATCTTCGCGGTCGCAGGCCCGCCGGGGATGATGACCACCAGCGTATCGACCGCCTTCGCCATCTCGATCAAATCGGGGTAATGCTTGTAGGACACGCCCTCGGCGGGCTTGCGCGAGTGATAGACCACGGGCACGCGCGAGGCATCGAGCCGGCGCGCGATCGCCTGGCCGATCCGGCCCATGCCGACCATGCCGACCTTGCGGTCCCGGAGCGAGCCGACGCTCAGGGGAAAATTCTGCGTCAGCCAAAGGCCGGAGCGCAGATAACGGTCGGCCTTGACGAACTCGCGCAAGGTCGCGATCAGAAGCCCCATCGCGATGTCGGCAACCTCCTCGGTCAGCACGTCGGGTGTGTTGGTGACGACGATATTATGTTCGGCAGCATAATTGGCGTCGATGTGATCGTAGCCGACGCCGAACGCGGAGACGATCTCGAGTTTTGGAAACCGCGCCAGGGTCTTGGCATCGCCGCGCACCGAATTGTAGGTCACCGCGGCGCCGCGGATTTTCTCCGCAGCCTGCGGGGTCAGTCGTTCGAGATCGGGGATGGTCTCGAAGGAGTGCAGCACGAACTGGTCGGAAAAACCGTTGTCGACGATCGGCTTGCTGGGCCCGTAAACCAGCAAATCGATCTTCTCGGAAGAAATATTGCCGCCAACCATCAGTTTTCCTTTCCAAGCGCGCTCTCGTGCCAGCGCCTTAACACCAGATGCGAGGTTAGCGCCAGCAGCCCATAAATGACAATTCCGGCGGCAGAGAGCAACAGCAACGCCGCGAACATTCGGGGAATGTTGAGGCGATAGCCGGATTCGGCGATTCGATAGGCGAGCCCGGAGCCGGCACCCGCCGAGCCCGCGGCGATTTCGGCGACCACGGCGCCGATCAGCGACAGCCCGCCGGCGATCCTCAAACCGCCGAGGATGAAAGGAAGCGCCGACGGCAGTTTGAGCCAGGCCAGCGTCTGCAGCCGCGAAGCGCCATAAAGCTGAAACAGCCCGGCCAGATTGCGATCCACCGAATTCAGCCCGAGCGTGGTGTTGGACAGCACCGGAAAGAAGCCGACGATCCAGGCGCAGACGATGACGGCGGTCTGCTGCGGCAGATAGATCAAAAGCAGCGGCGCGATCGCGATCACCGGCGTCACCTGCAGGATCACCGCATAGGGGAACAGTGAATATTCCAGCCATTTCGATTGATTGAACAACAGCGCCAGCACGACGCCGCCGACGGCTGCGGCGACAAAACCCTCGAGCGTGGTCAGAAGCGTGGTCGCGAGCGATTGCGACAGCACCGGCCAATCCGCGATCAGGGTTTTGAACACCGCGCCCGGCCCCGGCAGCACATAGGGCGGAATGTCGTTGAGCCGTACCACGAGCTCCCAGGCCGCGATGCCGGCCGCGAGCACGACGATGGGAAGCAGGATCCGGACGAGGCGCCCGCGAAAATCGTCCGGTACTCCCGCGGCTGCCGATAACGGCGGTGTCTGCAACGAGCTCATGCAGTGTTCCCGAAATAGGACGGCGCCAGCGCGTTGGAGACCATGCGGCAATAGCCGGCATAATCGGCGGAAGTGCGAAACTCCTCATCCCGCGGCTCGGGCGCATCGATGCGGAATTCGGCACGGATTTTTCCGGGCCGCGACGTCATCACGATCACCCGCTGCGACAAGTACACGGATTCGAACACCGAATGGGTGACGAAGATGACGGTCTTGCGCAGATCGCGCCACAGCGCCAGCAGATCGTTGTTGAGCCGGAAGCGCGTGATCTCGTCGAGGGCTGCGAACGGCTCGTCCATCAAGAGAATATCGGGATCGGTGACCAGCGCGCGCGCCAGCGAGACCCGCATCTTCATGCCGCCGGAAAGTTCGCGCGGGTAGGCGCCGGCGAATTCGGCCAGTCCCACTTGCGTCAGAGCCGCTTCAACCCGCGCATTCGCCTCGGCCTTTGACGCGTGCGCCAATTTCAGCGGCAGCCGCACGTTTTCGCGCACGCTGGTCCACGGCATCAGGGTCGGCTCCTGAAACACGAAGCCGATGGAATTTCGCGCAGCCCGGTTGCGGCTGGAAACGCCGATGGTGCCGGAGGTCGGCGCGGCGAGCCCCGCGATCAGCCGCAGCGCCGTCGACTTGCCGCAGCCCGACGGCCCGAGCAGGGACACGAACTCGCCTCTCGGCACGTCGAGGTCGAGCGGCCCGAGCGCCGCCACGCCGGTGTCGTACACCTTGGTGACGCCGCGCAGGCTCACCGCGAGGCCGGCGGGGTCCATTTCGGATAACGCTGCGGGCGCGGCCATGGCTTGCGCCTAATTCTTCGGCCGCAGGTCGAGGCCGACGGCCTTGTTGACGAAGCGCAGCGTGTAGGCCTTGCGGAAGTCGATATCGGGGCGGACCACGCCGGCCCGCACCATCTTGTCGAAGAAGCTGGCGGCCCGCGCGTCGTTCATGGCACCGATGCCGTCGTACAGGGTGTCGCCGGAATCGACGATGCCGAACTCCTTCATCCTGGCCACCGAATAGGCCAGCAGCTCATCGGTCATTTCCGGATTGAGCTTCCTGATCAGCGCATTGGCGGGCGCATTGTCGCCGTAGAGATAATGGTACCAGCCGATGATGGAGGCGTCGACGAAACGCTGGACCAGGTCCGGCTTCTTGTCGATCAGCTCGCGCCGGGTTTCGATCAGGGTCGAGTAGGTGTTGAACCCGTAATCCGCGAGCAGGATGACGTTCGGCTTGAACTTGGCGGCCTTTTCGACCGCGAACGGCTCCGAGGTGACATAGCCCTGCATCGCGCTTTGCTGGTCGGCGATAAACGGCTGCGGGTTGAAGGTGTAGGGCCTGACGTTCTTTTCGCTAAAGCCGTATTCGGATTTCAGCCACTGGAAATAGCTGGAAATGCCCTCCTTGGACACGAACAGCGTCAGCGGCTTCAGCTCCTCGAGTTTTGTCACCTTCGATTCCGGATGGGTCAGGAAGATTTGCGGATCCTTCTGGAAGATCGCGGCGACCGACACCACCGGCACGTTGTTGGCGACCGCGTCGAACGACATCAGCGTGTTGGCGGCCATGAAGAAGTCGAGCTTGCCGGCGATCAGCAGCATGCGGTTATTGTCGTTCGGACCGCCGGGCACGATGGTGACGTCGAGCCCGTATTTCGCATAGGTGCCGTCGGCCACGGCCTGGAAGAATCCGCCATGCTCGGCCTCGGGTACCCAGTTGGTGCCGAACGAGACCTTGTCCGGCGTGTTCTGGGCGGCCGCGGGCAGCACCGCCATGACGAGGGCCAAGAGACCTGAGGCGAGGCTTAAGGTTAACGCTCGCGGCAAGAGGGCCGGGTTCATGATTGGACTCCGTCGATCGTTCTGGCCCATGATAGGAGGCACCGGACGCGGGCTCGCGTCCTCGTAACCGATACTAACTACCTTGCAAACCGGCTGAATGAAACACCTCGCTCGATGACGTCCTCAGGCCCGCCCCGTGACTGGACCGACATCCACTGGCCCGAAATTGCCGCCGGCCAAGCGGCGCGATGGATCGCGGTGCTGCCGCTGGCGGCGACCGAGCAGCACGGCCCGCATTTGCCGCTCGCCACCGACGTCATGATTGCGGAGGCCTATCTGGCGCGGGTGCGCGAGCTGTTGCCCGAAAATATTCCGGCGACGTTCCTGCCGGTGCAGCCGGTCGGGATTTCCACCGAACACATCCATTATCCGGGCACGGTGACGCTGCCGACGGAGGTGGCGCTGCAGAGCTGGATGGCGCTCGGCGAAAGCGTCGCGCGCGCCGGCATCAGGAAGCTCGTGATGGTCACCAGCCACGGCGGCAACAGCGCGGCGATGACCCTGGTGGCGCAGGATCTGCGCGCACAACATGGGCTTCTCGTCGTCACCACCGGATGGTCCCGCTTTGGCGCGCCGGAGGGATTGTTTTCGGCGGAAGAATTGCGCCATGGCATCCATGGCGGCGCGGTTGAGACGTCGATCATGCTGGCGAAATTCAAACCGCATGTGCGCGTTGAGGCGATCGCCGATTTTCGTTCGGCCGGTGTTGCAATGGAGCAGGAATATCGCTGGCTTTCCGCGCATCGGCCGGCGCCGTTTGCGTGGCAGGCGCAGGATCTTCATCCAAGCGGCGCCATCGGCGATGCGACGCAGGCTTCCGCGGAGAAAGGCGAACGCCTGCTCGATCACGGCGCGCGCGCGTTCTGCGAATTGCTGGCCGAGGTCGATAACTTCGACGTGAAGAGACTTTTGGGCGACCCGGACGCCTCCCTTAAGTAACTGTTTCATCGACGGAATATATTATTCTTTGAACGGCTTCCGGTGGAATCGAACCGGTTTCGAAATGGCCCCGTCCAACTGGGCATGCGGACCACAACGGACCCCGCGCTCAACCGGATGGAGTTTCTCATGTCGATCAAGTCAAAAATTGCCGCTCTTGCGCTCGCCACGCTGGCCGTCACCGGCAGCATCGCTTCCACCTCAACCCCCGCGGAAGCCCACGGTTTCGGCCACGGCTGGGGCTTCGGTGCGGGCCTGCTCGGCGCCGCGATCGTCGGCAGCGCGATTGCCGCCAGCAATGACGGCTACTACTACGACGGCTATCGCCGCTGCGGCTGGGTTCGCCAGTTCGACGCTTACGGCAACTACATCGGCCGCGTTCGCTCCTGCTACTGATCGGGTAAATTTTCGTTTCGCGCGTCTGCTTCCGACAACAACGCGCTGATTGTGGATCCCGCGTCCGACACGGCGCCTCATCCACCCCGTGTCGTACCCGACCCGCCCGGTCGTCCCCCCGGGCGGGTCAACTTTTTTTGAATGTCCGTCACAGGCGCTAGCCGGGGATCAACATCAGCACTGCGGCGAGGCCCATGACCCCGGTCGCGACCCAGCCGAGGATTACGATCGGCAGGCTGACGGTGAATGCGCCCATCACCGATTTCCGCGAGGCGATCAGGATGATCACGGCCATTAGCGGGACGGCGACCACGCCGTTGATCACGGCGCTCCAGAACAGCGCCTTCATCGGACTGATCGGCGAGTACTGGATGAACAATCCGGCCAGCACGCTGACCGCGATCACGCCATAGAATCCGCGCGCCTTGGCCGGTTTGCGCTCCAGTCCGGATTTCCAGTCCATGGCCTCAGCCAGGGCATAGGCGGCAGATCCGGCAAGCACGGGCACGCCGATCAGGCCGACGCCGAGGATTCCAACCGCAAACAACAGGAAGGCAAAGTCGCCGGCGAGCGGCCGCAAGGCGCTTGCGGCCTGCGCCGCGGTTTCGATGCTGGTAACTCCCGACACATGGAGTGTGACGGCGGTAGCGAGGATGATGAAAAAGGCGGTGAGGTCGGACAGGAACATTCCGCTCCAGGTATCCCAGCGGATACGCCGTAATTCTGCCCGCGCAGCGGCGGGTTTCTGCAGAAGCGAGGAGCCTTTTTTCGCACGCATGTCCTCGACTTCCTGCGACGCCTGCCAGAAGAACAGATATGGGCTGATCGTGGTCCCGAAAACGCCGACCACCATGGCGGCGGCGTTCGCATTCAGCGTCAGCTTCGGCCACACCGTCCGCAGCGCCACCTCGCCCCAGGGTACATGGACCGTGAACAGCACGGCGGCATAGGCCAGCAGCGACAACGTCAGCCACTTCAGGAAAAATACGTAGCGGTGATACGGCACATAGATCTGAAGCAGCAGCGTCAGAACCACAAAAGCCGCCGTCATGAGGTGGCGATCGAGCCCGCTGACCAGTTCTGCGACTTCCCCCATGGCCGCCACGTCGGCGGCGATATTCAGCGTATTGGCGATCAACAGCAGCAGCACGACGGCTTTGAGCACGATCGGCGGGAACGCCACCTTGATATTGGCGGCAAGCCCCCTGCCGGTGACCCGTCCGATTTGCGCGCACATCGACTGGATCGCGGACATCAGCGGATAGGCCAGCGGCATGGTCCAGAGCATGTTGAGGCCGAACTGGGCGCCGGCCTGCGAGTAGGTGGCAATGCCGCTCGGGTCGTCGTCCGCCGCGCCGGTGATGAGCCCGGGACCGAGCCGCGCCAGCGGATGCTTCTTCAGGCGCTGCCAGAGAGATCGAAGTGAGTGAGTGCGTCGAGACTTCTTCTCGCCATCCTTAAGCGAAGGCACCGCGCGTCACCTCGTTCTCGAGAATCACGGGAAGAATCCTTGCGGACACTGAAACACGGAAACTCCTTGGACAACCGCAGCATCGAGCGGATGTTCCGTTTGGGTCCGGAATCCAGTGACAAGACGTCAAGCGAACAGGCCGTCGCCGCCGGTCCTGGCTTGACATAGCATAGGGGGGTACCCTATATGTGCCATCATGGCACATACCATCCGAGAGAAGAAAAAGCTGCTGGCGCGGGTGCGCCGCATCCGCGGCCAGCTCGAGGCGATCGAGCGGGCGTTGACCGAAGAGGCCGAGTGCGAGCGCATCATGCACATGATCGCCGGCGTTCGCGGCGGCGTCGCCGGCCTGATGGCCGAGGTGGTCGAAGACCACATCCGCACCCACCTGGTCGACCCCGAGAAGAATCCCGGCGCGCTCAACGCCGATGCCGCCGATCAGCTGATCGAAGTGGTCCACACCTATCTGAAGTGAGGGACATCTCATGTCCGACTATCACAGCGACGCGGCGGCGGCTTTTCACAGCCATGTCTTCCTTGGCGAAGGCCACGAGAAGAGCGAGCGCAGGACCTGGGCGGTGATCTGGCTCTGCGGAATCATGATGGTCGCCGAGATCATCGGCGGCCTCCTGTTCGGCTCGATCGCACTGGTGGCGGACGGATTGCACATGAGCACGCATGCCGGCGCGCTGCTGCTGGCCGCGCTGGCCTATACCTACGCCCGCAAGCACGCCGACAATCCGGCCTTCACCTTCGGCACCGGCAAGCTCGGCGATCTCGCCGGCTTTACCAGCGCCATCGTGCTGGCCATGATCGCGCTGTTGATCGGCTATGAATCCGTCGGCCGCATCTTCGCTCCGGTTCCGATTCATTTCGCCGAGGCGATCCCGATCGCCTGTCTCGGCCTTGTGGTCAATATCGCGAGCGCATGGTTGTTGAGCAGCGGCGCGCATCATGACCACGGCCACAGCCACGGTCACGGGCACGCGCATGAAGGCCACGATCATGACGAGGCGCATGAGATCGCGACCGCGGGCGGGATGGTTTCGCTCGAAGTGTTCGAGGACGGCGTGCCGCCGCGTTTCCGGCTGCGCGGCCTCGGCGGCTCCGCCCTGATGGCGCAGGCGTCGATCGAAACCGCGCGTGCCGACGGAACGCGGCAATTGTTCGCGCTAACGGATAAAGGCGGCTATCTGGAATCGATCGACGAGATTCCCGAGCCGCATGCCTTCACCGCAACGGTGCGGATCGGCGCCGCCGATTACCCCGTGCTGTTCGAGGAGCACGAACACGCCCACGGCTCGGCCTCCCGCGACAACAACATGCGCGCCGCCATTATCCACGTCATGGCCGACGCCGCCGTGTCGGTGCTGGTGATCGCAGGCCTGCTGCTGGCCCGTTCGTTCGGCTGGCTCTGGATGGATCCGCTGGCCGGCATCGTCGGGGCCTGCGTCATCGCCAGCTGGTCTTACGGCCTGATCCGGGACACCGGCGCGATCCTGCTCGACATGAACCCGGACAAGGCCATGGCCAACAAGTTGCGCGAGGCGGTCGAGACCGAGGGCGACACGCTCGCCGATCTCCATCTCTGGCGTCTCGGGCCGGGACATCTCGGCGCGATCATTTCGGTCATTACCCGCGCGGGACACGATGCCGACTATTATCGCGCCCGGCTCGCCCGATTCAAATCGCTGTCACATCTGACCGTCGAAGTCTTGCATCGATCGTGAATTTCCAGCCGCGCTGGCTGATGGAACCAACGCGCGAGTGACCATCAATGGCAACCATGCTGCTGAGGTTCGCATATTCCGCCTTCTGCGGCCGCGTTACAGGTACTTCGCGATCAGCTTGAAATCCCTGAGCGCCGCCCGGCCTTTCGCGCCGGACGCCTCGAACGATCGTTCGAGCGCGTGGCTGATGTGGTCGTGGATCAAGGCTTTCTTGGCGCTTTCGATGGCGCTCTCCACCGCCTGCAGCTGCTGGGCGACCTGGCCGCAAGGTCGCCCCTGTTCAACCATCTCAATGATCTTTTCGAGATGGCCATTGGCGCGTTTCAGACGCCGGGCGATCGCCGAATGCGGGTGTTCGTGCATGTTTCCTCCTATCCTCCTGGCAGGATATCAGCGATCCCCCCTGGAGGATAGAAGAAAGCACTTGACAGCGATCAAGGTCAGGCATACTTGCCGATTGTTGCCGGGAACAGTTCGTTCGCGACAATCCGTTCAACCCCAATGAAGAGCACATGGGCAGTACCACCTTTGGCAACGTCACCCCGGCGATCATGACCGGGCCAGCGCTGCCGCAAGACATCAAGATCAATCGCGCCGGCCCTGGCCGCGTGAGGGTTGACGGTCGCGCCTAGCTGACCGTCTCGCTCACCGGCCTGCCGCGCCAAACGCGGAAGTGGAGGTGAGCGATGTTCGAAAGACTCGCAATATCCGGACTCGTCAAATTCTGGCCCGTTCAGCCGCAGCGCGCCGCACCACGGTTGCGCGCCGACGGACCTTTCACTGCCACCTATTCCAATGACAACCTTCCGGGTTTTCGCCGCCCGAAGGGCCCGCGCCGGATTCCATCCCCGGCGCTGGCTTGTCATTGGATCGATCGCAACGGCCGGCTGGAATGCCGCTGGCAGGCCGAGCCCGGCGGAGACGCGCCGCTCGGCG
>JGI12635J15846_10004725_pt1 | contig 11765 bp, 9 predicted proteins | sample BlaSpr_A8_OM2_M2_FD_15846 | JGI IMG/M metagenome (IMG submission 15846) | reverse complement strand
CGCGATGCTCTTCACGGCGGGCGCTGCGCCACGGCTCGGGCGGCCCGATGACGGATCGGCCGCGATGGACTTCGAGCCCGAAGAAACCAAGCACCACATTTCGATCAGTTCCGCGTTCAATCATCTCAACTGGAAAAAGACCGAAGTAATTTTCGCCGATACTCCCGGCTACACCGCCTTCCTGCCCGAGACGCTGACGACACTCCGCGGAGTGGACGGCGTAGTGATGCTGATAAGTCCCGGCGCGGACACAAAAGTCGAATCGGAAAAAATCTGGGCCGCGACCGAGGACCTCAAGCTGCCGCGAATCGCGTTCGTGTCGCGGCTCGATCGCGAGCGCGCCAGCTTCGACGCCGCGATGAAGGATCTCGAGAAGGTGCTCGGCGCGCGGGCGGTCGCGCTGACGATCCCGATCGGCGAGGAACTCAGCTTCAAGGGCGTCGTCGACGTGCTCGCGATGAAGGCGCTGACCTACGCCGATACCAGCGGCAAATTCAAGGAAGAGGAATTGTCCGCTGACCTGAAAACCCAGGCGGAAGCGGCGCACACCGCGTTGTTGGAGGCGGTCGCCGAGACCGATGACGCGCTGCTCGAAAAATATCTCGAGCAGGGCGCGCTCGACGACGCCGAGGTTCGCGCCGCGCTGCATGCGGCGGTCGTCGAGCGCAAGATCACGCCGGTGTTCTGCGGCTCCGGCGCGAAGAATATCGGTATCGCGCCGCTGCTCGACGCGGTCACGACCTTCCTGCCCGCGCCCAACGAGCGTCCGCCGGTGGAATGCCAGAATCCCACGACCGGCGAGAGTGTCAGCCGTCCCGCCGATCCAGCCGCGCCGTTCGCCGCGATGGTGTTCAAGACGATTATCGATCCGTTCGCGGGCAAGCTCTCGATCTTCCGCATCATTTCAGGCCACGCTCAGACCGATGGGGCTGTGTACAACTCGACGCGCGAAACGCGGGAGCGCTTCGGCCAGTTGCTGCGGCTCGAGGGCAAGAAGCAGTCGCCGATCGCAAGCGCGATCGCCGGCGAAATCGTCGCCGTCGCCAAGCTGAAGGACACCACTACCGGCGACACGCTATGCGACGAGAAGGCGCCGGTGCTCGTGATGCCTCCGCTGACGCGTCCGAATGGCGTCATCTCTTTCGCGATTCGTCCCAAGACCAAGGGCGACGAGGAGAAGTCGTCGGCCGCGCTGCAGAAGCTGATCGAGGAGGATCTCGCGCTCGAGATGCATCGCGACCCGCAGACTCACGACATCATCCTGTCGGGCACCGGCCAGATGCATATCGAGATCACGGTCGAGAAGCTGCGCCGCAAATTCAACGTCGACGTCGAGCTGCAAGCGCCCAAGGTTCCCTACAAGGAAACGATCAAGGGGCGTGCCGAGGCGCAAGGAAAGTACAAGCGGCAATCGGGTGGCCGCGGGCAATACGGCGATTGTTGGCTGAAGATTGAGCCGATGCCGCGCGGCAAGGGCTTCGAGTTCGTCGACAACATCGTCGGCGGCGTCATCCCGCGCAACTTCATTCCGTCGGTGGAAAAGGGCGTGCGCAACACACTGCCCGACGGATTCCTGGCCGGCTATCCGATGGTGGACGTGCGCGTGACCGTGTTCGACGGCAGTTATCACGACGTCGATTCGTCGGACATGGCGTTTCAGATTGCGGCCTCGATGGGTTTCAAGGCGTGCCTGGAAAAAGCCCGGCCGATCATCCTCGAACCAGTCGTCGCGATCGAAGTCGCGTGTCCCGACGAATGCATGGGCGACGTGATTGGCGATCTGAACTCGCGGCGCGGCAAAGTTCTCGGCATGGACAGCAAGGGCAACGGCCAGGTGATCAAGGCGCAAGTGCCGATGTCGGAAGTGCTGAAGTACGCGCCGGACCTGCGCTCGATCACGTCGGGCCGCGGCTCGTTCGAGCAGCACTTCTCGCACTACGAGGAGGCTCCCGCGCCGGTCGCTGATAAGATAATCAAGGAGACGCTTGCGGCGCGCGAGGCCGCCGGCGCCAAATCGCACGCCCACGCGCACGCGTAAGCGCGGACGCAGGGCAGGGCGGCCTTGTATTGCCAAGACAGCCAGTCTTGTACAATCGGGCCTGAGTCAGCACTGCGATGGCGCCGATAGGAAAAAGCCTGGTCTTCGCCGGTATCGCGATCGCGGTCGTGGGACTGATGCTCTGGGGATTCTCGTCGGTGCCGTATGTAGGCAAGCTGCCCGGCGATATCTATGTGCGTCGCGGCAATTTCACCTTCTATTTTCCGATCGTCACCTGCATTCTTCTCAGCATCATCGCGACCATACTGCTCTCGCTGACGAGGCGTTGACGAATTGGCAGAGGAAAAATCCGTAAGCCCGAATCGGCTCGCCGAGCGCAAGCGGCGCCGCCGCGAGCAAAAGTCCGTAAGCCCGCATCGGCTTGCCGAGCGAAAGCGGCGCCGTCGCGAGTTGATCGCCGTCGGCGTGGCCGGCGCGACCCTGGTCGCGTTCGTATTCGCGCAGACCGAGTTGCCGCCGCTCACGCGTCACACCTCGCTGGTCTCCAATCTCGCCGTCATCTCGCTGTTCAACCTGAGTTTCCTGCTGCTCGGCCTGATGCTCTTTCTGGTTGGACGGAATCTCGCCAAGGTCATCTTCGAGCGCCGCCGCGGACTCATCGGCTCGAAATTCCAGGTGCGGCTGGTCTCGGGATTCATCGCGGTCGCGCTGATTCCGAGCGCGTTCCTGCTTTACGTGTCGGGCGTGTTCCTCCACGCCGACATCAACAGCTGGTTCAATCCCGAGTACGAACAGATCCTCAATGACTCGCTCGAGATCGCGAAGACTTACTACCTGAACTCGGCCAACAACGCGTCGCACTTCGCGCGCGTGCTGGCCGAGCAGATCTCGGCGCAGGGCCTGCTCGCGCCGGATAAGCGCGACCAGCTCAAAGCGTTCATCAACAAGCAGCAGCAGGAGTACAACCTCGGCACCATCGAGGTGTTCTCCGCCGACCGCAAACTGCTGCTCATCGACATCAGTCCCAAGACGCCCACTGGCATCGGCGCGTCGCCCGATTCGCCGATCATCTCGCAAACCCTGAAGGGACAGGCGCTCACGCGCACCGACCGGCTCGGCAGCGCCGACGTGGTGCGCGGGTCGGCGCCGATTTACCTCTCGAGCGAAACCGACAACGTCCTCGGCGCCGTGCTGGTCGATTACTATCTGCCGCAAAGTCTCGCGACGCGCGCGACCAATATTTCGCGCGTGTCGGAGGATTATTTCCAGCTCCGAATTCTGCGCCAGCCGATCATGAACAGCTACCTGCTCACGCTGGTGCTGATCGGGCTCGTCGTGGTGACGCTGGCGAGCTGGTTCGGAATATTTCTGTCGCGCGGCATCACCGGCCCGATCAAGCTGCTCGCGCGCGGCACCCAGGCCATCGCCGGCGGCGATCTCAATTTTCGCATCCCGGCCGTGGGCGACGACGAAATAGGGCAGCTGGTCGATTCCTTCAACCAGATGACCGCTGACCTGCGTTCTTCCGCGGCCGAACTCGAGCGCCGCCGCCAATACACCGAGACGCTGCTGCGCAACGTATCGGCGGGCGTGGTCGGACTCGACCACGACGGCGTCGTCACCACCATCAATCCATGCGCCGAGCGGCTGCTCGATCTCAGCGCCGCCGCCGTCATCGGGCGCAACTACCAGGGCGCGTTTCCGCCCGCGCTTGCCCGCGTGCTCGACGACGTGTTCGCGTTCGCCACCCGCCCGCGCGAGGCACGCTCGACCGTCAAGCTGGAAGTGGCGGGCAGCGAGACCGAGCTGATGATGACCGCGAGCCCGCTCGGCGACGTGCCCGGCGAGCCGGCCGGAACGGTGCTGTTCTTCGAGGACGTCAGCCAGATTGCGAAGGTCGAGCGGATGGAGGCCTGGCGCGAAGTCGCCCGCCGCATCGCGCACGAAATCAAAAATCCGCTGACCCCGATCCAGCTCTCGGCCGAGCGTCTCCGCCGCCAGCTCGGCGCGCGCCCGGGAATCGAATCTACCCTGGTCGAGGAATGCACCAAGACGATCATCGGCGAAGTCGAGGATCTCAAGCGGCTGGTGAATGAATTCTCGGCGTTCGCGCGGATGCCGCATTTGAATCCGGTTCCCGGTGACATCAACGCGCTTGCGACCGAGACCGTCGCGAATTTCCGCGAGGCGAATCCCAACGTCGAATTCGTGGTCTCGCTCGACCCAGCGATTCCGCTCATCCCGATCGATCGCGACGCGATGAAGCGCGCGCTGGTCAATCTGCTCGATAACGCCGTCGCCGCCGTGACCACCATCAGCCACAACGGCGCGGGTCCGAAGATCGAGGTGCGCAGTCACCGGCTCACCGACAACTCGCTGGTAACTCTTGAAGTCGCCGACAACGGCCCGGGAATCGATCCGCGCCTACGCACCCGCATTTTCGAGCCGTACTATTCGAGCAAAAAAGGCGGCACCGGACTCGGCCTCGCCATTGTGTCCGCAGTCGTCACCGACCATCACGGCTTCGTCCGCGTGACCGACAACCGCCCACGCGGAAGTAGATTTGTGCTCGAATTTCCTGTTAAAATGCGCCAATTCGCAAAGGCAACCGGCTGATGCGATCCTTACCGCGCTGTTCCGACAAAGCGCGCTTCCCGGAGAAAATTCATCGTGAATGAGACCGTGTTGGTGGTGGATGATGAGGAGCGGATTCGGTCGTCCTTGCGTGGAATTCTAAGCGACGAAGGCTTTCGCGTCGTTGACACCGGCAACGGGCCGGGCGTGATGGACCTGATCGCGCGCGAGAGTCCCGCGATCGTGCTGCTCGACGTCTGGATGCCCGAGATGGACGGCATCGAGCTGCTGCGCCGGATCAAATCCGAGCAGCCGCGGGTGCCGGTGATCATGATCTCGGGCCACGCCAACATCCAGAGCGCGGTCGCTGCCACCAAGCTGGGCGCCGCCGATTTTATCCAGAAACCGTTCTCGGTCAGCGGCTTGCTCGCGTCGATCGCGCGCGCTCTCGAAGGCGACTCCGCCGGCCCGGATCCGTCCAGCGCGCGCGGCATGAGCGCCGAAGTCCGCGCCGCCGGCCGCAAAGCAATCCGCGCCGGCGCGATCCCGCAGCGCACCGTCGCGCGCTCGATCGTGATGGGCGGGCAGGGGCTTCACACCGGACTCAAGACCGGCGTCATACTGCATCCCGCGCCCGCCGGATTCGGAATCGTGTTCACCTCGCTGGCCGACGAGACCGCCATCCCGGTCCGCTTCGACAACGTCACCGACACCGGCTACAACACCACGCTGACCAGCGGCGGCCGCTCGGTCCGCACCGTCGAGCATCTGCTGTCCGCGCTCCACGCGTTCGGCATCACCAACCTGCTCATCAAGACCGACGACGAGGTACCCGCACTCGACGGCTCCGCGCTCGAATTCTGCAAACAGCTTGGCGAGGCGGGACTCACCGCGCAGGAGGCGACCGTCGAGCCGATTAGAATCAAGCACAAGCTCATCGTCGGCGAGGAAGGCGAGGGCCTCGAATTTATAAAAGTCGAACCCGCCGACCATCTGATCATCGACTACACGCTCGACTACCCGAAGCCGATCGGCGTTCAGCAACTGCACTTCGAGCTCACTTCGTCCGAGGCTTACACGCGCGAAATCGCGCCGGCGCGAACCTTTGGCTTCGTCTGGGAGTTTCGCAAGCTGGCGCAAATGGGCCTCGGCAGCGGCGCGCGCATCGACAATGCGATCCTGGTCGACGACGACAAGGTCGTGAACACGACGCTGCGGTTCCCCGACGAATTCGCGCGCCACAAGGTCCTCGATCTGATCGGCGACCTCTACCTGCTAGGCCGCCCGCTGCACGCGCACATCACCGCAGCGAAAACCGGCCACTCCGACAACCTTGCGCTGGTGAAGGCAATCCACGCGTCGTTGTCTTAATCCGATCTTAGTCCGGTCCCCCTTCCATCTCGGGAAGGGGTTAGGGGTTAGGTTGTTGAGGCGCAAGTAGTCTCGATCCTGACCGCGCAAAGAAACTAAAAATGGAACTCAAAGGAAAAGTCGCACTCGTAACCGGGGCAGCGCGCCGCATCGGGCGCGCGATCGCGCTCGAACTCGCCGCTCATGGCGCGACGGTCGCAGCTCACTATCGCTCCTCGCAAGCGGAAGCCGACACAGTCGTCGCCGAAATTGCCGCCCACGCTGGCAAGGCGCAAACCCTCCGCGCCAACTTGGAGCACGTCGCCGAGATAGAGCAGATGGTCTCCGAAATCCTCGGCAGTTTCGGCCGCATCGACATCCTCGTCAACTCGGCCTCAGTCTTCGCGCCCACACCTCTGGCCGAAATCACCGAGCGCGACTGGGACGCGAACCTCGACACCAACTTGAAAGGGCCGTTCTTCCTGTCGAAGTTCGCAGGCGCCGCGATGCGCCGCCAGGGCGCCGGCAAGATAATCAACCTCGGCGATTGGGCCGGCATCCGGCCTTACAAGGACTACCTGCCGTACTCGGTATCCAAGAGCGGCTTGATAGGTCTCACCAAAGCACTGGCCAAAGAGTTAGCGCCCCAAGTGCAGGTAAACTGCATCGCGCTCGGTATGGTAATGCCGCCCGAGAACTACACCAAGGAAGAAGTGGAGCGCCTGGTAAGTCGCACGCCGACAAAAAAAATTGGAACGCCCGAAGACGTAGCGCGCGCTGTCGTTTTCTTCTGCGAGACCGACTTCGCCACCGGATCGGTACTGACTCTCGAAGGCGGCCGCCTTCTGGTCTAGCTCTTACCGCGGCCGTTATTTCGTCAAATCGCGCAGGATCTCCTTCGCCGTCGTCATCCAACGCACGACTGACGCCGAGTCGTGATGACGAATCGACCAATCTACCTGCCGTACGATCATGTGCGCCAGATAGACGGCGAGCGGCCCACGCCCGGAGCAATCCAACGTCTCACGCCATAGCGGGTCGCGCACTTCGCGATCGTTGTACGAGGAGAACAGATAAGTCGACAAATCGAAGCCTCGATCGCCGGCGCATGCGCCGTCCCAGTCGACTACGCCCGTGATGCGATTTCCCGCGCAAAGAACATTGCCCGGATTGAAATCCCAATGCACGATGTCGCGCGTGACAAATATCTCGCCCGCGTGGCGGACGACCAACTCCTGCAGCGTTTCGAGCATCGCCGCGCTGTCGGCTGAGTAGTGTCTGAGCGTGTCGATGACACAGTAGCCTTCGAAACCCTTGAGCACTCCGTCGATAACTCGCGCCGGCCACTCTGCCGGCAGGTCGCTGCCGAGTCCAGTCTGAAGACGATTTATCGCGACCAATTCCTGCACCGTCGCGGCGTTCAACCGCTGGTTCGGATTTCCCGGTATCATCGCCTGGATTGAGAACTTCAAGCCGTCGTCATTGCCGACGCATACATATGAAGGAGCCGGAAATCCTACCTCACGAAGCCGTTTCGTGATCTGCGCAGCGCGTTGCGGGCGAATCTCCGTGCCGCGTCCAAACTTCAGAACGAACTGTTGGCCATTAGCATGTGCGAGAATGAATGCGTTGCCACTCTCTCCGAGTTGGGCGCGACCCCGCAGCACAAACGCAGTGCCATGACGGGAGTTTATCCGAGCGACGAGCGCGTCAACCTCTACTTGATTTCCCTGATCTGGAATCAGATTGCTCCTCTGAATTCTCCCCTGCGGGCTCCCAAAAGAAGCAGGCGGCGACGTGCTGTGAATTCATCTCGAATCGCGGAACCCTCACCTACCGGCGGCTACGCCCGCCGGCCTCCTCTCCCGTAAAATAACGGGCGAGGTAAGATTCGGATGCTCCGCCCTTAACCAGTTCTAACAGGGGCGAAGCCCCGCATCTTAATACTGGGTGCAGGGCTCAGCCCTGCCGAAGGAAGCGTGAAACCCACCGCGGGTTTCACATTCAATCAAGTGTCCTCCCTCACTCCCCATCCTTCGTCGCGCCCGCGCTTTCCCCCGGCGGATTCTTGAACTCGATCTTTGCTCCCTTCGCGATCTTCTTGAGTAGCCCCTTCACCACTGCGTCCTCATTTTCGTCGAGGATGAACATCGCGATCTTTGCCTTCACCTCCGGCAGCGGCGAAATCGTTTCGCCGCGCCGCGCGACGATCTTGATAAAGCTGTAGCCGAGGTTCGACTCGACGATTTGGGTCAGCTGCCCGACCGGCGTCGCAAAGACGACTTTATCCACCACCGGCGGCAACTGCCCGGGCCGAAAGTAGCCGAGGTCGCCACCCTTGGCCGCCGACTCGGTGTCCTCGGAATTCTGTTTCGCGAGCGCCGCGAAGTCCTTCGTCTTCTTCGCCTCGTCGTAAATTTTGATTATTTTCAACTCGGCCGCTTTTTTCTGCGCGTCGCTCGCGTTGGGCGGGAGCTTCACGGCGATATGCGCGAGTTCCACTTCGCCAGGATCCTTGATGAACAGATCGCGATGCTCGTCGTAGTAATTCTGAATCTGCGCGTCGGTCGGCTGCACATGATGCGCGCGGAATTCGTCGTCGAGCATCTTCTCGATCATCATCGAGCCGCGCACCGCGTTCATCAGTTGCGCGTCGGGCGCGCCGGTCACAGGCGCGGTCTGTCCGCCCGCCCCGCCAATCTGAAAGTCGCGCGCGCGCTGGGCCACTTCGCCGTCGGGAATCGTGATCTTGCGTTTGGCCGCCTCCTGCAGCAGCAGTTGGCGGTTGATTAGATTTTCACTCGCGTCGCGAAACACCGCCTTTTGCTCTTCGGTGCTGGTCGCGTTGATCATCTGCGCCTCGGTCTTCGCATAGTCGGCGATTTCCGCCGCCGTAATCGGAGCGCCGTTGACTGTCACCAACACCGGGTCTTTCGGGTCGGGCTTGACCAACGGAATGATGCCGAGGAAGCGTTGCTGCCAGTTCAACCCCGACTCACCGAGTTGCGCGCTCGCCGTGCTGGCGGTTGCAACCGCGACCGCAATCGCGACAATCAGACAGGCAATCCGCGTTCGGCTGATGCGCATCAATTCAAAACCCCCATTGACGACGTACACGATGAGCCCACGGCGTACACTCGACTGCCCGTCGGCGTCAAGGCAATTCGGAGACGCGCGATGACGCAGCTGCGCACGGTGAGCATGATTTTCGCGATAATCGCGAGCATCGTGGCGATAGTCGCAGGCTTCATCCTGTTCTTCGTGATCGAGCCGCCACTCCTCGCCTCGATTTTCCTGGCCTCCGCCTCAATCGCCATCGGATGCTTCATCCTGACCGGCCTCGCCGCCTACTTCAGCTCCTAGGTTCCCGCGCGCCGCGGCACCATCGCCGGACTATACGCTGTCACGCACGGCGGCCCCGGCGCAAAATAATGCGCGACTTCCGCTGTTTCCCCACGCATGAAAATCAGGCTCGACGACCGCGTTCCATAATTCTCCAGATGCAAACACAGCGCGTTGGGCCGTCCCGACCGCGGATCTAGCTGCGTATTGTGGTCCGCTAGCAACGCCCCGAGCGCAGATCGCTGCCCAACCGGGTCCTGCCGAAAATCCGCACGACTCCCGAGATCCGCGAACTTCCCGTACGACGCGCTGATCTTCGGACACTCGAAATCGTTCAGATCGAGATTGGACAGCAGATGCAGCCCCGGCTTGATTTCGACCACTTCGATCGAGGCCCCGCGATTGTAAGCGACGAATGCTTCCGTCCTGGACACCATCAACAAATTGAACGGATTGTAATCCGACCCGAGCTCGCGCCCCGCGAACTCAGCCGCCTCGCGCGCCGTCGGCCGCCGCAGGGCATCGAGGCACAACAGCCCGCGCGATCTCGCATCCGGATTCGGCCCATTGTCGGCGCGCCGATTGAGCAGTCCCGCGACGATCCCGTGCTCACTGATCCCGAGCCAAGTGCCACTGGCCCTGAGATCCTTGCCGCCAACCACATGCGGATGCTCGAGCAGGGTACTAGGGTCGCCCGCAGGCCGCTCCAGAAACTCATCGCGATTAGCAGCAATCACCACCGGGCAATCGCGCGTAGCCTGAAAGTAAATCGCCAGCGTACACATCCAATCAAAATTGGCAGTACGCTGGGCATCCGCACAAGCCCCCTTTTGGAATAGCCTCGTCCATTTGTCGGGAGAGGCCGACGCTGGTCGTCGAGCGGCGAGTGAGACGGCGGGCGGCCTTGCCGTAAGCTAATGTGTACATCACAATACAGCCACCGATCCGGCCTCGGGCCGCATCGGCCGCGTCCCCGGCACCCGCGATCTGGTAGTCACCGGAACGCCGTACATCGTTCCATACCAGGTGCGCGAGGATACCGTCGAGATCCTGCGCGTCTTCCACGGCGCCAGAAAATGGGCCGAGAAGTTCTAGCCGGGCCGCGCGACAATCCACAACGATGCGACTTTGATAGGATCGCTTTGTGTTCGCAGGCGATCGATTTGACGTGATTGTGATCGGCGCGGGCGTCGTCGGCAGCTCCGTCACGATGGGCCTCGCAGAGCGCGGACTCAAAGCGCTCTGTGTCGATATCGATCTCAGCGGCCGCCTCAGCTCGAGTGAAAAAAACGCGGGCGGCGTGCGCGCCACATGGTGGCAGCGCGTGAACATCGCACTATGCCGCGCGTCGATCGAGTATTACCAGCGCGTGCGCGAGGAGGTCGGCTTTCGGCAGAAGGGCTACCTCTGGCTCTACGACAAAGGCACATTCGACGGCGCGCTCGAGCATATCCCGCTCCAGCGCGAAGTCGGCCATCCGATCGAGGCGCTTACGCCCGCCGAGGTAAATCGCCGCGTGCCCGAAATTGACAAGCTCGACGGGATTGCCGGCGCCACGTTCTCGCCCGCCGACGGGCTCATCAATCCGAACCTGCTCAAGGAGCATTATCGCGACCGCGCGCTGAAGCTCGGCGCCCAGTTTCTCGATCGCACCTACGTCGTCGCCATCGACGCCGGCCCCTCGAACGTACGCCTCCAATGCTGGCAATCCGACAAACCGCATACCGACGAAGGCCTGGTCCGCATGATGACCCAGGACGGCCCCGGCGAAGCGGAGACCGGCCGCGTCTTCGAGCTCAACTGCGACTCGATCGTCGTCGCCGGCGGCGCATGGTCGCCGACTGCGATGAAGCTGCTCGGGCTGCGCAATTGGACCGAGCCGATTCGCCGCCAGGTCTGCATCGTCGACAATCGCGAAACCAACTTCGCGAACTACGGCATGATCGTCGACACCTCGGGCGTGTATTTTCACAACGAAGGTCCGCACGTCCTCGCCGGATACTCGCCGCCCGACGAGCCGCCCGGTTATCATTTCAACTACGATGGCGAAGCGTTCTTCCTGAATGAAATCTGGCCGCGGATGTACGCCCGGATGTCCTCGATGGAACGCCTGCGCCACGTCACCGGATGGGCCGGTCTGTACGAAGTCAGCCCCGACCGCAGCGCGATCATCGGCCGCGCCGACCCAACGAAACGCGTGTACGAGGCGCACTCATTCAGCGGCCGCGGCGTGATGCAATCCTACGGCGCCGGCCAGGCGCTCGCCGACCTGATCGCGCACGGCAAGTACGGCCCCTTCGACGCCTCGGCGCTATCGCGCGACCGTTTCGATCGCGGCGAGCAAGTCTGGGAGGAACTCCACATTTGAACTGACTGCCCCGCGGATGCCGGTCTACCGTGGGTTTCCTCGCCTTAACTCGGCGTGATATTTAATCTAATTCGCGCGGGGCTTGCCCCTTCAGCTTCGCTCTCGAGGAGGTTTGATGTTTTCATCGATCGA
>JGI12635J15846_10004723_pt1 | contig 11768 bp, 10 predicted proteins | sample BlaSpr_A8_OM2_M2_FD_15846 | JGI IMG/M metagenome (IMG submission 15846) | reverse complement strand
AACGCTGACCCGTCCGCATTCGGCAACCTCGCAACAGCGTTCTCAGGACGTGGCTGCCGGGTGTCCTGTGATACGATTCTCATTTGCGTCCCGGAGTTGACGCCTCATTGAGCAAGTCCTCGCAATCCCTCACAGCTATCCCTCTTGGCGGTCTCGGCGAATTCGGCATGAACATGATGGCGCTGCGGCTCGGTGACGAGATCATGGTCATCGACGCGGGCATGATGTTCCCGGAGTCGGAACTCCTGGGTGTCGATCTGGTCATTCCCGACATCACCTATTTGAAACAGAATCGCGCGCAAGTTCGCGCGATCGTTCTGACGCACGGCCATGAGGATCACATCGGCGCCTTGCCCTATATCCTGCGCGATTTAAATGTTCCCGTGTACGGAACGCGTTTTACTCTCGCGCTGGTGAAAAAACGTCTGGACGAGGCGGGACTGCTGGAGTCGACGACGCTTCGCGAAGTAATTCCCGGCCGGCTGGCGGAGATCGGGCCGTTTGAAGTTGAGTTTATTTCCGTGACGCACAGCACCGTGGATTGCGTGGCGCTGGCGATTCGTACGCCCCTGGGCGTGGTCATCCACACCGGCGATTTCAAAATCGATCAGACCCCCGTTGGCGGAGCGCCATTCGATTTGCACTCATTCGCCAAGTATGGAAATGAGGGCGTGCTGGCGCTGTTTAGCGATTCGACGAACGTGGAACGCCCCGGATTTACGCCGTCGGAGCGGGCCATCGTTCCGCGCATCGAGGAACTGTGCCGCTCGGCGCCGCGGCGGGTGATTTTGTCCTGCTTTGCGTCGTCGATTCATCGCATTCAGCAGGTCATCGACATTGCTTCGCGGGTGAACCGAAAAGTAGCGTTCGTCGGGCGCAGCATGGTCGACAACGTGGAGATTGCGCACTCTCTCGAACTGCTGAGCATCCCCGACGGAATGGTTGTGCGGCCGCAGGACATTCGCGGATTCGACCCCAAGCGCATCATTATTTTGGCCAGCGGAACCCAGGCCGAGCCGATGTCGTCACTCTCACGGATTGCGGTGGACAATCACCGCTTCGTTTCCGTGGATGAAAACGACAGCGTGATACTCTCCGCGCGCATCATCCCGGGAAATGAAAAAGCCATTTTCCGGATGCTGGACCATATGTTCCGGCGGCGCGCGCTGGTTTATTACGACAATTCAGCGGGCATCATCCACGTCTCGGGCCACGCCAGCCAGGAAGAGCAGAAACTGTTGCTGCAACTCGTGAAACCGAGATACTTCATCCCGGTACACGGGGAGTACCGGCATCTGTTCCGGCACGCCGCGCTGGCGCATGAACTTGGCGCCGTTTCACACGAAATTCTGCTCGTCGAAGACGGCCGGCCGATCGAATTCACAGAGGACGGCGCACACCGGCGCGACCCGGTGACTGCCGGCCGCGTCTGCGTGGATTCGGGTTCGCTGGAAGAAATTGAAGACGTTGTGATTCGCGACCGCAAGCATCTTTCCGAAGACGGCATCGTCGTACCCATCATCGCCATAGATAAGCACACCGGCAAAATGGAATCGCATCCGGAAATCGTGACGCGCGGTCTCATGAGCGACAACGGCCAGGAATTGATCGTCGGCGCGCGACTAGTCATTATGAAGACTGTCGAGGAATCCAACGCGGAGGAAAAATCCGACTGGGGCGTCATCAAGGAAAAGATTCGCGTCGACCTGAAGCGCTACATCAACAAACAGACCTCCAAACGGCCACTGATTCTTCCCGTCATTCTCGAGGTCTAACAGGCTGGGCTGCTGATGGCTGAACCCACCACCACTCCCGCACCGAGCGTTGGCCGAGCCGCGTTTACCTTCATCCTCTTCATGATGGTGGCTCTTGATTTTCTGGCCTTCGGAATCATTGTGCCCGTGCTCCCCGACCTGATTCGTAGTTTTGAAGGCGGCGACTTCGGCCGCGCTTCAGCCATCACCGGCTATTTCGGATTCGCCTGGAACGCCATGCTGTTTATTTTCTCGCCCCTCCTGGGCGCCTGGTCGGATCGCTTCGAGCGCCGCCCCGTCATCCTCAATATCCTGCTTTGGCCTGAGCATCGACTACGTTTATTGCGCTCGCCACCCGCGGTTGGATACTCCTTGCCGTCATTCCTCTCATTGCCCTCTGGGGCATCGCCGCACCTGCTAGGCAATCGTTGATGTCGCGTCATGTCGACCCCTCTTCGCAGGGTAAGCTGCAAGGGGGGATCGACTCAATTCGCGAGATCACGGGTATGGCCGGCCCGATCCTCTTTACACAGGTGTTTGCTCTAGCCATATCGCCGCGCGCCAGCATCCACCTTCCGGGTTCTCCGTATTTCCTGGCGGCCGTACTCCTCTTCTCCAGCCTGCTGCTGGCTGGGTATGTAACGCGGCCCAGTGAAGCCGCGGTATCCGCATCGCAAACCGCCACTGACAGCAATCTGACGGAGTAAATGGTGGCGATTTCTTAGTTAACCATTGGGGCGAGGCCAGGCCGAGGCTTGAGGGAAAGGGTGCTGGATGATCTGCGTTCAAGGCAAGGAAAAATTCTATCCTGGGGGTCAGGCCGCCTCCGTGCCATGACGAACGGTCGCTCGGGGTACGCTGGGGTGGGGTCCTGGTCACGGAGGCGACCGACTGTCCCGGATGTGCAAGCATCCTTAGCCAGTGTTCCGGTCGCAGCAATCGAGCATTCGCCCTAATTTCGTGTCAGGTGTTTCCCCTAGCAGCCGTCAGCGGCCCAAGTTCTGGTATGGCAATGTTCCACCGCTGGATGGATACGCGAGCCGCAATTTCTATTGTGGCTTCTGGTCCGGCTTTCTCCCTTGCTTCGCGTCAAGGCACGGCAGAACGCCGATTTGGCTGGCAGGAGTTTGATACTTAATGTCGCCGGAGGGATCTTGAATTCCTGTGAGCCGCCACTTTTCGGGTTCGGCGGTAGAGGCTGCGAAATCCAGCTCGACGGCCAGGGCGTAGTCATTCCTGATGACCAAGCGCCTCGTGACCGTCGGCTGGTTGTTCTGGGTCTCGTCCAGGACCGGATGGCCGCACAGGGCGATAGCTTTGTCGGGAGTCATGCTTTGGAGAACACTTTCCTGATGCTGTTCCTTTGCCTTTTGCCTCCAGCGCGACGATTTCATTACCACGGCCGCTGCCGTCACGATGACGACGCCAAGGACCACCACCGCCGCAACCATCTTGTTCTCGGGCTTCATATATTTATGACGAGAGAATATCACTCCGCAAGATGCAGCGGGCAAGGGGACAAGCCAGGACGGCCCCCTGCCCCCCCTAGTAGTATGCGGCGCGCGTTGAGGGCAAAGGGACTGAGATGTTGGCGCCCACGCGCATCGGCGGCCGGGCTATTGGAAAGAGCGGCGATAACCCTGTACACGTCCTTGCCTCCATCCGTCCGCGGGTATAGGCTTCTTCCTCGCAGCACGCTCGCGCCTGGCGGGGCTTGAGGGGTCTTGCTCCGCACCCACCTTCCGGCAGAGCACCATCTAAGGAGGAGTTCAAAATGGCAACGGCAACGATAGTAATGGAACGGAATGTCAAGATTGGCCCGACAAAACTGCTGATCAATGGAAAATGGGTTGACAGCGTATCTGGAAAAACTTTCCCCACCATAAATCCGTCGACGGGCGAAGTGATTACGCATTTGGCGGAGGCCGATGCCGCGGATGTGGACAAGGCCGTGGCGGCGGCGCGCGCCGCGTTTGACAAGGGTGCGTGGCGCAAGATGAGCGCTTCGCAGCGCGGCGTATTGATGAACAAGTTGGCGGACTTGATCGAGAAGCACGCCGATGAGCTGGCGCAGCTTGAGTCGCTGGACAACGGCAAGCCGTACCACGTGGCGCGGGCCGCCGATCTTCCGCTGACCATCGCCTGCTACCGCTACTACGCGGGGTGGGCGGACAAGAATCAAGGGAAGACGATTCCGGTTAGCGGCAATTACTTTACCTACACCAAGCACGAGCCCGTAGGTGTAGTGGGACAAATAATTCCCTGGAATTTTCCACTTCTGATGCAGGCGTGGAAACTTGGGCCGGCGCTGGCCTGCGGCTGTACCGTGGTGATGAAGCCGGCGGAGCAGACGCCCTTGACGGCGCTGCGCGTCGGCGAATTGATGCAGGAAGCGGGGTTCCCGGAAGGCGTGGTGAACTTGCTGCCCGGCTACGGGCCAACGGCCGGGGCGGCAATTGCGCGGCACATGGACGTGGACAAAGTGGCGTTCACGGGATCGACGGAAGTGGGCCACCTCATTATGCGCGCCGCGGCCGATACCAACCTGAAGCGCGTGACGCTGGAACTCGGCGGAAAAAGCCCGAACATCGTGTTCGCCGATGCGGACATGGACCAGGCGATCGAGGGCGCGCACTTTGCGCTGTTCTTCAACCAGGGACAGTGCTGCTGCGCGGGGTCGCGGCTGTACGTCGAAGAGAAGGTTTACGACGAGTTTGTGGACAAGAGTGTAGCGCGCGCGAAGAAGCGCACCGTCGGCAATCCCTTCGACAAGAACACCGAGCAGGGACCGCAGGTGGATCAAGACCAGTTCAACAAGGTGATGAGCTACATTGACGCGGGGAAGAAGGAGAAGGCCAAGCTGGTGACCGGCGGCAACCGCGTGGGCGATAAGGGCTACTTCATCGAGCCCACGGTGTTTGCCGACGTGCAGGACAACATGAAGATCGCGCAAGAAGAGATCTTCGGGCCGGTCATGACCATTCTCAAGTTCAAGGATCTTGAAGAGGTGGTGGAGCGCGCCAACAAGACCATGTATGGACTTGCGGCGGCGGTTTGGACGAAAGACATCACCAAGGCACATGCCATTGCGGACAGTGTGCGGGCGGGAACGGTGTGGGTGAATTGCTACGACGTATTCGACGCGGGAGCGCCGTTCGGCGGCTACAAGCAGTCTGGAATCGGGCGCGAACTCGGCGAATATGGATTGGCGAATTACACCGAGGTAAAGACCGTCACCATCAAACTATGAGCGAACAAACGGGATTCGACGCATTCGCAGGGGCACGATTTATCGTGCCCCTGCGTTTTCTTGCGGCGGCTGCGGCGCTGGCAGCTTCGCACTTTTTCGTGGCGCAGGCCGGTTACGGGCAATCCAATTCAGAATCAGGCGTCGCGCAGCGCCGTGCACAGCATTTGCGTCACGGAATTAATTTGAGCGAGTGGTTTGCGCAGGTCTACGACGCGAAGGGCTACACCAAGGAACACTTTGAGGCGTGGAACACCGCGCAGGATATCGCGCTGATTAAGGCGATGGGATTCGACCATGTGCGGCTGAGCGTGAATCCTCAGCCGATGTTCCGGCACGGACAGGCTGAGCGGATTCCTGTGGATTATCTGGGGTATCTCGACAGTGCGGTGCAGATGATCCTCGACCATGGACTGGCCGTCATCATTGACGTTCATCCCGAAAGTGATTTCAAACAGAAACTCGCTACGGACGATAGCTTTGTGGAACAGTTCGAGGACTACTGGCGCCAGCTCGCACGGCATTATTCTGCCACGAATCCCGACCTCGTTCTCTTCGAAATTCTGAACGAGCCGGAATTTCACGATCGCTATCGGTGGCAGGGCGTACAGGCAAAGCTCGCGGTGGCAATTCGCGAAGGAGCGCCTCAGCAAACGATTATTGTGGCGGGGGCGTACTGGTCTTCGGAGAATGAGCTGCTGTTTTTCGATCCTTTGCGAGATTCGAACATCATCTACAACTTTCATTTCTACGATCCACACATCTTCACTCACCAAGGCGCAACCTGGAGCACGAATTACGTGCACTATCTGAAAGAACTGCCGTATCCTTCCACCCCCGAGAATGTGCAGCAGGCCGCGGCGCTCCTGCCTGATGCGGTGAATCGCTTGCAAGCGATTCATTACGGGCTGGACCGGTGGAACGCCTCGCGAATCGAGAGCGAAATCGGCCAGGTGGCCTCGTGGGCCAAACGCTGGAACGTGCCGGTGACCTGCAACGAGTTTGGCGTCTATCGCAAAGCGGCGAATCCGCAAGATCGCGCGGTGTGGATTTCCGACGTGCGCACGACTCTGGAGAAGTATTCCATCGGCTGGACGATGTGGGATTACAGCGGCGGCTTTGGTGTGGTGACGAAACAAAACGGACGACCAGTGCCCGATGAAGTCACCGTGAAAGCGCTCGGGCGAACCATGCCGCCAGTAAGCCGCTAGGACTGCCGGGTGCTGCTATCGCGAGAAGGGTCCACTGAAAACCCATAGGCAGACCTGCGAATGGGCGTTCTGTTTTACAATCCCGCCATGGCGTTCACGCTCCGCTCCTACGAGCCGCACGATTTCGCTGCGCTGCATAGATTGGACCGAGAGTGCTTCCCGGCAGGAATTTCCTACTCGAAGACGACGTTGCGCTACTTTTTGACGCGGGCGTCAGCGGACTGCGTCGTCGCGGCCGAGGGAATTCACATCTCTGGCTTCGTCTTGTCGGAAGAGAACCCGCCATTGGCACACATCATCACACTGGATGTATCCGAGCGGCAGCGGAGGAAGGGTGTCGGGACCGCCCTGCTACAACGGTTGGAGGCGAATCTTTCCGTGCGGGGAGTGCGGTCGGTTTTGCTGGAGACCGCAATCGACAATGAAGCGGCGGTTGCCTTCTGGCAACGCCACGGCTATCGTATCGAAGCGACTCTGAAACGTTACTATCTGGGCCGCATAGACGCTTACGAGATGCGCAAGCTGTTGCTGCCGCCCGCGTCTAAAACCGATAAGCATCCGGGAGAAAAGAATTGAACGATTACGTTGTGTCCCTGCTGTTAGGAATCGTTGAAGGGCTGACGGAGTTTTTGCCCGTGAGCTCGACGGCACATCTGCGGCTGTCGGAAGCGCTGCTGCATATCGATCTTGCCAGCGGCTACTGGAAAATGTACTCCATCGTGATTCAGCTCGGCGCCATTCTCACGCTGCCGATCTATTTCTGGAATCGTTTCGTCAAGCTCCTGTCGACGTTCCCGAGAGGAGAACGTGGCGACCGCAACTTGCTGACTCACCCACTCAGCCTGGTGCTGATAGCTTTCGTTGTGACTTCTATCCCGTCTCTATTGCTGATCAAGATCATCGGTAAACACCTTGAGAGCCCTTATGTTATCGGAACCTCGCTGCTCATCGGTGGGATCGTCATGTGGATTGTGGACGAGTTGAATTCCGAGTCGGAAACAGCGGGATTGGGCGCTACGGGAACGCGCATTCACACCTGGCACATGGAGGACATGAGTGTGGGCCAGGCGATCTGGATCGGTGTCTGCCAGATTTTCTCGGCGGTTTTTCCGGGGACATCGCGATCGATGTCGACCATCGCGGGCGGCCAACTGGCCGGAATGTCCCGGGCATCGGCGCTGGAGTTTTCGTTCTTCTTGGCTTTTCCCACAATGGTCGCGGCGACGGGCTATACTCTTTTGAAGTCGCTTCTCGGGAAGGGGGAGAATCCTGTTGGCGTGTCGCAGATTGACGCGCATGGATGGATGGTATTGGCGATCGGGTTCGTGATTTCGTTCGTCGTGGCCTATGGCTCGGTGGCATGGTTCATGGGATGGGTAAGGCGGCGCGGGTTCGCGCCGTTTGCACTGTACCGGATTATTTTGGGCACAGCGGTTTTATATTGGGTGTCGCGATTGGGGGGATAACTGGCTGCGGCATTCACCCTCGTTCTCTTGTGCTGATTGCAAACACGCACTTTGAAAGTAATTGTTGTCGAAGGGCTGCCGTTTGGTATCATCGTCCTGTTTGGGAGTTCCTCCAGGCGGGATTACGCTAGCGCCAGCCCCCGCCGCGACACTCAGCCTTCCCCAAAAAGCTGAGGAGATTTTGTGCGTTTTCTGACTCCAACTGGAAATAAACGGCTCAATGAGCTGGTAGGGTTTTTGTGTTTGACGGTGGCGCTGCTGATGGCGCTCGCGTTGCTAACATATAACCCGAAAGATGCAGCGTTTAACGTGAGTGCGCCGCCACCCGACGGCGGCGCAGCCAAAAACTGGATTGGCCCGGTCGGCGCGTATGGCGCGGATCTCTTTTTCCAAATATTCGGGTTTGCGGCATTTTTGCTGCCGGCGGCGATCCTCGTTCTGGGTTGGCGCTGGTTCCGGAGCCGGGCGATTGATTCGCAGGTGGCGACGCTCGCCGGATACGGATTGCTTCTCCTCTCCCTTCCTGCGCTAATTTCCCTTCTGTCTTTCATTCCCGCCATCCGGGGAGCTATACCCGCTGGCGGCTTTGTGGGAGCACTGGTTTCCAGCGGATTGCTGGCGAGCCTGAATCGGGGCGCTTATCTAGTCGCTCCGGCCTTGCTGGTAGTTGCGATTTTCATGACGACTCGATTCTCTTTTGCGGGTGCGCATGCCTGGGCCAGCGGACCGAATGGACCGATTGGAAAAGTGGAAAAGCTCGGTATTCTGCAGAAGGCCCAGGCGCGCTGGCATGCCTGGCGCGAAGAACGCGAGCAGCGCCGCATGCGCCGTCGGGTGGAAGAGTCCCGCCTCGCGGGAAGAAAACCGGTTGCGTCGCAATTAATTGGAAAAGCCGAAGTACTGAATGAACTTCCCAAGACACTTCGAATTGCCGGCGAGAGTAACATCTTCAAGGGTGGGAGCGAAACCGAAGAGGAGGACGAGAAAGGGACAAAGGACGCGGCGCACAAGACGCCGGTCTTCGTCCTCCATCGCGAGACCGATAAGGCCGCGGCTAGAAAAGCCGGAGAACCCAAAATTGCGAAGGGCACGCCGAATTACAAACTTCCTTCTCCTTCCCTGCTCTGCGAGGGCGAGCGCAGTCAGAAGCTCGATGAAGACGAGCTGAAACTGCGGGCGCGGGCGATTGAAGCAAAATGCCTTGAGTTTGACGTGCAAGGGCGCGTGACGCAAATCAATCCCGGACCGGTAGTAACGACATTCGAATTCAAACCGGAAGCGGGCATTAAGTACAGCCGGATTACCGGGCTGACCGAGGATCTCTGTCTGGCGTTGCAGGCGGAATCCATCCTGATCGAGCGCATCCCNGGCAAATCAACCATTGGCATCGAAGTTCCGAATGACAGGCGGCAGACGATTGCGNTGCGGGAAATCATCGAGGCGCCGGAGTTTANCAATTCCCCGAGCAAGCTGACGCTGGCGATGGGGCGCGACTTGCACGGNCGGATTCGCGTGACGGACCTCGCGGCCATGCCGCACTTGCTGATCGCCGGTTCCACCGGCACCGGCAAGAGCGTGTTCATCAACTCGCTGATGATGTCGATTCTGTACAAAGCGAGTCCCGACGAAGTTAAGCTGGTGCTGGTTGATCCGAAACGGCTGGAACTCAATCTTTACGAGAACATTCCCCACTTGATTGCGCCGGTGGTGACCGATCCGAAAATCGCTTCAAACGTGCTGCGGAATGCGACGCGCGAAATGGAGAACCGCCTGAAGTTGCTGGCGCAGCGCGGCGTTCGAAACATCGACCAGTACAACCGCACTTTCAAGAGGGAGCAATCGCTCTCGCTCTTCGACAACCTCGAAGAGACCGAGCACAAGCCGCTTCCCTACCTGATCATCGTGATCGATGAGTTGGCCGACCTGATGATGGTGGACACCAACAACGTGGAAGAGTCCATCACGCGTCTCGCACAAATGGCCCGCGCCGTGGGTATCCACTTGATTCTCGCCACGCAGCGGCCCTCCGTGGACGTGATCACCGGTTTGATCAAGGCGAACTTTCCGGCCCGCATTTCATTCCGGGTGGCCAGCAAAGTGGACTCGCGCACTATTCTCGATTCGAACGGCTCGGAATCGCTGCTGGGAAAAGGCGACATGCTCTATCTCCCCGCCGGCTCGGCGCGGCTCCATCGCATTCACGGCCCGCTGGTGACGGAAGATGAGATCACATCCGTGTGCGATTTCTGGCGCGAGCAGGCTCAGGCGAAGTACCAGGAAGAACTCCTCGCGGCGCCGAAGGATGAGAGCGGCAAGGCCGAAGGAGCGGCCGCCGGCGATCCCGACGGCGGCGAGGATGTAGACGACGATCTTTACCAGGACGCGATTCGCGTGGTCTGCGACGCCGGGCGCGCTTCCACTTCCACGCTGCAGCGCCGCTTGCGAATTGGCTACGGGCGCGCGGCACGCCTGATCGACCTTATGGAGAAGGACGGCATCGTCGGGCCGCCCGAGGGCACTAAGCCGCGCGAGGTCCTCAAGAACCGCAACTGGATGAAAGAATTTGACGAATCGTCGCAGTAGACCGGTAAAGCAGAAAGACTTGTTCATCCTTTTGCTTGTGCTCCTGTTTACCGGGCATCTTCGCACACTGGCCGCTAAAGTCTTATGTCACTCCACAACAGCCCGGAGCAGTTTCCGCCTCGACCTACGCGCCGCCGGAAAAGTATGAGCCAAGACGCGATCCGGAGAAGGACTTAGCTTCAGCTGCGACGGAGGCGAAAAAGTCAAATCGCTATATCCTTGTCATCGTGGGTGGCGAGTGGTGCATGTGGTGCCGCATTATGGATGAATTCTTCCGCGATCATCCGGATTTGAAATCACTCCGAGTCAGGAAGTATGTGCTCATGAAACTCAACATGAGCCGGGGAAACGAGAATAGAGCCTTCTTGTCTCGATACCCCAAGATTCACGGCTACCCGCATATTTTCATTCTGGAGGCAGATGGAAAGCTGATCCAATCTCAGGCAACGAACGAAATTGAGGACGGCAGAAGCTACAATGCAAAACGCTTTAAGAAGTTCCTCGAGAAATTTGCGCCGAAGACCAGCCCATGACCGCAGCCCTGTTTGACTCTTCTCCCCACCAACCCTAGAATTGAATGACAAGAGTATGCCGGGGTAGCTCATTGGTAGAGCGCCGCCCTGAAAAGGCGGGCGTAGCCAGTTCGATTCTGGCCCCCGGCACCATCGTAACAGCCACACCTCCCTCCCCGAGTAAATCCCAACTCCCCGACGCAATGAAGGTTCTGCCTTCCGGCGTCAAGGTGATCTTCTGTACGTGCTTTCCAATCGCCGCGCGCGCAATTCGTGGCTCGGAGTTCAGCAATTTACGCAAGTCGCGCTGCCGCACCTCAACGAATCTCCGCGTGTCGCGGATGCACGATCTGACGGCTTCCGGCTGTGAACATACGATTTTCCCCGCAACTTTTTCGAGTTCGCGCTCTAATTCGCCCAGCTTGGCAATGAGGAACCTAGATGGCTGGCCGTCCGCGATAGCCTCCGTGCAGTTTGCGATCTGCTGTTCGATGGTCGCTTTGCGCCTCGCTAGGTCGCTAACCCCCGACCTTCGGGAATTCGCGGCCTTTGCCAGCGCCTCCTCAAACCCCCGTAGCGTATATTCCGTCACGTCGGGATGGAGCACCCTCGCTTGCAGCCCCGCTAGGAGCTGCTCCTCAAGGGAACGCCTGGGCACCAGGAGATTGTTTCCGCAAACCTGCGGCCCCCGGTAAGCATGCATCGAGCAACCGTAGCGCGAATCTTCACGCTTCCTAGACTGTCCGGACACGATAGTCACGCTTCCGCCGCAGACTGAGCATTTCAGCAGCCCCGTGAACAAGTACGGAGAGCCTGCTGCCCGCCCTCCGCGGATTCCGTTCTTTGCCCCCGTGCCATACAAATCATGCACGAGCCGCATGCGCCCCAGCACCGCCTCCCACAGCTTGTCGGAGATAATCCGCTGAGCCGGAATTTCCGTGCGGCGCCATTCACTCTGGAGCTTTCGCCGATAAATCCTCTTTCCCGTTTCATGC
>JGI12635J15846_10004721_pt1 | contig 11769 bp, 8 predicted proteins | sample BlaSpr_A8_OM2_M2_FD_15846 | JGI IMG/M metagenome (IMG submission 15846) | reverse complement strand
CGCAGACAAGGCGAGCCGCAATTGGTGTCGCGGAAACGCGAGGACACGGCCTGCATTGTCTATTCGTCGGGGACCGGCGGCCGACCCAAAGGATGTGTGCTCACCCACGATAGTTACTTAGAGCAATGCGCAGCGCTAACCGCGTGGTATCCGTTTTGGCCCGGCGTCCGCTATTTAAGCATCTTGCCGACGAATCACGCCATTGACTTCATGGTCGGATTTATCGGCCCGTTTGTCTGCGGTGCTTGCGTGGTCCACCTGCGGACTCTGCGTCCGGAATTTGTGCGCGATGCATTTGTCCGCTATCGCATCACTTATGTAAGCCTGGTGCCGATGGTACTCAAGAATCTCGAGCGCGGGCTACGCGCGAAGTTCGATGAACTCAAGCCCGCTAAACAATGGGTACTAAACCGCTTGATCGGGATCAATAAAATGCTGACGCGGCGCCGTCCGCATGTCCAACTTAGCCGCCGGCTTTTGCCTCAGGTACATAAAGCATTTGGAGGAGAATTGCGCGCTCTCATCGTCGGCGGCGCTTTCACGGAGCCGTCGACGCTTCAGTTTTTCTACGATCTCGGGATTCCCGTGACTTGCGGGTATGGCCTGACAGAAGCTTGCACCGCCGTAACTCTGAATGACCTAAAACCATTTCGTGCGGACACTGTTGGCAAACCCCTGCCTGGGACTGAAGTGCGCATCTTGAATCCCGACCAGGACGGCATCGGCGAAGTCTCGGTGCAGAGTCGCGCCGTTATGTCGCATTATCTCGACGATCCCGAGCAGACGGCCCAGACCATCGTCGAAGGTTGGCTCCTGACGGGCGATCAGGGCCGCTTTGAAACCCACGGACATCTTCAGCTTTTCGGCCGTAAGAAAAACATGATCGTTACGGAGGGCGGGAAGAATATTTATCCCGAGGATATTGAGGCTGCATTCGACGGCCTGCCAGTAAAGGAATTTTGCATTTTTGCCGCGAACTATTTATGGCCGGTGAAAACTCTCGGCAAAGAGATGCTTGTTTTGGTTGTGCGCCTTGAGCAGAATCAGGAGTTCGACGATAACTTGCGGCAACAGATCGTGGACCGCAACCGGCGGCTCGCCGACTTCAAACGTATAGGCGGATATCTGCTGTGGGAGAAGGATTTTCCCCGAACCGCATCACTCAAAATCAAGCGTAACGAACTGGCGTCGGAGATTGCGACAGGCGACTTGCAATCGGCTGTGGGAACGATCTAAATCTCGGTGATAGATCTCCAGCAAAAGATCTCCAGCGATAGGCCAGTGCTGCTCGCAATCTTAAACGTTAGTCGCGTTCTTTCGTCCTTCGAACTATGCTGCGATGGCCTGAGCGAACGACTGGCAGCGTTAATTTAACCGTGAACGATACTTTTCTCGCGATCATCAATCCGGCGGCAGGCGGCGGACGTTGCAGCCAGCGCGTAGAACAAGCGCTCAATCGACTGCGTGCGGCTGGCATAACCTTAGAGACGGTGGAAACCCGTGCCGCGGCGGAAGCCACACAAATCGCGCGGGACGGATATCGCCGTGGATATCGCAAATTTCTTGCCGTCGGTGGCGATGGAACTTCCTACGAAATTGTGAACGGTTTGTTTCCCGAATCGCTGGACGCGACAAAAGCCGCGCCGGGCGCCGTGCCCGACGACGTACCGACGCTTGGATTTCTTCCCCTCGGCACAGGCAATTCTTTCCTCCGTGACTTCGAGGACGTTTCTTCCCGCAAAGGCGGTTTAGAACATGCGATCGAGGCACTCGAAGCCCGGCGCTCTCGGCCCTGCGATGTTTTTCGTCTAAATCATAAAGATGGAGCAATCTATTACACCAATCTGCTGAGCATGGGCTTTGCCGCAGACGTAGCCATGCTCCGGCATCGTCGCTTTCAAGGCCTAGGTCAGTTCGGATATTTACTCTCAATATTTCTCTGCCTCGCACGCCTTAACCGTCGCCCGTTCCCCGTACGCTTCGCTGATCAACAAGAGTTCGATGCGCGGCCTTGCCTGTTTCTAACCTTCAATAACAGCAAATTTACCGGTGGCACTATGATGATCGCGCCCGAGGCAGTCACCGATGACGGCCTGATTGAATACGTGCGTTGGGGGCCGATCGGGCGACTGGGGCTGATTCGCAATCTAACAACTCTTTATGACGGCACTCACACCCTTCACCCTCTGGCCGAGCGGCATGCGGTCCGCCGAGTGGAGTTTCAGCTCCCTTCGCCTGTCGACGTAATGGTGGACGGTGAAGTTGCGACGCTACAGTGCGAGTCCATCGACGTAATACCGTCGGCCTTGCGCGTGGTAGTTTAAGAAGATTTTTCCGTAGAGACGCGGCTTGCCGCGTCTCACCCCAACTCCGGGCCCCCAGCGAATCGAACGCTGATCCTGACGCAGAACCGTGATATAAAACATCCATGTCGCAAGAGCGAAGAGAACGGCAAAAAGAAAGATTGGGTGTTAAAACGTCGGGTAGAAACTCGAAGCGCATAATGATTTACGTCCTGCTGATCGTCGCCGCATTTGGATTGGCGTACTACGTTGGCCGCCGCAGTCAACATCAACATGATGCTTTTGCCCGCTGCCTGAGCGATCGTGGCGTCAAGATGTATGGAGCCTACTGGTGTCCGCATTGCCAGGAACAAAAAGAAAAATTCGATGCGTCATTCGAGTATGTCCCCTACGTCGAGTGCGGCGTGAAGGGTGACCTGCACGCCCAATCCCAGGCTTGCAAAGATGCTAACGTCAAGCATTATCCAACCTGGCAATTTCCTCCGATGGGAGAACGAGTAGAGCGCGTGTTCAGTCTGCAGGAACTCAGTGACCGCACTGGTTGCTCCCTGCCGTGAGCGCTCTAAATAAACGCTTGTTCGGCATCGTCGCTATCCTTGCAATCCTCGGAATTGCCGTCTCCGCAGTTTCCTTGCAGCATCACTATGCAACCTCAAAGACGCAATATTGCGATATTGGGGAAGCATTCAATTGCGACATCGTGAATCGCAGCCAGTACTCTTCAATTCTAGGAATACCAGTAGCGCTGATTGGCATGCTTGGATATGCGGCCATTGCCGGAATGGCGACGATCTATGGCGAACGCCGCGACACGCCCGCGATTCTTTTCGCCGCTGCCACCGCGGGTTTGGCCTTTGCTTTGTACCTCACCTACATCGAGGGGCATGTTCTCGGAGTGTGGTGCATTCTATGCCTCAGTTCTCTGGCTTTGATCACAGTCACGGCAGCTTTGTCGGCGTTAATCTGGTGGAAGCGCGATCAGCGCGAGTAATTTGTCTATGAGTTATTATTGTCGGTCTTCTTCTCAGCTACTTCTATTCGGGGGTCATGAATGAAAGTTCGGGCATTGGTGGTGTGGTGCGTCATGTCAGTCGCGCTCGCAGTTTCGGCGTCAGCGCAGACATATAACGAAGCGCAATTTAAAGGAATGAAGTGGCGCGACATCGGCCCCTATCGCGGCGGACGCGTTCTCGCCGTAACTGGAGTTATTGGCAGTCCCTTCACTTACTATTTCGGAAGCGTCGCCGGCGGCGTGTGGCGCACCACCGATGGCGGCGTGAGTTGGCAATCGATTTCAGACCACAGCATGATCTCCTCCATCGGCGCCATCGCCGTTTCGGAGTCGAATCCAAACGTGATCTATGTGGGCACGGGCGAGTCGTGCCTGCGCGGCAATATTTCCTATGGCGATGGAGTCTATAAAACCACTGACGGCGGAAAAACCTGGCAACACATTGGACTCAAGGAGACACAACACATTGCACGAGTTTGGATCGATCCGCGCAACCCTGACCATGTGCTGATCGCGGCGCTCGGCCATGCTTATGGTTCGAATCCGGAGCGCGGCATCTTTCGCACCAACGACGGCGGAAAAACTTGGGACAAGATTCTTTATAAGGATGACAAATCCGGCGGCATCGACCTCGCCGTCGATCCCCACAATTCAAATGTAATGTTCGCGGCGCTCTATCAAATCCAGCGCACGCCATGGAGTTTGGAGAGCGGAGGCCCTGGCAGCGGCTTGTACCGCTCGACGGACGGTGGAAATACATGGAAGCACCTCGAAGGCAAAGGATTACCCGAGGGCATTCTGGGCCGCATCGGAGTAAGCGTTTCGGGTGCCGATTCGAATCGTGTTTACGCGCTTATCGAATCAAAAGACAGCGGACTATATCGCTCCGACGACGGCGGCGACACATGGTCCCGCGTCAATGATGACCAGCGGCTTACCCAGCGCGCCTGGTACTTCACTCATATTTTTGCCGACCCTCGCAGCGCGGATACGGTTTACATGTTGAACACCGGCTTGTTCCGCTCCACCGATGGCGGAAAAACACTGAGCCTCTTGCCCGCGCCACACGGCGACCATCACGGCTTCTGGATCGATCCGCAGAATCCAAATCGCATGATCAACTCGAACGACGGCGGTGCGACCATCTCGGTGGACGGCGGCAAGAACTGGTCAACCGAATACAACCAGCCGACGGCGCAGTTCTACCACGTAGCGGCCGACAACGATTTTCTTTACAAAGTTTACGGAGCGCAGCAGGACAACTCGACCATCGGTATTGCCAGTCGCACCGACGATGGCTATATCGGGCGCCAGCATTGGTTCGACGCGGGCGGAGGCGAGAGCGGCTATATTCAGCCCGATCCGCGCGACTCGAACATTATTTACTCAGGCTCCGGTGGCGGCGCTGTCACGCGCCTCGATCGCCGCAGCAATCAGGAGCAGGATATTACCGTCTGGCCCGAGGATGCCGCCGGCCACGGCGTTGGCGATATGAAATATCGTCTTGGATGGACGCAGCCCATTCTGATCTCCGCCCACGATCCCAACGTGATTTACACCACCGCCGAGCGGGTGTTTAAAACCACCGACGAAGGGAAAAGTTGGACGCCGATCAGTCCCGATCTAACCCGCAACGACAAGAGCAAGCAGGTTTCCTCCGGAGGCCCGCTGACCAAAGACAATACTTCAGTCGAGTACTACGACACAGTGTTCGCGATCGCGGAGTCGCCGATTCAAAAAGATCTGCTGTGGGCCGGAACCGATGACGGCCTGATTCATCTAACCCGCGATGGTGGCAAGACTTGGGCGAACGTAACTCCAAAAGCAATTCCCGAATGGAGCCTCGTCAGCATAATTGAGGCTTCGAAATACGATCCCGGCACGGCTTACGTTGCGATTGATACTCACAAACTCGACGATCTGCGCCCCTATATTTTTAAGACTACAGATTTCGGCAGGACATGGTCGAAGATTACGAGTGGACTTCCTGATGGCGCTTACACCCACGCTGTTCGCGAAGATCCCGTGCGCAAGAACCTTTTGTACGCGGGCACGGAGACTGGTATCTACGTTTCGTTTGATGGCGGTGCCAACTGGCAATCGCTGCAATTAAACTTACCCAATACTCCAATTCACGACCTGATTGTAAAAAATGACGATCTGGTGGTAGCGACGCACGGCCGTGCTTTCTGGATTCTCGATGACATTACGCCGCTTCGAGAGGCAGCCACCCAGACGACGAGTGCTGTTACGTTGTATAAGCCGCGAGTGACATATCGTTTGCGCTGGCCTGATTTCTTCGAAAGGCGGCAACCGGTAGGCGCTAACCCGCCCACAGGCGCAATAGTGTATTACTACTTGCCCGCTGTACCGAAAGGAGTGGTGGCCTTGGAGTTTTTAGACGCATCCGGAAAAGTCGTACGCCGCTATTCCAACGAGGAGAAAAAAGAAGCGGATACTCCGCCTGAATGGCCAGATCAAACTCCTCCGGACGAGAAAATTCCTACCGATCTGGGCGTAAATCGCTTTGCTTGGGATCTGCGCATGCAGGGCGCGGTGCCGTTGGCCGGCGAGCCGAGCGCCGAATTCCGCAATCGTGGTCCTATGGTCCCCCCAGGTTCGTATCAAGTGCGTCTCACCGCCGAAGGAAAATCTTATACTGCGCCGCTTGAACTGAAGCTTGATCCACGCGTAAAAGTTTCAAACGAAGATGTGGAAAAGCAAAGTGAGTTGGGACGCAAAATCGTCGCGCAAGTTTCCGAAATACACGAGGCGATTGCATCGATCCGTGAGGTTCGCCTTCAGACTCGGGGGCTGGCACGCCGTTTCGGCGAAGATCAGCGCTATGCTTCGCTAGTTACCGCAACCAAAGACTTCGACAAGAAGAGCTTCGATCTTGAGTCGAAACTCTTGCAGGTAAATTCGAAAAGTTCAGAGTCAAATCTGAACTACCCTGTCCTGATCGATGAACGCTTGCACTCCCTGCTCTTCAGCGTCGATATTGCCGATGCAGCTCCCACCAAGCAGCAGTATGAAGTTTTCGACGATTTGCAAAAAGAAGCGCAACCGCTGTTGGCCCAATACCACGAGTTAGTCTCAAAGGATCTGCCGTCGCTGAACGAGCTCGTGAATAAACAGAATGTTCCAGTGTTGTACCTGCCTGCGGCCAAGTAGCAAACGTCTCTGGGAACTATCTCTGCATTTGATTCAGGCACGGCTCTAGCAACTTTAGAGCCGCGCCTGGATGCGATTCGCAAGGGTGCGGAAATCCGACACGCCTTGGAGTTCGTAATCCGGCAGCTCGATGCGGAAATGCTGTTCCAGCCGCGTCAGCAAATCCAATGCCTGAAGGCTATCAATGCCGAGCGTCTTGAAAAAGTCGTCGTCCGGGGCGAGTTTCTCGCGCGGCACTTTAAAATGCGTGGCCGCCAGGTTGAGGATTTCATCGAGTGTGTGATCGATTGTTGGCGATGACATAATCGTTAACTTTCTTACGGCAGATACGGCTGCGGTCCTTCGTTCTCCACAAACCTGCGCAGCCCTTCTTCCACGGCAGGCTGCGAGTAGAGGTCGCAGAAAATATCTATTTCTTGTTTTAACTCGTCGTACGGAATCGGCTTAATAAATTGTTTCGCAGCGCCCGCTGTCTTGCGACCAAACTTCGCGACTTGGCTGGCAGTCGCCCGCGCAACTCGCAGCGCTTCGCCCTCAGCAGCGATCTGGCTTACAAGGCCAATCTGCTGCGCCTTCATTACATTGAAGCTGCGCCCGGTGAGCAGCAGGTCGCGAACGACAGCATTACCCAAATCACGCTTCAGTCGCGGGATTCCACCGAACCCAGGTATGAGGCCCAGACGCAGCTCCGGGAAACAGAATCGCGCCATTCGGTCGGCAATAATAATGTCGCATACCAAAGCCAGCTCAAACCCTCCGCCAAACGTTACTCCGTGAACAGCCGCGATGGTTGTGATCGGAGCCGCATCAAGTGCGTTCATCACTGCATGAATACGCTCCAGAAATTCCCGAACTCCGCGCAAAGCCTCCGCTTTTTCCATCTGCTGGCCGCGCTGAAACAATTCGCGCAGGTCGGCGCCAGCTGAAAATCCCGCCTTCTGTGTCGAATACACAATCAGCGCATGTCCCTTGTTCGACAGCGACGGCAGGGCCTCCGCAAATCTTTCCAACTCCGCGAGCGTGAGTGATCCAATTTCGTTACAAGCCTCGCGGTGCAGCGCTAGCTCGATCGTTCCATTCACGATCTGCCATGAAAGCGTCTGGCCTTTGAACTCGTTCATGCCGTCTTCGCCGCCATGTTCTTCGAGCTCTCATACATCGCGTCAATTTCGCTGCGAAATCGTTCCGCAATCGCGTCACGCTTAAGTTTTCCGTTGGCCGTCAACAGTCCATCATCGATGGTGAATGTTTTCTCCACAACACGAAACGCCCTTACTTGCTTGTAATGCGGAAGATCTGGATTCACCAGGTCGAGCGCTACCTCAGCCTCTTCCGCGCTCACACTGCCTGTAATCAGCGCGGCTAAATACCCACGCCCATTGCCCACGATCACCACCTGATTCGCGCCCGGCAATTCCTGCAGAATTTTATCTTCGATCGGCTCCGGTGCGATATTGTGTCCTGATCCCAGGATAATCAGATTCTTAATGCGCCCGACAATCTTCCAGTTCCCGTTTGCATCTACCTCGCCTTGATCGCCCGTATGGAACCAGCCTTCGCGCAGCACCTTCGCAGTTTCCCCCGGACGATTCCAATAGCCGGGAAAAATGTTTGGTCCCCGCACAACAATCTCCTCATTATCCGCAACCCTCATCTCAAGGCCGGAAATCGCTGGGCCAGTCCGGCCCGGCACGACCTGCGTACTGGGATCGTCCATAGTACAAATTGCAGTCGTCTCTGTGAGGCCGTACACCTGCAACACGGGAATGCCAAGCATCATGTAGAACAATTGTGTTTCTACGCTCAGGGGCGCCGATCCACAGATCAACGCCCGTAGATTTCCGCCGATCATCTTTTTTCTGATGGTCGGAAACACAAGTCGATTCGCCAGCCCAAGCCAGAACCCGTCTCCAATGCGCGCTCCGCCCTCTTGCTTCCGCACCCACGCGCCTTTCGCCTTGGTATAGACCTTGAGCGGGAGTCCACCCGTCTTCCATAGTTGCTCGTCGACTGCTTTGCGCATCCGTTCGAGAAGAGCGGGAACATTCAGAAAATAATCCGGCGCAGCCAGCCGCATCTCACCGGCAATTTTTGCCAAGTCTGTGTTCAACATGAGTTTGCTGCCGCGCAGAAGGCAAGTCAGCATCATGATCCACGAACCCGCAAAGCATAGCGGCAAGTAATGAAAAACCGTATCCTGCTTGGCATGTGGCGGCGATGCTCCAACTTTCATCAACTGATCAAGCCGGCCCGAAGTGCTACCTAGCATGAAGCCGATATTCCCGGCGTTCAACATCACGCCTTTGGCTTCGCCTGACGTTCCTGACGTGTAGATGATCGTCACCACGTCTTCTTCAGCGATCACTGTTGTCGAACTCTGCGCCGGCGTTCGCCCAGGAGTAAAAACATTTTCAAAACAAAAACTGGGCGGCGCGTCAGGCCATGCTTGGACGATAGAATCCGCCAACGATCGTTCACCGCAAGCGATTAGAGACGGCGAGCAATCCTGCATCATTGCGACCAATTCAGCCGCAGCCTGACGCGGATAAAGCGGGACCACCGTGAGCCCTTCGGCCATAATGGCCAAATCCATCGCGACCCACTGCATGGAGTTATGCGCAAGCAGCGCGCAGCGATCGCCTTTCTTCAGGCGAAGCCGCCGCAAATAGGCGCGCGCTACATGCACTTGGGCAAGCAACTCGCGCGCCGTCATGGAGGCCGTTTGACCGTCGCGCAACTCCTGCAGCACAACCGCCTCGCCGCTACGCTCTAAGCTGCCAACAATTTGGTCGAAAAAAGTCATCGGTTAAAAATATGATTTGTACGCCAAGAAAGTATCTGAATTGAAAGCTCTTCTAGCTGTACGCTGCGACAAGTTGTTTCAGCGTCTCGCCCATCGGCGGCAAATAATCCTCCCAACTCCATTCTCCGCGGCGTGTGGGGAATTCCGGATACCGCCGCTGCACTTCCTCTTCGAAATACACGCCCATCCGCGCCATCATTCTCAAATTCCTGACCACGGTTCGGGCAATGCCATCGGCAATCCGCTCCCCGTCACGATCTAGAATTTCCAGTGCCGCCAGCGTACGCGCCTCCAGATCAGCGTCATCGACATTCATCAGCAACTCCTGGTGACCGCGTTCGTTCATCAGATTTTTTATGCGCTCATCCATCGTAATTCCTGCCGACGCCACCAAGGCCGGCATTGAAGTCACGATCCCGTGATAGCGCGAAGAGACCATCATGCGGCACGCGCGCAGAATGCTCACCAGCTGATACATGTTGTAATCGTCAGAGGTCAGCACCGGAACTCCGCCCAATTGTTCGGAAATACGACGACAGGGGCGAGCATCCATACGTTCAGTGGCTGCCATAATCACAAACACATTTCTTTTCTGCCGAAACGCGGCGACTGCCTTCGCAATCGAAGTCAAATAATGTTCATACGCTCGATCCGCTTCCGGCCCTGCGTTGTGAAAATACGGTCCGCGGTAATGACTTTCTTTGTACGCGCCAGCCAGGCTGTGCAGCGCGGCTTTCGTCACGGACGCCTTCACCGGCCACTCAAACGGATTAATCGGGCACACTACCAGCACCGGTGCCTTTCCATCCCAACCCACATCGCGTAACGCTTTTCGCCCGTACTCTGCGCCCAGCGGTTCAAACGTCCACGCTGTGTCTGTGCCTAACTCCGTCGGCACGCCAAGCTCGCGAAGAATTTTTCGCGATTCTTCATTGCGCGTAATCACCAGCGAATTGCGACAGTAGCGCCCACACATTTTCGCCACCAGCGGGTCCATATGTCCCGCTTCGGCGCCGTACCCGACCGATAACTTGTTTTCTGCCGACGCGATGCCAAGCGACCCAATCATCATCGTTGCCAGCGCGTTCGCGAATTTCGACTTGAACATCGAGCCCTCGCAGGCCACAACGCCATGATGTTTAGGAACTTCATTCGCGAGGAAAGGAGGAAAAATATCCGGCAGGCGCACTTGCGAAGTGCCTTCAAAATATCCGCGCGAGCGATCAAAGTTGAACGTCATCATGCTGAGATCAACATTTTCGGGTCCCAGAATTCTCCGGATTTGCCGCAGCATCTCTTCGACTCTTACATCCGATCCCGTGTTGCGCGTCCCGTTATAGCCCGCGAATAACAGCTTCAGTTTTTCGCCCGGCTGCCACGGTTCCCGCTTGCCCATCATCCACTGAAGTTTTTTCCCTTCGATGATGCCCGACACCCATGCCTCGAGCACGAAGTCCATCATGCCGCGGAACCTCCGGCTCTGGTATTTTCCGGCCACGCCCGGTAGGGATATTGAAAGCTATGTTCGCGGCTGAACCGGAGAAGTGGAAGGCTGTATTGCGAGAATGGTACCGGTTTGCGCCCGATCTCCGTCGTGACCCGCCGGTTGTCGAAAACCGTGTTCCACGTTAGGTAAGGCATGAATACTTTCATCAGTGCCGCCCCGTGCCCAACCGGCCCTTTGCGGTTCGCCAAAATATTGATGATTGAATCGAAAGGATTCTCAAGGATGGGCACGAATACCGGTGCGCGCTTGTTTTGTTCCGTGGCGAGCGCTTTGGTCAGCTCCTGAAATGTTTGCGAGTCGTTGCCCGAAGAAAGATGATATGTATCGTAGTCGGGATTCGCCTTCATGTGCAGAGTCGAAATTGCTTCCGCAACGAAGTCCACATTCACAATGTCGATCTTGTCATGCGGGCGAAACGGAAGCACTGGCAATTCCGCGAGAAACACGAATGACCGCACCATGTCGAACTGTGTCGTCTGCGGATAGCGACTGTCGCCCAAGACGATGCTTGGACGAAAAATCGTCAGTGGCACGTCAGGCAGTAGTTCGCGCACCATGTGCTCACAGAATTTTTTGGTTCGGGCATAAGGATCGTAATCTGAGAGTTCCCATTGAATCGAGCGATCTTCCGAAACAATTTCATGGCTGCGCTTCCCCGCGACTGCAACCGTACTCACATTGGAAAATCGCCGCAGGCCGTGATAATACTGCGAACGCCGCGCCAGTTGCACGACTTCGAGGGTTCCGCGTAAGTTGACATTCAAACAACTCTTTTCGGACTTGCGATTTAATGACGCGGCGCAATGCAGAACGGAATCGGTGGTGTGAACGAGCCGGTCATAATCGTCGGAAGAAAGACCGAATTGCGGCAATGTAATATCGCCGCGGTAAATTCTGATCTTCGACTGCAAATATTCGTAAAACCTTGGAAATGGCAGATGCAGCTGCAAAGCCCGCCAAAGCCGTAATT
>JGI12635J15846_10004720_pt1 | contig 11769 bp, 13 predicted proteins | sample BlaSpr_A8_OM2_M2_FD_15846 | JGI IMG/M metagenome (IMG submission 15846) | reverse complement strand
CGCAGGCGCGGGACGCGTGGCGTTCAGCGGCAACGCGTCCGCGGCTTCGACGTTCGCGGCGTAATCCGAGGTCGGGCAATAGGCGATTGCGTCCTCGCCCGTGTCGGCGATCACGTGGAATTCGTGCGAACCGCTGCCACCGATCGAACCGTTATCCGCTGCAACCGCACGGAATTCCAGGCCGATGCGGGTGAACACACGCACGTAGGCATCGAACATTTTCTTGTACGACTCGGCCAGTCCGGCTTGATCGCGATCGAAGGAATACGCGTCCTTCATGATGAATTCGCGCCCGCGCATCACGCCGAAACGCGGCCGGATTTCATCGCGGAACTTCGTCTGGATCTGATAGAAGTTGAGCGGCAGTTGCCGATAACTCTTGATCTCGCGCCGCGCGATGTCCGTCACCACCTCTTCGTGCGTCGGTCCGATCACGAAATCGCGTTCATGACGGTCCTTGATGCGCAGCAGTTCGGGCCCGTACTGCTCCCAGCGCGCCGATTCCTGCCAGAGTTCGGCCGGCTGCACCGCGGGCATCAACAATTCGAGCGCGCCGGCCCGGTTCATTTCTTCACGCACGATGGCTTCCACCTTGCGGATGGAACGCAGGCCGATCGGGAGATAACTATAGATACCGCCCGCCACGCGGCGAATCATGCCCGCACGCATCATGAGTTGGTGGCTGACGATTTCCGCGTCGGTGGGAGCTTCCTTCAGGGTGCCAATAAAGAAACGGGATGCTTTCATTCAAAAATTTTCCAAAGCGGGAGCGCGTCGATTGAATGGGTTTTCGACCCAAACCTGCGGAACATGCAGAACGTGCGGAACGAGTGAACGACGGGACAGCGATGCGGTAAGGCGTTCTGCCGCCCGCCCCGGCACCCAAGCGAAACGAACCCCGATTCGGGTTCGTGCCGGTGCGCCAGGCCCGTTATCTGTTTATAATCAAAGCAATTTTAAAGGATTCGAAGGTGGTTGTATGCTGGATCGTGAAGGCTTTCGCCCGAACGTCGGCATCATCCTCTTGAACGCGCACAACGAAGTGTTTTGGGGCAAGCGGCTGCGTGAACATTCCTGGCAGTTTCCGCAAGGGGGCATCAAGTACGGTGAGACCCCTGTGCAAGCGATGTATCGGGAGTTACACGAAGAAACCGGCTTGCTTCCGGAGCACGTGAAGGTCGTGGGTCGAACCCGCGACTGGCTGCGTTATGAGGTGCCGGACAAGTTCATCAAGCGCGAGGTGCGCGGACATTATCGCGGACAGAAACAGATTTGGTTTTTGTTACGCATGGTAGGCCGCGACTGTGACATTTGTTTGCGTGCGACTGATCATCCGGAATTCGATGCCTGGCGGTGGAATGAGTATTGGGTCCCGCTCGACGCGGTGATCGAGTTCAAGCGGGATGTATATCAGCTTGCGCTCACGGAACTTTCTCGCTTTCTGAGGCGCGCGGTTGTGCGGGCAGAGCGCGCGGAACGCATGGCGCATCACGCCAATCGTTATCCACGCGTGATCCAGAGCATGACTATTGAAGACGCGTCCGTTTCTGCTAACGGCAGTGTCGTTCAGGCAGAATGTTCGGTGACCGAAGAGCTGCACATCTACGCACAACGTCCCTCGCGGGATTAGGACGTGTGTCATTCGAAGCGGCGGCGCGGAAACGCGCGCCGCTTTTTTTCGTGCAGCGTCGAAGGCTGGGCTCGTGTGTTTGGCATGCCGGCATGTTCCTTGGCGGGGACAATCGCGGCGCAGACACGCAGCACGATCGATTTGCAGTCGCTTCTGCATCAACCTCGGGAACTCAAGAATTGAAAGCCATTGCATTGTTCGCGGCATCCGCGGCAGCCCTTGCCGTGCTCGCCGGTTGCGGCAGCTCCAAGCCGTCAACCAAGGACGACAGCGCGTTCGTCTATCTCATGGACCGCACGCCGACCTGGACCGAAAACAAGGTCGACACCTTGCCCCCACTGCCGCAGGAGGCGAATCTCCTGCCGTTCACGGTGTCGGAAAATACACCGCTGACTTTTTTCATCGATAAAAACTCGCTCAGCGTCGGCACGGACGGTGTCGTCCGTTACACGGTCGTCGTGAAAAGCCCGGCGGGCGCGCGCAACGTCAATTACGAAGGCATTCGCTGCGACAACTACAACTGGCGCCTGTACGCGAGCATTAATGAGGACCAGAACGGCTGGGACCGCACGGTCGAGAACGATTTTCAACGCATCGAAAACGGTAATTTGAACGCTTATCGCGCAGCGCTGTATCAGGATTATTTCTGCGCCAACAAGTTGCCGACGGGCTCGGCAAAGCAGATTTTGTCGAACATCCAGATGAAGCGGACCGCGGTTTCGAACTATCACTAGATTGTCATTAGCTGGAAAAACCCGCTGTGCCTCACGGTCAGCGGGCTTTTTTTCGTCTGCGGCCGCATCGCATTGCACGATCTCGTCACGTAGCAGGGTTATGTTGTTCACGATCATTGGCGATTTTTAATCGTTCACATACGATCGGCGGGATAGTTTCAGTAACAAGTGCTTACAAGGAGAAACATAGTGACCCTGCTCGACTCAAGGCTGTTGTCCGACTACGCCTGCCAGCGTACAGCGGGTACGGTTGCGCGCCTGGTGTCGCGCGAGCTCGCGCAACGGGGCGCGGCGACTATCGAGCAGCTATCGGGGACCCAAGGGAAAGATTTGATAGATAAAAGCGCTNAATTGAACGCTTTTAACCAAAATTTCCGCACCAACGACCTGAAATAAACAAAAAGCCGCCAAAATTGGCGGCTTTTTGTTTTCNACGAGCCGGTCTACTTACGCCAGCACCAGATTGTCCCGATGAATCAACTCGGGTTCGAGCATGTATCCGAGCACCGTTTCGATCTCTCCGCTCGGCCGGCGCTGAATCAACCGCGCCTCGGAACTGCTGTAATTCGTGATGCCGCGCGCCACTTCCTGCCCACCCGGACTCATGCACGCGATCACTTCGCCGCGCTCGAACGCGCCGTGAACATCGATCACGCCGATCGGCAACAAGCTCTTACCGCCCGCGGTGAGCTTCTCGACCGCGCCGTTGTCTATAACCACGTGGCCCCGCACCTGCAAATGATCCGCCATCCATTGCTTGCGAGCCGCGATACGCGCCGTCCGCGCGATCAGCTGCGTACCGATCATCTCGCCCGACGCAAGCCGCGTCAGGACATCCGATTCCCGCCCGCTCGCAATCACCGTGTTCGCGCCGCTATGCGCCGCGCGTTTTGCCGCGAGGATCTTGGTCAGCATGCCGCCGCGCCCCAGACTCGAACCCGCGCCGCCAGCCATGGCTTCGAGTTCCGGCGTGCCCGCATCGGCCTGTTCGACCAGCGTGGCAGAGGGATCGTGGCGTGGATCGGCGGTGAACAGGCCGCGCTGATCGGTGAGGATGATCAGCGCATCGCCTTCTATGAGATTCGCTACCAGCGCGCCCAGCGTGTCGTTGTCGCCGAACTTGATTTCGTCGGTGATGACGGTGTCGTTTTCGTTGATGATCGGCACGCAGCCCAAGCGCAGCAAGGTGAGCAGGGTTGAGCGCGCGTTCAGGTAGCGTTCGCGGTCGGCGAGATCGGCGTGCGTGAGGAGAATCTGCGCGGTGCGCATGCCGTGCTTGCCGAAACTGCTTTCGTAGACTTGCGCCAAACCCATTTGGCCAACGGCAGCGGCCGCTTGCAGTTCGTCGATTTCGCGCGGCCGCTTCGTCCAGCCCAGCCGATGGATACCTTCAGCAATCGCGCCGGAACTGACCAGCACGACCTCCTTGCCCTGCCCGCGCAACGCTGCAATCTGCGCGGCCCAGCGCGCGATGGCTGCGTGGTCGAGTCCGCGGCCATCGTTTGTCACCAGGCTCGATCCCACTTTCACTACGAGTCGCTTCGAAGCGGCTATGACGGAACGCATCTGACGCATTTCTCCTCATTGACGTCCTCCCCGGCTGAAGGCCGAGGATTCCTGCTGCTAGACGGCTACGTCCGGCCGCGGGTGAGGCAACGCGAGGCCGTCCAGCAGTCCCGGCACTGCGCCATCCTTGCGCACCTTATCCAACCCCGTAGCGAGGATGTTTCGGGCTGCATTGATGTCGCGGTCGTGGACGGTGCCGCACCCAGCGCACTGCCATTCCCTTATTCCAAGACCTGCAACACCTTTCGGCCCCGTGCGGCTTGCGCAGCACGAACAGGTCTGGGTAGAAAACGCTTCGTCGACTTCCTCGAACCACACGCCTGCGTCATCGCATTTGTACTGCAGCATGGTCCGGAATGCACTCCAGCCCGCATCCAGCACGGATTTCGCCATCCGTGTCTTCGCCAGGCCGGCAGCATTCACGTTGCCGACAAAGATGGCTCCGTACTCGCGCACGAGGGTAGTACTGAGCTTGTGGAGGGCATCCTTGCGCCGGTTGGCCACCTTCGCATGGAGCGCCTTGACACGTTGCTTCTTGTTCGCGCGCTGGGCCGACGCTAACTTCGACTCGACGTCGCGATAGAAGTCGTGACCTTCGGCCTTGTCGCCGTCGCTCGTCGAAAAGAAATCCTTCAGCCCAAGGTCGATGCCGACGGCGCGGGTCGCGGCGCTCTTTATCGCCACCTTGGCCTTCACCGTAACGTTGAGGTACCAGCGGCCGCGGGCGTCCTCGCTGAAACTGCCGGTGCCCAGTTCGTACTGCTGCAGGCCATAAGAGTCCCACAACGAAAGTGGGCGGCCGCAATACCAGACCTGCCCACTCTTGTAGCGCAGTGCGGAAGCCTTCACGGGAACCCAGCCGAGCGAGCGACACGCGCCGCTGCTTTTACGCCATGCAAGCCGGCGCTTCTTGAACTGCAGGCGTCGACGTACAAGCTCTTCGCTGACCGCCTGCACGGTCTGCGAGTGCAGCGACAGTCCGGCCTTTGTCGCCCCCGACGTGTATTTGTGCAAGTCGAAGGCCGTGCAGAACCGGTTCTCACGCTGGAGGATTTTCAACCCCAGTTCATTGCAGTAATTCCAGACGAAGTTAACCTCGCACGCCTGCGCGCGCAGAAACGTCGCGTGCTTGTCCTTGGTGCGCACACGCAGCGTTCGGGTCGCTTCTGTCTGAATACTGTTCATATGTACAGTAGTATATCCAATTTCTACGCTCAGGACACAACTTGAGCGCTCTTCATCCTCGGCCTGAAGAGGCTGTCGCAAAAGGTACAAATCGAAACAATTCGGCTCTATAAGTGCTTGAATTGTCAGGACGAGAAGAGCCGTCGCGTTCGGCTGTGTACCCTTTTGCGACAGCCTCTGAAGGCCGAGGTTTTCCGCGCAACCTGATAAAAGCCAGACAAGCAAAACGGCGATGCAACCCTTGCGGGCGGCATCGCCGTTTTGCTTTGGTGCAGCCCATCAAGCAGGCTGCGACCTACCAAGACTTAGTGAAGCTTCTTGGGCAACATCTGGCTGCGCAGACGCTTGCGCAGGCGGCTAACTGCTGCCGCCTTCTTGCGCTTGCGTGCTGTCGTCGGCTTTTCGTACGACTGGCGTTCGCGAAGCTCGGCGATCAGGCCGTTCTTTTCGATGGTCCGGCGAAAGCGACGGATCGCGACGTCGAACGGCTCGTTTTCTTTCAAAACAATAGTGGTCATGGAAGTCCTAAATCGCTAATACGTTTTTCTGACTGCGCGGCGAAGCGNNANCCTGCAAGGCAACGCCGCGCGCCGGCACTCCGATCGTCCACTCAACAGCGCGGACACGAGCAAAGCGGCCACGGAGGCCGGAAAAGAGAGAGGTGGGATTTCACCGCCGATCACGGCATGCGCAGTCTGTAAAAAACGGAGCAGCGCACTTCGGGCCGCCCGGCGTCGCGTAAAAATAGCGGCGCCATCGGGCAAAAATCTCGATTCGGGCGAGATGTTATCAGATCGCCGCACCGTCGCCAACCCCGCAACACCTGTTTACGGGGCTGCAACCCCATGATGATACGTGCTTTTTGCCGATTTCAGGCCAGATTGCTGGCTTCGTCCAGGATTACGACGTCCTCGGGCGCCAGGGTAATGCGGGTCGCATGGGCAAGGCTTTCGAGCTGTTTGACCGATGTAGCACTCGCGATCGGCGCCGTTATGCCCGGGCGTGCGATCAGCCACGCAAGCGCGATGGCGGCCGGTTCGGTGTCGTGGCGTTCTGCCACTTTCACGAGCGCGTCGACAATTTTCAAGCCCCGGTCGTTCAGGTAACCCGCGACTTTTGCACCTCGTGCGCTGCCCTTAATATCGGCTTTGGAGCGGTATTTTCCGCTCAGGAAACCGCTCGCCAGGCTGTAATACGGCACGACCGATACCTTGTGCGCTTTAACAATCGGTTCCAGATCGCTCTCATAATCGGCGCGATCATAAAGGTTGTATTCGGGTTGAAGCAACTGATAAGCCGGAATGCCCTCCTTCGCCGATACCTTCAGCGCTTCTTCCAGTCGCTCGCCGGTGTAGTTCGACGCGCCGATCACGCGCACCTTTCCCGCCGCAATCAGCTTCTGATATGCGCCGAGCGTGTCCAGGAGCGGCGTTTTGTCGTCGTCGAGATGAGAGAAATAAACGTCGATGTAATCCGTCTTCAAGCGCTTGAGCGAGTCGTTGACGGCAGCTTCGATATTCGCCGCCGATAACCCCGGCCGCGTGCCCAGCAAGCCGACTTTCGTCGCCAGCACGATCTTGTCGCGCTTGCCGCTCTCCTTGAACCACTTGCCGATGATCGTTTCCGACTCACCGCCCTGGTGGCCCTCGACCCAGCGGGAATAGACGTCGGCGGTATCGATGAAATTGAGGCCGTGGTCGACGAAGGCATCGAGTAGGGAGAACGACGTGCGTTCGTCGGCGGTCCAGCCGAACACATTGCCGCCGAAAACGAGCGGCGCGACCTTGAGGTCCGAATTACCGATAGTACGGTGCTGCATGCTTACTCCTGGCTGTTATAGGCAAACACGTGAAAAGTGCTGCCAAAAAGAATACCCGGGAATCCTTTTGCTCGCAGGCATCGGCCCTGCTTTCCATCGTCATTCCGCCCGGCTCAAACCGCCGAATAAGCGGCTAGTTCGTCCTCTTCTCGTCCCTTGCGTCGCGAATGTTTCTAGTAATCTGGGTTTGGCACTCGATTCAGCGTCCCGACGCAGAAATCTTCTTGCATCCGCCCGTCATTCGGTTTCATTGAAAGGAATCATGGATATTGTTCAGACAGAGTTCACCCCAGATATCGGGCTGCCACCGACGTATCAGCCGCTGGGGTTGGCCGCGTTGCTTAGAGAGGCGACTGCGGGAAACGACCTGACTCAGTTGGGGGAACTCTTGCTCGAACATACCCAGCGTTACGATGATCCATACGCCTTGCTCGAGGCGTCCGTCGTGCTGGAACTCAAATACCAGAGGTCGGCTGCGCTCGCGGTCCATGCACTGGCGATTCAGACGCGCAGGCACTATAGATTGAAGAGTGCCCGCTCGGCCCAAGCGCCCGTGAAGGTGCTGGCGCTCAAGGCCCCTGGCGACTTGATGTCGAATACGCCTTTCGAGTGTTTGCTCGAGAACGCTGACCTCCAGATAGAGGTGCTGTACGTCGATCGATACCCGCTTCAGGACGTCAGTTTGCCGGAGCATGACGTTATTCTCGTCGCGGCGTGCGCATCGGATGAAAACGCCGAGGTCCTTGCACGAATCGCCACGCTGATCAGTCAATCTGATCGTCGGGTGCTGAACCGGCCGGAGCGGATCGCACACACGACGCGTGACGCTGCATTTGCGCTGTTGGGCAAGGTCCCCTCCATTCGCATGGCGCACACGGTGCGCCTGCCCCGCGAGCGTGTCCTCGATGCCGCGTCGGGCGCGTTCGATCTGTCGGACGTGGTGGATGGACGCTACCCGTTCATCGTACGGCCGGTTGGATCGCACGCTGGCCAAGGACTGGTGAAGGTGTCCGACAGACATGACCTTGCGCACTACCTGGAAGGAACGGACGCCCAGGAATATTACCTTGCACCCTTTTTCGACTATAGCGATCCGGACGGCTTGTTCCGCAAATATCGGATCGTGATGATCGAAGGAACGCCATTCCTGTGCCATATGGGCATTTCGAGCGAATGGATGGTTCACTACCCGTACGCGGAAATGGTTGCGCATCCTGAACGCCGGGAGGAGGAAGCGCGCTTGATGGCGAACTTCGATTCCGACTTTGCGGTGCGTCACAGCAACGCGCTTCAGATGATTGCCGAATTGACTGGCCTTGATTACGTCGGATTCGACTGCGCCGAAACGAGCGATGGCCATTTGCTCATCTTTGAGATTGCCACCGCGATGGTCGTGCACGATATGGACGATCCGAACACGTTCCCCTACAAGCTGCCGCAAATGCGCCGAGTCTTCGACGCCTTTGACAACATGCTGCGCCGCGCGTCTGCGGCTCCTGTAAATGCAACCGACGACCGGTCGACGAACCAATGAAATCTAATACACTGAATTTTTCCGGCGGCCCCGGCGCGCTTCCGGAAACCGTGCTAGAGCAAACTCGTGAGGCCGTTGCCGCATTGCCGGAGACCGGCATCTCCGTGCTCGGCATGAGCCATCGATCAGACTGGTTCCGGTCGATACTGAACGAAGCAGAACTGAATATACGTTGCCTGCTCGGCATTTCCGACGACTACGCGGTCACGTTCATGCAGGGCGGTAGCAGTCTGCAGTTCGCGACAATTCCGATGAATTTTGCCACGAAGGCGTACGCACCGCCGGAATACGTGACGTCTGGGTACTGGAGCGGTCGTGCGACGTCGGAAGCGGCCAAAGTGGCCTCGATGAAGATCGCCTGGGACGGTCGCGCGACGGGCTATCGGCAACTGCCCGCCCTCCATGCGCTCGACGTTTCCAGTTCTGCCGCCTATCTGCACTACGTATCGAACGAGACCGTGGAAGGCTTGCAATTCCCGGTTTGCGAAGACGCCATGCCTGTACCGCTCATTGCGGACATGTCGTCCGACTTTCTGTCGAAGCCCTTCCGGCCAGAGTTATTCTCGATGATGTATGCCCACGCACAGAAAAACCTCGGTCCTGCTGGCGTGACGGTTGCGGTGATAAAGCGTTCTCTTCTCGAACGGATCCCCGATGGATTGCCGGCCATTCTCGACTTTCGCACGCACGTGTCACATGGTTCAAACTACAACACTCCCCCGGTGTTCGCGATTTATGTGATGACGTTGATTACCCGTTGGCTGCGCTTCGAGGTCGGCGGTTTGCGCGCCATGCAAAGCATCAATGAAAGAAAGGCGCGGCGGCTGTACGAAACACTGGACTCGTTGGGAGATGCGGTTACCGTCCACGCGGACCGTCAATGGCGTTCGCAGATGAACGCGGCCTTTACGTTCGGTGATTCGCGGCTCGACGAAGCGTTTATGGAGCTGGCTCGGGAACAGGGCATTGTCGGACTGGAGGGGCATCGTTCGATCGGCGGCATGCGGGTCTCTCTATACAACGCCGTTACGGAGCAGGCCGTGGACATCCTGACTAACGCGCTGACGGAATTCAGTTTGCATCGTGTCTGAGCATAAGGCCATGATGCAAATCGGGTGATTTTCGCGGATTACGCTCGGATTATGACGAGCGCGAGCCTGATTCGCGAAATGAAGACAAACGGGTTGGTTCGAGAGAACACGACGTTGCGATCGTCGAAGTAGCCCGTCTGGGGTAATTGGGGCCACATATCTTTTTCTATCATTCCGGTTTCACCGGTTATCGATTTGAATTCTACGGCGCTGCGTTCTGGACACTTTCCATCCGCCGCACTGCCTTCCCTGTGCTGTCTTGCCAATGGATGTGAAAAACGTGCTTGCCCAGGTTAATTCCGACCATTGCAATATTCTCCAAAAATGTCCGTCGCGTTAAATAAAACTGTCTCACGCGGCGTCAGGGCTGAAATCCCGCCGGAATCGCGGTCACGCCTGGATAGGCGGAAACGGATACAGATCAATCAACCGACGAATTGCGATTGACCCCTAAAGTTTCGAAGAGCGGGGCCGAAAACCCACCAAGTAGGCGGCCGGCTATAACGCTCGGAACCGCCAGGCAACAGGACCGTGCAGCAGCCATAACAGCCCCTTAAGCTCTTTCAGGAGAAATCCAAATGCTCGGAATTAATAGCAATATCAACTCGCTGGTCGCCCAGCAAACTTGAGCGCATCGGGAAGCGCGCTGTCGCAGGCCATCACGCGCCTGTCGTCTGGTAAGCGCATTAACAGCGCAGCAGACGATGCCGCAGGCCTCGCGATCTCGAACCGGATGCAAACGCAGATCAACGGTTTGAACCAGGGCGTCTCGAATGCAAACGACGGCGTCTCGATGATCCAGACGGCATCGAGCGGTCTGGCGCAGATCACAACGAGCCTGCAAACCATTCGTACGCTGGCTGTTCAGGCATCGAGCGGCTCGCTGTCGCCAAGCGACCAGGCAGCACTGCAACAAGAAGTGTCGCAGCAAATCGCTGAAGTGAACCGCGTGGCGTCGCAAACGACGTACAACGGCAAGAACGTGCTGGATGGCTCGGCAGGCAACGTGAGCTTCCAGATCGGTGCGAACGTGGGCCAGACGATCAACCTGTCGCGGTCACGCAAGTTGCCAGCGCGCAAACACTGTCGTTGGCCGCGTTCGGCGCCAATACGGCGCTCGGCACCGGCACGATGAATGTCTCCGTCGGCGGAAAGTCGATGAGCATCGCTCGTCGGCCACGGGCGCGTCGAACACGATCAACGTATCCGTGAGCAATGTCGCGAATAATGCGGGCCTGTCCAGCCTCGGCGTGACGTCCACTGCCGGCGCCACCACTACGGCCCCGTCGACCATCACGTCGGCGTCGAGCACGAACGCCTGGACGCAAAGCGCGTCCGCACAAGACGCCGCGTTCTCGATCTTCGGGACAACTGCAACGAGTTCCAGCAACACCGTGACCACTGCAATCCAGGGTGTCACGCTGAACCTCACTGCTGCCGCAATCGGCACGCCGCCGGGCACGCCACAGACGCTGACAGTGGCACAGAACACCACGTCGGCATCCACCGCGATCAACAGCTTCGTCAGCCTCTATAACACGCTTGTCACTACTTACGGACAGGTGGGCAACGACAACTCGCAGGCAGCGAGTACGCAAGGCGGCGTGCTGGCCACCAGCCCGATGCTCAGCACCATCCAGAACACGCTGGCGGGCATTATCGGCAGCGGCGTGAAGAACGGCAGTTCGACGATCTCCCTGGGAGCGATCGGGATCACGCTACAGGGACAAGCCACCGCGACGCAGCCAGCCGGCTCACTGGTGATAAATAGCACGCAGCTCACCGCTGCGCTCCAAAGCAACCCATCGGGGTTGCGGCTCTATTCAATTCGACGACCGGCGTGGCAGCGCAGATGACGACCAGCCTGAACTCGTTCCTAGGCACGGGCGGCTTGATTTCGAACAACCAGAGTGCGGTTAACACGGACCTCGCGAGCATCACGACGCAGCAAACCGCGCTTGCGACCTACACGACGCAGCTCACGAGCCAGTATCAGGCGCAGTTCACAGCGCTCAATACGCTGATGGCGACGATGAACAACAACTCGCAGTACCTGACGCAATTGTTCGGCGGCGCCAACAGCGCAGGCGCGCTCGCAACGGGGGCAAGCGGTTAATCTCATTTCTAATTCAACAGTGAATCAATGATCCATGGCCACGCGACGATGGAGCGAACCCGTTGATGATCCAGTTCAAGGTTGCGAAGCGAGT
>JGI12635J15846_10004719_pt1 | contig 11770 bp, 6 predicted proteins | sample BlaSpr_A8_OM2_M2_FD_15846 | JGI IMG/M metagenome (IMG submission 15846) | reverse complement strand
TCGGAACTGGCTCGCGAATTCAAGCAGAATCAAATTAGCCTCGCCTCACTTCTCGTGGCCACGTTGGAATCCGACGATCGCTTACTATGCGCTTTGGTGGCTCGTGAACGGCTAGATGTAATCTCTTTCAGCGCGGACCTTAGGCGTCTTGCTGAGACTTCGTCTATAACTGCGACTCTGGGGTCGAATGACTCGGACGACGGAGGAACGAGAATCGAATCTGCCGAAGATGAAATGTCGCAAATCTCCGTCGTGATTGAGGCCTCGACACCGCTTAAGATTTCGTCGCCGGATGGCTTGCGAAGTTCGGAGCGACTGTCCTTGTTTTACGATCTACCCTTGCAGTTCGCTCTCGAAGTCGAGCATTCCGCGCTGTTGAATACAATCCTGATGAAACTTTTGCAGGTTCTACCCGCCGCCGAACGGGCCGCGCTGCTGGTGCGTGATCGAAAAAGCGATGCTCTTTTGTTGCAGGCGCACGTTCCCCCCGGCAACCCTGCAGTCAGCCTCACACTCGCCGAACGCGCGATTCGAGAAAAAGCAGGTTTCATCTGGAACAAACTTATCGGAGATGCGTCCCCGAGTCTCTCCGACCAGCGCAGCCAGGCCGGAATGTACGTACCACTGGTATGGCGCGGAAAAGCGTTAGGGGTATTGTGCGTCGACAATCGTGGAGATTCAGATTCGTTTAGCGAAGACGACCTACGGCTGTTTATTGCTGTCGGTCATCACGCGGCGATGGCTATCGCCAGCCATCAACTTCAGGAGGAACTTCGACAGAGGTCGATGCTTCTTGAACGAATGTTAACCAACTTTTCGCCGCGAATCAGGCAAAAGCTGTTGGACAAGGCTGCTAACGGACGTTTGTCGCTGGGGGGTGAAAAATCCGAAGTTACCATCTTGTTTTCTGATATTCGCGGATTTACTCAAATGAGCGCAGCTATGGATGCAGACGACATCGTCGAAATGCTCAATGACTATTTTTCAGTTCTGGTGCAAACGATTTTTCGTTACGACGGAACAATAGACAAATTTATTGGAGACTCCATTCTCGCCGTATTTGGAAGTCCGGAGACCGATTCCCTTCAGCACGAAAAAGCAGTGCGTGCCGCCGTGGAAATGCAATCGGAAATGATCAGGCTGAACAAAATGCGTGCTGATTCTGGACGAAAAACCTGCGAGATTGGCATCGGCGTGCATTGCGGCGAAGTTCTTCACGGCTTTATTGGATCTACGGATCGAATGGAGTTCACTGTGGTAGGCGACCCCGTGAACCGTGCGGCGCGATTCTGTGCTGGGGCGCAGGCGGGCGAGGTACTGATCAGCACGGAATTGCATCAGCGCGTGTGGAGACACGTGGAGGTAGAAGCCCGTCCAATTGCTACGAAGCACGAAGGTGACCTTGCCGCCTTACACGTGAAATGCGTCAGGCCTCGAACTCAGGCTTCCACGACGTAGACTGTTGTGATCGAGCAGCTTCTCAGTTTTCCTCAACTCGACGGCTCTTCGCCTAGTGGATTTTAACCGGACGTTAAGCAGACCGCATGGCGGCAGCTTTCCGCGCGATCAAGGCGTACCCTTTGTCTGTAGCTTCTTTCTGGAGTTTGTCGAGGTTTACGCCTGGGTTGCCACTGCTCGGGTGATTCGCGTTGACTTGAGCGATAGCCAAGTCGGATTCGAGCTGGTATCCAGCGAGCTTCGATTTGGTGGCTTCCGCCGCAGATTTCTTCAGTACGGCATTAGCCGTGGTGACCTTTCCGACGGAGGCGTCTAGCAGTGCGCTGGCAATCAAAAAATCTAGACGCGCGGCTAGATTCTGGTTCTTGCTCACGTTAGCTCTAGCGGCTTCGCGTGCATGCTGTGCCTGATCCACCGAACCGTTCGCCAGGTAAGCACGGATTAAGACCGCTGTGGCCGTAAGTTCGTCGTCCGGATCGCGCTCTTTCCGGAAATCATCACGCGCGGCCGTCACCCGAGATACCGCATCCCCAAAACGGCCCTCTTCGATTGATAGTTGTGCCAAAGCGACCTGAGTTACCGCGACGTTTCTCTTCTCGCCCAATCCGTCGCGCATCGCTAGAGACTTGTCTAGATAATAGTGTGCGGACTTGAAATCGCCGCCCAGGACCGCAAGCCGTCCCAAACCCAGCGCTGCATATGCCGCCATACTCGTGTCGCCACTCGCGTTCGTATTTGCGTAACCAAGCTGATACTTTTCCGCCGCATGAGCCAGGTCACCTTGCAACTGCAGGACATCGGCGAGACTAATCAATTTGTCGGCGGCTGGTTCATGGCTCCCGGCGGTCTGGTCAAGCTTTATCGCTTCTTCAAGCAATTTTTTCGCGCCCTCGCAATCGCCCTGGGCAAAAAGCACCGTTCCGATTGCGGCAGTCGTGTTGGCTATACCGCTGGAATCGTCCAGATCCCGGAAGATCGTAAGAGCATCTACGTATATCTTCTTTGCGGTGGCCAAATCCCCTTCGTCGAGTGCTAAGCCTGCGAGATTGATGTTAACCTCGGCGCTCGAAGCTTTATCGCTTACGTCATGAAATCCAATCAGCGCCTGTTCCCACATTGTTCGGGCGCTGGCTGAATCGCCCTGTTGGTTCAGGACCAGTGCCATATTATTCATTAGGGACGCCTCGCCGTGGCGGTTACCGATTTCCCGCGAAATCGCCAATTGCTCTCTATACTTCTTGAGTGATCCCGCAGGATCCCCCTTGTCCGCAAGGGTGTTCGCTTCACCCTCCACTGCCGCCAGCTCGCCACGGCGATCCCCGGCCGCGCGATAAATGGCCTTGGATTCGCCATAGACCCCGCTTGCCTCTTGGGCTTGGTTCAGCCGTTCGAGCGCTTCTGCTCTGATTAGCAACGATCGGGCCACCATAAGGTTCGAGCCGTTGGAGTGGGCCTTTGTTTCCGCTGCGGCTGCTTGCCTTAAAGCCTCTTTAAAGCTTCCCAAGGACAGTTCCGCATCGGCTGCCGTTAGAACGACGCGGGGGTCGTCGTGGGCCGGAGAAGCGGGATCCCGCAAACGCTCGATTGTGTCGAGAGCGTCCTTCGCACGTCCGCCGGAAATCTGCGCCTCCGCCAAAAGGATGCCGTATTCTGGATTATCAGGAGAATAACCGAAGAGGGTCCGATAATTCTCGATCGCGCGATCCCATTCTTTGTTAACTTCATGGTACCGCCCTTCGATCAATAACCGATTTTCTCGCGACAAAGGTTTGGCCAGATCGGAAGCATTTCGCGCCGCTTGGCGCGCCTTTTCGTCATATCCGGTCGAGGCGTACGCTTCGGCCAAAGCGGAGTAAATCATCGCGGAATTTGAATCGGCGACGACGGCCTTTTGTAGCGCTTCACGAGCCGCGACGTTATCGAACGCTCGGAGCCTCGCTAGGCCTTCCGAGTAGAACTGCCGAGCTTCAGAGTTCGATGGCATCGTCGCCTGGACCTGGGCGGATTCTTCCAAAGACACACCAGCCACACCGATTTTCTCGCGAAGTTCCGCTCCAGCGTCGGTCACAAGCGCGTCAAGATCCTTACCTTTCCTCGAAATTGCAGACAGCGTCGTGCCATTGGCGGTGTCTTGCAACCGCACATCAATTCTGGTCTCACCGTCGGGCAGCGGAACATATGCACCAACCACGACAAAATCCGCATTTAGGTTCTTTTGAATTTTTCCAAGTGTCTCCATGCCGTAGCTATCGACGTCCGGAAGCGAGAGACTCGCCACCATCCGTGCTACGTCCTCTCCGGATATGGTTCGCAACTGGTCTCCCGCGCCGAGATCTGTTGTAAACATCTCGGCCAGCTCTGTCGACTGCCAATTTATGTCGCGTTGTCCGGAGACATTCTTGAACCCAAGAACGGCGATTGATTTTCTCGTTTTCACCGGCGGCGTTGAGCCCTCGTTCGAAGGCTTGGGTTTTTCTGCCATCCCATGGAACAAACCATCTCGAATACCGTGAACGTTTAGTCCTAATAAGCCACCGGCCATCAGGACTAACGCGAGACCCGCGCCAGCAAACCAAAAGACCTTTGGATTGTTCAAAGTCGGTGGTCGCGGGGCTGGCGGCAGTGCCATTGCCGGCACCGTGGACTCTGGCTTACGATCCGGTGCGGAAAGTGGCCGATGCGATGTTGCGCTAATTCCTTCCAGCGCAGCCTTAAGTTCGCGGGCCGTGTGATAGCGGCTCTCGGGATTTTTTTCGAGAGTCTTGCAGATCACACTTTCGAGCCCGGGAGACAAAGCCGCGTTAAACGAGCTAGGCGGGTCGGGATTTTTGTGGAGAATCGCCGCCATCAGCTCCACACTTCGGGACTGCGGAAATGGCCGTTGTCCAGTTGCCATCTCATAAAGTATTGCGCCGGCCGCAAAGATGTCTGTTCGTGGATCAACCGCTTGACCTCGAACCTGTTCCGGCGACATGTAGGGGATCGTGCCAACCAATTTCCCCGTGTCGGTCTCGACGCTCAGCGTTAGGTCGGTCGCCACGGCCGGCTGAACCAGCTTGGCCAGCCCGAAATCGAGAATCTTCAGGCGGCCGTCGGGCATAATCATCAAGTTTCCTGGCTTGATGTCCCGGTGAATGATGTTGCGTTCGTGCGCGGCCCCGAGCCCATTTGCGATCTGGGATCCAAGCCTCAGGATTTCGTGCTCTTCGAACGGACCTTCTCTCAGTTTTTCGCTGAGCGTTTGGCCGGCAATCAACTCCATCGCAAGGTAATCGGTGCCTTCTTGCGATCCGAACTCGTGTACGGTTTCAATATTTGGATGGTTCAACTTGGCGAGAGCGACAGCTTCGTGGCGGAATCTCTTGCGGGATTCGTCGCTGGAAATCGTTCCGGGCGGGAGAACCTTGAGCGCAACCTCACGATCTAAGTGCTCGTCGTAAGCGCGGTACACGACACCCATGCCGCCCGCCGCAATCTTTGAGACGATGCGATAGTGGCCGAGCGTCTGGCCGATCATCGGGGACTGGGAGCCTCTGCGGGGAGATATTAGGCGGCAGAATCAAACAAGTCAATGAAGACGTCAGGAACTTGCAGTCGTGGAAAAGAGATCGCCGGTGGAGGAAAGAATTCGCCCACTCGTACCATGCACGCGCACTGCGATTCGAATTGATGCGTACTGTATCTCCTAGTCAGCTGAATCTCGTGCCGTTCATTCCATTATGAGATGTTCACTTGACTTTCGAGCATTCAGGGATAGACTGCGCTCCATCTCGTCGGCCATCCATTTACAAGCTATTTTGTCGGCACTTGAGCGGCTTGTCCTGCAGCTCGGTTTTTCAAGAGGCAAGCACTTGAGGTTGCCAAATCTGATCCCTAGATGTGATAAGGCGGAGGCTGACGGCTATCCACATGCACCACAAACTCAATCCTACAAAAAGCATTTGTTCGCTATTTCTCATAATCGCCATCTGGGCCGTCCCGCGAAACGTTATGGCGCAACAGATCATCACTACTAATTTTCCGGGCGCACTTGGAAGTGGCCCGAATCTCATCAACAACAACGGTGAGATGGTGGGAGCTTACTGGCACACAGCCCCTGGGGTGGACTCCCATGGTTATACATTATTGAACGGCCAGTACACCACCGTGGATTTTCCTGGCGCAGTACAAACTATTGCGAGTGGTATCAACGATGCCGGCGAAATAGTCGGGAGTTACGTCGACGGAGCCAACGTCACGCACGGCTTCGTGCTCGACGGATCAACATTCACCACCTTGGATTTTCCAGGCTCAAACCTTACAGATTTAACCAGCGTCAACAATTTGGGCGAAATCGTCGGGGCATACACGGTCTCAAATTCCCCCGGCATGCATGGATTTTCCTTGAAATCCGGAGTATTCGCGACAGTCGATTTCCCTGGCGCTCAGATCAACATTCCGAATCAGGTGAATAACAACGGGGTGATCGCAGGTTGGTACTTGGACTCAAGTAACCTTCAGCACGGCTATGTTTATACCAACGGGGTCTTCAAACTAATAAATGTTCCGGGTTCAAGCTCGACATCGGTTAATGCGATTAATGACTCAGGTCAGCTGTCAGGCGTCTTTTCCAATTCCGCTGCAGCTTTCGGATTTACGTATCTGAATGGTCAATTCACCACCGTAAACTTTCCCGCCTCGACGGGCAGCATCGAGAATTTGGCCTTGAACAATGCCGGCCAGCTTGCAGCGTTCTACGAAGACCCGGGTGGAGATCTTCGTGGCGCGCTTTTGACGTTCGGGCCTTTCGCTTACGTTAATTCTGCGACAGGAATTAATGTTTACGACGTTGGAACTCTGCTATTACTTACATCCGTGGCGTCCACCGGAGGGACCTACCCCACGGCTGCGAGCCCGGACGGCACTACTGTGTATGCTACTGACTTCGGAACCGACACCGTCTCATTTATTGATACGACCTCGAACACAGTCACCTCGACGGTTCCGGTGGGAATTTCCCCGAACAGCGCATGCATTAGTCCTAACGGGATTAATCTCTACGTTTCAAATTTCAATGGAGATTCCGTTTCGGTCGTCAATACAACCACGCGAAGTTTAACCGCTACAATTTCTTTGCCAACAACGAATCCTGTCAATTGCGTTGTATCTCCGGATGGTAAGACTCTCTACGTAACTCATGATCCTCAGGCAGCAGTCACCGAAATTAGTACGCTAACCAATGCGGTCACGCAGACCATAACCGTTAATACGTTTCCATATGGCATCGCGATCAGTCCAGACGGCAAGACGTTGTACGTAACTAGCGCCGGCAGTCTGGATTTTGTAGATACGGCCTCAGGGGCAATCACTCAATCCGTAACCATCCCGAATGAACCGTGGGAAGTTTCTGTCTCTCCTGACGGAACCAAGGCCTACGTAGGTGAGCGCGGCGGGGGCGCGGTCGTAGTTGTTGACACGATCGCCAAAGTGATCCTTGCTTCAATCCCGGTGCAGCCGACTACCTGGAGTTCTGCACCAACCGCGGATGGCGCGTTTGTGTGGCAGGCGAATTCCACGGGATCGACTACGGCAATTATAGCTACGACGAGTAACACTGTCGTAGCGACAATTCCTTTTGGAGGCGGTGGAGGCGTAATAATACCTTTCGCGCCCCCCGCATCTCAATCGATAACGCAGCCGCTTAGTCCGACGGCACCGAACACGTTCAATTTTGGCCCACACAATTTTACTGTTCAATATCCCGCAGGCACGAGTTTTTCGGGTGTGAATATGACGGTCGTCGCTGCTCAGGCTACACAGCAGACATTTAAGGAGCGCGTTTCTGGTACACAATTCGCGAACGCCACGTGCATTGTCTATTCCGGCGCAGGCGGCAACTGCTTGGATTACGAGGTGACCTGCTCTTCGGCAAATGGCGGTCAGATCAGTTGCCCCAGTGAGGCTTCGCCAACTATTAGCGTCAAGACCAGTTTCGACACGCAACAAGCCATCCTCAACCCAGGCTTTCTAACGACGCCGATCGGCGAAAACGTGTGGACGAACATCTTCGAATCGTTCTACCTACAGCGAATCGACCCCACCATGAAGGGTCGAACGCGCGGTTTTTCGGAATTCGTTGCAGTGGATCTGGGGGCATCGAATGCTCAAGGCGCAGGGTCCGCAAGTTTTTCGGAGCCCCTGACCTCGAATGACGAACGCATCTTCCCTTCAGGAAGCATTGTTCCAGTGCAATTTCATTTAACGTCAATTGCGCATCCCGGCGTGATAGTCACCGACGCTGTGGCCGGGCTTTCCGTTGTCCAAACCAGCGACTCCAAGGGGAACTCGACCGCGAACATTGTTTTAGACGCACCGACCGGTTTTGCGTACTCGAACGGTGCCTATAACTATTCGCTAAAGATGACCGGCTATGCGGCCGGCACTTACGCTCTTACGATTTACGGCAATGCCTTTGCCGCGCAACAGGTGCAGTTCATGATTCCAGTTTCGACGACTGGCGCGCAGCTGACTACGACGCTTCAGTCGCTGAGCCTGAATTCTTCCGCTACGCAATACGTAGCGCTTTTGAAAATCACGAATACCGGAACTGCCGCGGCGAACGGCGTGTTGGCGACGGCTTCTACCCTTAATGGCGTCGCGACCGCAACCGCTTTGCCGTTGGGTGTAGGCGACATTTCGGCCGGGCAATCTGCCACCATGACCGTCAGTTACCCAATTTTTGCCGGCGCGCAAAACAGCCGGGCAGCACTAACTGTCAGTTTGGCCTACGCCGGTGGTTCATCCGGTGTGGGCTTGCGAGTCGAATTACCTTAGTAGTTTCAGTGTCCAAGGAGAAAAAGACATGAAACCCACAACGCAACGCCGAACCCTAATGACCCTCGGATTGATCGCATTTCTCGCAGCGTTCCTTCCCGGCACGCTCCGCGCCGACACTACCCAGTTGACGCTTTCTAGCGTTTCCGGAAGCGCCGGCCAGGTCGTGACGGTCGACGGCACGATCTCGAACATCGGCAGCTCTCTGATTAACCTGAACGGAGAAAATTTCACGCTGGGTTCGGACCTCAACTTCCTCAACGGCGACACTACGGATTTTCTTAACAATGCACCTCTCTTTCTGCTAGGTGACACGAATTCCGGGCTGATCGGACTGTTCAGCTTTGAAATCGCACCCGGTACAGCGCCGGGAACGTACTCGGGCAATTCGCTGCAGATTCTCGGTGGGCCAGGCGCCTTCGACCTAAATGCGCTCGCAAGCGCCTCTTTTACCATCGATGTAAAAGGCACGAAGGCACCCGAGCCGGCGCCACTACTGTTGCTCTGCATTGGCCTTATAGGAGTTCTAGGTGTTGCGCGTCGCACGATCCACGCGTAAAGGCGCAACTCGAGAGTCGCGTCCTCCTGCAGACCCTATCGTAGCGGTGAAAGGAAAGACACAACCCAAAAGCGCTTCGCGGATGTACGGCGGGCAGCGGCGACAATCTCCGCGCCGATCTTCTCACCGACGCTGATAAAGCCAACCGTGTCCGGCACACCGAATACACCGGACGCCGCCTCGGTATCCTCAGCCGCACAGGCTGGGCATTCCAGATAATCGTTTTCGCTGAGGCTGCTTTTATTCGTTTCTCCGCATCTCCTCGCGTTGAGGAACCGTCCGCACTTGGTGTTCACGAGTTCAATCGCATAGCCAAAAGCGCCGACAAATGGTGCAAGCCGTAACTGGTATGGGCTGCTTCAAGAACCCTTCCGATTTCTTCATGAGCACTGGGGTCGACGGCGGGGCCTGCGCAATTCTCGGGCGGAGAAGTTTCGATTAGGCAGTTCCAGTCACGCCGACCATGAGGAAAACGCTTAGAACGAAATATAAGAAAAATGAGTTGGCCGAACGGGCGCCACGCGAATTATTGGTGCCACAACCTTTTTTTTGACACTTTTTTTTGGGACGGATTTTGATCAACGCGCCGTAAGTTGCGATGAGGCACGATGACGGAACCGGGCAACGTCCATTTCAATGAACGAGGAATTCAGTTTTGAAATGGANTAGCATCCGAGTAGTTTGAGCGTTCGNTCAAGCTCCTCTCGAAGGATCGAGAGGGACAGTGCCACACCTCCTTCGCCAGCGGCCTTAGAGCGAATTTCACTGTCCCTTAAGAACAAGCACTGGTGGAGGAACAGAGGAAGTGACTCGGCTTGCGGCACGACTTCCGATTACTGCTTCTGCTGAGACTTGATGTCGGGGTAATGCAAGCGCTCAATCTTGATGTTCGCCAAACCTTTTTTGGCGTCGGATATGGCTCTCAGTTCCCGCGAGGTTTCGTATGACGCACGGACCTCATCTGTGGATTCATCCAGCTTGCGAATACGATTACTAATCGCAATTTCTGCATCAACTATACGTTCTAGCAACTTGTTGATGTCAGGCTCTTCGATGGCATTGAAGAATTCAGTTTGCCAAGGGTAGGACGCATCGCCCATGTTCGCAGTTTAATCTTCAGGCCGGAATCGGGTCAAGAAATCTGCTAGTTAACAGAGCAGTAATAATAATAAAGTTGACCAATCCGCTATCGTGTACAAGAATTGCTGCTTCCCCGCTAGATTCGGCGGTAGATCGTCCTCTGGTGCTCGGATGGCAGCATACGAATACACGTTGAAGGTTGGGGTCCAAGCGGCTTCAGGTACGACGCTGCACACGACGAAACCTATCACCGAGCGCGTCACCATTGTGGATCTCTACGACGGCCAACGCTACCGGGTACAGGCAGTCTACAAAGCTAGAGAGGGCGAGCGAGAATGGAGCACCATGCCAGAGACGGTGGTCCACCTTGGGCACTCCGGTCACGTAAATAGCGCCGAGCTCGCGCGACTTCGTGATCAGGAGCATTACATCGTGGACGGAAGGTTCGGTCCTTTCGACTACGTGGTCTTTACGGCACCGCAATGACGATTACATCTCGTTAAGGAGCGATTGGAGAGCCGACAAGCCGCGGTACCGGACATGTGGATTTGATTGTCCGGTTACCGCGTTAACCAGGAGTTATCGACAGAAAACCAAATCAGTTTGAATTTACTCGGCTCTCTTGCGTCCGACCCATTTGGAGGCTCCCGCGAGACGGTCAATCGCGCTACCAGCTCCATCAAAGATGCATGGGAGATTTTTGTCGTGTGGCTCCCCTTGTGGGCGACATTGGCCTTGCCGTCGTACAAGACAGTTCCATCACCGTGGATTTCGATTTTGTAGGCTGGACATCTACCGTAGCAGCCGCTGCGGCTCAGGGTAATTCGCAACGTATTCCAATCATGGATTTCGGGAAAAGCAGCGTTGACGTTAGGATGCGGGTCGACCTGAGCCCTCGAATTTTGCCCGAAACCGAGGGACGCAGCCATAAGAGTTGCCATCAAAATCCACTTAAGGTTCATGCTGTTTATTAGCTCTGCACTTTAGAACGAACGACGTTAGGTCACTTGCATCAATGGCACTTCCACGGTGGAACCTTACGATTTTCGCACAGAACGTCGTCTAACTCCTGGTTAGTCGCGTTACCGGACAAGTGCCGTACTACAACTCCAGATGTCCGGTACCGGCGTTAATCAGGCGTGGAAAGATCACTGAACTCGCGTCGCCGGCACGTTTGTCGTCACGCGCTTCGAAAATTCGCGCAGTATATTCCCAGCCATCCGGCCGGCCAGCCCAATTGCTGCGTTACTGAAAACGAGGCCCACACCGCGATTGGCTTTAGGGTAGTACAGATTAGACAGCGCGGCCGACGACACATCGCCAAGAAAATAGGAATAGTTGGGCTGAGTGAGCCCGCTGTCGCTGCGCGTGAAAAACGCCGATCCCAAGGCGTGTGCCAGCCGCGACTTAAACGAGTAACCGGCGCCCAAATAGAAGTACCGGGGATCCTGGTGGAAAAGCGAGGGGAAAACGGCNTGGGTTAGAAAGTCGCTGCTGCGCCCGTCGGCGAACTTTGCCGCGTAACGTTTTGCATATCCTGAAGCCCCTTGCCCGTAGCCGGAGAACGAGTTCGTCGCCTGCTCGATCCCGGCACCGAAGCCGACACCAATCATCGCAACCGGATCGAACGTCCCCCTCGCGGCAAATAAAAACTTCTGTTTGGCCGTGAGCGGTGCCGCGTCATTTATGTAGCTCGTGTAGAAGTTAGGAATCACGCCCAGCAGACGCTGCTTCTCCGCGGCTCTCACCTCTTCAGCGGCAACGAACTNNGTAGGATGGACCGTCACCTCTGTGTCCTTCGTGGCAAGCGTCAGCGAGACTTCAGGAACCTCATAGATCTGCGCCACCGCGACGATGAAC
>JGI12635J15846_10004718_pt1 | contig 11772 bp, 8 predicted proteins | sample BlaSpr_A8_OM2_M2_FD_15846 | JGI IMG/M metagenome (IMG submission 15846) | reverse complement strand
TCGAGGATGGCGGCCGCGGTGTCTTCGGCTTCGATCTTGTGAAGCTGCGTGGCGGTGCGGGCTTGAACGCGAACGACATCACCGAGCAGCCAAAGGAGCAAATCGACGGTGTGAACGCCCTGATTGATCAAGGCGCCGCCGCCGTCGAGCGCCAGAGTGCCGCGCCAGCGCGAATTGGCGTAGTACTCCGGAGGGCGATACCACTTCACGCGTGCATCGACGAATAAGAGCTTGCCGAGCAGGCCTTGATCGAGCCAGTTTTTCAGTTGCCGAATGTGCGGTTTCATGCGGTCCTGAAAAATCACGCCAAGCTGGACGTTGGATTGTTTTGTGGCTTCGATGAGAGTGTCGGCGCGTGCGGCGCTGATTTCGATCGGTTTTTCCGTTAGGACGTGCAGGCCTTCCCGGGCAGCGGCGATGCCCTGGGTGGCGTGGAGGCCGGAGGGACTGCCAATGACGACGAGATCCATAGGGCGGTGTCTTAAGAAGGCAGCGAAATCTTGATAGGGAGTGCCGCCGTGTTCGCGGCAGAGGCCGGCGATTTTTTCGGAGTTGGTTCCGTGGATGGCGGCGATTTCGACGCCGGGGATGGCTCGTGCGGCGCGGGCGTGTGTCCCCGTAATGTTGCCGCCGCCGATGAGGCCGATGTGGAAGGTCATAGAAAGTGATCAGTGATCAGTTTTCAGTGCTCAGTAAGAGAAGAAGGATAGTTGGATTTGTGGTTTTTTCCAAATGACCAGATGAGACAGCGCTGATTGATTCGAGTGGTGCATTCGGAAGACCTCAGCCCTCCCGACCGGTTCGGGGCAAGGTCCGAGGTGAGCTATCGACATGATTCGGCGAATCAAGGATAGGCGGCGACGAAGTCCTTGCAGGCGGCTTCGGTGGATTCGGGCGTGGCGATCGCCGAAGTGATCAAGATGCGGTAGCGGAAAGTGACGCTGGCATGGGGGGCAAGAGAGAAATTCAATTCTTGCTTGCCCTCGCTGAAAATTTTCTGGCCGAGCGGGTTGGCGGCGAAAAGGCCGTAGCCGCGGGCGTGCCAGTAGGTGGGAAAGCCGGGATTTTCCGGATGGTCGAGAATGGTGATGGTGACGGGCTCGTCACCAACAAGACCGCTGAGATTGCACCAGCGGCCACGCGTGCCCCAGGCGGCGTCACCTTTCTTGCCTTCACTGGTGAGGTAGGTGCCGTTGATACCTGTGTTGTCCAGCTTGGCGACGGTAGTGGCGTGGCCGCTCGCGTCGGTGTAGACCTCGGGTTTGTCGGAAGGGATTTCGAGAGCACGGACGACGCGAAGGCCCAAGAGGCCGTCTTTCTCATCCTTGAAATCGACTTTTTCGCCGAGGGCGCGGAGGGTGGTGATGCGGTCCACGCTGCGGAAGCCGGGCCCGCCGCGGAAGACGAAGCGGGTGTGTTCCTTGAGCAGGACCTTTTTGTCGAAGGTAATCCAATCGCATTCGACGTCGAGCTCGCCCTGCTGCGAACCGCTCTTTGCGGAGACGATGGATTGGTGCACGATGGTGCCCATCTTTGGAGCATTTTCCGGTTTGATGGCGTCGGAATTGTTCCAGAAATCAAAGCCATTGACGCTCTCGTAGTTGAACCAAAGGCCGGCGTGATGGGGATGATCGACGCGCTCGCCGGGGCGCTGCTCGAGAGGGAAGCCGCGAGTGACGACGGTGCCTTTGGCGCTGCGCAGTGGATAGAGAACGGGTTTTTTCAGCGTGGTGGGCCAGATGTAGGAAGTGAAGGGTTGGCCATCGATGGAGATGTCGACGCGGCGAGCTTGCTGGTTTGTGAGGACGGTGATTCTCTCGGGTGGATTTGGACCTGCGGCGATGAAAGAGGTCAGAAGCATAGCTGCAGAGAAGAGAAAGAGAGAAGCGGCGGCAATGAGAATGCGCATGGTTAGCTGCGGCCTCCAATGATGGTCAAATGTTTTCCGGCACAATATAAGGTGCACGATAACTACCACGTAGGAGACGGTTGGCTTCCTCATCGCCAATGACCTGCTCTTGTGCAGAATCGAATCGCAGCGTACGCCCCAGACGGTACGAGGCATTGGCTAGATGCACCAGTGTGGTCGAGATGTGGGCTTCCTCAATCGGCGAATGAATATCCTGGGCCCGACGGCTCCGAATGCAATCGACGAAGTTTGCGTAATGGTCACCAGAACCCTTGCCGTGTGGTCCGGGTTCGGTCTCATCTGTCAGCCACGTCTTGTATGTATCGTATCCATCGATGCCGAGATAGCCTTTTGATCCATAGAAAATGTTGCCGACGGTGTTCGTCTTTGCGTCTCTTGGCCCCAAGGACTGTTTGTCAGCAGTCTTTTTGGTTGCTTCGGCGGTCAGTCCCGCAGCGGGCACACCACTGGCCCCGTAAGCGCCGCTGCCTATCTCCACTTCGTGATTGGTAATCCAGTGCCGGACTGCGACTTCCATCATCTTGCGCTTGCCCTCCGCACCATCGAAACAGAAAGTGGCATTCAAGACATTGGGCGTTTCCTGGTCGTCCTCGAACATGAAGTGTCCACCCATGGCGGACACAGATACCGGGAAACCTACACCCAGACCCCAGCGCGCGATATCGATTTCGTGAATTGCCTGGTTGCCAATTTCACCGTTCCCGGTGTCCCAGATCCAATGCCAATTGTAGTGAAAGCGATTACGCGTAAACGGCTTCAGAGGTGCGGGGCCGGTCCAAAGGTCATAATTAACGCCGGCCGGAACGGCTTCCACTGTGGCGTGCCCGATCGATGGCCGCCACTTGTAGCAAAGCGCGCGGGCCATGTACACGTCGCCGATCGTGCCGTCACGCAGTTGTTGAATGGCTTCCAGCATTCCCGGGTTCGATCGCGACTGGCTGCCGTGCTGGCAAATCCGGTTGTACTTTTGTACGGCACGCACCAGTTGTCGTCCTTCAAACCAGTTATGCGAGCACGGCTTTTCCACATAGACATCTTTCCCGGCCTGGCACGCCCAGATGGCCATTAGCGAGTGCCAATGATTGGGGGCGGCGATTGAGATGGCATCAATATCTTTGTCCTCAAGGAGCTTACGAACATCGACGTAGGATTTGGGTTTTGGCAATCCCAGCTTCTCGATGTCCCCGAGGCGATGGTTCGACACGCTTTCATCCACATCGCAGAGAGCGGCAATCTCTGTCCCTGGGACACGCGAAAAGCCACGGATGTGATCGTTGCCGCGACCTCGCACTCCGCAAATTGCCACCCGGACACGATCATTTGCGCCCGTGATTCTTGCATAGCTGGATGACGTGACGCCTAAAGCAGTGCCGGCTACTCCGGCGCTGGTGAGTTTCAGAAAGTCCCGCCGTGAAGCTTTTGGTGAAGACATAGAACCTCCATCAAATCCGATGAGAACGCGCCAACGTTAAGAGACAGTTGTTGCGCCTGTAACTGGCGGTGGCGTACGCCTACGTGCCGTTGCCAGGATCCCCCAAGCAAGCTAATAGTAAGCCAAGACAGGAAATTCCGCTGTTGAGACTTACTAAAGGAATCGTTTATCAGTCTTGAGTTGACTCGGGCGGTCTGGGCCATGAATACCTTGACGGGATCAATCCTGGACCAAGGTGGTCCGGAGAAAACTGGCGATGGATTCGGTCAACTTTCGAGGACACTCGGTACGCGCCGTCGCGAGTGCCAAACTCCTCTTCAGGCGATGACCTTCGACGCGAAACTTTTGAAAGAAGTGCGAACGCCCCCTCAGGGCATGCTCGGGAAGTATCGAGTAGCCGAAACCAGATTCCACCAGCCGCTTGATCGCTTCCGTGTCATCAGCCTCCATCAGCACATGGGGCGTCACGCCGATCTCGTTGAAAAACCGGTCGATGACCATGCGCACATTGCTTCGCTTTGGGTAAAGCAGAAAGGGGACGCCGGCGAGTTCCGAAGCTCGCAGCGAGCTGACATGTCCGCTGCCCACCTTGTTTGCCGAGGGGCGCACGATGAGCAATTCTTCGTCAAAAAGCGGAATGAGGAGAAGGCCGGCTTCGGAAACGGGGAGCGAGATGAGCGCCAGGTCAAAGCGGCGATCGAGCAGGCCAGCAACCATTTCCTCCGTGACACCGACTGTCACGCGGATTTCCGCTTTGGGGTAGCGCTTTCGCAGCTGCCTCAGTGGACCACCTAACTGGTAGATCAGGGTAGTAACGCCCGTCGCGAAATGGAAAGGGCGAACATCTTTCGCCAGATCGTTTTCGAACTCCTGCTGGATGTGGCCCATCATCTTCACGACTTCCCTGGCCCGTTCAGCGAGGCGCAACGCCGCCGGAGTGGGAATCAACCGTTTTCCACGCCGCACGAAAAGTTCCGTGTGAAGTTCGTCAGCAAGATTATGGAGCTGGAGGCTGACGGCGCCGGGCGACAGGTGAATTTTCTCCGCCGCGCGGGTCATGCTGGGGGAGTCCATAACTGCGAGAAACAGTTCGAGTTGGTGGATGTCCATTTACCTTCTCCCACTAGCGATGGCCGCCCGAACGCATCGAGGCAACTCTACCAAAAAACGAACGGCGTTGTGGCATCGCGGTGTGGGCCGCAATCAGGGGAGAGAGGAATCCAGCCAAGAGGCAAAGTCTAACCTTTACGGTTTCGGATTGCGGGAGGGGAAAGCGTATTGCGAAGCCCGGTGGCACGCGTGGGTCAACAGCGCGCCCATTTTTTTCAGTTCCGCTGCCAGCGACTACCTCCATGGCCGCGCTCTGGTGACAGATGGCCGTTGGCTTTCCTGAAGACGGCAACAGCAGTAAAGTAAGCGAGCCTATTTCATGGGCCGAGCCGGCCGCGGATGCAGCATGAAATTATCTTCTTCCACGGTTTCGCGGGCCGCGATACAAAGGATCCATATAAACGATGAAAATCATCGATGCCAAAGTGATTGTTTGCAGTCCGGGGCGGAATTTCGTAACGCTAAAGGTTACGACAGAAGACGGGATCTACGGCCTCGGGGATGCCACGCTGAACGGGCGTGAACTCGCGGTTGCGAGCTACCTCTCCGACCATGTTATTCCGCTGTTGATTGGGCGCGATGCGCGGCGGATCGAAGATATCTGGCAATACCTTTATAAGGGAGCGTACTGGCGGCGCGGCCCGGTCACCATGTGCTCGATTGCCGCCGTCGATACCGCCCTCTGGGACATTAAGGGAAAGGCCTTGAATGTGCCCGTCTACCAGTTATTGGGAGGGGCATCGCGCGACGGCGTTCTTGTCTATGGCCACGCCAACGGGCCAGACATCGAGGAAACAGTTCAGGCCGTCGCTGACTACATCAAACTCGGGTACAAGGCGATTCGTGCGCAAAGCGGCATTCCCGGATTGCAAAGCACATACGGAGTTGGGCGTGGCAAGTTGTATTACGAGCCCGCGGAAAAAAATGCGCCGCTCGAAGACGCCTGGAGCTCAGAACTCTACATGAATTTTGTCCCGCGACTATTCGAACGACTGCGGAAGGAATTTGGCGAGGATCTTCCCTTGCTGCACGATGTTCATCACCGGCTAACGCCGATCGAAGCAGCACGGCTGGGAAAAAGCCTCGAACCTTTTCACCTGTTCTGGCTTGAAGATCCAGTTCCGGCGGAGTTGCAAGAAAGCTTTCGCCTGATTCGCCAGCACACTACTACTCCTTTGGCGGTGGGTGAAGTTTTCAACTCGATTTACGATTGCCAGCAACTCATCCAGGAACAACTCATTGACTACATTCGGACCGCGGTTGTGCATTCCGGGGGAATTTCGCATTTAAGGAAAATTGCCAACCTGGCAGAACTTTATCAAGTCCGGACCGGGTGCCACGGCGCCACCGACATGAGTCCCGTGTGCATGGCCGCGGCGCTGCATTTTGATCTGAGCGTCCACAATTTTGGTATCCAGGAATTCATGCGCCACACGGAGGAGACGGACCGCGTCTTTTCGCATTCCTACAGTTTTTCTGACGGTATGATGCATCCCGGTGATGTTCCGGGCCTGGGCGTGGACTTGGATGAAACTTTGGCATCGAAGTACCCCTATCAACGGGCGTACCTGCCCGTGAATCGCAAACTCGATGGAACGATGCACAGTTGGTAGAAAGCAGCTTTTCCTCTAAACCATGGACTCAGTACGCCCAAATTCAACATCCGGCCCCTCGGCGTCGCCGACGCAAACTACTGCTACGGCTGCGAGCGAACCAGCTTTGCAAAAGGCTCCCTCTGGCCCAGGCTATTTTCGCTGGGTGATTTGTGGCCTCCTGCTTCTCGGCACAACAAAGAACTACATGGATCGCTGGGTTCTCTCGGCGCTGAAGACCACCCTGCAGCATGATCTCGGTTGGAGCGAGATCGATTACAGCCACATCGTAATTGCGTTTCAAGCGGCTTACGCGGTTGGCATGCTCGCCGTCGGCGGATTTATCGACCGGGTCGGTACGAGATTGGGCTATGCCATCGTCATGATCTTTTGGAGCTTCGCTTCCATGGCCCACGCCGTGGGAAGCTCGCTCTCGAGTTTCTTCGTGGTGCGGATCGCGCTCGGCTTCGGGGAATCGGGAGTGTTTCCGGCCAGCATCAAAGCCGTTGCGGAGTGGTTTCCGGCGAAGGAGCGTGCGCTGGCTACCGGCATTTTCAACGCGGGCACGAATGTGGGAGTGATCCTTGCTGGGCTTTCCGTGCCGTGGATTACTCTCCATTTTGGCTGGCGCTGGACCTTTGTGATTATCGGCTCGCTCGGTTTTGCCTGGCTCGCATTGTGGCTCTTGCTCTATCGGAAACCAGAAAACCACCCGCGCTGTTCCAAGGCGGAGCTCGAGTACATCCTTGGCGATGCGCCACAGCCTGTTGAGAAAATTAAATGGTTGAACCTCTTGCCATATCGGCAGACATGGGCCTATGCGTGCGGAAAATTCCTGACCGACCCAATCTGGTGGTTCTATCTTTTTTGGGTGCCTGATTTTCTCGAACGCCAGCACGGGGTGCACTTGGCGCAACTTGGCCTTCCAATCGTGGTGATCTATCTCATTTCCGACGTCGGAAGCGTAGCTGGAGGTTGGTTCTCGTCTTCTTTGATCCAGAAGGGAGTATCTGTAAACGCAGGACGCAAGATCGCCATGCTCGTGTGCGCGATCGGGATCGTTCCCATTGTGTTTGCGTCCCGCGTTTCTGGATTGTGGCAGGCGGTTCTGTTAATCGGTCTTGCTGCAGCGGGCCACCAAGGCTTCTCCGCAAATCTTTATACCCTGACTTCTGACATGTTTCCGAAGCGAGCAGTAGCCTCCGTCGTCGGGATTGGGGGAATGGCAGGCGCGATTGGTGGGATGCTCATCGCGAAAATCGTTGGCTATGTTTTACAGTGGACCGGGAGCTACATGATTCCGTTTTTCATCGCCGGCTCCGCCTACCTGCTGGCGATTGCCTTGATCCATGTCTTGGCTCCCCGAATGGAGCCGGCTGGGATCGTTTGAATTGCTTAAAGCTCAATCTGGATTCATTCTGAATAATTCGTGAGAATGAATCGGATAGCAATTTTATTTTGATCGGGCGGCTGAGGTGAGAGCATGGGGTTGACGATCAAGCAGAAAAAGGATTGCCGCTGGGATGTGGTCAGTTTGGGCGAAGTCATGTTGCGGCTCGACCCGGGCGACCGGCGCATTGCGACGGCGCGATCCTTTGAAGTGTGCGAGGGTGGAGGGGAATACAACGTTGCACGCGGGCTAAAGCGTTGCTTCGGCCTGGACACCGCGGTCGTCACGGCGTTCGCCGATGACCCTGTCGGGAGGCTCCTGCAGGATCTCATTTACCAGGGCGGCGTGGACCAGTCGCTGGTGCGCTGGGTGGAACACGATGGCGTGGGCCGTGCGGCGCGCAACGGCCTTAATTTTACGGAGCGCGGCTTCGGCGTGCGTGCAGCACTGGGAAGTTACGATCGCGGGCATACCGCGGTCTCCCAGTTGAAGCCGGGCGAAGTCGATTGGGATCAGATTTTTGGAAAGCAGGGGGCGCGTTGGTTTCATACCGGGGGCATCTTCTGCGCCCTTTCACCGACGACCCCGGAAGTTACCTTGGAAGCTATGCAGGCAGCGAGGCGGCACGGCACGATCGTTTCCTACGATCTGAACTACCGTGCGTCCTTGTGGAAGTCTCACGGCGGCAAAAAACAGGCGCAGGACGTAAATCGCCGCATCGCGCCGCACGTCGACGTGATGCTCGGGAATGAAGAAGATTTCTCGGCGGCGCTTGGCTACGACGTGCCGGGAATGGATGAGCATCACGCCACGTTCGAAGTTGAGGGTTTTAAACAAATGATCGCGAAGGTCGTGAAAGATTATCCGTTCAAGGTTGTGGCCACCACGCTCAGGAAAGCTAAGACTGCGACCCTGAATGATTGGGGCGCAATCTGTTATTGCGATGGCAAGTTCTACCAGGCAAGAAACCGCGAGAATCTTGAGATTTTCGACCGCGTCGGAGGAGGCGATTCCTTTGCTTCCGGACTGATTTACGGGTTCCTGGCGGGACAAGATCCGCAATGGTCGGTGGAGTGCGGCGCCGCCCACGGGGCGCTCGCCATGACGACGCCGGGAGACACTTCCATGGCAACCTTGCAGGAAGTCATGCAAGTGATGAAGGGAGTCGGAGCACGCATTGCGCGCTGACGCGGAAGTGCCGGAGAAAAGGTGAACGCCAATGGATAAGCAAAAGGTTCGCGATCGGATCCTTGAGATTGGGATCGTCCCGGTCGTTCGCGCGTCGTCGCCGGTCGAAGCACGGATCGCGGCTGATGCCGTTTGTCAGGGCGGCATTCCCATCGTAGAAATCACCATGACTGTGCCTGGTGCCCTGGACGTCATCCGCGAACTGGCAAAGAATAGCGCATCCGATGTCCTTGTTGGAGCCGGAACCGTGCTGAACGCAGAGGCGGCGCGCCGGTGCCTGGATGCCGGAGCGCAATTCCTGGTTAGCCCGGGGTTGAACCTTAAAACTGTCGAACTTGCTGTACGGGAAGGGAAGCTGATCATGGCCGGGGCGTTGACGCCTACGGAAGTCATTACCGCCTGGGAGGTTGGCGCGGACTTAGTAAAGATTTTCCCCTGTGGCCAGGTCGGAGGCGCGAAGTATATCAAGGCTCTAAAGGGCCCGCTCCCGCAAATTCCTCTTGTTCCGACCGGCGGCGTCAATCTAAACACCGCGGCTGAATTCATCGAAGCGGGCGCCGCGGCGCTGGGCATCGGCGGAGAATTGGTGCAGGCCGAGGCTCTGAAGTCAAACAAGCCTGAAATCATTGTTGACAATGCGCGGAAATTTCTTGCAATCGTAAAGCAAGCACGGGCACAAATGGCGTCATCAGGTATCGCTGCCAGGGGTAGTCACTGATCGAAGCTTGCAGATCTGGTTGTGCTGAACGCAGGCCGCGTTATTGATTCACGCCACTGGCCAGAATTCCGCCATCGACCACCAATAAGTGGCCGGTCACGAAACTAGCGGCATCGGAGGCGAGAAAAACCGCGGCGCCTGCCAGCTCTTCGATCTTGCCGAACCTTCGCATCGGCGTGCGCATCAGGAACTCCCGGCCACGCTCGGTTCCATCGAGCAAGGCTGCATTCAAGTTCGTGCGCAATACGCCCGGAACGAGGGCGTTGACACAAACCCCCGATGTCGCCCATTCGATCGCGAGCGTTTTGGTGAGGGAAGCAACGGCCGACTTGCTGGCTCCATAGGCGGCAACCTCAAANAGCCCCACGATGGAAGAAAGCGATCCAATATTGATAATCCGGCCATAGCGCTTCTCAATCATGTGCCGACCGAAGACCCGGCAGGCGCGCAGCGTCCCGTATAGGTTCGTTTCCATGATCGTGTTCCATTCGGTCTCCGGAAAATCGAGCGTGGGCATTCGCTTCGTACGGCCGGCGCAATTCACGAGGATTTCGACGCTGCCGAATTCAGAGCATACCGATTGAAGGAGTCTCTCGATGCTGCCGTTATCCGTCACATCGCAAGTCTGCGCAAGCGACCGCCGCCCGAGCGCCACAACTTCGGCGGCCGCGGCTCGCACTTGTTCATCGCGGCGGCCGGTTGGCACGACATTCGCCCCGGCCTGGGCCAGTCCTCGAGCGAGCGCAAGTCCGATGCCGCTGGTTCCGCCGATCACCACCGCGGTTTTGTTTGTTAGATCAAGAAGCGGATGACCCATGAAGCACTCCTCAGATTCGCAGTTGCGTAGAGCACCAGGCGAAATGCCAGATCCAATTGTAATGTGAGACGCGAACTTCGAGCGTTGAGTATTGCTAAAGAGAATGTTTACCAGTCTTGATTTGGCACCGCGCTTCAATCCAAGTAATGGCCATCAGCAAAGAAACAATGATGAATCGGGAAGAATGCCTTGGCTGTCCTCAAATGTGAAAGAACGCGCCGCAAAAGTTTGCTCCCGTTTGGGTATTTCGTCCGATCCAGTTTCGAATTCAAATTGCGTAGTTTGTGGTCCTGCCCGCTGGCTGGAGCGAATTTCTACTCGCCGTACGGAACCCAGATGTTTTTCACTTGCACGGTGTGATCGAGGAACCACCGGCCTTCGCCTTGCTTCACGTCGAACCAGTCGATGGCGCGGCCTTCATTGGTGAACACCTGCTTCAGATTGCCAACTGAGAGAGTTTTCACCGCCGCGGCGCCTGCTTCATCCGTAAAAGACCAGATGGCGTCGACGTCGTCGTGTTCAGCGAGCGTCTTCATCAGCTCCGCGGCGCGGCCGGGGACTATGTTTACGACGCCATCCGGCAGATCGCTGGTTTCGAAAACCTGGTAGAGATCGCCGGTAATTAACGGGTATTTTTCCGACGGAATGGCGATGACCGTGTTACCCGTTGAAATGGCCGGCATCACGAGAGAAATAAATCCCAGCAACGGCGCATCCGCAGGGCACACTACGCCTACTGTTCCGATCGGTTCTTTCATGGCCAGCGCGACGTTGCGAAACGGCGGGTTATGCACCGCACCGTCATACTTATCGGCCCAGGCGGCGTAGGAAAAGATGCGCTCGATCCCCAGGCTGACTTCGGCTTCAGCCTGCTTCTTCCCGACCACGGTGGACAACCGGCTGGCGATCTCTTCGCGCCTCTGTGAAAGATTCTCTGCGATGTAGTAGAGCACCTGCGCCCGATTGTGCGCCGTCGCTTTGCCCCAGCCTTCCGCTTTGCGCGCGGCTTCGACGGCGTTGCGAATGTCCTTGCGGTTGCCCAGCGGGGCTTCCCCAAGCAAACGCCCGTCCGCGCCGCGCACTTCGACGCTGTAACCCGAATCAGGCCGCGCCTGTTTGCCTCCGATAAAGAGCTTCACGGTGCGATCGATCGGGGGAGCCGCGAAATCGGCGGGCTGCTCGGGTGGCTGATCCATCGCGAGAGGTGTTGCATGAACCGGTGGCGCGTTCTTAAACCATGCAGGCTCGAGATACTCGAGAAGGCCCTCGCGCCCACCCTCGCGTCCATAACCGCTCTCGCGATAGCCGCCGAAACCGCAGGCGGCATCGAACAGATTCGTGCAGTTGACCCACACCACTCCGGCTTTGAGCTGCGCCGCAATGTGCAGTGAAACATTGATGCTCTCGCTCCAAACGCAGGCGGCCAGGCCGTAAACCGTATTGTTGGCGAGTTCGACAGCTTCCCGCGGCGTTCGAAACGTCATCGCAGCGAGCACCGGGCCGAAAATCTCCTGCTGCGCCACCACCGAAGTCGGATGAACGTTGCTCAGCAACGTCGGCGGAAAATACAGACCCCGCGACGGTACGGGAATGGA
>JGI12635J15846_10004717_pt1 | contig 11774 bp, 14 predicted proteins | sample BlaSpr_A8_OM2_M2_FD_15846 | JGI IMG/M metagenome (IMG submission 15846) | reverse complement strand
CATTATGACTACAGTAGTTATATCTGAAGGGAACCCTCGATGCGCGAAATCCAGCTCCGTGATGCCAAGGCCAGCCTCTCTGCGGTGGTGGACGAGGCGATGCAGGGCAGGCCGGCGATCATTACCCGTCATGGCAAGCGGCAGGCGGTGGTCCTGAGCTACAAGGAATGGCAGCGGCTATCGACCGTTCCGAGCTTCGGTCGCCTGTTGATGACGGCGCCGTCGGCGGCGGCCGACTTGCCCGGCCGCCGCAGGTCGCCTTTGCGGAAATCGGGCCTTTGATCTCCCGATGTACCTGGTCGATACCAATGTGATTTCGGCCGCGGCACCCTCCCGACCGGCCTCGACCGCCCTGATAGAGTGGATGGATACGCATTCGGCATCGTTGTTCATGTCGGCCGTGACGGTGGCGGAGATCGAGGACGGAATCGCCAAATTACGGCGAGAGGGCGCCAGGCGAAAGAGCGCTGATCTGACGGCGTGGCTCGATACGGTCCTGCACCTCTACGGCGATCGGGTCCTTGCTTTCGACGCGGCGACCGCGCGGATCGCCGGCGCGATGTCGGATCGGGCGCGCGGGCTGGGACAGGCGCCGGGATTTGCCGACATCATCGTCGCGGCCACTGCTCGGCATCGCGGGCTGACGATCCTGTCACGCAACGTCAAGCATTTCGGGCCGTTGGGCGTTGCCATCGTTGATCCCTTCGTGAAACTGCCGCCGATGTGATCCAACTGCCGGTTGTTCGCGCCGCCGCTTTGTTCCATGATGACGTTGTCAAAACTCCTCGTTCCCGACCCGAGCGCGCCATGACCACAGAAGCGATCCGTCCTGTCGCCCGTCATAAGCCCTGGTACACGGTCCTGTACGTTCAGGTTCTGATCGCGATCGCGCTCGGCATCCTGATCGGATATTTCTTTCCGGACCTCGGCAAGGCCTTGAAGCCGCTCGGCGACGGCTTCATTGCGCTGATCAAGATGATGATCGCGCCGGTGATCTTCTGCACGGTGGTGCACGGCATCTCCTCGATGGGCGATCTGAAGCGCGTCGGCCGCGTCGGTTTGAAGACGCTGGTCTATTTTGAAACCGTCTCGACCCTGGCGCTCGCGATCGGCCTGATCGTCGGCGAGATCCTTCAACCCGGGCGCGGCTTCAACATCGATGCAGCCGCGATCGACCCGAAATCCGTCGCCTCCTACGTCAGCCAGGCGAAGGAATCCGGCATCGTCGCGCATCTGCTGGCGATCATTCCCGACAGCTATTTCGGCGGGCTGGCGCGCGGCGATCTATTGCAGGTCTTGCTGGTCTCGATCCTCTCCGGCTTCGCCATCGCCTATCTCGGCAAGACCGGCGAGCCGATCGCCTATGCGGTCGACCAGGCCGCCAAGGTGTTCTTCGGCATCATCCGCATCATCGTGCGCGTCGCGCCGCTCGGCGCGCTCGGCGCGATGGCGTTCACGGTCGGCGCCTACGGCGTCGGCTCGCTCTGGAACCTGATCGCGCTGATCGCGACGTTCTATCTGACCAGCGTGCTTTTCGTGCTGATTGTTCTCGGCGCCATCGCGCGGTTCGCCGGCTTCTCGATCGTCCGCTTCATTGCCTACATCAAGGACGAGCTGCTGATCGTGCTGGGCACTTCGTCCTCGGAGACCGTGCTGCCGCAGATGATCCAGAAGATGGAGCATCTCGGCGCGTCCAAATCGGTGGTCGGCCTCGTCATTCCGACGGGCTATAGTTTCAACCTCGACGGCACCAATATTTACATGACGCTGGCGACGCTGTTTCTGGCTCAGGCAACCAACACCAATCTGACGATCTGGCACGAACTCGGCATCCTCGGTGTCGCCATGATCACCTCCAAGGGGGCCTCAGGCGTCACCGGCGCCGGCTTCATCACGCTGGCGGCGACGCTTTCGATCGTGCCCGAAATACCGATCCAGTCGATCGCCATCCTGGTCGGAATCGATAAGTTCATGTCCGAATGCCGCGCGCTCACCAACCTTGTCGGCAACGGCGTTGCCTGCGTCGTCATCAGCCTTTCGGAAGGCGAACTCGACAAGGACAAACTGCATGAAGCGATGGCGCATCCGATCCAGCTCGGCGAAGCCCTCGAGCCCGGGGGCTGACTGCACGGGGCACCGAGCGTCCGGTCGCGGATGTTGGGCTCAGTCGCAGCTCGCGCGCGGGATCATCCAGGTCGAAAACGTCTGCCAGACGTTGCCGCCAAGATGGCGCTGATAGGCGATGAAGTCGGCATCGTCGTTGTGGACGAATTGATAGCGATGGGTGAACTTCTCGGTTTGTCTGGTCATCGAACTTCTCCCGCATCAGGAACTCCTTCTCACGTAGTCCGGACGCGGTGCCAATCAATAGAATGAGCATTGTCATACAATCAAATTGTCGAGAGGCTATGGGGTGTGGCCAGGTGAAGGCCGGACGCAACCGGGCTTGTAATTTCGGGAAATGGCAAGGCGAAACGGGGGAGGGAGCCTCCTGATATTTTTTCTGCGGGACGATGTCGGGTTTCGGTTCGCCGGATCGTCCTCGGGTCATCATCGAGATCAGGAGGTTCCCATGTCATATGTCGACGGATTTGTAGTGCCGGTGCCCAGGAATAAGATTGATGCCTATAAGGAAATGGCGCGGAAGGCTGGCGCGATCTGGAAGGAATATGGCGCGCTCGCCGTCGTCGAGTGCATGGGCGACGACGTACCCTACGGCACCTTGACCTCGTTTCCGCGCGCCGTGCAGGCGAAAGACGACGAAATCGTCATCTTTTCCTGGATCGTCTACCGGTCCCGCGCGGAGCGCGACGAGGTCAACCGGAAGGTCATGGCGGACGCTCGCCTGAAGGGCGAAATGCCGTTCGATGGCAAGCGGCTGATCTATGGCGGGTTCGAAATGTGGCTGGAGACGTGAGGGCTGCCACTTCGCGCGCGTCTCAAAGGATGAAGGCCGCCGAGATCGGATACTCAGCCCGTCGGCGCCGGGTTCATGTCGGCGTCGGGTTCGCCGGTGCGGACGCTATCGCCCTCATCAATCGCAAAACGCAAGCGCCCCGCATCGAGCCGCACGCGCAGGTGACGATACTTCACGAGGTAATGGATGCCGACAATGGCAGCGGCAAAGCCGGACGCGGCGGCGAGGCTAAGCGACCAGCGGGCGCCGAAGCGGTCGGCGACCCAGCCGACGATCGGCCCGCCGATCGGCGTGCAGCCGAGCGCGATGGCGAGGCGGATCGCCATCACCCGTCCGCGCATCGCGGGCGCGGTGGACAATTGCATCAGGCTGTTGGTCGAGTTGGTCAGCGTCAGCGCCGACACGCCGATGATGACGAGCGCCGCGCCGAACAGCGCGGTGTTGGGCGCGAGCGCGGCCAGCGTACAGCCGATCCCGAACAGCGCCGCGCCGTTCAACAGCAGCGTGAAGTGCGGCTTCTCGCGCCGGGCGGCCAGCAGCGCACCGGCCACGGTCCCGATCGCCATGATCGAGGTCAGGAAACCGTATTGGCCGGCGCCGCCGTGAAAGACGGTCACCGACATCGTCGAGATGAAGATCTGGAAGTTGAGCCCGAAGGTCGCGATCAGGAACAGCATCAAGAGAATGGCCTTGAGGTCCGGCCTGTTCCAGACATAACGGAAACCTTCGACGAAGCTGCCGCGAGCGCGGATCGCCCGGTGCTGCGGATGCAGCTCATCAATGCGAAGCAGCGCCAGCGAACACAGCACCGCGACAAAGGAAGCCCCGTTGATCAGGAATACCCAGCCGGAGCCCACCGATGCTATCAGCGTGCCGGCAATGGCCGGGCCGATCATTCTGGCGGCGTTGAACGAGGTGGAGTTCAGCGCCACCGCGTTCGCGAGGTCGGTTTCGCCGACCAGTTCGGCGACGAAGGTGTGGCGCGCCGGCGAGTCGAAGGCGGTGACGCAGCCGAGCAGGAAGGCGAACACATAGACATGCCACAATTCGACCAGTCCGGTGATGGTGAGAATGCCGAGGCCGAAGGCGAGCGCGCCCATTCCCGCCTGCGTCGCGAGCAGCAGCTTGCGCCGGTCGAGATGGTCGGCCGCAAAACCGGTCAGGGGTAACAGCAGCAGATGCGGGCCGAACTGCAGCGCCATCACCACGCCCATCGCGGTCGCATTGTTGTGGGTCAGTTGGGTGAGCACCAGCCAGCCCTGGGCAATGCGCTGCATCCACGTCCCGACATTGGACACCAGCGCGCCGATGGCCCACACCCGATAATTGAAGCCCTGCAACGAACGGAACATGCCCTTCAACCTGCCTCCCATGAACCGGATCGATTTTTTCGCATCACGACTCCGCCAACTCCCTGATCAGCGCCGCGGCGGCCAAAAGCGTTTGCTGATCGGCCGGATCGAGCCGCTCCATGGCGGCCAGCAGCCATCGCCGCCTGGCGATGCTGCGCTTTCGTCGCGCCTCGACGCCCGCAGTCGTCAGCGCGAACAGCACCTGCCGGCCGTCGGTCGGATGCGGCCGGCGCTGGACCAGCCCCGCTTGCTCAAGATCGGCAAGCGTGGTGCCCATCGATTGCGGCTTTACCCGCTCCGAGCGGGCGAGGTCCGCCGTGGTCACGGCGCCGCCCTTTTCGAGCCGGGCCAGGGTTGCATTCTGCGACCAGGACAGTTCGCCCGGGTTCACTTCCGTGCGCAGCCGCCGCGCCAGCNGACCGATCGCCAGCGAAAGCTCGGTCGCGGCCGTCTCAAGAAGCACGGGAGGGTCCTGGAGGGTGTCCATAATGCCANGGTAGATCTTAACAGTATAACTGGCAAGTTAAACTTGCAAGTTTATCTGTCGATCAAATTATGTATGAAAAATCAAACCGTTGCTGAGTACCCCCGCGGTATCGTGCAACGAGGTGAGGGCGCCAACGTCGTTGTGTATGATGCGATGAGTCTGGCGAAAGGGCGATCGAGTTACCCAGGTCGCATAGCCGAAGATTGATATCCCCTCCGACCAAACCAAAAGCAGGAATCCCGATGGCACGCGTGCGCTGTATCACCGAAATGGGCATGGGCGTCGACGTCCATGGCAAGGACGCCACCAAGGCGGCCAGGCGCGCGGTCTCCGACGCCATCCGCCACTCCAGCCTCGGCTTCTTCCGGATGCTGGGCAAGACCTCGAGCGACATGTTCGTCGATGTCAGGATCGGCGTGCCGGATCCCAGCTCGGTCGACACGTCGGCGGTCGCCAAGGAACTGCCTTACGGCACCGTGACCGTCACCGCGGTCGAGGGTGGGCTCAGGGTGGATGACGAGCGCGGCGGCGATGCCATCATCATTGCCAACGCTGCCGTGATTGTGAGTCTGGACGACGGCGCGCCCGACTAGACACTCGCTGGTCCGTGGTTCAAGCTGTCCGGCGCAGGCTCGCGTTCGAGCATGGAATCAGTCATCGGGCGAAGGAGCGTCGTTTGCCATGAACCGTTTTACAAAACCGCTGCTGGCGTCAGCCGCGTTGTGCGCGGCGACCATGTTGCCCGCGCATGCGGAGATCGATGTCGTCACGCTCAAGGCCGCGATCGAGAAATCGGTCGAGGCCGACTATCCCAAACTCGACGCGCTCTACAAGGATATCCACGCCCATCCGGAAATCGCGTTCCAGGAAGTGAAAACCGCGGCCAGGCTCGCAACCGAGATGCGCGCGCTGGGCTTCGAGGTCACCGAGCACGTCGGCAAGACCGGGCTGGTCGCCATTTACAAAAACGGCGAGGGCCCCACCATCATGGTGCGCACCGAACTCGACGCGCTGCCGATGGAAGAGAAGACCGGTCTTGCCTATGCGAGCCACGACAAGACCGAATGGCACGGACGCGAAACGTTTGTGGCCCACAGCTGCGGCCACGACATCCACATGGCAAGCTGGGTCGGAACCGCGAAGACGCTGGTCGGCCTGAAGGACCGGTGGCAGGGCACGCTGATGTTCATCGCCCAGCCGGCGGAAGAGATAGTGTCGGGCGCCAAGGCCATGCTGGACGACGGCCTGTTCATGCGATTCAAGAAGCCCGATTTCGGCTTTGCCCTGCATGACGGCGCCTTCGCCTACGGCAACATCCTCTATCGCGCCGGCATCGGCTCGTCCAATTCCGACAGCCTGTACATTAAATTCTTCGGCCGCGGCGGTCACGGCGCGGCGCCGCAGGCGACCATCGATCCCGTGATGATCGCGGCGCGGTTTGTCGTCGATTTGCAAAGCGTGATCAGCCGCGAAAAAGACCCGACCGAATTCGGCGTGGTCTCGATCGGCGCGATCCACGGCGGCACCGCCGAAAACATCATTCCCGACGACGTGCTGCTGCTGGGAACCATCCGCACGTTCAAGCCGGAGGTGCGCGCCAAAATGCTGGCCGGGATCGAGCGGACGGCGAAGGCCGCCGCCGCGATGTCGGGTGCGCCCGCGCCCGAGATCAAGATCACCGAGGGTGCCAAGGCCGTCATGAACGATCCCACCGTGGTCGAAACCGCCGCGAAGGTGTTGAAGACAGCGTTCGGCGACAAATTCAATACGTCGCCGCCGGGAACGCCCAGCGAGGATTATTCCGAATTCGTCAACGCTGGCGTGCCGTCGATGTTCTTCAATATCGGCGTCTACGAACCGGAACGCGTCGCCGCGGCGCGTAATGGTGGCCCGCCATTGCCCTCCAATCATTCGCCGCTGTTCGCGCCGGTGCCGAAACCGACGATCGAGACCGGCGTCGAGGCGATGACGCTCGCGGTGCTCAGTGCGTTCGACCAGCACGCCCGGGGCAGGTGAGAGCGGAGTGATGTCGACGNCGCATCCGCTCGATCGTCCGATCTGGCATGCGCTGACCACCCGGCAAGCGGCGCTCGCAGAAGGCGGCGCGCTGGCGCGCCGCTATCCGCCCGACATCGGCCCCTTCGCGGACATGGCGGATATGTCGGCGCAAAGTTTTGCGGCGTTGGCAGCGCTGATGACGGGATCCGACTATGTCGTACTCTTTACACCCGATCCGGTAACGCCGCCTTCGGAGTTCAAAATTCTGCTCGCCAAGACCGGCGAGCAGATGATCGGGACGCCCGCCCAAAGCTCATCGGGCGCCGCTGGCATCGTCACGCTCGGCGCCGACGACGTTCCGGCGATGCTGGAGCTGACGAAACTGACAAATCCGGGTCCGTTTGCCGCGCGCACCCGTGAATTAGGAACGTTTCTCGGCATCAAGATCGATGGACGGCTGGTGGCGATGACGGGCGAGCGCATGAAGCCCGGCCAATATACCGAGATCACGGCCGTCTGCGTGCATCCGGACTACCGCGGCCGCGGCTATGCGCAGATCCTGCTCGGCGCCGTGGCCCGGCAGATTACGGCGCGCGGCGAAATTCCGTTCCTGCATGTGTTTTCCGACAACACCAGCGCGATCGCGCTCTACCGCCGGCAGGGCATGGAAATCCGCCGCCGCCTGCATGTGACGGTGCTGGGGCGTGTCAGTTGATCGCCGATTTGTCTCCCGGACTCCTTCGAATATGATACGCCATCCCGTCATCGAGCAAGACGTCAGGCCCGGGATTCCTGTTATGATGGCAAGTCTCACCCGCTATTTTGGAAAATATCGACATGCCCATCATCATTTACGGCATCAAGAATTGCGACACCATGAAGAAGGCGCGTGCCTGGCTCGACAGCCACGGCGTCGCTTACGGCTTCCATGACTACAAGAGCGAAGGCATTGCGAAAGACAAACTGAAAGGCTGGAGCGACAAGCTCGGCTGGGAAACCCTGCTCAACCGCGCCGGCACCACCTTCCGCAAACTGCCGGAGGCCGACAAGGAAGGCCTCAACGAGCGCAAGGCGCTGGCCCTGATGCTGGCGCAGCCATCCATGATCAAGCGTCCGGTGCTCGATCTCGGCGGCAAATTGCTGGTCGGCTTCAAGCCGGAGATTTATGCGAAGGAAGTGGCGCCGCGCGGCAAGCCTGGCTCAGCTCGATGACAGCTTCCGACGCGCGGCAGCGCGTCGAACCGCTCTCGAATTCCATTTCGAGCTCAGCTGAATTCGATCACGTCGCCGGCCGGAATGCGGCCGGGCGCGCGATGGAAAAGATCGCGATCGATGACGGTGCGAAGCTTCGGCGTCGGCAGGGCGTCGTTGCCGCGCATCAAATTCTTGATTTCAAAGCCGCCGTCCTCGCAGATCGTCTTCAGCGAGGCGATGATATGCGTGAGGGGGCCCGCCTCCGCGAACGGCAGCAGCAGCCGCTCGTAGGCGACGATGCGCCCATAGATGTCGTCGATGTTGGAGATGGTGTAGACGGGCAGGCGGCGCGCGACGCATTGATGGTAGACCGGCATCACCACGGGCGCGAGCCGGGGCCCGAGGTAATCCTCAAGCGAGCGGCCCTTGCCGGTATGGCCATAGGCGTTCGATATCCGCGTGCCGTCGCTCTGGATGGTCAGGCGCGGCGGCGAGACGGTGGTATCGACGGTATAATAGACGAGATCGGCCTGTTCCTCGGCGAGCCGCGCCGGCTGGTATTCCTCGATGCGCGGCAACGATTGCTCGCGGGCGTAAAGCCGCAGCCAGGTGTTCAACAGGTCCCGCTGCTTGATCGATTTGACGACCGATGGGTTGGCGCTCTCGAATTCCACGGCTGCAATCCACTTTCAATGCAAAACAACCGATCATCCCGTTTGGAGAGAAATATTTGATGAAACCCGCTCAATGCATCCAAACAGCGTTAACAATAGCTTTCCGATGCCGCGCTGAAACGGCCGCCGCGGGGGTCCGGAAACCCTTCAATTATTCTCGGTAAGCAATTGGACTTATGGCGAATCCTCCGGCCTGCCGGCGCCGCCGGATGCCCAGCTTTCCGCCTTGCGCAAAGGCGGCCGTTGACGGCATATTCGCGCCGGAGGCGGCCGGTCCGGGGCGGGATTTTCCAAGGCGTCCCGAGAGAACCTGCCGGTCAGGAAAAACGAAGCCGCCCGCGAGCACCTCGCGGCGACGGCTGACGGGGGAAATTTGATTGGCCGATGAGTTCATTCTCGAGACCCGCGGATTGACCAAGGAATTCGCGGGCTTCTTTGCCGTTCGCGATGTCGATCTTCGGGTCCGCCGTGGCAGCATTCACGCGCTGATCGGTCCGAACGGGGCCGGCAAGACCACGTGCTTCAATCTCCTGACCAAGTTCTTGAGCCCTTCGGCCGGCCAGATTCTCTACAAGGGACAGGACATCACCGCGATGGCGCCGGCCGACGTGGCGCGGCTTGGCCTGGTGCGCTCGTTCCAGATTTCGGCGGTATTCCCGCATCTGACCGCGCTCGAAAATGTCAGGGTCGCGCTGCAGCGCCAGCACGGCCATTCGTTCGATTTCTGGCGTTCCAAATCGGTGCTCGATCGCTTCAACGGCCGCGCACTCGAACTGCTCGACGATGTCGGCCTCAGCGAGTTCGCCAAGACGCCCGCGGTCGAAATGCCCTACGGGCGCAAGCGCGCGCTCGAAATCGCCACCACACTCGCGCTCGATCCGGAAATGATGCTGCTGGACGAGCCGATGGCCGGCATGGGACACGAGGACATCGACAAGATCGCCGCCCTGATCAAGCGCATCTCCGCCAAATACACCATCCTGATGGTCGAACATAATCTCAACGTGGTGGCGAACCTGTCCGACATCATCACCGTGCTGACGCGCGGCCACGTGCTGGCCGAAGGCCATTATGCCGAGCTCTCCAGGGACGAGCGCGTCAAGGAAGCCTATCTGGGGGCGGGTCATGGCTGATCTGAAAATGGCCGGCGCCGCCGCGCTCGCGCCCGCATCCGGCGCAGCGCCAGTGTTGGCGGTGAGGGACCTGCAGGCCTGGTACGGCGAGTCCCATATCCTTCACGGCGTCAATTTCGACGTGAACGCCGGCGAGGTGGTCACGCTGCTCGGGCGCAACGGCGCCGGCAAGACCTCGACGCTGAAGTCGGTGATGGGGATTATCGGCAAGCGCACCGGCTCGGTCCGTTTCAACAATTCCGAGATCATCCGGGCGTACTCGGACAGAATCGCCCGCATGGGTGTCGCCTTCTGCCCCGAGGAGCGCGGGATTTTCGCCAGCCTCGACGTCCGCGAAAACCTGCTGCTGCCGCCGATCGTGCGCCCCGGCGGGCTGTCGCTGGACCAGATCTTCGAACTGTTTCCCAACCTGAAGGAGCGGCTCAACAGCCAGGGCACCAAATTGTCGGGCGGCGAGCAGCAGATGCTGGCGATCGCCCGAATCCTGCGCACCGGCGCGCGGTTCCTGATGCTGGACGAGCCGACCGAGGGCCTGGCGCCGGTCATCATCCAGCAGATCGGCCACACCATTGCGCGGCTCAAGAAGGAAGGTTTTACCATCCTCCTGGTCGAGCAGAATTTCCGCTTCGCCGCCACGGTGGCGGACCGTTACTACATCGTCGAACATGGCAAGGTGATCGACGGTTTTGCCAACGCGGATCTGCAGGCCAATATGGACAAGCTGCACACCTATCTCGGCGTCTGACAACGACGAGAAGAAACCTGGAAGGAACCACCATGAAAACCAAGAACAAGATCGTCACCGCGCTGCTGCTGGGTACCGCGCTGAGCCTCGCCTCCGCCGGTTTCGCGGCGGCCCAGGACAAGACCGTCAAGATCGGCGCGCTGTCCGATCAGTCCGGGCTCTATGCCGATCTCGGCGGGCCGGGCTCGACGCTGGCCGCGCAGATGGCGGTCGAGGATTCCGGGCTGATCGCCAAGGGCTGGAAGATCGACATCATCTCCGGCGACCACCAGAACAAACCCGACATCGGCACCGCGATCGCGCGGCAATGGTTCGACGTCGACAAGGTCGACGCCATCGTCGACGTGCCGAACTCCGGCGTGGCGCTCGCGGTCAACAACGTGATCAAGGAAAAGAACGGCGTCTACATCAATTCGGGNGCCGCGACCTCCGATCTTACCAACGCGCAGTGCTCGCCCAACACCGTGCACTGGACCTACGACACCTACATGCTNGCCCATACNACCGGGCAGGCGCTGGTGAAGGCCGGCGGCGACAGCTGGTTCTTCCTCACCGCGGACTANGCCTTCGGCGCCGCGCTGGAACGCGACACCACCGCGGTGATCCTCGCCAACGGCGGCAAGATNGTCGGCGGCGTCAAGCACCCGCTCAACACCTCGGATTTCTCGTCCTTCCTGCTGCAGGCGCAGTCGTCGAAGGCCAAGATCATCGGGCTCGCCAACGCCGGCGGCGATACCACCAACGCCATCAAGCAGGCGGCCGAATTCGGCATCGTCAAGGGCGGGCAGAAGCTCGCGGCGCTGCTGCTGTTCCTCACCGACGTCAAGGCGATCGGCCTTGAAACCGCGCAAGGGCTGAACTTCACCGAAACCTTCTATTGGGACCTCAACGACCAGACCCGGGCCTTCTCCAAGAAGTTCGCGGCCAGGATGAAAAACAGCGCGCCGCCGACCATGGTGCAGGCCGGCGTCTATTCCGGNCTGCTGCATTACTTCAAGGCGCTGGATGCGCTCGGCGGNAATCCGCATGACGGCGTCAAGGTCGTGGAAAAGATGAAGTCGATGCCGACCGANGATCCCCTGTTCGGCAAGGGCGAGATCCAGCCCAACGGCCGCACCATCCATTCGGCCTATCTGTTCGAGGTNAAGAAGCCGTCGGAATCCAAGGGGCCGTGGGANTTCTACAAGCTGATCGGCACGGTTNCCGGCGACCAGGCGTTCACGCCGCTCGCCGAGAGCAAGTGCGCGATGTTGAAGAAATAGCCGAAACGGCCC
>JGI12635J15846_10004714_pt1 | contig 11779 bp, 11 predicted proteins | sample BlaSpr_A8_OM2_M2_FD_15846 | JGI IMG/M metagenome (IMG submission 15846) | reverse complement strand
ATTCATCCGAGCTGGCCACACACTGAGTGTGTGGCTTCGATCTCGCGGCTTCCACACGCGGTGCTTTATTTCTTGCGTAATCGANTTGCAGCGCNGTCGCACACCGGCTTGGTTGCAGTGCATGGGTTAACTTCGCCATTCGCGGGTTGATCTGACCAATCGCGCTTCTGATTTCTGAACGTTCATTGCCTTGGGAACTTGATCGGTTCCAGCCCAACCTCAAGGTACGTCTTCCAGGATGCTCCTGAATCAAATCGTCCGTTTCATTCAGCCCGTAAATTTTCATAGATGTAAAGGAATTTTCGAGGTACCAATATTCGAGGTTCAGAATGACTACCCGACCCACTTACATTAGAACTGGCAGTGTCTGGGCAATATTGGTGTTCGCTATCGCGGCCGAATTGTCAGCCCAGCGTTTCACGTTTCGCCAATACGGTTCAACCGAAGGCCTGAGTAATTTGGCGATCAACTGCCTTTTACAAGATCAGACTGGCTACATTTGGGCCGGCACGGATGATGGGCTTTTCCGATATGACGGAGACAGGTTCGAGTATTTTGGACACGCAGAAGGTGTGCGGAATGTTGAGATTCGGAGCCTCGCAGAATCGCCGGAGGGCGTTCTTTGGGTGGCTACCCAGGATGGCCTGCTGCGCCGCTCGGGTAAGCAATTCGAATCGGTGGAGATTGGCGAAAAAGGACAGATTCGTGCGGTCTCATTTGATCGGCTTGGAAGGATTTACCTCGAAGGTCTTTCGGGGATCGTGCGTGGTGTCCCAAACGCTGGATCATATCGATTCAATCCCATTGTCCAAGGCGATATCAGTAGCATGTTTGTTGACGGCGACGACGTTTGGTTCGGGAAAGATGGCGATTTTTGGAGGCTAATCGAAGACAGGCTCGAGCGAATTGGATCGCCCGCAGGTCTACCACCTGATCGTTGGGGTGCCATCGCAAAGGATAGCCTGGGCAATTTATGGGTGCGTAGTCCTACCCAACTTTATGAGCTTCCCCAGGGACAGGCGCGCTTTCTGGATCGCTCCAAAGGAATTGCACACGCGCCAGACAGCCGCCTCTACTCGGATCACCACGGTCGCATGTACGTTTCGAGCACACTCGGGGTGATCGTTCTTGACGGAGCGAGCCAAACTAACATCGACTCTTCCCATGGACTTCCGGCGGACGTGGTGGGCCCCGTCCTTGTCGATCGCGAAGAGTCGTTGTGGCTCGGAACGATTGGAGGCGGTCTGGTCCGTCGTCTCGGCCATGGCGAATGGCTCTCGTGGAAGAGAGAGGATGGATTGTTACACAACAGTATTTGGGCGATCCGGCGCGACCGATCCGGGCTGACCTGGGTGGGTACCGGTGGCGGACTGAGTCTCCTTGCACCGAATGGAAAAATTGTGCGCTCCTGGACGAGCCGAAACGGATTGGCAGCAGATCGGGTACTCAGTATTGCGCAGGCGCCCACAGGAGACTTTTTCGTAGGAACCGATCCTCTCGGAATTAGTCATTTCAATGAGCGTGGGGATCTGCTGAAGACCTATGGAGCAGCTGATGGAATCACGGAGCGAGTCAATGCCATCGCCGTCGATCGACAACGCCGATTGTGGGCGGTGGGAAATGGAGGATGTTTCCGAAGCCGAGTCCCTCTTCGCGCTAACGCCGAAATAAAATTCGAGCACCTGGATATTCCAGGCATCGCGACACGGACGTTCTTTCGAGATGTGCTGGTCGACGACAGGGGCACCGTGTGGATTGCCACATCACGCGGCTTGGCCCGCTTCGACGGCAGTCATTGGAGAGTCTTCACCGAGAACGACGGACTCAAATCCGCAGATCTGGGTGCGATCGCTCAGCGGCAAGGCGCGATCTGGCTTGCCTATCGCGATGCTTTCGGCATGACCCGGCTTGAATTCAATGGTGAGAGAGTCGTTGCAACCCACTTCACCAAACAAAACGGCCTGTCCTCCGATCTCATATACGCCCTTGCGTTTGACTCACTAGGACGGCTCTGGTCCACAACAGACAATGGCGTTAATCTCCTTGAACAAGGTCGATGGCACAACTATGGCATGGAGGACGGATTAATCTGGAATGATGGGGATAGCCTCGCTTTAAATGTCGACGACGAAGGCAACGTGTGGGTCGGGACCTCGGGAGGTCTGTCTCGCTATACACCTATGGCCCATTCTGCCTCCGATTCTCCCCCACCCGTGGTGCTTACCTCAATCGAGGGAGGTTCACGACAATGGGAGGCCAGCGATCAGCCCGCACTGCCCTATTCGCGGCGGTCTCTTCTCATTCGGTATGCTGGTCTAAGCTACAAGCCGGAGACTCGTATCCTATTCCGCTACCGCCTGACAGGCGATGAAAACGCCTGGACCGAGACTCGCGAAAGAGGGGTCCATTTTGCGTCTCTTCCAGCAGGTCATTATGTCTTCGAAGTAGTCGCAGCAGGTCCAAATGGCTTATGGGGCGCCGTCCCCGCGCGTTTCGCTTTTTCTATTCGAACGCCCTGGTGGCGATCCTGGTGGTTCATAACATGCTATATGCTGGCGGCCTTGCTTCTAGGGCGTTTACTATGGCGCCATCGTGTGCGCCTGCTGGTCATGCAGAAGGAACATCTTGAGCAGCAGGTATCCGACCGAACGGTTGAATTAAGAGAAAGCCACCGCAAACTCGAAGAGATTGCCTATTTTGATATGTTGACATCCTTGCCGAACCGGCGCAGATTCGCGGAGGAGTTCCGAACCCGATTGTCACTGGCTCGTCGGCACGGTCATCCTATTGCTCTGTTATTGATGGATCTCGACCACTTTAAGCACATCAACGATACATTCGGGCATGACGCAGGTGATGCAGTCTTGATTGAAGCAGCGGTTCGAATGAAGCTCGCCGTCAGAGAGTCCGATTTGGTAGCGCGATTAGGCGGCGATGAGTTCGCGATCCTTCTCATTGTCCCGGACGGGATAAAAGGTGTCGAAGCGGTTTGCAGGCGGGTCGTCGACAGCTTTTCCGTCGGAATAGCTTTTGGGGAAGCAAGTTTGAAGGCCGGCTGCAGCCTGGGGATAGCTTTGTTTCCCGACGACGGTGATACACACGAAGGTCTTTATAAATCGGCCGATCTGGCGCTCTATGACGCGAAGCGAGCCGGTAGAAACGCTTTTTGCTGGCATCGTTCGACGACAGAAAATCGAACACTGCTGGAATCCGACGTCGGAAACAATCACTCTTCGAACATTTCTCTTGGTTGATGTGAAGCCTTTCTTGAAGGTCTGCCTTGTGTGCTGACGCCGCGTTAGCCATACGTTCATTTCCTGGCGCTTTTGAGGTGTTGCTTCGCCACGCTACCATTGACGTCCTTGCCGGAAAGCCGCGCTAGCATCTTGGCAGCTCTTGCGAGGAGCGGCTGGGAATCCGGCAATCTCGCTGCAGGAGCAGAAGTTGCGGGGCGAACTGCAGATCCATCACAATACCCAGCGCTGACGCATCGTGATGGGTAAGTTGCGTCAGCACAAGCCAGTCCTGAGCGACGCGCTGCATCCAAGTACCGGCGTTGGAAACCAGGCCGCCAGCCGTCCACAAGCGGGAGTTGAAGCTTCTCAGGGAGCGAAAATGCCGGACACTGGATTCTTCATGTGCGCGACGGCGCGTTGCCCCCATGGAACTGGCCGAAGTGACGCGCCGAAAAGATGCTGATGAGCAGCGCGCCCAGCCGCCTACGCGCGTGCGAGACGTAAGCTGGCTGACCGTTGACCCAAAAATCCTCAAAGCCGTGCGGAACGAATCGCGAACTACGGCATGAAGGCAGAAGCCCTGTACGTATCCAAACTGGAGTTCGCAAATATTATTCCCACCAAAGCAAAAAAACTGAGAGTAACGAATTGGAACGTCCCCGGCCAAACAGCCGGCGGCAAATTTGCAATGGGGATGCGAGTCTGCCGTGAGTTGCAGAGTTTGTTCGCCTCATCCTTCCTGTTTGGTCCAAAAGAGTTCACCTACACCTTCCTTCGGAAAGGATTTGAAGAACCTGTCCATCCGATCAAGGCGGATCGAGTGCCGACCCACGATCAACCGTTCGCTTTACGCGGGCGATTGTGCGTGAACCAGGGAGGCCACGAGGAGATCAAGGTCGGTTGGGTTGACGTCGCTGACGGCGATGATGCGGAGGTCTGGTGTGGTGGCGGTTTGCAGGGTGAAGCCTGCGCGGGTGCTGGGCACCGTGGTGAGGGTGGGGCCGGTAGCCCGTTGCGTGAGGAAGATGGAGACCTCGTGTTTGTGGATAGTGAAGAGAAGCAGGGCGGCGGGCTGACCGTCGAGGTACGTGAGGTCTGCCCCTTTGAGGGTGGTGTCGGGTGGTAGGGCCGTGGTGTCGGGAAGGTTGAAGCTGAAGGGGAGACGGCCCTGGAACCAGGGTTTGACGGTGTGGCGGTCGGTGGAAATGACCTGGGGTGTCGCTCCGCTGGAGAGGGTGGCGAGGTGTTGGTCGAGGAGTTCGGCGGCGAGGGTGTTGGTTTGATGAAGCTGACGCCAGCCTAGGAGTGAGATCGTCAGTAGGATGGCTGCGGCGAGGGCTGCCCAAGCTGCGGGGCGGATGGAATAGATGCGCGCAGGGTTTTTCGTCTGTGGCTGATCTTTCGTCTGAGTCTGCTGCGAGCGGAGCTGGACGATGAGGCGTGCGAGGGCGTCGGGTGCTGGCGCGAAGCGGTGGCCGGCGCGGGCAGTGGCAGCTTTGAGCCGTGTTGCGGAGAGGACGCGCAGAGTACAGGCGTGGCAATTGGTGAGGTGCCGCTCGATTTCCTGCTGATTGGTGGGTGGCAGTTCGCCGTCGATGAAGGCGTTGAGCGTGTCCGGATTGAGATGTTCGGTGAACTGATTTAATTGTGTTGGTTGAGTCATAGGGATTCCCCGAGCTGCTGCTGCAGGAGTTGGCGAAGGGTGCTGCGGGCGCGAGAGATGCGCGACATGACGGTGCCGATGGGAACATCGAGGATAAGGGCGATGTCTTTGTACTTGATCTCTTCGACGTCGCAGAGGAGGAGGACTTCGCGGAGCGACGGCTTAAGCTGTTCGAGCGCTGCGTGGAGAGCGGCCTGGTTGTCGAGGCGGATGAGATTTTCCTCCGGGGTGGGGCCGGAGGCGGTGGTCTCGAGCGTGTCAGGGTGGTCTTCGAGGAAGACGGTGCGGGAGGCAGCAATACCGGCGCGTGTGGTCAGGAAGGTGTTGCGGAGGATGCGGAAGATCCAAGCCTTGAAGTTGGTGTCGGATTGGAAGGCGTCGAAGGCGCGGAGGGCTTTGGAGAAGGTCTCCTGCACTAGATCTTCGGCTTCCGCTTGATTGCGGGTGAGCCAGAAGGCGTGGTTGTAGAGCGAGGCGAAGAGCGGAAGCGCGAGTTGCTCAAAGTCTGCGCCGCGGGTGAGGTCGGAAGGCATGGTGCGGAGTGCCTCGGTCTGTCTGAGGTTGCGGGGTAGCAGCGATACGGCATAGACCGGCAGGCATTGGCTGTGGAACATCCCTACCGTAAACCGAATTGCAGACAGATTATTCCATGAATTATTTGGGTGGGAGGGAATAAAGGCGATCTGAGCCAGTTTAGGGGTGTGCAGGCAATCAAAGATCAAAATGGAGCTAAGTATGAACCGGTTTAAGGAAGACGAAGTAGTGCAGGACGATCAAAGCGGTGCGCAATCCGCGGGCGATGGCATCGACCGGCGCAATTTTCTAGGGTGCATGGCGTGGGCGGGCACAGGACTGCTGTGGTCGATGGTTGGTGGCGTACCGGCGTCGAAGCTGTTGGCGCAGACGATGAAGAGCGGTGGCGCCGGGGTTGGGAAGGTAGAGGACTTCTCGTTCGTGCAGATCAGCGACTGCCACATCGGATTCAACAAGGGCGCGAACCCAAATGTGACAGCGACGCTGAAGAAGGCGATTGACCGGGCCAATATGGTGCCTGTGGGCATGAAGGCTCCGGATTTCATGATCCACACGGGCGACATCACGCAGAACTCGAAGGCCGCGGAGTTCGATACGGCTGCTGAGGTGATCAAGGGATTCAGGAGCGACGTATTTTACGTTCCAGGTGAGCATGATTTCATCGACGATGGCCTGCAGTACAAGCAGCGTTTCGGTAAGGGAACTGTAGGCAATGGCTGGTACAGCCACAACCACAAGGGCGTTCACTTTGTGGGTTTGAACAATTGCGTACAGGTGGATGCGATGGGCAACATGGGCAATGACCAACTGGCGTGGTTGAAGTCTGACCTGGCCGGTCTGAGCCATTCGACACCGATCGTGGTCTTCGCGCATATTCCGCTGTGGATGGTCTACGAGAAGTGGGGCTGGGGCACGAAGGATGGAGAGCAGGCGCTAGCGATGCTGAAGCCCTTTGGCTCGGTGACGGTGCTGAACGGCCACATTCACCAGGTGGTGCAGAAGGTCGAAGGCAATGTGGCCTTCCACACGGCGATGGCGACGGCGTTTCCGCAGCCTGCACCGGGAACTGCGCCGAACCCAGGACCGATGATGGTTCCGGCCGGCAAGCTGGAAAGCGTGCTGGGAGTGACCAAGGTCAAGGTCGTCCGCGGACAGCATCCTCTGGCCGTGGTGGACTCTACACTGGGGGAGAATGCTTGATGCGTCCCTGGATCATCTGGGTCGTGGCGTTCCTGACAGTAGTCTCGGTGATAGGGCTAGGATGTTTGCATCCGTTTGGAGATCCGCGTGTCGAGCCTGCGAAGGGGCTCGGCACGCTGCTGCAGGGTGCGAAGATGCCGGCGGATGCGAAGGCAATACTAGTGACCAAATGCGCGGATTGCCACTCGAGCGAGATGCGGTGGCCAGTGTATGCGCGGATCGCTCCGGGGTCTTGGCTAATCGAGCGGGATATTGTCGAGGCACGCAAGAAGATGGACCTTTCGCAGTGGGAAAAGCTGCCGGCGGATAGACAAGATGTGCTGGTTGCTAAGGTTATTCAGGAGGCAAAGAGTGGGGATATGCCGCCGCTGCAATATCGATTACTGCACTGGGACGCGAAGCTTTCCAAAGCCGATGTGCAGATGCTCTCGATGCTAGGCAAGAGCACGGGCGGAAGTGAGGCAACGTTGGCTGGGGGCGGCGATGCTGTTCGCGGCAAAGCGGCATTTGAGAAGCGCTGCACGGGTTGCCATGCGGTGGATGTCGATCGCGAGGGGCCAAGGTTGGCCGGAGTGTACGGCAGAAAGGCCGGGAGTGTGCCGGGGTTTACGTACTCTGCAGGGCTGAAGAATTTTGGGCAGACGTGGAACGATGAGACGCTGGGAAGATGGTTGAGCGATCCGGATATGGTGGTGCCGGATAACAATATGAGCTTTAGTGTTCCCAAAGCGGAGGAGCGCCGAGATTTGATCGCCTATTTGAAGCAGGCGAAAGGTGGTAATTGAAGAAACGCAAGNAGGTCAGATGTCGGATTGGCTGAGCGATGTGATTGGCAATGATTTGATAGCTGTCTACGAAGGTCTCTATTTCACAGAGGAGGCTCTCATATGGCTCCGGGAAAAGCCTCGCACCTTTGGCGAGTTGCGCGCGGAGGAGATCGATTGGTTGCGGTGGATGGCCGCCAACATCCACGACAAGGATGTATTGGCAAAGCTGTCACAGGATCGGGATAGCGATGTTCGCATGTGGGTGGCGTGTAACCCTATGACTCCTGAACTGGTTCTCGGGAAGCTCGCCGAAGATCCAATCGTCTTGGTCCGCAGAGGAGTTGCCCAAAACAGGACCACGCAGACGCCTGTATTGGTGAGACTGCACGATGACACTGACCTCGCGGTCCGAGCTCTAGTCTTCCGGAACCTCAGCAATAGAAGCCGTCGGCGCGATTCCTTAAGCGAGCGTCTGATTCCTAGCTCCGCAACTTCGCGATATTCAGACTGGTACCGACCTCATTAGTCATACCTGTACTCCGGCTGACCAGACAATCTGATCCTGAAATCGCGCCGAGGAATCGCATCTCAACTAATGTTGTCGATGACGTTCAAGGTCACGCCAACGGAACAATTATGGGTCGAAACTTTATTTACAGGCTAACCGTAGACTGATTGATTACTCTAGTAGGCCCGGTGTATTTTCCGGTGGAATGTTATCCGGCGAGAGCTCCGTTGAGAGCTGGTGCCATAGAGGCCAGGACTAAAGCCATTTATCCGTTTGGACTGTCAGTGGAAATTCGCATAATTCTCGAATTCAACCCAAATAGATATCCAGAATGCTCTGATCGGCGGTTGTGCAGCGCTTCGACGCGGAATTCGTTCAAGTATGCCGTCATCGTGTGTCCGGTCGCTTGCCGCTTCTACACGGAGCCCTCAATCCGATTGAATTTTTCTGTAGATATCGGGGGCCTTCCTGTATAAGGAAGACCCCCGATTCCTGATGCAACACGAACTGGAGTTCATATGGTTACAGCGCTACTCGGACGGCGGCGTCGGCTTCAACAGCCATAGCCTGGAGTGTATTGAGGAACTGCCGGCTTTGACCGAAGAAGAGCCCGTCCGCGGTGAGGCTTGCGACCGCAGCTACGGCGCCTGCAAATTTATCGGTCAGTGGACGAATGATCGCGACATGGGGGAGGTTGGAGCTGATGAATTCACAAGGAACAGGAAAGATCAGGCTGGGCTGAACCAGGCTGGCCGGTTGCAGCGGTGGGTTGTTGAAAAAATCGGGAAACGACAGGCCCGATATGGCGTCGGTAAATGGTGCCACTGGCTGTTGCACTCCATTGCCCGCGAAATCAACCCATTCCAGGAAGTGAGCGATCTCGTCTCCACCGATACCAAGGGTGATCTGAAGCACCTCTGGATCGGACACTTTTTGACTCATGGCTGCATAAAGACTCGAGCCGCCTTGCTCGATCATTCCAAAGTGAAAGGCCGCTACATTGGCGATTGCCTGAATGTGGTTGTTCCCGAGAAAGTTAGAGTTAGTTGCGCCATTAAAATCGGCATTGTTTCTGGGGATCGCGGTAACTCCGTTGAGAGTGACGGCCTGAGGGAAGGTGGCGCCGAGATCCGGGTTGGTTGTGCTGCGGTAGCGAACGAACCAGCTTGTATCGACGTTGAGGTGCATGAGGTTGGTGAGGCGCAACTTACCGGACGATCCTGTAGCTGTGCTTCCCGGCAATGTTTCGAACTGGCTGAGGTTGACCGGCTCGGCTCCCCTGGACTCAAGATAGGCGTTGATGAAGGTAGCGTGGCTCACTTCATCCAGCGTGTTGCTGGCGATGTATTGCGGGCCATCGGGATCAAGGTTCGACAAGGCTATTTGATAGTTGTTCAACGTTTCGTTTTGGTCGACCTCACGGGGTGGAAGATTGCCGATGCCTCCCAGCTCCGCATACTGTGTCCAAAGATCAGACTCGATCAGTTCTGCCGCCGCCAGAAACCGGAGAATGGCGACATCGCCCTCCCCGAGCCTGCCGCGCTCCTGTGCGCGGACCGAAGTTCCATTTGCTAACAAGCCGGCGCCAACTGCTGCTGCGCCTCCTGCCAGAAGACCGCTTTTCATAAATGAACGGCGGTCGACTGAACGTTTGATGTCACTCGCTGAATTTTTCATTATGGCTCTTCTTGTCCGAATTTTGTGATGATAGGTCTCTCTTTTGGAGAGAGGACCCGAAGCTCACAATAGGCGCGGGAGGCTAAGTTATTTGTCAGCAAATTGTCAAATAAATGTCTTCAATTTTGCGCTGAAATTGCCGATTTATTTTGCAATAAATCGATTGCTTCTTAGTTATCTCTTGGTGGATCGGAAACGATTTGATAGTGGTTGCTCAAAACACGAATAAATATTCGACGCAACAGCGCGGGGATACCGACTCAGACGCTGGGGGAAGAGGTGCAGGATGCGGTTCGTCGTCAATGTCATAGTCATATGCACCCTATCGTTGACTTGTACCCACGCTCTTGCCTCGAGCATAGACAACAGCCCAACGACTCTTACGGAGCTTCAGACCAAGGCGGATCAAGCCCAGAGATAGGTGTTTTCTCTACGCCGAACTCGTAAGCCAGATGACGGAATTAGCCAGCCAACAGTTCAATTCTGGTGATTCAGGGCAAGCTTTGGAGACCCTCAAGCATGCGGCACACCTTCTTTCGCCTTAAAAGCATGCTCTATAAAGCTTTGTATGAGGAGCGACCGGCTTTGGAGCTGACGCTGAAGCAGATGAACCAGATTCAGACAGAGCTGATGATGGTTCATGCGACAAGTCAACAATTGCCTCAGCATGATTCGTAAGGATTTGAATAATTAGACGTCAATGAGAAATGACTGCAATTAACGCTGACCTGCCCCCGATTTCTCAACCATTCATAACTGGAGTTTCTCAGTTGTGTAGATGGTTGTGGTTGGCGAAGGGAGCCGGGCCATGGCCCGGCTCCCTTCGAGGGCGAGTCTGAACTCCTTCGGTGTGCGATAGTCCAGCGAGCTGTGGGGTCGCTCGCAGTTGTACTCCTCACGCCAGGCTGCCAGAGTACACCGAACATCGTTCAGCGTTCTGAACCAACTTGCGTTGAGGCACTCGTCGCGCAGCCTGCCATGGAAGCTCTCGACGTGGCCGTTCTGCATCGGGCGGCCAGGCTGGATGTGCACCAGCCCAACCTTCCAGTCTTCGGCCCAGCCGATCATCCGGCGCGAAGTGAACTCCGGCCCGTTGTCCGAGCGCACGTTCTCTGGCCGGCCACGTTCGCCGATCAGGCGCTCCAGCACCCGCGTCACGCGACCCGAGCCGAGACTGGAGTCGGCTTCCAGCGCCAGGCACTCTCGCGTGTACGCATCTACGACGCTTAGGATGCGCACCATCCGTCCGGTCGCCAGCCCGTCGACGATGAAGTCCATCGCCCACTCCTGGTTGGCTCCCGTCAACCGAGGCTCCGCCGTGCGCTCACGCACCAGACGCTTGCGCCTCTTGCGCCGCACCATCAGCCGCTCCTCCACGTACAGCCGGTAGACACGCTTCACGTTCACCTCGTATCCGCGACGGCTCAGCAACGCATGGAGTCGCCGATAGCCATAGCGTGGCTTCTGCCGCGCCAGCTTCACCAACTCGTCTCGTAGCTCAGCGTTGCGGTCAGGCCTCGGCTCATACCGGTAGCTCGACCGCTCCACGTCCAGAAGCTTGCAGGCCGTGCGTTCGCTCATCCGGAACTCCGACGAGACGAACGCCACGTCTCCTCTTAGACCGGCAAGCTCCAGCCGTTTTTTCGGATGACTGCCTTCAGCGCCTCGCCATGCAGACTCAGCTCCGCGACCAGCAGCTTCAGACGGCGGTTCTCATCCTCCATCGCCTTCAGCCGCTGCGCCTCGTTCACCTCCAGGCCGCCGAACTTCTGCTTCCAGCCGTAGAACGTCGCCGTGCTGATCCCATGCTCACGGCACAGGTCCGCCGTCTTCACCCCTGCCTCGTGCTGCTTCAATATCCCGATGATCTGCTCTTCCGTATACCGGCTCTTCTTCATCCTCAGCTCCCTCGCTTCAATTTACGAGAGAACTCCAAGTCACATTGGTAGAGATTTCCGGGGGCAGGTCACAGGCACGTGCCAAATCAAAGGCGCGTTTATAAATTTGCACAAATTCGACATCACCAAATTTGTTGATGTCGACTTTAACCTCAACGTCAGATTCAACGACGTTGATAGTAAAGTGCATTTTCAGTCCGATATCGTTAGCGGGCCAGTCAACTTGAGGAATCGAAGTTAGTGAAATTTTGATTACGGATGGCAGTACTTTGCCTAGAAAGCGGACGGTCGGCATG
>JGI12635J15846_10004712_pt1 | contig 11780 bp, 11 predicted proteins | sample BlaSpr_A8_OM2_M2_FD_15846 | JGI IMG/M metagenome (IMG submission 15846) | reverse complement strand
TTCACTTCAGATTGGGATTCATGGTCAGAAAGTAAGACGTGTAGTCCGGCGAAGGGTGGGCTTATTTTGCATCTTCCGATGCCTCCACCTGAGCAATCGCCGCACGCGCGATGCGAATTTTGACCTGCGGTTCGCTGGAGATTTTCAGAATGACCGAATCGCCATCGATACCGTTGACGGTGCCGTAGATGCCGCCGTTGGTGATCACTTTATCGCCGGACTTGAGCTCCGCGAGCATGGACTGCACTTTCTTGCGCTGGCGCTGCTGCGGCATGATCACCATGAAATACATAATGGCGAACATGAGACCGAGCGGGATCAAGAAGCCGCCGAAACCGCCGCCAGAAGCCTGCAATAGGATTGCCGCCATCATTTCCTTTTGGTCTAGTCCTTCTTCGTTCGACCTGCGTTTTCAGTCGCCAGTTCTCAGTAATCCATGCTGAAACCGAGCACTTGTGTCTTCGCCCGTTTCCGGTTCACCCGTCCACTGCGCTCAACTCGTTCTCTGAACTGGCTGAGTTCTGGCCGGCGCATAGGCATTCTTCCGAAAGAAGAACGACAGAAACGCCGTGCCGCGGGCACAGCACCCGCACTCCTACGTCGCAGACTTCTCTTCGATTCGTTTTGGCGCCCGCGGACGGCCCCGCGCACTCCTCAGAATCCCGCCTTCAGGCTGGACCCACAACGTAGCGCGCGTGCATGTCAGATGAGAAATTCGCTAGGTTCCCAAACTCGATAGCCTCGCGGATTTGGCGCATTATGTCAAGGTAAAAGTGGACGTTGTGGTAGGTGGCGAGAATAGCCGCGGTGAGTTCTCCCGCGGCGAAGAGATGACGAAGATAGGCGCGAGAGTAGCGCCGGCACACGGAGCAAGCGCACTTGGGATCAATGGGCCGCTGATCCTGGGCGTAGCGCGCGTTCTTGATGAGCACGCGGCCCTCGCTGGTATAGAGGCAGGCATGACGCGCGGCGCGTGTCGGGAGTACGCAATCCATCATGTCAATGCCGAGCGCGACGTAATCCGCGAGCTGTTCCGGGCGGCCCACGCCCATCAGGTAACGCGGGCGGTCCTTGGGTAGCAGCGCCGTCACTTCGGCGGTCATTTCGCAGGTGCTTTCATGCGGTTCGCCAACCGCAAGGCCGCCGACAGCGTAGCCTGGAAAATCTAACTCGAGAAGTTGCCGCGCGCTTTCGCGACGCAAATCGGGAAACGTCGCGCCTTGGACGATGCCGAATTGCCATTGGCTGAGATCTCCGTTGCGCCGCGCACATTCCTGAAAATAGCTGCGCGCGCGCTTCGCCCACTCCGTCGTGCGCTTGAGCGCAGCTTGCGCTTTGTCGCGGGGGGCAGGTGTTTCGATGCATTCATCGAGGACCATGGCAACGTCCGAACCAAGGGCGAGCTGGATCTCCGCGGCTTTTTCGGGTGTGAGGAGATGCTCCGAGCCGTCGAGATGGGAACGGAAGCGTACACCCTCATCCGTCATTTTTCGCAATTCGGAGAGACTGAAAACCTGATAGCCGCCGGAATCCGTGAGGATGGCGCGGGGCCAGGACATGAACTGATGAAGCCCGCCAAGCTTGCGCACTAATTCGTGCCCGGGACGCAGGTAGAGATGATAGGTGTTTGCAAGGACGATTTCTGTGCCGAGATCTTCGAGCGCTTCCTGGGTCAGGGCTTTGACGGAAGCCTGCGTGCCCACGGGCATGAACACCGGCGTCTGGATCGCACCATGTGGCGTCCCCAAGCGCCCGCAGCGCGCTCCTGTGGCATCGGTTTTTGTTACTTCAAAAGAAAAATTCATCTTCGACTAAACACCCGAGAGCAGGAAAGGCAAGAAGGCCTGTCCTACCTCAGTGTATCAGGAGAAGATAAACGCCCAACCCAGGCGGCATGCAACGAATGCCGCCCACACCCCAAAGGCGATGGTGTAAGTCTTCGATCCCCTAAGCTTCTTGGGATTCACGGCTGCAAACCCAATCGCCAATAGGATCAGGGTCCAAAACGTAAAAATATCGAAGGACTTGCACAGCGCGACAAGCCACTTTGCCGATTCATCGGGCAAAAATGCCGCCAGATTCGCGGCTATAGGATTTTCAAGGTCCGCCGTGCCGTACGGTTTCAGATAGAGGATTAGGATAAAAAGTGGGCTGCTTACCAGCCCGGTCAGAAAGGCATGCGACGTGATGCTGAATGCGGTGCCGAAACCTGTGCTGGCCCCACCTAGCAGGCTATAGGCGCCCCACATCACAAGACCCACGACCAGAGCACCGAGAATCGGCCCTAGAAGCCCAATCCCATAGGTGAAGACGGGCGAGAACTTGGCGCCGCCTTCGATCTGCTGCTGCTTCTGTTCGGTGGACATCTGCGCCGAGCGTGGACTCTTCTCAATTTGCTGGCTCATAAATTCGCGCCAATTGACCCGTTGATTGATGCAGAAGCTGACGGCAAGACTGAGAACCGTCAGAAGAACGATCGGCAGCACCCAACTGGGTTTCCTGACGATGTCTTCAAACGTGTTTTTCGGCGAGAAAAAAACGCCGATGATGCGGCCGAATGGACTAAGCGTTGCTAGCGCCTCCGGCGCAGGAACGGGGGTTGTAGCCATCGAGGACTCCTCCACCACAAGGTTGCGTAGTTCTGCTTTCTCCAGAGGGACTACGCACGAGCACCGGGGAACATTTCAGCGGGGGGATTCTAGCGCACCGGAAGAGAAGTTGACAGTCGAGAGTTAAAAGTTGAAGGGCAATAACAAAAAGAGAGATACCGGGATGAACGGATCAGGCGGGGGGGAGTTCGGGGACGGCAGCCAGCAATTCGCGGGTATAGTCGTTCTTTGGCTGGCGCAGCACCTGTTCGGCGTCGCCCACTTCCAGGAACTGGCCGGCACGCATGACGGCGATGCGTGTGGCGACCTGCGCCACCACCGGCAAGCTGTGGGAGATGAAAATGTAGGTCAGCACGAATTCGCGCTGGAGTTCCTGCAGCAGGAGAAGAACCTGCGCGCCGACGGAGACATCGAGGGCGGAGACGGGTTCATCGGCAACGATGAGCTTCGGTTGGAGGATCAGGGCGCGCGCAATCCCGATGCGCTGGCGCTGGCCGCCGGAGAATTCGTGTGGATACCGCGGCATGGCGTCTTCGTTTAGACCGACGCGGCGAAGAATCGCCATCGTGCGCGCGCGGCGCTCCGTCGCGGAGAGGCTGGACTCATGAATGGCGAGAGGCTCGGCAACGATTTCGCCGACGCGCATCCGCGGATTGAGCGAGGCGAACGGATCCTGGAACACCATCTGCATCTGGCGGCGCTGCGAGCGTAATTCTTCTCCGCGCAGCGTGAGGAGATTGCGTCCCTCGAAACGGACTTCGCCGCCGTCGGGCTCGATCAGCCTCAGGAGCATGCGCGCCAGCGTGGTTTTCCCGCAACCACTCTCGCCGACGACGGCAAAGGTCTCGCCTCGGGAGACGGAAAAGCTTACCCCGTCGACGGCGGTGAAGCGCGGGCCGTCGGTTCCTTGCGAAAAAACGCCGCCGCCTCGCCGGTAGGCCTTCCGCAGTTCCCGCACTGTGAGAAGAGTTTCCATCAGACTAGGATGCAGCGGGCGGCATGATTGCTACCGATGATTCGAAAAGCGGGGATGGCCACTGCGCATTCGTCGCGGCGAAATTCGCAGCGGGGTTCGAACGCGCATCCTGGCGGCAGGGCGGTTAGCTGCGGGACCGCGCCGGGAATCGGCTTGAGCATGCCGCGCTTCAGCGTCGGCGACGCTTTTAGTAGCCCCTGTGTGTAGGGGTGCCTCGGCCTTGCAAGGACTTCGCGCGCGGGCCCTTCTTCGATGATGCGACCGGCGTACATCACCGCGACGCGCTCGGCCACTTGGGCCACCACGCCCAGATCATGGGTGATAAAAAGCAGCCCCAGCTTCAGCTCGCGCCGCAGGCGATCCAGCAGATCCAGGATTTGCTTTTGCACCGTAACATCGAGGGCGGTTGTTGGCTCGTCGGCGATCAGAAGCCGCGGCCCCGCGGCCAGCGCCATGGCAATCATCGCGCGCTGCCGCAAGCCGCCGGAAAGCTGGTGTGGAAACTGTTCCGCGCGGGCCTCGGGTTCGGGAACTGCTGCCCGCCGCAAAGAATCGACCGCCTGGCGTTTCACTTCTTTGGCGCTAAGCTTTGGTTGATGCGCGCGAATCGTTTCTTCGATTTGCGCGCCGATGCGCATCACGGGATTCAGCGAGGTCATCGGTTCCTGGAAGACCATGGCAATCTCGCCGCCACGCACGTCGCGCCACTCCCGCTCACTCAAAGCCGTCAGCTTTTTCCTAGGCGCTTCCGTCGCTAGCGATGCTTCGCCGCTGACTCGTGCTCCCGGTGGAAGCAGACCCATCAGCGCCAGCGACAGCATTGTTTTGCCGCTGCCGGATTCGCCGACCAGACCCAGCGATTCGCCTGCAGCGATGCCCAGCGACACCTCGTTTACCGGCCGCACCCAGCCGACCGGTGTGGGCAACTCCACAGTTAGCTCTCGCACTTCGAGCAATCCGCTCATGCGGCCATCATAGACATGAACCTCGAAACTCGAAACACGAAACTCGGATGGATTTCCAAGCGCGACGAACTTGCCCGACTAGCGGTCAGAGAGAGGAATGACGAATTTCAGAGCCGTGTGCGTGGGGGAAAAACCGACCACTTTCACATCCTTCAGGCCTGCTTTGCGGCCGGCGGCGAGAACATCGTTTTCGGTGATGTGTTTTTGGCCCTTGGGATAGACGATCCAGAGCGCGGCCGCGCCTTTCATTAATTTGGAGATTTTCGGCAAGGCGCCGAGATCTTCCTTTGAATCAGCAGCGAAAAAGATCCATTCCGATTCGGCTGCAACTTTGCTCTTGCTCACAGACTTGGTGATCTTGTCTATTTCCGTGAGAAAACCGGTATCGAAGCCGCCGATCAAAGAAACTTTCGCTCCGGGCTTCACTCCAAGCTTTTCGATGCGTGACTTGGGATGAAGAATTTTCTCGCACCACTTTTCAGCGGCCGCACCGAGCTGGAAAACCGCAAGCCCTTCCGCAGTCTGCAAGCGGAGTTCGCCATCCACGGCTCTCGCCGATTTGATCGTGGAGAAGGGAATCTTCAGGCGGAAATCGCCGCGGAAGAGAATCTCGCTTGTTTCGAGCAAGGCCTTTCCTTCCGACTCCCTCTTCCCCAACCAGGCCGTGCATTTCACTTCGTTTCCCAAGGTGGTTCACCTCTCTCGCTGCCAATTTGTTCCGAAAGCGTAACTCTGCGACGGTGCGTGTCGCCCATCGATGGCGCCTACGATAGTAAACTGATACGTTCCATGGCAACCGCAACGACAAATCCGGTGGACTGGAAGCTAATCTGGGCGCAGCGCGGCTTCCGCTATTTCTTCTTCGCCATGCTCATTTCGCTCTTCGGCAGCGGGATGAACTTCGCTGGCGTGAGCTGGTACATCCTCTCCGCCACGCACTCAACGGTAAAAGTCAGCCTGCAGGTCATCGTCGTCACCCTGCCCGGACTGTTCGTGCCGTTCCTCGGGGGCGTGTTGATCGACCGCTTGGATCGCCGTTACTTGGGAGTCTTGCTGGATATCGTCCGCGGCTTTTTCGTCCTCGCCGCAGCATACATCGCGTGGCGCGGCCAACTGCAGCTCTGGCACCTCTACGCCATGACGCTGATTACCGGCATCGGCTCCGCAATGTATTGGGCCACCGTGAACGCGCTGGTGCAGGAAGTGATTCCGCCCAGCCAATTCACCGGCGCGAACGCTGCCGTGCTCGTGGGAGTGCAAAGCGGAATGCTGATTGCTGGAGCCTTCGTCGGCTTCCTCTACAACACGGCTGGAATCGCGGGAATTCTGGGAATCGACGGCGTAACTTATTTTGTGTCGGCCTACTGCCTCTATCGAGTGCGCCGCGGGTACTTCTCGCCGCGGGACAGTCAGAAATATCCGCGGAAATACAACGAGGCGACCGAAGCGACCGCCGAGGCGCTGGAAACCGGAGAAAATCCTGAAGTCGCTGAGGCGGGCCTCTCGCTCGCCGTTTATGCCGACATGAAGGAGGGGTTCGCCTATCTGAAGCAGCAGCCGCTGGTGCTTGCGCTGGGCATAACGCACGCCATCATGATGGCGGGGGTGGTGAGCGCCAACGTCGTTCTCGTTGCGCTGGCAAACGACATTCTTCGGGCCGGTCCACGGGGGCTGGGCTTTTTGGAAGCAGGCTGGGCCACTGGCGCGATCGTCGGAGGACTCATTGCCAGCCAGTTGCCGCAGGCGTTACGCATGCCCTTCTATGTTGCGGCGTGTGCCGGGCTCGCAGCGGGGCACATGGCGACCCCGTTCGTCGCGTTTCTTGAGGGCGCCGTGATGATGCAGATTCTGTTTGGGTTCTGCCGCGCGCTAGGTGGAGTCGTGGCACAGTCTTCATTAATGACCATCGTGCCAAGGCATTTTATGGGGCGAACGCAATCCGCGATGGCGATCCTGACGACGGTGGTGCAGCTCTTCATGAGTTTTTCGCTGGGATGGGTGGCGCAGGGAGCGGGCCTGGTCGTGGCGTATGCGCTGCTGGCCGTGCTTTATACCGCAGCCACGGTCTCCGCCATCCGCGCACGCCAGCTCTTGCGATAGGCTTCGGTGACGGAGCACTCTTTAGCGCGAGACCGGTATGGAAATTCGCACGATTCAGCCGTTTCTGCAATATTTCGGGAATGTGCGCGAGCGTACCATGCGCGTGGCACGCTGTATTCCAGCGGACAAACTGGAGTGGACTTACGCCCCGGGGAAATTCACGCTGGGCGATTTGCTGCGGCACATCGCCGTGGCGGAGCGCTTCCTGTGGGCGGAGACACTGCAGGGCCGCTCGAGCCGCTACACAACTCATGGCAAAGAGCTGGCGGACGGCTATGAAAACGTCATCGCTTTCATGGAGCGGCTGCACGCGGAATCAATGGAGATCTTCGCGAAGCTAAGCGCCGAAGGTCTACAGCGCAAATGCAAGACGCCTGACGGCGCGGACATCACAAAATGGAAATGGCTGCGCTTAATGGTCGAGCACGAAATCCACCACCGCGGGCAGATCTATCTTTATCTCGGAATTCTCGGAGTGCCGACTCCCCCGATGTACGGGCTGACATCGGAACAAGTTCGCGCGCGAAGTGGTGCTGAGTGACGGACCGTGGCCCGCGGGTTGGTTTAATTGGAAGGAGGCGTGGATCCGGGGGCCGCCGGCAGAGGAACGGCCTTCTGTCCGAGCAGATCCACGGCCGCTTGGTTGAGCTTGGCGCGCAACTGGTAGCGCTCGTTGGCGCTGGTGATGTAGCGAACGGCGATCTCGACGCCGCCTATGACCGGTTTCACGTTGATGGCAGGCGCAGCAGAGAGAGCGCTCATCTGCCGCGAACGCGCCACGTGTTGCCACTCCTGCTCGGCCTGTTTGGCGGTTTCGGATGTCGCTTCGGCGACCTTTTTCTGAATCGCATCGATGACGGGATACGGGTCTTGCCCCGTGGGAAGCACCACTTGCAATTCGTCCCACATCCATTGCCCGGAGGTCGAGAAATTGAAGTAGTGGCCTTCGATCGCATAGCTGTTCGTGAACGTCACACGCCGTCCCGTCGGATGGCCCGAATCCGTCCAGTTGCCCGTTTCGAGCAAAACGGTGTGAAACATCCCGAGCTCGACCACTTCACCGGTCACGCCGTTGATCTCCACCCAATCGCCGAGGCGGATGCCGTTCTTGCCCATGAGCACGAACCAACCGAGGAAACCCACGATGAAATCTTTCAAGGCCACCGTCAGGCCAGCACCGGCGAGCCCCAGAATCGTTCCTAGCTGACCCGGGGGTCCGAAAATCACCAGCAGAATGAAGAGCACCGCGGCCACTTGTACGGCAACGCGCGTCACCGTGCGGAGCGTTTCCACCTGCCGACGGTCCAGCGTCAACTTTCCAAGTAAACGTTCGAGCCAGCTATCGAAAAAGATTCCGACGAGCAAGATTCCCAAAATGACGATCAGGCCCGTCAACATTCGGTGAACGACCGACCGCTGCTTGGCCGCAACAACATCCACCCATTTGGCATACACCTCGGCCAGTTGTTTTTGGTCGTCGATTCGCTTGCCGAATCCTGCCAACGTTTTTTGCTCTGAAGCGCGTAGCTTCGTTGCCTTCACCAGAGCCGTCGACTCTTCACGGTTCAGATTTGAATGTTTCCTCTCCCCACCAGCGTCGGCGCTGGATGTCGCTTGCTTGCTCGTTTGTGTTGAGCGGGTCTTTTCAGCGCTAATCTGCGATTCCAGCGCATCGTGCTGCGCAGTCAGCGACCTCGACATGGACTCAGCGTCTTGCTTGGCGTGCCAGAGGAGCAGCTGCTTCTGGTGAAGCGCCGACCATCGCTGCACCCGGTGAATCAATCCCTGCGCTTCGACATCATTGTTGACCGACACACGCATGGTATCCGCCACATGCGAAGCGGCTTCGTGTTCCTCCACCATCGATTGGATTCGGCCTTTCGGATCTCCGCCCGAACGGATCAGGTCCTGCTTGGCATCATCGGCTTCGTCCTGGTCCAACTCCAGCTGAGCTTTTGCAACATCAAGCTGGTCGTCAAAGGCATCCTTCTTGTCCGCGCTGGCCTTTTCATAGGCTGCGGTGAGCCGCGCGACTTCTGCCTTGTCCGCTTCGACGGCTCTCTCCGCCTGCTGCAGCCGCGCTTGTATCTCCTTCGCCTCAGCGCTTAATACTGGTGGATGCTCCTCGGCGTCACGCACCGCCGCGGCAAAGGCAAGATCCATCTCGTGGTCCCCAAGCCGCAGGGCTTCCTCCGCGAAGGACTGCTCCTCCGCGCTGGTCGGCATCTGCGCCAGCCGTTGCGCCGTCAAGAGTGGCGATTGATCCACGATGGGCGCCTGCGCCGGCCCTCCATACTCGGTCTTGGCATTCATCGCGGGCGCACTTGCCGGCTGTCCGGTGCGGAACAATCCATACGCAACTGCGCCCAACAGCACGAGCAGCACAATCGCGGCAATTTTTCGCTTCGTCTTCAAGGTTCGCTGTGACCCGCGCTCTATTCTAGTACGCAGGGAGACAATCCGGGCGCGGTCCGTTGAATCATTTTCGCAATCTGCACGGTGTGGTCTCCGGCGATCGGCGAATGCTGTGACTACCGAAGCACCGACGAGCACAGCAACCTTGTGCAGTTCTCCACTCTGGCTTACGCTCCCGTTAAGAACGACTATGCAAGATGCCAGGCTCCCTAGATTGCTGTTCGTCGTCCTCGCCATCAGCGCGGCGGTCTATTTTTCGTCCTACTACCCTCAACTGCCCGACGTGGTAGCTTCGCACTTCAACGGGCGCGGCGTGGCCAATGGCTGGCAATCGAAGCCGGCGTTCTTTGGACTATTTGTCGCCATGAGTGTTCTTGCCGCGGCGGTCGGATTTGGTATCCCGCGGATTATCGCCACGATGCCGCCCCAGTTGATCAACCTTCCGAACAAACGCTACTGGCTCGCCCCCGAACACCTGGCGGAGACGATGGAGTTCTTGGGCGCCTACTTTGCGTGGTTCGGCTGCGCCGTCCTCCTGATTATGAGTCTGACCTTCGACTATGCGATCCAGTCCAACCTGCACCCGGACAACCGGCCTGACGTCTCGCATATGTGGCACATCCTGGCCGGGTTTTCTGTGTTCATCATTCTGTGGATCGCTCGGATGTTCATGAGGTTCGGCCGTACACCCGGGAAATCTCCGAGGACATTGCCATGATAGAGCGATTGTTGGGGTCCGCAGTGGTTGCGATCTTCGCGCTCGTTGGTGTGCTAATGATGAGGATCTATCTCGGGAAGAGAAAAATTCGTAGCGACTTTGGCTACGCCATGCAGGTCGTAGCCAAGGAAGCCGTGCGGCGTGCCCAGGCCGAACACCGAGTGGTCCTCGATTTTGCGCCTGCTTCGATCGAGGGCCTCGAAGAGATGCTTGGAAGCATTCACGAGGGCCACTTGAAGAATCCACCTGGAGAGCACCAAGAGTGTCACTTAAGGGGCCGCCTGACGCGCAACAATAGAAACGCCCCCGAAACTCCGAGGGCGGTCCTGCTATTTCGTCTTTCTGATCTTTCTAGAGGTAATCGCGCGAAGGGCCTTCGAGGAAGGCGCGCAGCTTGCGCGAACGCGACGGGTGCCGCAGCTTGCGCAGTGCCTTAGCTTCGATCTGGCGGATGCGCTCGCGCGTGACCGCGAACGACTGGCCGACTTCCTCGAGCGTATGCTCGCTGCCGTCGTCCAGGCCAAAGCGCATCTTGATGACTTTTTCCTCGCGCGGCGTCAGCGTCTTCAACACGGAAGACGTTTGTTCCTTCAGGTTCAAATTGATGACCGCATCGGACGGCGAAACCACAGCCTTGTCTTCGATGAAGTCGCCCAGGTGCGAGTCTTCCTCTTCGCCGATCGGCGTTTCGAGCGAAATCGGCTCCTGCGCGATCTTCAGAATCTTGCGCACCTTGGACACCGGAATGTCCATGCGCTTGGCGATTTCCTCGCTAGTCGGCTCGCGGCCGAGTTCCTGCACGAGCTGGCGGCTGGTGCGCACCAGCTTGTTGATCGTCTCGATCATGTGCACCGGGATGCGGATAGTGCGCGCCTGATCGGCGATCGCGCGCGTGATGGCCTGACGGATCCACCACGTCGCATAGGTCGAAAACTTGTAGCCGCGGCGCCACTCGAACTTGTCCACCGCCTTCATCAAGCCGATGTTACCTTCCTGAATCAGGTCGAGAAACTGCAATCCGCGGTTGGTATATTTCTTGGCGATCGAAACGACCAGTCGAAGGTTGGCCTCGATCAATTCCTTCTTGGCCTGCTCGGCTTCGGCTTCGCCGCGGTGAATGAAGGTCAGCGTGCGCTTCAGTTCGGTGAGCCCGACTTCGCTGGCTTCCTCAATGTCTTTCAGCTCGGTGCGGCGCGTGCGCAGTTCCTTTCGCGCTTCCGCCGCGACCTCGCCTTTGGCCACGTCCGCGCGGCGCTCCAGTCGCCCGGCTTCGCGTTCCAGCGACTGCAGCCGCTCGACCGTGCCGCGCATTTTGTCGATCAGCCGCTTCTTCTCGAATGGATTGAAATCGATGTCGCGAATGGCGACCGAAATCTCCACACGCGTCCGCGCCACTTCCCACTTCGCGCGGATGTACGATCTTTTCTTCGACTTCAGTGTTTTATCGAGCTTCACGGCCTGCTTCAGCGCGGTCTCGTACAGTTTCGCAATCTTGTCGATGTACTTGAGCGTCTGTTTGGTCTTGTTGGCGATCTTCTCTTCGGTCAGCTCTTCGTCGTCAAACTGCACGATTTCTTTGATCGAGCGCACGCCCTTGCGAAGATCGTCGCCGACGGCAATCAGCTCTTTGATTACGATGGGCGAGCGCGTGATGGACTTCATCACCACGAGCTGCCCGCGTTCGATGCGCTTGGCGATGGTGACTTCGCCCTCGCGCGTCAGCAGCGGTACAGTTCCCATCTCGCGCAGATACATGCGCACGGGATCGTTCGTTTTTTCAAGCGAACCAGGCGTCAGGTCGAGGTCGCTGCTGCCTTCGTCGGAGTGCGCATCGTCCTTGACGACGACGTCGCGGTCGCCGGCCTCCGCGGAAACTTCCACCGCGCGCGCGGCCTTCGCCGAAGCCTGATCCTCATAAATCTCGATGCCGTTCCGCTCGAAGGTTGTGAGCAGATCGTCGATTTCTTCCGAGGAATGGACTTCTGCCGGAAGCGAAT
>JGI12635J15846_10004711_pt1 | contig 11780 bp, 5 predicted proteins | sample BlaSpr_A8_OM2_M2_FD_15846 | JGI IMG/M metagenome (IMG submission 15846) | reverse complement strand
AACGACGATGCGCACGCCAATCTGGAAACCGCTGCGGACTTTGAGTTTCGGATCCAGACCGCTGGCAAGATCCCAAAAGAATTGGCCGATCGGAGTGATCATTCCGGCTTGCTGGATGCTGATCGTGGGATAGCCGAAGCGCGCGGTGAACTCCAGCGGATAGATGCCGTTGTTATTCACGATGCAGTTCACGTCGATGTAGCCTACGTAGCCTTCTTCGGCGAGCTTCGGCTCCATCTTCAAAAGCGTCTGGTTGAAGAGATGGTTCGGGCCACTCCAGAACATGGAGGTTCCCATCTCACCGGTGGGAGGCCCGATATCACCGGGAAAGAGTTTCTTATGCTCGAAATTGATGTTGATGGGATAGATGAAAGTTTTACCGTTGAAAAAAGCGCCGACGGCGACTTCGACGCCGATCATGCGGCGCTGTAGCTGAAAGACCTTAATTTCGTCCGCGAAGGCTTTTTTGTAAGCTTCCAACATCCGGATCACGTCCTGGCCATCATCTTCTTCGCCGACGAACAGGCGGCGCTTGACGTTCTGCGCTTCGCCGCTGGGCTTGATAACGTAGCGGCTGGGATTCTGGGTAACGTGCTCGATGGCGTCATCGAAGGATTCGAATTCGCCGTACGGGATGATGTTCACTCCGGCTTTTTTTAGCTCTTCCTGGCCGAAGGAGCGGTCGTCTTCGAGCTTGTCGCTGTAGGCCGTGCCGCCGATTACAAGTTTCCCCTCTTTGCGCAGCGCCTGCGCTTTTTCGCCCTGACCCAGCGTGTCGTCGAAAATGATGATGTCCGCCCAGTCTTTGTCCTTTTCCCAGTCCTTGGACTTGGCCACGAAGCCGTCGGCGATATCGCGTTCTTTTTTGTCGGCAATGAAATAGCGTACTTCGTGGCCCTCTTTCGAGATTTGCCAGGCGATGTCGCTGATCAGACCGGTTAAAGACACGAACAGGAAGTTCTTCTTGTCCATTTAGCCCCGTTCTTTCGGGGTGGAAATCTTAACACCCTCATCGCCTTTGGACGAAGACTCGCTGATGAATTTACGGTGTCATTTGACGCACGAAGCATCCGCCCCTAATATTGAAGATTCGTTGCGCGCGATTTGGCGGGCCATGGTCGTTCTCCACACACGAGAGAACGTGGCGGCCTGGAATCGGGCATGCGAATTTGTTTCCGGGGAAGTGATGCCGAAAGAAATACCAAAGGCGTACGAGCCGCGGGAAATCGAAGAACGCTGGGCCAAAGCCTGGTTTGACGAGAAATTGTTTCGCGCGGAAAACTCCGGCGATGGCAGCGGACGGACGTTTTCGATTGCGCTTCCGCCGCCCAACGTAACCGGCTCGATTCACATCGGCCACATGCTCGAGCACACGCAGATCGACATGCTCGTCCGCTGGCATCGCATGCGCGGCGAACGCACGCTTTGGCTCCCGGGCATGGACCACGCCGGAATCGCCACCCAATTCGTCGTCGAGCGCATGCTCGACAAGGAAGGAATCAAGCGGCAGGATCTCGGCCGCGAAGAATTCGAGCGCCGAGTCTGGAAATGGAAAGCGGAGAGCGGCGGCGTAATCAAGGAACAGATGATCCGCCTCGGCGCTTCCTGCGATTGGACGCGCGAGCGCTTCACTCTCGAGCCCGCGCTCTACCGCGCCGTGCTCGAAGCTTTTCTGCGCCTCTATCGTGAAGGCCTAATCTATCGCGGACGTTACATGGTCAACTGGTGCCCGCGCTGCCTGACGGCCATCAGCGATCTAGAGGTCGTTCACAATGAGCGCGTCGGCAGCCTTTGGTACATCCGCTACCCGGTCGCGGGCACGAAAGAGCACGTTGTCGTTGCGACCACGCGCCCGGAAACGATGTTGGGCGACACCGCAGTCGCCGTGCATCCCGACGATGAGCGCTACCAGCGCCTGATCGGTAAAAGAGTTTTGCTGCCGCTCGCGAACCGCGAAATTCCAATAATCGCGGACACTTCGGTGGACCGCGAATTCGGCACCGGCGCGGTGAAAATCACTCCGGCGCACGATCCGAACGACTTCGAAACGGGCAAGCGTCACAACCTTCCGCAAATCGACGTCATGACCGACGACGCGCACATGAACGAAGCCGCCGGCCCCTATGCAGGCCTCGAACGCTTTGTCGCGCGCGCGCGAATCATTGCCGACCTTGAAAAATTAGGCTTGCTTGAAAAAATCGCCGAGCACACTCATTCCGTCGGCACCTGCGACCGCTGCAAAGCCATCGTCGAACCGCGCGTTTCGACGCAGTGGTTCATGAAAATGAAGCCGCTCGCCGGGCCCGCGGCAAAAGTTGTCCTGGACGGCTTGATCGAAGTTGTGCCGGACAATCAGCGCACCATTTTGCTGCAATGGTTCGAAAATATTCGCGACTGGTGCATCTCGCGCCAGCTTTGGTGGGGGCATCGCATTCCGATATGGCATTGCGCCGACTGCAAAGAAATGGTCCCGGCGCTCGATTCGCGCGTTGAGATCGTCGAAGGCCACGCCCGCGCTGCCAGCCCACCCACAAAATGCCCGAAGTGCGGCGGCGCGAAGCTCACTCAGGACAAAGACGTCTTGGACACCTGGTTCAGCTCCGCGCTATGGCCCTTTTCCACCCTCGGCTGGCCCGACGACACCGAAGACTTGCGCACGTATTACCCCACCAGCCTGCTGATCAGCGGCTACGATATTTTGTTTTTCTGGGACGCGCGGATGATCATGATGGGCCTGCAGTTGATGCAGGGCGCAGGGCCCGAAGAGCGAATCCCCTTCCGCCGTCTCTACCTTCATTCGCTCGTGCGCACGGCCGAAGGCGCAAAGATGTCCAAGACCAAGGGCACCGGAGTTGACCCGCTCGGTCTCACAGAAAAATTCGGCACCGACGCCCTGCGCTACATGCTAGCCAGCATGGCCGCGCCTGGCACCGACATCATTCTCAGCGAAGACCGCATCCTCGGCGCGCGCGCCTTCGCCAACAAAATCTGGAACGCCGCCCGCTTTCTGTTCCTAAATCTCGAAAAAGCCGAAGCCTCGGCCGGCATCACGCTCGAAGAACTCGCCGCCCCCGAAATCCGCGCCCAAGCACCCTACGCGATCCCCGGCGAAGACGGCCTTATCCACCGCTGGATTTTCTCGCGCCTTTCCGCCGTATCTGCGGAGGTCAGCGCCGCATTGCAGGATTTTCGTTTTCACGAAGCTTGCCAGACTATCTACCACTTCTTCTGGGGCGATTTCTGCGATTGGTACATCGAGTGGGTGAAGCCGCAATTATCATCCGCTGACCGCGAAGTGTCAGTCGCCGCCTGGCGGAATATTTTTGCGGCACTGGAAGCTGCGCTTCGCCTGCTGCATCCGGTAATGCCCTTCCTAACCGAAGAACTGTGGCACCGATTGCCGCAGCCTGAAGGCGCTCGCTCTATAGCGCTCGCCAAGTTCCCCGAGCCGCGCGCAAATTGGACTGACCCGGCAGCGGACAAACAAATTGCGACATTGCAGGAGATTATTACCGCCGCGCGAAACATCCGCGCGGAAATGAAAATCGATCAGAAGCGAAAAGTCCCTGCGGATTTTTCCAGCAACGATGCCGCTATACGCAAGCTCGCGGAACAAAACGTCGAACCCCTTCTGCGGCTGGCGACTCTTTCAGCGCTGAATATTTCTTCCGACCGTCTCGATGGCGCAAGTGCTGCGGTTCGCTCTACCTCGCAATTTGACTTGCGCATCGCGTATGGGGAAGCGGTTGACAAAGACCTCGAAATCGCGCGCCTGAGAAAAGAAATCGACCGGCTGGCAAAAGACGTCGAGTCCAAGACAAATCGGCTGGCCGACGAAACATTCATCAGCAAGGCCCCCGCCAAAATCGTGGACGACCTGCGCGCCACCCTGGCATCGCGTCAAATCGAACACCACAAACTCCTGGAGCGTCTCAAGCAGCTTGGATAATCAAGCTGTCTCGTCGTTCTTCCTGCACTTCTAAAGCGTTGACGGATTCGGTTTCCTGATGGCCTGCCACAGTAACTCTCTGAAACAAATGAAGGATAATTCCTTGTTGCACTCAGAAAGAGAATTCAAAGCCGCGCGTTGTTTCCAATCGACGTTCTTGCGCTTCGCGGATTATTTTTTGAATTTTGGCTTCCCAGCCCGTTCCGTGATGACCTCGAATTGGCAGCCAGCGCGGCCTGTGAGGAGGAACGCTTCCTGGTTGGAGTTTCTTGAAGGGCTTATCGTAAAATGCGGTGCCTGCCGGACACGCGGGGCCGCTAACGTAGGTTCCCGTGGCCCACATGGTTCCTTCAGGCTCTTGCGCGACTCCATCCGGTCCCGTTCCAGTGAGAACAAAAAACACAAGATCGCCGGTGGTGCTATTCGCTGCGGCAATTTCCACCACATCGCCTGAACTGATCGAACTTACGTTGTCGGCGGGATCNACGCCGTTCGCAATCGCCGCGGGGTCCTGAAGCGAGAGACTTAGGGGCGCCGTTTGTGCCGCGCAAAGATTATTTGCGCCCACTGTGACGGAACCTTGGACGCTGAAATTATTCTGAACTGTGATGTTGACGGATGAATACCCTACTACACCTTCGTCATGTGTCGAGCCGTTATCAAACGTTCCCTGGTAGTCCCCTGACATGGTATCGGTGGTCCCGTATTGAAAGATTGAAAAAGCTGCCGGCCCGCCTGCCCCGGTACCTGTCCACCCAGCACCGGTGTATGTAAATGTCCCATCCGCTGTGCCGTTGCACGGCGCGTCGTTCGAATTTGTAGTGAAAGTTTGGGTGGTCGAGTCCTCCTCGACAATGTTCACTATCAGCGGATTATTCGGATCGCACCAATTCTGAAAAGTGATGGAACCGGGAGGGATGCCAAAACCTCCGTCAATTGAATCCAACGAATCGGTTGAACTCAAAACATTGGGCGAACCGAGAGTAGCAACCACACCCGGATTGGAGGTGTCAAAGATGATGAAAAGGTTTTGCTCGCCAAGCGGCGCTGTCGATCCCGGAACTGCAGTGGTATATGGAGCAGCATTAGGCGATACAGTAGTGGATTGAATTACCCATTGCGCCGGAGGCGTGGATGCGAAAGTCCATGTTTCTATTTTCTGGCTAGCCGTTTCCCCGCCGGTTCCGCCGGTAAAACCGACAAACGCAGTGTTTCCGCCGATGGTCTGCGGAATATTGATCGGCCAGCTGGTTGAAAACGTCGCGTTCACGGTGCTGTCAGTGATGGTCATGGCCAGGGTCGTGCCGTCGTAGGTGATGTGGACGGACATGGTATCGCCGCTGTTCAGAATCACCCCGGATGAAGTCATATCGGTGGCAGGAACCGTGGGCGACGCTCCGTTCGTATAAAGTCCGGTAGAGTCGTCGCCTTCTCCTTCGTTGTTATACAGGTCGTATTTGACGGCCACACTGTTGGAAATTCCAGGTGCTCCACCGGTGTTGTCGGGGCCATATCCCAGCCCACCGCCGGCAGGCCCCAACGCGCTGGCACCCGCTGAAGAGTTCTGAATCGTGAACGTAATGCCATCGGCCTGTGCATCGGAAAGTTGGAACGTGAAATCTGTTATGAAATTGGTTATGTTAATCGGTGTTGTGCAGAAAGCGCTTCCAGCTTCATCCTGTTCGCCGTTCGTCAATTGCAGGCGGCTATCATCAAGGTCGGTCGACCCGTTAAATTGCATGCAGCCCGGCATTGAAAACCCCATGCCGAAATTGATGGTGGCCGCGTTTGGATTGATGGTGAAGGTCGCGGTCACGGCTGGACTGTCATTCATGCCCGGCGAGGATGCAATGGCCGTAATCGTTGTGGTCGAAGTAATGGAGATGGGCACCGTGTATTGCGTCGAGCTGTGCGTCGGCATGGTGCCGTTGGTCGTGTAATAGATGGTCGGGGTTGGGGAAGTGTCCGAAAGTTGGACGGATTGAGCCGAGCTGTAAGTGCCGGCCGCGGGCGACACATCAGGCGGCGCGGCTTGGTCCTGAATCGTATAAGTCGCTGTGGAAACCGCACTCTGAAGGAAGCCTTCGCTGATCGCGATGGCATTGAATGTCGTGGTGTCCGTTACGGTCAACGGGCCGGTGTAAAGAGTCGAGCCACTCGTGGGAGTACTGCCATCGGTAGTGTAATAAATTGAGGCGCTCGGGCTCGTACTGCTCATCGTCACCTGGAACCCGGCGCCATAAGACCCACCAGCCGGACTAAACACGGGCGCGACAGCTTGAGATTCTCCGCTTAACAATCCAAAGACATCCACTTCTTTTTGCGTGCCTACATACACTTTTCCGTTCGTGACGACCGGCACCACAAACTTCACTGCAGGTCCGAGTGTATCCCGCCCGCTAGTTAGATTGGACCCGTACAGAAGGTTGGAAACGTTGGTCGCGTTATAGGCGCGAAGAATTGCGGGCCCGCTGGAAGTGTATGCATCGGTTTCCACGGCCCAGACAATTCCATCGCTTGTTCCGTTGGACGACACTACCGGAGTAGAACCGGGGAAATTGCTCGACTCGGCCGACTTTGAAGTGGGAGATTGTGAAAGCATGTCGTTCGTGAGCGAATAAGCTTCCAGGTGTCCGCCATTTCCCCACAGATAAATCTGACTGTTCCAATACGCCGGCATACTCCAAAGTCCGGCACCGCTTGATATGGACTGGATAATCTCGGGATCGCTGGTGCAGCCGTTGCAGTAGTGGCTGCCATCGCTGGTCATCTTGTCGCGATTCACTACATAAACTTCTCCCTGCTTCCCGCTCTGGATGAGGATATGCTCAAAAGGCGCCGTCGTTTGATCAGGCACAACAAGTACTCCACCCGAACCCAGATCTTCATCGGCACCGTCCAGCGAGGCTTGATTCCAGGGAGTGAAGTAATCCGTTGGAACGGGAACTCCATTTGTGAGACCTACACGTACGATACTGTCACCGTAGTCGATTGTTGTAGAAGGAGGAGGCGCGGGAGTGGTGACCGTATCATCGCCGTTTCCAGTGGAAACGTAGATGCTTCCGGCGGCGTCGGCAGCAAGGCCCGAACCGGCTCCCCATATGCCGTTGCCTTTCCCATTTGGCGAAGTGCACCACACTCCGGTTTGGGCCAAAGTGGTTTTGTCGTAGCCCAGGAGCCAGCCATGCCAAGGGCCATTGTCTCCATGCGAGGAAAACCCGATATAAATGAACCCGTTAAGCAGAAGAAGACCAGGGCGTTGATTCGCCCACTGCGGGTTCAATGGCACCGTAGAGCCATTGCCATCGGGAGCCGTCCCTGGCACCGAAGCAGTCATCAATACCGGACCACCCAATTTCTCCGCACCCGTAGTGATGTCGATAGCATGGAGCCGATAAATAATATTGCCGCTCTCTAATGTATTCACCACGATGTAAAGGGTATTCGTGGTGGGGTCAATCGTAGGAGTGCCGGTAATTCCTATTTCGGGGTTAATGTCCTGCGTGCCGCCCACGTTGCTGGTCGAAAGTGTGGTCGCGCCATTGATGAGAAAGCTTACCATCCAGAGCTGAGAACCGGTGTCGGCGTCGAATGCATACAAACTGTCATGCTCGGTAGCAACGTACAAAACATTGTGAGTTCCGTTTCCCGGGATCGCGAGAGCGGCCACGTACAGCGGTTGTGCGTACACATAACCATCGACAGTCAGCGAAAATAATTTCCCGAAAGTCGTCGAGTTCACATTCGTCGGATTTAGAACGGTCTCCGCGGTATTCTGGCCCGTTCGAGCAGCATTGTAATGCTGCGTGAGGATGCTTGTTTGCGCGGACGAAGGCAACGACATCAAGAGCGTTGCAAGAACCAGCAGCACCGCGTTGCGGGAAATTATCGGAATGGGAAATCTCCTAGGGAATTCAACCATGAGAGGTCGTCTGGCAGCGAAACCTGCGGTGTGCTGCCGTGCCATACAGAACTCGAGAGCGGGTTTCGCGAACCTATTGAAACTCGAGCGAAATTTCATATGCGCGAACACCTCGGTCGGGTTGGCTTAAGGATGGTCAATGGGTCACAAAACTACACGGATAGCAGTTGCACTTAGACGACCGAACGGAGAAGGGTGCCGCTTATGGGGCACCCGTAACCGCCGGCGAATACAGGACTTGGCTAAGAAGTGACGGACCGCGTGTAAGCATCGAGCATTGAATAGGAACCCATTTGCCATTTTCTGGAAAATAGCAGCACAAATTCCTGATTGGTGGGTCGACGGGCATTTACAGTCCATCCGGGCGCGGCCGCCGTGTGGCTTGTGGCCGCGCCCCCGCTCAAGTATGCTTTCCGATTCCCTATGCCTACCAAGCGAATGGCTAATTTGCCGGGGACGACCGACCGGCGCATCGATGCACTGTTGACGCTGCTCACGGAGAATTCGACAATCGTGATCAGCGGCGAAAAGATTGCCAAAGAGATCGGCGTGACCCGGCAGCAGGTTTGGCGCTGGGTGCAAAAAATGCGCGAATTGGGCGTTCGCGTGAAGGGTCATGCGCGGACGGGCTATCACATCGAGCGCGCGCCGGACATTCTTGTCCCGCAGCTTCTGAGCCGACGGCTATTCGGCACGCCGTTCGCACGCCGTATCTATCACTTCTTCAAAACTGATTCGACCAATACCGTGGCAATGCAGCTCGGCGAACAAGGCGAACCACACGGCGCGCTGGTGCTGGCGGAAGAACAAACTGCAGGACGCGGACGCGCGGGCCGCAAATGGATTTCAGAAAAATCCGCGGGAATCCATTGCAGCATTTTGGTGCGCCCGCCGATTTCTCCGGCACATGCGCCTTTGCTCACGCTCGTGGCGGGACTCGCCGCGCGAGACGCCGCGGCCGAAGAACTTGATGTTCTTCCGGACATTCGCTGGCCAAATGATTTGCTCGTGCGCGGACGAAAGTTNTCCGGCATCCTCACGGAGATGCACGCCGAGCCGGACCGCATGCACTACGCGGTGATCGGGATCGGCATCAANGTCAACCAGACAAAGATGCCGACGGANCTCGCCGATTTTGCAACGTCGCTGCGCATGGAGACCGGCAAGGTTCATTCACGTCTCGAAGTCCTGATTCGGTTGCTGCGCCACCTCGACCGCTACTACAATCAATTTATCGCGGAAGGCGCTGGGCCGATCCTGCGCCGCTTCGCAGAAGTCTCCAGCTATTTTCAGGGGAAACGTGTGCGCATTACGACTCCTATAGAAGTTTTCACCGGCACGACCGCCGGCCTCGAATCCAGCGGAGTGTTGCGCGTGATGCGCGATGACGGCGGCGGAATCGAAAGCGTGCTATCCGGCGACGTCGCGGAGGCTTCCTAATGCTTCTTGCACTCGACGTTGGCAACACGAATACGGTGCTGGGCGTCTTCCGCGCCACGCAGCTGGCGGCCCATTGGCGATTGACGACCGCGCGAGATCAGACCATCGACGAGTACGGAATCTTAAGCCGCGAACTATTCACGCTGGCGGGACTCGATCCGCGCGAAATCGGCGGAGTAATTATCAGTTCGGTTGTGCCGCCGCTGAATTCCACGCTGGCGGGCATGGCGGAACGGTACTTCGACAAGAAAGCTCTATTCGTCGAACCGGGAATTAAGACGGGGATGCCGGTGCACTACGACAATCCGCAAGAGGTAGGCGCGGACCGCATTGTAAATAGCGTGGCGGCATTCGAGAAATACGGCGGCCCGTGCATCGTGGTGGACTTCGGCACGGCGATTAACTTCGACGCGGTTTCGGCGCGCGGCGAATACATGGGCGGAGTGCTCGCACCGGGCATTGGAATTTCGGCCGAAGCGCTGTTCGCGCGTGCGGCGAGGCTGTTTCGCGTGGAGATCAAAGACCCGGGAAAAATCATCGGAACGAACACGGCGGCGTCCATGCAGGCCGGCCTTTTTTACGGGTATACCGATCTGGTTGACGGCATTCTGGAGCGCATGAAGAAGGCCATGGGAGCGAAGGCGAAAGTGATCGCCACGGGCGGACAAGCAGCGCTGATCGGCACGGCATCCCGCCACATCGAAACCATTGACGAATTTTTGACACTGGAAGGGCTGCGAATTATCTGGGAGCGGAACCAGGACGGCGCGAAGGAGCGAGGCGCCACTCAAAAACAGCCCTCCGCTGCGCCACGCACCAAGAACTAAATTTGTCGCGGCGTTTTCAGAATATTTTGCAAGACGAGAATAAAATACCCACAGAAGCCCGGCGCGATGGCACCCTTCAACTATTTCAATTACTTCACTGAAATTGAAGATTATTTTTGGCGCAAACGCGGAGCACATCTGCTGGTGTCGCCTCTGGATTGGGCCATCGTGGAAACCTGGCAGAAGGCCGGCATCCCTCTCGGGGCGGTGCTGAAAGGAATCGACCGGGCGTTTGAGAGTTGGCAGCGCTCCCGGCGTGCGGCAGGTGGACGCCAATTGAAAAGCCTGGCCTACTGCGTCGACGCCGTCGCGGACGCAGCGGCGGAAGCGGCGGAAGCGGCGGTCGGCACTGGGCCGGAAGTGAAATCCTCGCAGCCGGCGGCAGAACCTTTTTCGCGCGACGAGCTGAGCAAATATCTCCAACGCAACGTCGCGCGTCTTCGCGATGCGTCGGCGAAACAGCGCGAGATTGCGGAAAAGGCGGGGAGTTCCGTGCCCGCGCTTGCAGCTCGTTTTGACGAAACGGCCAAACGTCTGGAAGAGGCTTTGCCATTGCTCGATTCCCCGGGCACGCTCGATCTCGAGGATCTCGAACGGCGGATGACCGTGCTCGAAGAGAAATTATCGGCGGCGCTTTCGGCGGATGCGGATGAAGAGGCGCTGCTTTCCGTGCGGCGCGAAATGGATCGCTCGCTGGCGCCTTACCGGCGTAAGATGTCCGCGGAACAGTTAGCGCAGCTCGAGCGGCAATACATACAGAAGCGGCTATTCGAACATTTTAATGTGCCGCGGCTGAGTTTATTTTATTTGACCTAATACGGAACAATCCCACCGCACGCGTGCGGGACCTGTACTCAACTTTCATGCCGCCAATGGACGTCACAATCGAGAAGCTGATCTACGGCGGCGATGGCCTGGCGCATCACGAAGGATCCACCGTATTTGTTCCGTTCGTTCTGCCGGCGGAGCGCGTCGCCGTGTCGCCCGTCGAGCAGAAAAAGAAATTCGTTCGCGCGCGCGTGGACAAATTGTTGGCGGCTTCGCCCCAACGCACGACGCCACCGTGTCCGCATTTCGGCGTTTGCGGCGGATGCAATTACCAGCACATCCCTTATGAAGCCCAGGCGCAATACAAGGCGGACATTCTGCGGGAGACGCTTCGGCGCATCGGCCGAATCGACTGGACTGGCGAGATTAAAACGCATGATTCACCGCCTTGGGGCTATCGCAATCGAGCGCAGTGGAAAATTCGACCGCCGGTGGAGTCGACGAGTGGCCCAACTCAGGCGAACTCGGAAGCGGTTGGCAAGACCGTTGCGAAACTCGATATCGGGTACTTTCGCGCGAATTCCACGGCGCTGTGCGCGGTGGAGGAGTGCGCGATTCTGTCACCGCTTCTTTTGAAAACACTGCTCGGGCTGCGACAGGCCTTGGCATCCGGCGCGCTTCCACGAGAACTTCGCGAGATCGAAGTTTTCAGTAACGAAAGTAGCAGCGAAGGGGCGGCTGAGGGCGAGCCAAAGCTTTTGCTCACCGCCATTTTCGCCGGGTTTCCTTCGCGGGCCGCCGAGCACGCCGAGACGATTCGCCGCATTGTGCCGGAGGCCGTCAGCGTTCTATTCCACGATCCCAGCCACGACCG
>JGI12635J15846_10004708_pt1 | contig 11781 bp, 8 predicted proteins | sample BlaSpr_A8_OM2_M2_FD_15846 | JGI IMG/M metagenome (IMG submission 15846) | reverse complement strand
CCCTGATGGCGCTCGCTTTGATAGGGGCCGTGATCCTGCTCGGCGGCAATGCGCGTATGCCTGATGAGGCTCGGCTGTCGATGGCGCCACTCTCGCAACTCTGGCGCGGCGCGATCGTCACACTTGGGCTTTTGGTCATCATCTTTGCAGGTTTCAGATTCGGCGTCGCCACCGCGACCGAAATCTCAGCCTTTGCTGCTCTTTACGCCTTGGTCGTAGGCGGAGCGGCTTTCCGCGAGCTGGGGTTCCGAGCTGCGGCACAAAGTTTCGTCAACGCTGCCACGCGCTCGGGGCTGGTGCTGTTCATTGTCGCAGCGGCTCAGGCGCTGGCCTTTGTGCTGACTCTCCAGCAGGTCCCCCATGCCCTGGCGGAAGCGATGGTTTCGCTGTCGCAGAACGCCGGCCCGTGGGTTTTCCTGTTACTGTCCATACTTATCCTGATTGTCATGGGTTCGATTCTGGAGGGCGCCGCGGCGCTCATCATCTTCGGCCCGTTACTGATACCGGTCGCGGGCCAAATTGGCATCAACGAACTGCACTTTGGCGTGGTTCTGGTGATTGCAATGGGTATCGGGTTGTTCGCGCCGCCCCTCGGGCTTGGGCTCTACGGTGCATGTCTGATTGGCGGCGTGCCAATCGAGAGGACAGTGCGGCCGATGCTCGGCTATCTTGGCTTGCTGCTGTTGTGCCTCTTGGTGATCGCGTTCGTCCCGGGTCTGACACTTTGGCTTCCGCATCGGCTCGGCTACCAGTAGGCGCTAGACCCCAGCCTCAGCGAGCTTAGCGGACCTCAATCGCCCTGTATAAACCGGTCGCCGCGGGTGGTCGGCTTGACCGAACTCGGCCGCAGGATATGGTTCATTAGCGCGTCGGTCATTGCGACCGCCCTAGCCGCGCCCAAACAACAGCCGCTCTCCCATCCATTCTCGACCGAGACCATTGATCCATGCCGCATCTGTTTAGCAAACTTCGCCTGCGTGACGTCGACTTCGCGAACCGCATCGTCGTTTCGCCAATGTGCCAATATTCATCGGTCGACGGCTACGCGAATGATTGGCATTTCGCGCATCTCGCCTCGCGGGCGGTCGGCGGCGCTGCCTTGGTGTTTACAGAAGCTGCCGCGGTAACGCCCGAGGGCCGCATTTCGCCGCAGGATCTTGGCGTCTGGAGCGAAAAGCATTTCGAGCCTCTCGAGCGGATTACGGGTTTCATGGCAAATCAGGGCGCACGCGCCGGCATCCAGCTCGCGCACGCGGGTCGAAAGGGAAGCACCTATCGGCCTGGGGCGGGACAAGGCGCCGTTGCGGAAAGCGCGGGCGGGTGGCGTCCCGTCGCCCCGAGCGCCGTTGCGTTCAGCGACACCTACGCCAAGCCCGATGAGTTGACGATCGACCACATCAAATCCTTACAGAGGGCGTTTGCGGTGGCGGCCGAACGCGCGGCTGCTGCAGGTTTCGAGGTGATCGAAATTCACGCCGCGCACGGCTATCTGATCCACGAGTTCCTGTCGCCGTTCAGCAATCGTCGTGTCGACGCCTATGGCGGCTCGTTCGAAAATCGAACGCGATTTCTTAGGGAATGCGTGGAAGCGGTGCGACGCGCGCTGCCCGAGCGCTGTCCGCTATTTGTACGCGTCTCAGCGACTGACTGGGTTGAAGGCGGATGGGACGTCGACCAATCGGTCGAGCTCGGCCGCCTTCTGCTCTCGCTGGGCGTCGATCTGATCGATTGCTCGTCGGGCGGCAATCTCGAGAAAGCGGAGATCCCCATCGGACCCGGGTATCAAACGCCTTTCGCGGAGCGGATCCGGCGCGAGGCCATTATCGCCACCGCTGCGGTCGGCATGATCACCGCGCCGGCTCAGGCCGATCAGATCATCCGCAATGATCAGGCTGATTTGGTGCTGCTAGCGCGCGAGATGCTGCGCGATCCCTACTGGCCGATGCAAGCGGCGCAGGAGCTGGGGCAGATCGCGCCCTGGCCGAGGCAATATCTGCGTGCGGCGCCGAGCGGGACACCCGAGCGTGTATCCGTGGCCATTCCCCGTGATCGCATCAAGCAGGCTCTCAGTTCGTGATCGACAACGGCGAATAGCCCCGCAAACTGGCGGCGGCGGAAGAAAGACGAAGGGGCAGGGTAGATAGGCTTGGCGGAGCCGTCTCGCTCGCGATAAGCTGAGACCGCGCCCTTACTGGGCCCCGATGAGGACTGAAATGCGCAATTCGTTCGTTTCGTGGTTGACGACGGCGACGATCGTCTGTGGATTTTCCGTTGCGGGTGTGAATGTGGCGAACGCGCAAAGCGTTATGAGGACCTGCGCAACCGAATGGAAGCAAGCTCAGGCGGCGGGAACGACAGGTGGCGAGGCCTGGCCTCAGTTCTTGGCGCAGTGCCGTACGCGCCAGGGTGCAGCCGCCGCGCCGGCCTCGTCGACAGCCGCGCCCGCGCCGGCCCCTCAGTCAGGCTCCCTATTTCCATGGTCGCAACCGGCGGCGCCGGCTTCAAATGTCGGTGCTCCGGCCGGCGGCCAAAGCGTCATGAAGATGTGCGCAAGCCAATGGAAGGACGCCAAGGCGGCGGGAACAACCGCCGGCCAGACGTGGCCGCAATATCTGTCGCAATGCCGCGCGCGCCAAGGCTCCGCAGCTTCGTCCTCAGGAGGTTTTGCTCCCGCATCTGCCCCGGCCCCGGCGCCCGCTCCCGCCTCCCAGTCAGGCTCCCTGTTCCCATGGTGGCAACAGTCGGCGCCTTCGTCCGCACCGGCATCGAATGTCGGCGCGCCCTCGGCTCTGCAGGCCGGCCAATTCACAACGGAGCTTGCGGCGCGCGCGCGTTGCCCGTCGGACACTGTCGTGTGGGTCAATACGCCGACGCGCATCTATCATTATTCGGGAACCCGCTATTACGGGCACACCCTCAAGGGCGCATATATGTGCGAGGCTGACGCGCGCGGGGACGGCTATCGAGCGGCACGGAACCGCCAACGTGAGGCCGAGGCTCATTAGGGATCCGCTTCGCCGGCGGTGACCCTCAGGTCGCCCCGGCATTCGAAGTTCAAGCCGTCGCAGCACCAGTTTCGATTGCAGCTTATCGCGCTTTGCGAACGCCGAGCGGCCGAGTCGCTGTGTGACGCAGCTCACGTTACGGCATATTGAATTCATGTCTAACTGATTGCGGCTGCAGCAAAAAACGGCGCGTGGCAGGTCGTTGTTAACAAAATTGCCGCAAGGTGTTTTTGCCGACTTGCTCCCGCGCCTAAGCCGGCGACAGCAAGTGGATAGTGGAACTTGAGATGCACCCTTATCTTCAAACGGATGCCCGCTCGGGTCGGTCCGATGGCGGCTATCATTTCCTCCACACCAACGTCATTTTGCGCCACGCGTGCGGCGCGTCGGGCGAAGCCGAAGAGCACATCGACAACATTTTGACCCAGGCTGCCGTTCTGAAGCGTCGCGTATGGGTCAGCAGCATGCTCTTTGCTGAGCTCAGGCCTTCGATGTTTGTCGCCGGACGGTTTGACACTTTTCATGAGTTCACGCGCTACATCCGCTCGCTCGTAACGCTGGTGACGCCCGACCCGAATACGATGCTGCGCGTGGCGCGGCTGCGCGATGCAAAATGGCTGAGGCCTACGGACGTGCGCGAAGCAGACGAAAAGCCGCGAATGATGTCATTTACCGACGCCCTACAGATTGCTTCAGCGCTGTGGGTGAAAGAAGTGGGCGGCGTCGCTGATCTCAAATTTCTCATGTTCGACGATTTAAGCTCCCCCGAGACCAGGGGCGCCGCGCGTCTGTCGCCCCTGCGCCTTCAAGATTATGCGGTGGACGCGCGCGCCAATTCGGATGTCATGGCGGCCGTGCAACTGACCCGTATTCAGCCTTCTCGTCAGACGCGCCCGATCCCGCAATCAGCGCCAGCCAAGCAAGAATCCAGCGCGATTTCCTGAGCGCCCGACGATAGAACTTCCCGACGCGCTGGCGTCCCGACAACTCGTCCGCCGGCCCTAAGCGCCGCGCGCCAGCCGTTCATTGCCCGAACACCCGTTCGAAGATCGTATCCACGTGTTTCATGTGGTAGCCAAGATCGAACAGCGCCTCGAGCTCATGCCCACTCAAGGCCTTGGCGACGTCCTTGTCGGCTTTGAGAAGCTCGAGAAACTCGCCTTGGCCCCGCCACGCGGGCATCGCGTTGCGCTGGACGATCGCATACGCGTCGTCGCGCGCCACGCCCTTCTCGGTCAACGCCAACAGAACGCGCTGCGAATGGATGAGGCCGCCGAGGCGGTCGAGGTTTTTCTGCATGGCCTCCGGATAGACGACAAGCTTGTCGATCACTCCGGCGAGCCGGGCCAGCGCAAAATCGAGCGTGATCGTAGCGTCGGGGCCAATCATGCGTTCGACCGACGAGTGCGATATGTCGCGTTCGTGCCACAGCGCCACATCCTCGAGCGCCGGCGTCACCGCCGAGCGCACCATGCGCGCGAGCCCCGTGAGATTTTCCGTCAAAACCGGATTGCGCTTATGCGGCATGGCGGATGAGCCCTTCTGCCCTTCCGAGAAAAACTCCTCCGCTTCCATGACTTCGGTGCGCTGCAAATGCCGGATTTCGATCGCGAGCCGCTCGACCGACGAGGCAACGACTCCGAGCGTCGCAAAGAAGGCGGCGTGGCGATCGCGCGGGATCACCTGCGTCGAAATCGGCTCGGGTTTCAGGTCCAGTTTCGCCGCCACATAAGTCTCGACCCTCGGGTCGATGTTGGCGAAAGTGCCGACGGCGCCGGAGATCGCGCAGGTTGAAATCTCCTCGCGCGCCGCCACAAGCCGGGCGCGAGCTCTGGCGAATTCGGCGTACGCAAGGGCCAGTTTGAGGCCGAAAGTGGTGGGCTCGGCGTGGATTCCGTGCGACCGACCGACGGTGGGCGTCATCTTATGCTCGAAGGCGCGGCGTTTGAGCGCGGCGAGCAGCGCGTCAACGTCGGCAATGAGGATGTCGCTCGCCCGCCTAAGCTGGACGGCGAGGCACGTGTCGAGCACGTCCGAGCTGGTCAGCCCCAGATGGACGAAACGCGCCTCCGGGCCGATGAACTCGGCGAGATGAGTGAGGAAGGCGATGACGTCGTGCTTGGTCACCCGCTCGATCTCGTCAATTCGAGCGACGTCGAACTTGGCTTGTCGCCCCTTCTCCCAGATCGTCTTCGCCGCGGCTTTCGGGATCACGCCGATCTCGGCCATCGCCTCTGACGCATAGGCTTCGATCTCGAACCAGATGCGGAAGCGTGTCTCGGACGACCAGACGGCGGTCATCTCGGGGCGGGAATAACGCGGGATCATCGGCAATGCCCCTTTCTGTTTGTTCCTTCGGAGCGGGGTCTATAGGAACGGAAGGCGAGAATCGAGCGGGGCGCGGCCGTTGCAGGGTAAGGCGTCCGAAAGAGGAGAACGGCCGCCTTATGCCCTCGGATACTGTCGACGTCATCGTGCTTGGCGCTGGAATCGTTGGCGTTTCGGCGGCGCTCGCGCTCCAGGCGCGGGGCCGGACGGTGGCGCTCGTCGACCGTCTGCCTGAAGCGGCGGGCGAGACGAGCTTCGGCAACAGCGGCATCATCCAGACGGAAGGCGTCCTCCCTTATCTCTTCCCCCGCGCGATCGGCGAGGTCGCGCGGGCGGCCGCGAACCGCGATCCGCGCGCGCACATGCGCCATGGTTCGCTGCCCTCGATTGCGCCGGCGATCTGGCGCTATTTCCGGGCCTCGACGCAGCCGAGAAAGGCGGCGACCGGCAAGGTCATGGCCCCGCTCCTGTTCGCCGCGGCGGACGAGCACCTGAAGCTGGCGCAGGACGCGGGCGCCTCTGGGCTGTTGCGCGCCGGCGGCTGGATCAAGGCGTACCGCACCCGACGGGGGCAGGATCTGGCGCAGGCCGAGGCCGAGGAACTCAAGCCGTTCGGCGTCAAGCCGATCGCACTCGACCGCGCGGCGCTCACGGCCCTCGAGCCGCATGTGGGCGAAAAGGCGATCGGCGGCGTGCACTATGCCGAGCCGCTGTCGACCTCCGACCCGGGCGCGCTGATCCAGAGCTACGCCGCCCTGTTCGTTAGGCGCGGCGGCCGAATGGCGCGCGGCGACGCGCTGAGCCTGGAACCTGCGGGCTCCGGCTGGATGGTCACAACCGACTCGGGCCGGCTTGCCGCCCGCGACGTCGTCATCGCGCTCGGCCCCTGGTCGGATGAACTCGCCCGGCGCTTTGGCCTGCGCCTGCCCTTCTTCGTCAAGCGCGGCTATCACATGCACTACGAGGCCAAGGGCAACGCCGGCCTCACGCGCCCGGTGCTCGACCTCGAGCGCGGCTACCTCGTGACCCCGATGGCGCGGGGCCTGAGATTGACCACCGGCGCGGAGTTCGCCCGACGCGACGATCCGCCCTCGCCGGCGCATCTCGAGCGGGTCGAGCCCTATGCGCGGGAACTGTTCCCCATCGGCGCGCGAAAGGACGTCAAGCCCTGGCTCGGGCGGCGCCCCTGCCTGCCGGACATGCGGCCGGTCATCGGGCCGTTCCCGGGCAAGGCAGGCCTCTGGCTCGACTCCGGGCACCACCACCTCGGCCTGACGCTCGGCCCCATCACTGGCCGCCTCCTCGCGGAGCTGATGACCGGCGACAAGCCGTTCGTCGATCCCTCGGCGTTCACAGCGGAACGGTTTGGAACGTGACGATCAGGCGGCCACGCGGCGCTGGAGTGCAAATAAACCGAAGGAAATGAAAGGAAATGAAAGGAAAATTGCTTTTATTTCCTTTTATTTCCTTTTCGGAATCGGGACTTTTCAATGGGTTACGGCCGATTCAAATAAAAAAATTCTCTTTCCTTTTCCCGTCCGGCCGACGAATTGCCGCCGCCCGTCCTGTTCTCCTTTTGCCAAGTCTGGCCATCGGAACACCGTACCAGAGATTTCTGAGTTTGGCAATAAAATGCCAATAGATCCGTTTTTCCGATCAAGGCGAGCTCTTGCCCTTCTTGTCCAAGGGGGCCGCGCTCGGGCTCGCGATGAATACGCGATCCGTTCGCAAGAAGTGGCTCCCGGCTAGGTTTGGTCATCAATACGGTTGAATTATTGCGTGAAGTTCGCGCCCTTTCGGACGGTTGAACGCTAATTGGTCGCAAATACCCTTGGAAGGCGGCTGTGTTGCCTCAGCCGATTCAGCTTCTCGGCTACTTGGGAAAGGCGCATTGACAGCGACGTACCCATCGGGGTTATGATTCCGGCATGGGGAAGCGATCTCCCCACGAGGCGACAGCTGAAGAATCGCGCCCGATTTCATTCGAGGGCGCATTGTGTCGTCGTTAAACAGCATCTCTTCGGAAAAACTTTGGCGCCTCCTCGGCGTGCCGCACGGCCCCGCGCTCGTCGATGTACGGCCTAAGGAGGACTTCGCCGCCGACCCGCGCTTTGTTCCCGGGGCGGTCCGCCGAGTCCATTCGACGGTTGCGGACTGGGGCTCAGAGTTCACAGGGCGTTCGGCCGTTGTAATCTGCGAGAGCGGTCAGGGGCTAAGCGAGGGCGTCGCGGCTTGGCTGCGCCAGGCCGGCGCATCCTCCGCCGAAGTTCTTCTCGGGGGCCACGCAGCTTGGGCGAAAGCAGGTTTGCCGCTGGTGCGGGAAGGCAAGTTGCCGCCTCGCGACTCGCAGGGGCGAACGGTGTGGGTAACGCGCTCGCGGCCAAAGATCGACCGCATCGCCTGTCCCTGGCTCATCCGCCGCTTCGTTGATCCCACTGCCGTGTTCCTGTTCGTCTCGCCAGCCGAAGTGCACGCGGTCGCAGAGCGTTTCGATGCCGCGCCGTTCGACATTGAAGGCGTCTTCTGGAGCCACCGCGGCGACCGTTGCACCTTTGACACGATGCTTGACGAACTGGGACTTCTGATCGAACCGCTCGCGAAACTTGCGGCGATGGTTCGAGGCGCGGACACCGCGCGCCTCGATCTTGCGCCCGAAGCGCCGGGGCTTGTCGCCGCTTCGCTCGGACTGTCGCGCATGTACTCCGACGATCTCGAGCAACTTGCAGCGGCCATGACGCTCTACGACGCCTTCTATCGCTGGGCGCGTGACGCGAGCGATGAAACGCACGATTGGCCCTCGAACGTCCCGAAGAAACAAGGGCGACTNCCTCAGGAGCGACAAAAACCAGCTCAGGCCGTTTCGAAGGCAAAGTGATGTGGAAAGCTGTCGTCGCGCTTCTCGTCCTGCTCGTCCTGGGCGCCGCCGTTCTTTATCGCGTCGCGCTCCCCGGCCTCTCAAGCGCGCGGCCGGAACCGCCAAAGATCGAAATGGCAGTCGCGACCTGGCTGCTTCGGCACAGCGTGCCCGCCGAGGCCGCCGCCCGCGTCAATCCGCTGAAACCGGACGAGGCGGTCGTCGCCGCCGGCGCCGCGACGTTTCAGGAGAAATGTTCGGTCTGTCACAATTTCGACGGAACCGGCCGCACGACCATCGGCGAACATGTCTATCCGCGCGTGCCCGCTCTTCTCCAGTTGCTCCCCGCGCTGACCGATGGGCAAATTTTCACCTACATCAACGACGGCATCCGCAATACCGCGATGCCCGCCTGGGATCTGCCGGAACACGAGATTTGGCAGATCGTCGCCTTCCTCCGCCACTTGCCGCCCTCAGTCCCGCCGGGCTCGCCAAACAACACGCCTGCCCCTATCACTGCTGGCGCACATTATGTCGGTTCGGCCGCTTGTGAGTCCTGCCACAAGGAAATCTACGCCCGATGGAAGCAGACGCGCATGGCCAATGTCGTACGCGATCCGCACGAGCATCCAGACGCCGTCATTCCCGACTTTTCGAAGCCTGACCCCAAATTGACGTTCACGTTGGACGACGTCGCCCTCGTCTATGGCAGTCGTTGGAAACAGCGCTACTTCACGCGCAAGGGCGACGACTATTTCCCGCTGCCCGCGCAATGGGACGTCACGCATGCGCGCTGGCTGCCTTACCATGTGCCGAAAAACGCCGATTGGTGGGCGCCGCTCTATCCTGACGACAATATGCAGCGTCCGACCGGGCCGCTCTGCGACGGTTGCCACTCGGTCAACTACGACATCAAGACAAAGAGCGTCACCGAATGGAACGTCGGCTGCGAATCCTGCCACGGACCGGGCAGCGCCCATGTCGCCGATCCCGTTCGCACGACAATCGTCAATCCGGCGCGGCTCGATTACGTAGCCGCGAATGACACCTGCATTCGCTGCCACTCGCAAGGGCGCCCGAAGACGAATCCGATCGACGGCAAAAACTACGATTGGCCCGTCGGCTTTCACATGGGGCTCAAGCTCGCCGACTTCTGGAACCTTGAGGATCACAAGTTGGGAGAATTGACCTTCACGCACTTCCCGGATGGAACGGCGCACAAGAACAGAATGCAGGGCAACGATTTCGTGCAGAGCCTCATGTACACGCGCGGCGTGACCTGCTTCTCCTGTCACGACCCACACGGCAGCGACAACGTCTCGATGTTACGAGAGAAGGGCAATGCGCTTTGCCTTGGCTGTCACGCGCCGAACTCGCCGATCGGTCCATTCGCCGACAGCATACCCGCCCATACGCACCACAAGCTGGACAGCGCCGGCAGCCAATGCGTGTCCTGCCACATGCCGTTGATCGAAGAGACGCTGGGCGATGTGAAGGTCCACGCCCATACGTTCCGCTTCATCACTCCTGCGTCGACCCGGTCGCTCAACGTCCCCAACCCCTGCACGCTTTGCCACAAAGAGAAATCAGTGGAATGGGCTGAGCAGACCTTGAGCGCTTGGACCGAGCGCTCGCCCTGGCGCATGGGAAATTAGTGTCAACTTGGCACGGATTTTTCGTCTCGTCCCGGACGATGGCTTGACCGTCCCGGGGCCGCCGCCTAACGAATACGGCGTCAAAAATTAGGGAGGAAACACAACATGCAAACGAAGCGCACCTTTGTTCTCACAGCGCTGACGGCCGCCGCGCTCGGCGCGCTCACCGTCGGCGCCTCCGCCGCCGACGGGCCAAAAATCGCGGTCGATCTCACCACGCTGACGTCGCCGTTCTGGACCGCCTACAACCAATATATCGTCAACGAAGCCAAGGCTCAGGGCGTCGACCTGCTGCAGCCGTTCAACTCCGAATTCGACACGGCGAAGCAGATCACCGGGGTGAAGAACGCGGTCACGCTGGGCGCCAATGGCCTCATTTTCTCGCCCTTCGACAGCTCCGCCGCGGGAACGATTCTGAAGACGGCGGCGGCCGCCAAGATGGCGGTCGTCGCGGTCGACGTCGCGCCGGACGCGGGTCCCGTCGCCATCGTCGTGCGCGCGAACAATGTCGCCTATGGCGAGAAGGCTTGCAAGTATATCGGCGAGCATGTGGCGGAGGGTCCGGTCGTTCAGATCATGGGCGACCAAGCCTCGATCAACGGCCGCGATCGCGGCAACGGCTTCCGCGAGTGCATCACGAAGAACTATCCGAAACTCAAGCTGCTCGAGATTCCGACCAAGGCGTGGTCGGGCGAAGACGCGGCAGCCGGTCTCGACACCGTTCTCAATTCGACGCCCAATCTCAAGGCCATCTACATGCACGCGGGCGGCGTTTTCCTCGCGCCGACTTTGCAGACGCTGAAGCGCAAAGGCATGCTTCATCCGGCTGGCGAAGCAGGCCACATCGTCATCGTGAGCAATGATGGCATTCCGCAGGAGTTCGACGCCATCCGCAAGGGCGAGGCCGACGCGACCGTCTCTCAGCCGGCCGATCTCTATGCGAAATACGGCATCATGTATCTGAAGGCTGCGATCGAGGGAAAGACGTTCAAGGCCGGGCCGACGGACCACGACAGCACGATTCTCGAAGTGGCGCCCGGTGTTCTCGAAGATCAGCTTTCGGCGCCTTTGGTCACCAAGGCCAATGTCGACGACAAGGCGTTTTGGGGGAACAACCCGAAATAGCTGCGGCATCGCTGCGAAATCGCTGACAGCGTCCCTTGATGCTCGAGACGCCGGAACAAGCCGAGTTCGGCGAGGCCGTTCCGATCGTGGAAGCGACCGGCGTCTCGAAGCGTTATGGCGCGACCGTCGCGCTCAGCGACGCGCGCCTGCGCGTCTTGCCCGGCGAGTCGCATGCGCTGGTCGGGCGCAACGGCGCGGGCAAGTCGACGCTCGTGGGCATCCTGACCGGCCTTCGTGAAGCCGACAGCGGGGAAATCCGCTTCCATGGCGAACCCGCGCCGGCAATCGCCGACCGCGAAGGGTGGCGCCGGCGGGTCGCCTGCGTCTACCAGCATTCGACCATCATTCCCGATCTCACGGTTGCGGAAAACCTGTTCATCAACCGGCAGCCGCTTCAGCGCGGCTTCATCACCTGGGGCACGCTGTGGCGAGACGCCAGAGAGGTGCTCGATCGCTGGGATGTCTCGGTCTCCGAACGATCGCGGGCCGGCGATCTCCGGGTCGAGGCGCGACAATTGGTCGAGATCGCGCGCGCCCTTTCGTATGGCGCGCGATTTATCATCCTCGATGAGCCCACCGCTCAACTGGACGGCGAGGAGATCAAGCGCCTGTTCGCGCAAATGCGGCGATTGCAGGCTCAGGGGGTGACGTTCCTGTTCATCTCCCATCATCTTCAGGAGGTCTACGAGGTCTGCCAGACCGTGACGGTGCTGCGCGACGCCAAGCACATCCTGACCGCGCCGGCCGCGACCTTGCCCAAGGACGCGCTCATCGAAGCGATGACCGGGGAGCAGGTGAGCTTCAGCTTCGCCGA
>JGI12635J15846_10004706_pt1 | contig 11782 bp, 4 predicted proteins | sample BlaSpr_A8_OM2_M2_FD_15846 | JGI IMG/M metagenome (IMG submission 15846) | reverse complement strand
AGGTTGCAGGAATCGTCGTCGAAGCCCCAAGAGTCGTCTTCGAAGCCGCAAGAGCAAGAGTCATCCTCCAGGCAGCAGGCTCAACAGCAGCCCGATCAGTCTCAGCAACAGCAACCCGCTCCTCCGCAGCCGGCGCCTCAGCCCACCCAGTCGCCGCTCGAAGCCGCTCCGACGCAGGCCGCTCCCGCCGCCGACCAGAATTCGCCCGCCATCGTCGACCGCATCATCTTCATCGGCAATCGCCGCATCCGCAGCGACACCCTAAAGGCCCGCATCTTCTCTCGCGAAGGCGATCCTTATAATGAGGAAACGCTCCGCCGCGACTTCCAGGCCCTCTGGAACACGCAATTTTTCGAAGACGTGAAGCTCCGCGTCGAAGATTCTCCCGACGGCCCCAATCACAAAAACATCATCTTCGAAGTCAGAGAGCGCCCCGTCATTCGCCGTATTCGCTACGACGGCATCCACTCGATCTCCGAGTCTGACATTCTCGACCGCTTCAAGGAACGCAAAGTCGGCCTCACCGTAGAAAGCAGCTTCGACCCGACGCGCATCAAGAAAGCCGAAGTCGTCCTGAAAGAATTGCTCGGCGAGCACGGCCGCCAGTTCGCTACCGTAACACCTCAATACGAGCGCATCGCTTCCAGCAACGCCGTCATTCTCGTCTTCAAGATTCAGGAAGGCCCGAAAGTCAAAGTCGGCCACATCAAGTTCACCGGAAACCACGCCTTCAGCGATCGCAAGCTCATCCGCGCGATGCACCACGACCGCCCGTACTCGATTCCGCTCTACTTCTGGGACATCTCCGTACTCACCAAGACGTACGACTCCGAAAAGCTCACCGAAGATATCGAAGTCGGCATCCGCGGACTCTATCAGGACAACGGCTATTTCAAGGTCGTCGTCGCGCCCAACGGCCCCATCCTCGAAAATTACGACACGCGAGGTTACAAACTCGGCGTCCCGCTCACCGGCCGCACCCACGGCAAGGCAGTCAACATCACCATCCCCATCGAAGAAGGCGAGCGCTACAAGATGGGCACGCTGAAAATCGTCAGCGCAGACCCCGATAAAGCTCTCTCGCTCAAAGTCGAAGCGCTCAAGACGGTCTTCCCGCTGAAGCAAGGCGACATCTTCTCCGCCGCCAAAGTCCGCAAAGCCATCGAAGACTACGGCAAAGCGTACGGGCAGTACGGATTTATCGACTTCACCGCTGAGCCGGAGTTCGACATCGACGATCCAAGTGGAACGATCAACCTCACGCTGCGTTTCAGTGAAGAAAAGCAGTACTATGTCCGCCGCATCGATTTCACCGGCAACACCACCACGCGCGACAAAGTCATTCGCCGCGAGCTGCTCCTCGACGAAGGCCAGCTCTTCAACAAGCGCGCCTGGGAAATCAGCATCCTTCGCCTCAACCAGCTCAACTATTTCGATCGCATCGAAGAAGACAAGGCCGTCGAAATCAAGCGCAACACAAAAGATGGCACTGTCGACCTCAATCTCAAGTTGAAGGAAAAGGGCAAGCAGTCCATCGGCCTGCAGGGCGGCGTCAGCGGACTCGCTGGCACCTTCATCGGCCTAACCTATCAGACCAACAACTTCCTCGGCCTCGGCGAAACGCTCACGTTCTCGGCCCAGTTCGGTGATTTGCAACGCAGCTTCATGTTCGGTTTCACCGAGCCGTATCTATTCGATCGTCCGATCTCCACCGGCTTCACCATCTTCGACAGTCGCTACAATTTCGACCAGGCGAAACAGGAAGCGTTGGCCCTCGGCCAATCCGTCAGCATCAACCCCGAATTCGTCCAGAACTACACCCAGAATTCCACCGGCTTCACTATTTTTGCGCAGTATCCGGTCAAACGTCTCTCGTTCACGCGCCTCTCGATTACCTACGGCTTGACGCACACCAACATCCAGACGTTCAACGAAGCATCGCAATTGCTCTTCGAACAGTTGCAGTTCACCAGCGTCGCCGGCCCCAGCGCGCTCACCGGCATCGTCTCGAGCACCATCACGCCCAGCGTCAGCTACAACACGATCGACAATCCGCAGAACCCGCGTAAGGGTCATAGCCTTTTCTATTCGGCGGCAGTCAGCGGCGGTCCGCTCGGCGGCAACACCAACACGATCACGAACGTTTTCAGCTACACGCAATTCCATCCGGTCTATAAAAAGCGCAACGTCCTCGGCGTCCACTTCACTTCCGCCTTCACGACGGGTTACGGCGGCAAAGAAGTTCCTCCATTCAGCCGGTTCTACATGGGCGGCGAACAGGATCTTCGCGGTTTCGACATTCGCTCCATTTCACCGGTCACCTTTATTCCGACCGAGACCGCGCAAACCTTCATCTTCACCGATCCGACCACCTTGTCGGCCTCCGGCAGCCCGCTGCAGCGTAGCTTCACCATCCCCATCCTCACCTACCAGGCCACGCTTCCCGGCGGCGACCTCCAGACTTCCGGCAACATTGAATACCGCATCCCTATCGTCGGACCTGTCACCGTATCCCTGTTTCTCGACGGCGGCACCGACGGTATCGTCCGCACCGACGCGCTCAAGCTGAATCCGCAAGGTCTCACCAATCTCTTGCAGCAATTCCCGGGCGCGAATGTCAGCGGCCAGTTGCCCATCGCGGGCGGCACAAACTTCCGGCTCCGCGGTTCGACCGGTGTCGAATTTGGTGTTCAGCTTCCGATCGTCCAGGCGCCGTTCCGTATCTACTACGCCTACAACATCAATCGCCTGCACTCCGAGATTATTTCGCCGCCGGACTACATCAATCCGAGCGAGCTGAAGTTGCTCCAGAACACATTGCCTCCTGAGGTCTACAACACCCAGGTCGCGCCGTTATTGCAGGAGTTCAGTTTGAATCCGGGCCGTCTGAATTATTTCGAGCCCAAGACCACCTTCCGTTTCACGGTGGGCAAGACTTTCTAGCAATGCGCACTTGATTTTTTGGCCGGCGGCTCGGGCGACCGGGCTTCGCGCGATGTTCGATTGCGGAAATCGACGCACTCTTTGCGATAATCGCCGGACGTTTTATAGCAGGGAGGCAGGGGGAATGAAGTTGCGAAAGTTTTTTAGCTGCGTGGCCGGGTTTGCTGCGCTCGCGGGTTTCGTCATGCAGGGTTGCGGTGGCGGCAGCGCCAACACGGTCACTGTCACGTTGAGCCAGTCCTCGGCCGCGCTCGTCGTCACCCAGGTGCTCAACCTCACCGCGACCGTCGCAGGTTCCACCAACCTCAACGTCACCTGGACCTGCACGTACACCACGACGACCACGACAATTGCTGCCAACAACACCACCAGCAGCACCACCAGCGCCGCCGCTCCATGTACCGCTCAGACCGGTGTTCTCACCAACATTCAGGACACCACCGTTACGTACACCGCTCCCGCAAAAATTACAACCCCGCCTCCGACCGCAACGACAATCGTCTCGCCGCCGGCGATCACGATCACCGCGACCTCTCAAGCCAACACCAAAATCACCGGCACCTGCACCGTCTCGCTCGATTCCGGTATCTCCGTGACCATCAACCCGGCCACCGCTGCCGTCCCGACCAGCCAGAATTTCCAATTCGTTGCAACTCTCACCAACGACTCGACGCCGAACGACGTCACCTGGCAGGTCACGCAGGAACCTCTCACCAGCGCCAACAGCCTCGCCGACCTCGTCACCTGCAGCCCCACCTGCGGCAGTATAAATTCCACAGGCATATATACCGCGCCTTCAAGTGTCCCTACGGCCTACACGCCATCTACGATCAGCTCGACGGTAACTACGCAGGCGCCTCAGCTCGTCACGATTCTTGCGATCTCAAAAGTCGATTCCACCCGCTTAGGTGCTGCAAGCGTCACCGTCGTCACCTCGGGTGTGATCAGTTTCACCAATATTTCGCCCTCCGTCGCTCCACAAGGCGGTGTTTTGCAGGACATCTACCTGGCCGCCACAAATGTGAACTCGCTGACCAGCATCTTCTTTGACGGCACCGCTCTGCCCAGCACGCAGGTCGTCGTTGTCTCTCCGCCAACCGCGGGTTCGACTCCGACGGGCGCTCGCGCGCGTTTGCTGCCGGCACAGCTCCAAACTGCTGGCACGCATACGATCAGTATTTGCAACCCGCCGATCGGTCAGAGCACTTGCCAGCCGGGGTCGGGTGGCGGTCCGTTCAACATCACCGTCGTCTCCGAACGTCCATCGTTGATCTCCACGTTGCCCAACAGCTTGCCGCAGACAGCCGCGGGCGCTGCGTCCTCAGGCGCGTTGCTGATGGACGGCGGATTTTTCGGCTCGACCAATTTCCCGCTGGTTTCCGCTCAATTCAACGGATCACCGATCGCGGTCCAGCAACCTTCGTCGCGTCAGCTTTCTCTGACGATGCCTCCGCTGCCTACCGCGGGCTTGTTCCCGATTAGCGTCACCAACAACAACGCTTCACCGACAACAGCGACAACCAGTTTCGCGGTGTTCCCGGACTACGGCGTCAGCAATCCGCCGAGCAACGCCACCTTGCTGCCGCTGACCGGTGCGGCTACACCTAGCGCCATCGCCATCGACGACGTGCTCGGCGTTGCCGCTGTCACTGAAGTCGGAACCAATAAGGTTGAGTACATCAACCTGAATGGTGGCAATCCCACTGTCATGCCGAGTCCCGTACCCGTAGGCACGACTCCGACTGGCGTGGCCATGGATAATCTGGGCGTTACCGTTGGTGGCGTCCCTGGTGTTCACGTCACCGCTGTCGTAAATTACGCCGATCGCACTCTCGAACTTCTTCGCACGCCTGCGCCCGGCACAGCTCCCAACGCGACTCCGATCGCTACAATCAATCTCGCTCCGCTCATTCCCACTTCGGCGCCGACAACTCCGCCGACACCTCCGCCATTCCCATACTCCGTCGGCATCGATCCGCTGACGCACACGGCGGTCATCGCGTATGCCAACACGAACATCGGTTTCATCGCCGACATCAATCCCGGAAACGCAGCCAATACGTCGGAGTGCCTCATCGCCGGCCAGGCGCCGCCTTGCGTGATTTCTTCGGTGAGCGTCTCCACCGGTCAGTATCCGCAAGTCGCTCTCCAGCCGCGCATTCACCTCGCATACATCACCCCTGGTGGCGCAGGCGTGTTGCAAGCGGTCGACCTGACAAAGAAATCGACCACTGTCGCTATTGCAAGCGCCGTTCGCACTTCGAACGTCGTCACCATCACCACCGTTGCTGCGCACAACATCAATCCTGCCAATCCAGGAACGGTTTTGATCAGTGGCGTTTCGACCACGAATAGCAACTTCAACGGCACCTTCTCGGGTATTACCGTCATTGACGCCAACAACTTCTCCTATTCGCAGACCGCCGTGAACGACTCGATCACCGGCGGTACCGCCTCGGCTCCTGTTGGCACTGTCAGCTACGGGACTGCCTTCTTGATATTCACCGTCTCGCAAACATTGCAGGGCATCGCCGTCAACCCGATCACTCGCTCGGCAATTATGGCCGACCCAAACTCGAATCTGGCTCAAGTCACATTTTTGAGCACGCTCGATCAGTCGCTGACTTCGATACAACTCGAGCAGAATGTCGTTCTCGGCGGCACCACAACTGGCGCGGCGGGCGAAATTGGCGACACCACCGTCGCGTATCAGCCGTATTCCAACACAGCGCTCGTTTTCAATCCGCATTTGAACCAGTTGTCGCTACTTGATCCGGCGCGGCTCGCCCGCATCGCGATCATTCCGACGAACGGCACCGGCATAGGCACTGTTAACGTTCCGAGTGGCGGCTCAACGCCCAACGCACTTCCGATCCCTGGAGCGCTCGCTGTCGATGCCACCAACAACGTCGCGCTGGCCGTGAATTCCGGCAGCAACAACGTCAGCATCATTCATCTCGGAACCATCAAGCCGGTTCAGATCAGCTCGGTCGTCGCATCCTCGAGCGTTCCCGGTGCGATTCTTCCGCAAGCCGTGCTCACGACCAACTCCACGCCAATTGCCGGTGGCGCTGTCACTGTGCAGATCTTCGGCTCCGGCTTTACGTCCGGTTCTCCGGCAACCGTCCGTCTCGATGGCACTCCGCTGACGACCGTGAACGTTGTGAGCAACAACGAGATCGACGCGCAGGTTCCTGCATCGTTCCTGACGGTGCCCAGGCGGTATGCTCTCGATGTCGTCGTTGGCGGCGTCGGGTCAAATCCAACCGACTTCTCCGCAGTCCAGTCCGTGAATCTCCAACCGTCGTGCAGCGGTTCAACGGCGCCTGCTCCAAGCGCTGTCGCTATCGACACCACGCGCAACGTCGCGGTCGTTTCCAATAACGGTTGCGGCAGCATCTCGGTTGTCGATCTCACACCGGGCGCCGCCGCTCCGCTCACGAAAACAATCGCCGTAGGTACCGCGCCCTCTGGCATCGACGTCATTCCGCGCATGGGCTACGTCGTGGTGGCGAACAATACGGACGGCACCGCGTCGATCGTGAATCTGAATACCGACACTGTGGTTGCAACGCCTAGCACAGGCACGAATCCAACCGGCGTCGCGATTAATCCTCTTTCCGGCGTCGCCATCGTTGCCAACACCGGGTCTAACAGCATTACGGCGATCGACCTGACCACGGTCAACGCATCCGCTTCGACGGTGACGGTCAACACGCTCGGCATCGATCAGCAACCGATTGCCGTCGCCATCGATCCCAATCGCGCCGCTTGCGGCACGGGATCGACAACGGGCGGCGTCGGTGTTGCCGTCGTCACCGCACTTGAACTCGGCAGCGCCTCGAGCGCCGCAACNGGTGTGCTCGATACCGTCGATGTGAGCAGCAACGTGCCGGCGCAATGCACTACCGTTGTCGCTGCTACCACGACTTCGACTCCCACCGGCGTCGTCTTCGATCCCGCCGGTGGAGCGACCACGACAAACTCGAACGGTACACAGAGCCAGCCTCCCGGCGTCTTTTACGCCACCGGCAGCGAAGGCAACGTGATTTATTCATTCAATCCTTCGACGGGAACCGCAACACCCGCGTCTGTCGGTATCAACCCGACGTCGCTCGCCGTCAATCCGAACACCGGCACCTTGTTGACCGTCAACTCGGTCAGCAACACGATCTCCGTGCTCGACACGCAAACGTTGCAAACTGTCGCCACGATGGGTGTCTCCGGCTCGACGCAATTCGCCGCCGCGATTCATCCGCTGACCAACATGGCGGTCATCACGGACTCGGTCAACAATCGGCTTCTAATTTTGCCGTTGCCAAACTGATGCGGATGCAGCTTCGTTTTTTGTGCAGGGGAAGGGCATTCAGGTCTGGCCAACCGCCGACTGGGCAATTGACATCCTAAATAGCAAGGGTGGGTCCTGTCTTCGTTTCTGATTGCAGCGGGCGGAGTTGCTCGGCTATACTCCGAGGTTTGTGTACTGCCTGAACGACCCTCTGAGGGGAAGCGATACAAGCCAATCGATCTCGCTAACGAGGCGGCTGCGCGAGCGTCTTTCTAAGGAGTTTCGAGGGCGAGCCGCGTTTTGAATCGACAGGTTTACGGCCCGGATTCGCAGCCGGGGATGGCTGCCAGGATTTCGGAAACGACATTTTCTGAATACTTTCTTGAGTACAAGGAGAAATAAAGTGAATTCGAGAATCACCACCGCTTCGCGGTTTCGCGGCCAACTGATGCGCGCGGCCCTCTTGGCCGCCGCGGCCTTGTTCGCGACCGTCGGCGCGCACGCCCAGGCAGCTCCCGCTGCCGGCTCCGCAACCACCGGCAAGACCGGTGTGATCAACATTCGCCAGGCCATCGCCTCGACCGCTGAAGGCAAGCAGGCCAGCGCCGAATTGCAGTCGCAGTTCTCCGCACGCCAGAGCGAACTCGAGCAAATGAACAAGCAGATCAACGACATCCGCCAGCGGCTCGACACCGGCGCAGGCAAGCTCAGCCAGGACGAAGCGACTCGCCTCCAGCGCCAGGGCGAATCCATGGCGCGCCAGCTCCAGCGCAAGCAGGACGAATATCAGGAAGATGTTCAGTCCGCGCAGGCCGACGTTTTCGATCGCATCGGCCGCAAGATGGTCGATGTGCTCGATCGTTACGCGCGTGAAAACGGCATCGTCGTCGTGCTCGATTCCTCGGCGCAAAATACGCCGGTGCTCTTCGTTTCGCCGAACATCGACATCACTCAGGAAATCGTTCGCCTTTACGACAACTCCTATCCGGTGAAGGGTGGCGCAGCGGCGGCACCAGCGCGGCCAGCCGCCGGCGGCACCACGACGCCAAAGCCGGCAGCCGCACCTAAGCCGCAGCAGTAAGTCGGCGGTAGTCTCGGCCCGGCAGGATCAGCAGCGAACCTGCAGCCGAAATCGAATCCAATCAACCAAACGCCCCGGAATTTCCGGGGCGTTTTCTTTTGCTATTGAAGTTCCGACCGACAGCCTTCACCAGGAATCCACACTCAAACACGCGTCATCCTGAGCGAAGCAAAGATCTCAGCATTCAGCCATACCTGAGAAACTTACGCCGTGTGCTCCTTACGCGGTCCGAGCGACTTCAGTTTTTATTTTCGGCATCTTTCGGCGCGTTGATCTGGTGATCGGTGTCCACCGAAAAGAGCGCGTAGTTCGTGAGCGTGTGCCGATGATGGTAGCGCTTGCCGTGCAGCTGCATGTACATCTCGGCATACCACGGCAGCCACAGCGATGTCTTGCCGTGATCGAAATTCACCGGCCCATAATCGATCGCAAGATGATCGCGATCGAGCTCCAGCTGCGACATCGGATCACGCAAATCCGTCTCGAGATGCAGCACATCATATGTGGTCGACGAAATCCACGCGCGACCTTTCAGCGCCACCGGAAACAACCCGCGGCTGTTGCGCCATGTCATCAGCCGCGATTCCACGTCGCGCTTCTGCTCAAAGCGAATTTCCCACGCCGCTTGCCCGCGCCATTCGCTCAATCCTTCGCAGCGATATGTGACGTCGTCCTGATAGTCGGGATCGAAGAGAAACACGCCGAGCCCCACGAGTCCGTGGGTAGCCAGCGAAGTCGGAAACTCACTGAGATTTTCGCCGCCGTCGCGCTGTTCATCCAGTAGTAGCGCGCCCGATTTTTCTCTTCGAATAAAAACCAGATAGGTGAAGTCCTTCGACTTGATGCCTCCCGGATTTCCGTATGCGTCTACGTCCTGATGCTCGATGTGTTCGGTGGCCATGAATTTCTCGAAATTGGCGATCTGTTTCATCATGCGCATCTGCGTCCGCTGCAACACGGTGTCGAGCGAACACGTGACATCCGGAGCGACGACATATTCCTTTGCATCGACGTCCGGCGGAGCCCACGGACGAATCGAAATGGGAGGAGCCGGCGTCGGAACCGTGCTCGCGGTCCCACTCGCCGAAATCGCTGACGCGTTCGTCGAGGACGCTGACGCTGGAATAAGATTGGCTGCGCGCGATTCCGCGGCCCTGTCGAGCGCGACGAGTTCAGACTTCGCGTCTTTCGCCGAAGGATCCGCCGGGAAATCGCGAATCACTGCATTGAAGGCACTGCGAGCGTCGGATACTTTCCCTTCGGTGGAGAGGATTCGGCCAAGCAAGACGCGCGCTTGCGGGCTGTGATCTTTTCCGCCGAGATCGGCGGCGCGTTGCGCGTGCGTTTCGGCCTTCGCAAAATTTCTCTCGTCGGCGTACGCGAACGCGAGCAGATAGTGCATGCGCCAATCCGCGCCATTCACAAGAAACGCTTTCTCGAGCGTTTGCACCGCTTGCCCAGGCTGTTTGTCGCGGAGCTGAATTTCTCCCAGCGTGACGAGCGCCCGCTCGTGATTCGGATTGATCGAAACTGCCGTTTCAAATTTCGTCCGCGCGAGATCGAAGTGCTGCTGGTAATACTCGAGCATTCCCCACATGTACTGGACGTCCGGGTTTCCCGGCGCCATCTTTGCCGCTTTTTCAAAATGCTGGCGCGACTCATCGAATTGCTGCCGCCGCATCTTTGTGATTGCCTTGTCGATTTCCGACTGCAACTTCGGACTCATCGTCGTTGCGGATGGCGGCAAGTTCGCGCTGTCCGCAGCGCCCTCCTGCTGCAAGTACACATAGACGCTGTAGGCGGAATTGCCCGGCATTACCTCGGCAGTTTCAGTCCTGGACTTGTACCCGACGGAAGAGACTTCGACCTTGTAATCGCCTGTGTGGACAGTTGGAAATGTCGCGGTGCCGGCATCCTGCGTTGATGCAGTGAGATGCATACCACTAAAGTCCGACGACAGTTTGACGATGGCGCTCCCTTGTAACGGAGCGCCGCCTAATTCGCGCACGTTGACGACGACGCTGACGACTGCGTCGCCGGCCGGGAAGCCGCTTTGCGATCTAGCGCCGAATGGGACGCTGGCTGGTGTCGATTTTTGTGCGCCTGAGGCTGGAGCGGAAAAGCTGCAGACGCAAAAGAGCGCGAGAAATGCCCATCCGGAGCGGAAAAAGCATATTCGCACTGCATTGTGCAGGTTGTCCGTCACCATCAGAAACACCCCTACCGCGGCGGAAACTTACGCCATTTGACTCGAGACAATAGCGTTAGCTGGGCATGGGGTCAATGGGACGGTGCGGGAGGCTGCCACTTATCCCCAGGTGGTTTTTGCGTAATAACCTGATTCTACGTAATTTGCAGGCATGCATGGCGTGAGGATCTGATTGTAAAACGTTTGTTCCCGCCGAGAGTGTACGGCGCACGCCGGACGAGCGTGTATGTCGTTGCGGCTACCGGTGCGTTTAAATCCGTCGGCTCACTTCAGGTACGTGCGGACGATTTCGATCACGTCTTCGGCGGCTTCTTCGGAGGATTTGGTGTTCCGCGGCATGTGATTGCGGATGTGATCCTCGAGGAGTTCGCCCATCAAGGCGTTGATGGCGCCGCGCGCGGCTGAGAGCCGTTGGAGCACGTCGGCGCACTGCTCGTCTTCATTCAGGCCGCGTAGGGCACTTTCCAGTTGACCGATGATTTTCTTGGTGCGATTGACCAAATCGAGTTTTTCCCGCGAAGTGTGAGTCATGTTTTTCCATCTTGACTACCCTATAGGGGTATGGTATCAATTTCCCCGTCTACCTACCCAGTGGGGGTATGGTAGCAAGCCTGTGGGTCTCGTTCAAGTCCGTAGCTGGAGTTCTGTAGCCGTTGTCCGCTGCCGGAAGCGACAAAGCAGATGAACGAACGGTCATTTCGACGCAATCACTCGTTCATCTGTCTGTCACAAACGGTTCTTGCTGGCGTGATATGAGCTTCTACCCCGCCGGGGGTAAAGCTTCGGGCCGGTCAAACGCGCTGCCAATCGGCAAGGAGGAGTCATGCGAAGGGTTTCCTGGTATTGGAGCTTTGGCTTGCTGCTGGCCATCGCTTTGTTTCCGCGCGTCTGCTCGGCACAGACGCCGCTGAACTGGGAGAACGTGCAGCTGCGATTTCAAGCCAATAACCCGAACCTTCGTGCGGGTCAGTTGGGAATCGATGAATCGAAGGCGAATGAGATCAGCGCCTATTTACGGCCCAATCCTACCGCGACGATTTTGGCCGATCAGNTCGATCCATTTCCGGGCGGCCCGTCGCACGGACCATTTTCATTTTTGCTGGCGTCGGCGACGGTCAGCTATCTGCACGAACGGCGGCACAAGCGGGAATTGCGGCTAGAGAGTGCTAAGGAGGCGACAGACATAGCGGTATCGGGGCAAGCCGATCTCGACCGGACGCTGCTCTTCGAACTCCGTAGCGCTTTCGTGCAGACACTCCAG
>JGI12635J15846_10004704_pt1 | contig 11784 bp, 9 predicted proteins | sample BlaSpr_A8_OM2_M2_FD_15846 | JGI IMG/M metagenome (IMG submission 15846) | reverse complement strand
GGTGAGGAAGCGTCGGCGGCCGATTGGGCAGCGACGCTGGAGCGCATCGCGGGCAGCGTCGTTGCGATTCAGATCGATCAGTCGCGCTCGTTCGACACCGAGCGCAACACTTCCGCCCAGGCAACCGGCTTCGTGGTCGACGCCGAGCGGGGTCTGATACTGACCAACCGGCATGTCGTGACCCCCGGCCCGGTGACCGCGGAGGCGACGTTTCTCAATCGCGAGGAAGTACAGCTGTATCCGGTGTATCGCGATCCGGTGCATGACTTCGGCATCTATCACTATGATCCGAGCAAGCTGAAGTTCATCAGCCCCAAGGCGCTGCCGCTGGCGCCGCAGGCAGCACAGGTCGGGCGCGAGATCCGGGTGGTCGGCAACAACGCCGGCGAACAGCTGTCGATACTCGCCGGCACCCTGGCGCGGCTCGATCGCGAGGCGCCGGACTACGGTCTCGGCCGCTACAACGACTTCAATACCTTCTATATCCAGGCGGCGTCGGGCACCTCGGGCGGCTCCTCGGGCTCGCCCGTGATCGATATCCATGGCCGCGTAGTGGCACTCAATGCCGGCGGCGCCAGCGGCGCGGCATCGAGCTTCTATCTGCCGCTCGACCGCGTGCGGCGCGCGCTGCAGCTGATCCAGCAGGGTAAGCCGGTCACGCGCGGCACGCTGGAGACGGAATTCCGCTACCGGCCGTTCGACGAACTGCGGCGACTGGGACTGCAGAGCGGCACCGAGACCGAGGCTCGCAAATCGCAGTCCGACGGTACCGGCATGCTGGTGGTGTGGAATGTGCAGCCAGGCTCGTCCAGCGATGGCGTGCTCGAGCCGGGCGACATCCTGGTGCGGGTCAATGGGCAGCTGGTGACACGCTTCGATCCGCTGGAGTCCGTACTCGACGATGCCGTCGGCGGCAATGTCGAGCTGCAGCTGCAGCGCGGCGGAACCCCGTACACCGCCAAGCTCAAGGTCGATGACCTCGACTCGATCACGCCGGCGTCATATCTTGAGATCGGCGACGGCGTCGTGCATACGCTGTCATACCAGGAGGCGCGTGCGTTTCATCGCCCCATTCGTGGCGTATTCGTCGCCGCGTCGGGCTATATATTTGATGCCGCCGGCGTGCCTCGCGGCGCGATCATCACCGAGCTGAACTCGAAGAAGATCGACNCCCTGGCGGATTTCACCGCCGCGATCGGCGAGCTCGGCGACGGCGCGCGCGTGACNGTGCGCTACGTGACCATCGACGATCCCAACACCAGTCAGCTGCGCTCGATACGCATCGATCGGCGCTGGTTCCCGGCGCGCCAATGTCAGCGNGACGACCGCGTCGGTTACTGGCCGTGCACCGATCTGCCGTCAAACGCCAAGGTGGAACTGCCCGCACCGGCCTCGGCGCAGCTACCGCGTATCGATGACCGGTATGCGGCCGCGATCGCCCCGTCGCTGGTGTTCATTACCTTCGATATGCCGTATGCGGTGTCGGGAGTCACCGAGCGCAACTACCACGGCGCCGGACTGATCATCGACGCCGAGCGCGGGCTGATCATCACCGACCGCAATACCGTGCCGGTCTCGGTCGGCGACGTGCGGCTGACCTTCGCCGGCACCATCGAGATTCCCGGCGAGATCGTGTACGTGCACCCGCTGCATAACCTTGCGGTTATTCATTACGACCCGAAGCTCATCGGTACGACTGCGATCAAGCCGGCCAGGCTCGAAACGGCGGCGCTGAAAGCCGGCGAGACCGTCAATGTGGTCGGACTGGATGGCGGCGGCGAGCTGAAGTCCCGTATCACCACCATCGCCGATGTCGATCCGCTGCAGCTGCCGCTGTCGCGCTCGGTGCAGTTTCGCGAGAGCAATCTCGAAGTCGCCACGCTGGTGAATTCGCCGGATGATTTCGTCGGCGTGCTGGCCGACGACCTGGGCCGAGTGCGCGGCCTGTGGGCGAGTTTCGCCTCGGACAACGGCCGCGAGCTGGTACAGGAGAATCGCGGTATGTCGAGCGACCTGGTGGCCGAGACGCTCGATATCGTGCGTCAGCGCCGGCCGCTGCATTCATTGGAGGCAGAGTTCAGCCAGCAGTCGCTGGCGAGCGCGCGCCGATTGGGATTGAGCGACGCCTGGGTGCTGCGNATCGAAAAGGCCAACCCGGCGGCGCGCGAAGTCCTGAGCGTCGCGCGACTGGTGGCTGGTAGCGATGCTGCGCGCNTGCTGCAGCCAGGTGACATATTGCTGGCGATCGACGANAAGCCAGTGACGCAGTTTCGCGATGTCGAACTGGCTGTGGCGAATAAGGAAGTCGTCAGCGCGACGCTGTGGCGGGTCGATGGCGAAAAGACGCTTATGGTAAAGACGGCGACCCTCTCGGGCCGCGACGTCGAGCGCCTGGTGCAATGGGCCGGTGCGACGCTGCAGGCGCCGCATCGGGCCATCAGTGCGCAGCGCGGCATCCCGCCGGAAGGCGTCTATATCGCGTATTTCCAGTTTGGCTCGCCGGCGGCGCGCTTCGGGCTGGTGCCGGGACGGCGAATCGTCGAGGTCGACGGCCAACCGACGCCCGATCTTGACGTGTTTCTGCGACAAGTGGGCGGCAGGCCGGATCGCTCATCGCTGCGAATCAAGACCTTGGGCTGGAATGGGGCCCCGGAAGTGATCACGCTGAAGCTCGATCGGCACTATTGGCCGTCGTATGAGCTACAGCGCACCGCCAGCGGCTGGGAGCGACATTCGCTCGAATAGCGTCGTATGCGGCCGGTACAATTGGCGCCATGGTCAGAATCGTTCGCGCCACACCAATCGAACTTGCGAGCGCCGTGCAGGCATTGCGCGACGGCGAGCTGGTCGCGTTCCCGACCGAGACCGTCTACGGCCTGGGAGCCCACGCCGGCTATCCGGCCGCGCTGCGGCGGATTTTTGAACTCAAGGGTCGGCCGAGCACCCACCCGTTGATCGTGCACATCGATAGTCCCCGCTACCTGACGCGCTGGGCGCGCGAGGTGCCCGAGGCGGCACAGCAGCTGGCCGAACACTTCTGGCCCGGGCCGCTGACGCTGGTATTGCCGCGTGCGGAAAACGTGCATCGGCTGATCACAGGCGGACAGGATACGGTGGCGGTGCGTGTACCCGCGCATCCGATGGCGCAGCAGTTGCTGACGGCCTTTGGCGGCGGAATCGCCGCGCCATCCGCCAATCGCTACGGGCGCGTCAGCCCGACCCGGGCCGAGCATGTGCGTGAGGAATTCGGCGCCGACGTTCGCGTGTTGCTCGATGGCGGCGAGTGCAAGCTGGGGCTCGAGTCGACCATCGTCGCCTGCCTCGATGGCAAGGTGCGGCTGCTGCGCCCCGGCGCCTTGACCTTGTCGCAATTGGAACGCGTGGTCGGCGAGGTGCTGACCGAGACCACGGCGCAGACGCCGCGCGTGCCGGGCAGTGCGGGCGCGCACTATGCGACGACGACGCCGCTGTCGCTGGTTCCCAGCAACGAGCTCGAGGAGCGGGTGGCGTCGTTGACTGAAGGCGGTGTGCGCGTCGCCGTACTGGCTCAGCAGCCGCCGTTGGGAACCTATCGGCTGACCACCTGGATCAACGGCGGACAGCGTCCCGAGAACTATGCGCACGATCTGTACGCGCATCTGCGCACGCTCGATAAAGCCGGCTGCGCCCGCATCCTGGTGCAGGACGTCCCGGCCGACGAGCGCTGGGACGCCGCCTATGACCGCCTGCACCGCGCGGCCGCGGCCGCGGCCAACGCCACCGAGCTTGCCGACGACAACGATTCCGTGGCAGTAGGCGTGCCGGGCTGATGGCGCGCTCCATCGATCCCTTCCAGCCGGAGCATATCCGGCGGCTGGTGCGCGAGTTTGGCTCGCCGCTGCTGATCGTCGATTGCGCGCGGGTGCGGGCGCAGTATCGAAAACTATGCCGCGCGCTGCCAGGCGTGGCCCTGCACTACGCGCTCAAGCCGCTGCCGCATCCGGCGGTAGTGCGAACCGTCGTCGAGCAAGGCGGCTGGCTGGACCTGGCGACCACCGGCGAGGTGCAGCTGGCGCAGTCGCAAAGAGTGGATCCGAAGCGCTGCATACATACTCATCCGATCAAGCGCGCGCGCGACATCCGCAATGCACTCGAATTCGGCGTGCGTACCTTCGTCGCCGACAACGCCGATGAGCTGCGCAAGTTCAAACCCTACGGTGAACGCGCGGCGCTGCTGCTGCGCGTGTCGTTCCGCAACCCGGGCGCGGTATGCGATCTGTCGCGCAAGTTCGGTTGCGATCCGGAGGATGCGCTGGCACTGGCGAAACTCGCGGCCTCGCTCGGCGTCGATGTGCAGGGCTTTTCGTTCCACGTCGGCTCACAGGCGGCCGATGCGCTCAAGCACGTCGAGGCGATCGAGGCGTGCACGCGGCTGCTGGCCGCGGCCCGCCGCGCGCGGCTAGGCAGCCTTGATACGCTCGATATCGGCGGCGGGTTTCCGATTGATTACCTGCAGCACGCAGTCGATATCCGGCGCTTCTGCGCCCCGATACGCTCGGCGCTGGCGAGGCTGCCCAAGCGCGTGCGGGTGATCGCCGAGCCCGGGCGATACATCGTCGGTCCTTCGGCGATCGGCGTTGCAAGCGTCATGGGACGCGCGCGGCGCGAGGGTCACTGGTGGTACTACCTCGACGACGGCCTGTACGGCTCGTACAGCGGACAACTGTACGATCATGCACGCTACCCGGTGGAATCGCTGCGCCAGGGCGAGCGGCATCTGCCTTCGGTGCTGGCTGGGCCGACCTGCGACAGCATCGATGTCATCGCCGAGAACCTGATGCTGCCCGAGCTCAAGGCCGGTGACCTGATCGTCGGCAGGGCGATGGGGGCCTATACCTGGGCCAGCGCGTCGGAGTTCAATTTCTTTCCGAAGGCCACGGTGGTGGCGGTGAATCGGCGGCCCGGGGACGCGGGCGGCGTGGAATAGCCCCCGCCGATCCTTCGATTCCCGGCAGTGCGCCGTGCCTCTCGATCAGGACCCCTTAAGGCAATTGCTCATGAACTGTTTGCGCGCATCACCCATGAGGCCCTGCGTCTTGGCATCTGCATTGCAGGTCTTCATCTTCTGCTGCTGACTGTTCATCGGCGCTGGCGGCGGCGCTGCGCTGAGGCAGGTCTTCATGAACGCTTTGCGATCGTCGCCGGCCAGGTTCTTGGACTTGGCCTCGGCATTGCAAGTTGTCATTTTCGTCTGCTGTGAATTTTCCGCGCCCGCGTTCACGGCAAATGCAGCGATCGCGCAAGCGGCTACATATACCAAGGTCTTCCGATGGCGAATCACGACTGCTGGCTCCCCGTTGTTGTTCCGATCATTACCTCGTCCCGTTGGACATCGTGGACAGCGATGTCAGACCACTGGAAATGAAAATGCGCGGCCGCTAAGGTGGTGCCCCGATGGAAGCCTTCATTGTATCGGTGATCAGCATCGCGACCGCCGAGATGGGCGATCGCACGCAGCTGCTGGCGCTGGTTCTGGCCGCCCGCTACCGCAAACCCTGGCCAATCGTTGCCGGGGTATTTTGCGCGACGCTATCCAATCATGGCGTCGCAGGATTGATCGGCGCGCTGCTGGGAGGACGGCTGCGCCCGGCGCTGCTCGATGCCGCGGTCGGCGTCAGCATGATCGCGATGGCCTTGTGGACCCTGAAGCCCGATACGCTCGATCAGCAGACCACCGCCACCACCAACGCCGGCGCCTTCATCGCGACATTGATTGCGTTCTTCGTGGCGGAGATCGGCGACAAGACGCAGATCGCCACGGTCGCGCTGGCCGCGGCCTACCCCAACCTGATCGCCGTGATCGGCGGCACGACCTGCGGAATGCTGATCGCCAACGTACCGGTGATTTTTCTCGGCAACGCTTTTGCCCAGCGTCTGCCGCTCAGAGCCATCCATTACACGGCATCGGCGCTGTTCGCCGTTCTCGGCGTGATCTTCATCGTCCGAGCCGCGCGGCAGTGGAGTTGAACGCTGGTCAGTGACGATGGCGGTGATGCAGATCGGGATAGTGCCGATGACGATGCAGCAGCGGCACGTGATCATGCTGGTGCGAATGTGGTTGGCGGCCGTCCCAGGCGAAGTCGTGCTCGTGCTGGTGATGCGCGTCGTGCAGATGCGCGTGTGCATGTGCCATCGCGTCATGGCTGTGTTCATGTTCGTGACGCTCGATCAGATGCAGCCACACCCCGGCAGCCATCAGCAGCGCCGACAGCCAGAACAGCCCCGAGGCAGGGTCGTGGAACACGATCACGGCCACGGCCGCCCCCAGGAACGGTGCAGTGGAGAAGTAAGCGCTGGCACGTGCGGAACCCAGTCCACGCAGAGCCAGGACGAACAGCACCAGGCTCACACCGTAGCCCACGAGGCCAATCGTCATCGCGGCGCCGATCAGCGGCAGCGGCGGCAGCCTCGCGCCGAGCGCGAGCGCAAGCGCGCAGTTGGTGATGCCGGCGACCATACCCTTGGTGGCGGCGATGAACATCGCGTCCGACGCGGCGACTTTGCGCGTGAGATTATTATCCAGCCCCCAGCACAGGCCGGCGGCCGCGATAGCCACGGCGCCACGCGCAGCCCCCGGCGCCATTGCGCCCGGCGAGCACGCCAGAATCGCCCCGCCGGCAACGATGAGCGACATGCCGAGGATCACGCGCCGGTCGGCGTTTTCGCGGAATACGATCCAGGCGAGCAGCGCGGTGAACACCGCTTCGAGATTGAGCAGCAGCGAGGCGCTAGCCGCTGAAGTGCGCGTCAGGCCGTACATCAACAGCACCGGTCCGAGAATACCGCCCGAGGCGATGGCGCCGAGGAACCAGGACCACTCGCGGACCGGAAGCATCGGCGGCGAGAAGCCTCGATCGCGCACCACCCGGATCAGCCACAGCCCGAGCCCGCTGCCAAGATAGAGCAGGCCGGCGAGCAATATCGGCGGCACGTCGCCGACCAGCAGCTTCGCAAACGGTGTGCTGGCGCCGAACAGCAGGGCCGCGATCAGGGCTGCAACGATGGAGGTCTGCGCGATCACGACGGGCGAGATTTCTCAGCGAGCTTTAGGCTCCATCAGTTCGATGCGATTGCCGAAGGGATCCTCTACAAAGAAGCGGTCATACTCCGTCAGGGACCGGTCTTCGGTTAGCGGGCTCCCAGCCGATCGAAGTCGCGCCACCAGCGCGACCAGATCGGACACGATGAACGCCGGATGAGCCTTGCGCGCGGGCCGGAATTCCTGCTCCACGCCCAGGTGCACCTTGAGGTCACCGCTTTCAAACCAGCAGCCGCCACGCCTGGCCATGTCTGCGGGCTTTGGAACCTCGGGAATTCCAAGCACGCCCTGATAGAACTCGCGCGCGCGATCCTCACCGCCCGGCGGCATCGCCAGCTGCACGTGATCGATTCGTTGCACAGGCATGATTGGTTATCCCGGATAAGGCGTTTGATTATACGCCGCTGTCTCGTTACAGCGCCTCCGACAGCGCTCGCCGCGCACCGCGGATACCGGCGGGGTCACGCCGATAGAAGATCCATTGCTTGATTTTCTTCGATCGCAGCAAGCCCGCGTCCGACAGAATGCGCAGGTGCTCGCTCGCAGTGGGCTGGCTGACGCCTAGCTTGTCGGCGATCCTGACACCACAAACACCGTCCCTGACCAGGTCACCGTCAACCTGCGGCGGGAAATGCCGCCTCGGGTGCTTCAGCCACTGCAGGATCAGAATCCGCCTGTCACTGGCGAGCGCGCGCGCGATCTTGTTCATGTTGCCGGCTATCCACAATGGTAATTAGCTAAGTGGCTAAGTATACTGCGGATTGCCCTTGCGGGATAAAACCATGGAACTTCTGGACCAACAGCTCTCGCGGGGCGAGATCGAGGCCGCCGCGGCACGGATCCGGGCCTTTGTCAGGCGAACACCGGTGCTGGTGGTCGACGGCGCCGATCTGGCGCTGCCTGGCATTCGCGTCGCCTTCAAGCTGGAATTCACGCAGCACTCGGGATCGTTCAAGGCCCGCGGTGCCTTCAACAACCTGCTGTCTCGAGCCGTCCCAGCCGCGGGCGTGGTCGCGGCCTCCGGGGGAAATCACGGCGTAGCGGTCGCGTTCGCGGCCATGCGCTTGAAGTATCCCGCGACGATTTTTGTGCCTAATGTTGCAGCGCGCGTCAAGATCGAGCAGATCCGGGCGGCCGGAGCGACGCTCGAGATCAGCGGCGAGCGCTATGCCGACGCACTGGCCGCGAGCGAGGAATTTGCGCAACGCTCCGGGGCGCTGCGGGTGCACGCGTTTGATCAGGTGGAGACGCTGCTGGGCCAGGCGACGGTCGGGGTCGAGCTCGAGCAGGACGGTCCCGCGCTCGATGCGCTGCTGGTCGCGGTTGGCGGCGGCGGCTTGATCGGCGGGATCGCGGCCTGGTACCGCGGCCGCGTGCCCCTGATTGGCGTGGAACCCGAGGAGGCACCGCAGCTGAGGCATGCGCTGGCCGCCGGCGCTCCGATCGACGCGCCGACCGGCGGCATCGCTGCGGATTCGCTCGCACCGCGGCGGGTCGGCGGCCTGATGTTTCCGATCGCACAGCGATTCGTCGCTGATAGCGTGCTGGTGAGCGATGAGGCCATCCGCGTCGCGCAACGCACACTGTGGGACCTGCTGCGCGTAGTGGTCGAACCCGGCGGCGCGGCGGCGTTCGCCGCTCTACAATCCGGGGCCTGGAAGCCCGCGGCCGGTCAGACCATCGGCGTACTGCTGTGCGGGGCAAACACCACCGCGGTGAGCTTCGATTGAAAGCCGATAGATGGAACAGATACGTGACCGAGCGAAGAAGACAGGCTGGTGTCGGTAAGGGATGCCGGGTGATAGCCCATATGTCGGTCACCATTGGAGCCGTGCTTGCGGGTACGTGCCCGCTGTCCGGGTTTTGCGCTGGCGCGGCGCACGCCGCTGGCGCGATACACGCCGCGGGCCGATTCGTGGAAGTCAACCACCATCAGATCTATTACGAGATTCACGGCACCGGGATGCCACTCGTACTGCTGCATGGCGGCGGAGATTCCTTTGAGTACTCGTTCGGAAAAGTGCTACCCGCCCTGTCGGCCCACCACCAGGTCATTGCGATCGAGCAGACGGGTCATGGCCACAGTCCCGATGCGCCGGGCAAGCTCAGCTATGCCGGCATGACGGAAGACACGTCAGAGCTACTTCGAATACTCGACAGGGGTCCCGCGGATGTCGTGGGTTGGAGCGACGGCGGGGTTATTGCGCTGATGCTCGCGGCACGCCACGCGGCTCAGGTCAGGCGCGTCGTGGCCTCCGGAGCCAACTTCTCGCCCGACGGCATCGTCCCGGCAGCGTTGGCGGAGCTCAAGCAGTCGTCCGCGGCAGCCGTCTACAACGCGGCCGAACGGGCCGAGGCACTCAGGTTGAACCCTGGCGGGGAAGCGCAAATGCTCAGCGTCGGCGCCAAGCTGAAGCAATTGTGGCTGTCGAGCCCGACACCGGTGGAACTGAGTCCGGCAATCCTGTCGGCGATCGCTCAGCCCGTCATGATCATGGCCGGGGATCGCGACGAAATACGCATCGAGCACACGCTCGTAATCTTCCATGCATTGCCGAAGGCCTCCCTTTGGATCGTGCCTGACTGCGGGCACAACGTGTTCAATGAGCGACCGCAGCTCGCGCAACGCGTGGTGCTCGAGTTCCTCGAAAAACCCTGACCGGCCAAAGCTCAGCGTAAAGTCTTTATTCTCGGCTTCAACGTTCCTTGTCCTGGTCGCCAAGTTCTTCAAGCAGCGCGGCGAGCGAGCTGATCGGCGCCGTGCATTGAGTTCCGCGACAGACGTAGGCGAGCGGCCCACCCGTGGCGGCCTTGGAGGCGATGGCCTGCGGCAGCGCGGTGGCATCGTCGGGCACGGCGAGGCTCCAGCGGCGCGGGGCGAACATCGCATTGAGCTCGCGCTGCCATGGCTGGATGGCGGCGGCAGGGCCGCGCAGGATCACGATCTGCGGCGGCCGCAGATAGTCCTCGAGCGCGAGCAGCATCGAGGCATGGCCTTCGGGATACTTGAGCAATGCCGGCCACGCGGCGCGCAGGGTGCGCTCGGCGGCCTGCAGGTAGCGCGGCTCGCCGAGCAGATAGCCGAGCCGCAGCAGGGCGCGCGCCGCGATCGCGTTGCCGGCCGGTATAGCCTCGTCGCCGAAGGACTTGGGGCGGCTGATCAGCGCCTCATGATCGTCGGCGGTAAAGAAGAACCCGCCGACGCCCGCGTCCTCGAAGTGACGCAGCATGACTTCGGCGAGCTCGGTGGCCCAGGCCAGATTGTCGGCGCTGAAGCGGACGCTCGCGAGCTCGAGGATCGCATCGAGCAGGAAAGCATAGTCATCGAGATAGGCCGCGAGGCGCGCCTGGCCGCGTGCACTGGTCGCCAGTAGCCGCCCGTCGCGCCAGTGCACGCGGCGTAGGTAGCGCAGCGCCGCGCAGGCGGCGTCGGCGTAGTCGTCGCGGCCGAGGCAGCGTGCCGCGATCGCAAGGCCGGCGATCGCCAGCGCGTTCCAGCTGGCCAGCACCTTGTCATCGAGCCCGGGACGTACCCGCAGCTCGCGGATCTGCAGCAGCCTGGTCTGCGCGCTGTACAGCGCGGCGCGCACCTCGTCGACCGACAGCTGCTGCTGCTCCGCGATCGACTCGAGGCTCGAACGCACGCACAGGTGCCACTCGTCCTCGAAATTGGCAGCGCCGTCAAGCCCAAAGCGCGCGCCGAACACACGGTATTCCTGCGGCGTGAGCGCCTGCTGCACCGTGTCGCGATGCCAGACGTAAAAGCGGCCTTCCTGTCCTTCCGAGTCGGCATCCAGGCTTGAGTACAGCGCTCCGTCGCCGTCGCGGATCTCGCGCAGCATCCACTGCACGGTACGCTCGACGGTGTCGGCGAACAGCCGCTCGCCGCTCGCCGCGGCCGCTTCAGCGTACAGCGCAAGCAGCAGCGCATTGTCGTACAGCATCTTCTCGAAATGCGGGATTTCCCATCGTGCATCGACCGAATAGCGATAGAAGCCGCCACCGAGCTGATCGAACAGGCCGCCCTCGGCCATGCGCGTCAGGCTCAACGTGCTCATGTACAGCGCCTGCAGGTCGGGCGCGCTGTCCTCGGCGCTCGCGTGCCAGTCGCGCAGCAGCCGCGCCAGGCCGGGCACGTGCGGAAATTTCGGCGCCGCGCCAAAGCCGCCGTATTCGCGGTCGAAACTCTGCTCCAGCCGCGCGCGGCAGGCGGTCATGGGCTCGGCGGTCAGTGTCGCCGCGCTGGCCGGCGGCGCATTGAGCTCCTGGAGCGCGGCGACGATCTGCGCCGCCGGGACCCGCAGCTGCTCAAAGTGCTGGCGGTAGTAATTCGCCACCTGCACCAGCAGATCGCGAAATGCCGGCAGGCCGAACCGCGCCTCGCGCGGGAAATAGGTACCGCCAAAGAAAGGCCGCTGGTCGTCGTGCATCAGGAACATCGTCAGCGGCCAGCCGCCGCCGCGGCCGGTCAGCATCTGGTGCGAGAGCTGGTATAGCCGATCCAGGTCGGGGCGCTCTTCGCGATCGACTTTGATGCTGATAAACAGCTCGTTCATGGCCGCCGCGGTGGCGTCATCCTCGAACGATTCGTGAGCCATCACATGGCACCAGTGGCAGGCTGCGTAGCCGATCGACAGCAGGATCGGCTTGCGCTCGCGCTGCGCTTGCCCCAGCGCTTCCGAGCCCCACGGGTACCAATCGACCGG